>ENA-OPCL01002816-OPCL01002816.1-human-gut-metagenome-genome-assembly--contig:-NODE-2816-length-10826-cov-1.764089_pt1 | contig 10826 bp, 9 predicted proteins | sample MGYA00241251_ERZ501482 | MGnify/ENA primary metagenome ERZ501482 (study PRJEB25962, sample SAMEA2042581) | human gut metagenome | biome: human gut; feature: human-associated habitat; material: faeces... | reverse complement strand
TCTATATTGATCCGTCCACCGGCTGTTCCTTCTAACATTACGGTGCTGCACAATCGAATTCAACCCACACAACAGAAAAACCCGTCGTAGAAGACGAACGGACACGGCGCACATCCATCGCACCATTCACAGCCGTTTCTACCGGAAAAGTGACCAAACGCTCCACCTCTTCGGGAGCCATACCGTTCGCCTCTGTCATAATGACAACGGTCGGCGCATTCAAATCCGGAAACACATCCACATCCGTATGGAAAGCAGTATATGTCCCGGCAATCATCAGCAGCAGGGAACAGATCAGTACAACTAATCTGTTATGCAGCGAGTAATATATTATCTTATTCAGCATAATCTTTTTTTAATTGACAATTGATAATTGACAATTGACAATTAAAGGACACGACAACCAATTGTCAATAGTCCATTGTCAATTGTCAACTCATTAATGGTTATGTGTATGTGCAGGAATTGCATTAGAAGCAGAAGCCAGCTTAATCTGGTAAGCACCGACCGTCACCACTTCGTCGCCAGCTTTCAAGCCACTCAATATCTGAACTTCGGAGCCGTTGTCGGCACCTAATGTCACAGGAACCTTTTTATAGGCTTCTTCATGCACGCGGACAAAGACAGAATAAACACCCTGCTCCTCGATAAGGGCGGAAACAGGGACACTGATTACATTCTGCATCGGAGCAGTAAGCAGATAAATCTCGACAAATGAGCCGGGAATAATAGCCCCTTTGTTATCAAACTCGAATGTAACCGGGACATAAAAAGAGTTAGTATCGGAGGCCTTGCCATAAGAAAGCAGACGTCCATGCAGATCGGATAGTTTATAAGTCACGTTATCGTATGGTGTACGGAAATTAGCGGACTGTACGGAAGGCAAATAGTTGTAATATTTCTCTGAAACCTCCGCACGCAACACCAAGCGGTTATTCTGCGAGATCGTGGCCAAAGGCTGGCCTACCGTCACATAATCGCCCTCTTTCACTTGCAAGTTTTTCAGATAACCGTTCATTGGAGAAACGACCGACACACCGTTAGCGGTCTGTTTTCCTGCCACCGCTTCCCAAGCCACCTTCGCATTCTCGTAATTCAGACGCGCCTGTTCAAAATCCTTGGCAGAGACGATCTTATCCTCTACCAGAGTTTCCATACGTTCATATACTTTCTTTGCATTTTCGTATGCATATTTGGCCTTAGCCGCCACATTACCGTCAGACAAACTGCTCGAAGCAAGACTCAAAATAGCCTGTCCCTTGCGAACCGCCGTTCCATCGACAAACGACAGGTTGCCGAATGTCACCACACCGGGAACCGTAGCTACCACAGTAGACTCCTCTCCCTGCGCAGCCATCACCCGCCCGCTTGTTTTGATCACATCGGTAAAAGCACCCGGCCCAACCTTAGACGTCTGCAGTCCGACCGCTTCCGCCAATGCTTTCTTAAACGAGATTTCACCGGCATGTCCTTCTCCGGCCTCTTCATGTTCATGATCATGTCCCTCATGTTCATGGTCATGCCCTTCGTGATCGTGGTCATGTCCTTCCTCGTGTTCATGGGCCTCATGTTCATGCTCTCCATGTGTCGCAGTATTGCCATTGCAACCTGCCAGGATGTAGGCGAAAACCACCCACATTAAATATACCTTTTTCATTCTGATTTATGAATTTTGATTTATGATTTGTGAATAAAAGAAAGTCAGTTTATGGTTTATAATTTATGGCTTATCATCAACACATAAATTATAAATCATAAATCAAATTCATACGGAGGCGCACGAAGCCCTGATGCAGAAACAATCCATGTATCATGCAAGGACTCGATGTAGTAGGCCCGGTCATTCTCGAACAAGAGCTTATAAAAGACCGGAGCAGGAGGATTTATATAATCAAACAGGACAAGCAAAGGGAAAAGAAACTGGTTCACGTTTCCATCCGTCACATGCGAGAAAATGGAAGTGTAGAGTGCGATATTATGCCCGCTGCATCCGCAATCATGTGACTCAGGACTCCCATGCCCACCATGAGCAGCCTCGGCTGACAGTGATTTATAGCATGGCAACCCATTACTATGATGATGGTGCGGTACAACTACCGACATAAGCATCACGATACTAACAAGCAGCATCACATATTGATATATTTTCTTTTTAACTCTCATACTTCCGACTACAAAAATAAGAAGTTTTTCATTATTACGCAATTATGCCTCCTAAATTAAATGTATTCACACTCAAAACAAACCTCCGGCCCATTTTTATTTCGTTTTTTGAAACAAAACTCCTTTTTATTGCGTTTATACAAAAGGTGCTATTTTATAATTAAAGAAGGGAGAAATAAGAAAATGATTACAGAAGTTCTCAATAATAATCTGATTGAGGCGATGAGAATCAGAATACCCGACGGTACAAACCTGGCAAACGTACTAATGGATATTTTATATATTGGAAAAGAGGCGGTCTACCGTAGATTAAGGGGGGAAGTTCCCTTCACATTGGCCGAAGTGGCAGCTATATCAAAAAGCCTAGGTGTTTCATTAGACCAGATTATCGGAATCAGCTCTGCAAACACAGCAATGTTCAATCTGAATTTTCTACACTATTCGGAGCCATTACAGACCTATTCATCCATGATCCGGCGCTATGCTGAGATTTTAGAAACGATGTCCGGCGATCCGAAATCAGTGCTCAGTACGGCCTCCAATATGTTGCCGCAGGCTTTTTACCTGAAATACGACTATCTGTCACGTTTCCGTCTGTTCAAATGGATGTATCAGCATAAACAAGTCAACTGTGTCCAGAAATTCTCGGAACTGCAACTGACACAAGAACTGATAGACGCACAAAAGGCGTTCGTTAAAGCCAATCAGGATTTCCGTACGACTAATTATATATGGGATCAGATGATTATCATACATTTGGTGAACGACATCAAATATTTCCGGGATATCAATCTTGTCACGGAAGAGGAAGTGGAGAAACTGAAAGAAGAACTTATTCTTCTTCTGAACGAACTTGAAGAAGTCGCCACGATAGGAATGTTTCCGAAAACCCGCAACAGCGTCAATGTCTATATCTCGAATATCGATTTCGAAGCGACATACAGCTATGCGGGAACAGAGAACCTGGAGATCGGCATGATCCGAATTTATTCAATCAACTCGATCACTTCCCTGGATAAAGCATTTTGTAAAAGCCAGAAAGACTGGATCAAATCTCTCAAAAGATTTTCAACCAATATATCGGTTAGCGGTGAAATACAACGCATCCAGTTCTTCAACACACAAAGGGAGCATATAAAGGAGCTTTAAGATCTCTCCCGGCAGGGAAGAAAGGTGGGCCAATATAAACTGACCTACGAACTGACATAAATTAGGCATGGATATAAACCAATACAATCCATGCCTAAAAAATCGTGATGAAGATATTCTGACATCTCCTTGTTATTAGGGAATAAACCTTTATTTGTCCAGTTTGGCACAAATAAGTTCAGCCGCTTTCTTACCGCTCATCAGCATACCGCCAAAGATCGGTCCCATGCGGAAACTACCACTCACCCCATTGGCAGCCATACCTGAAACGAACAGTCCCGGATAGATTTCCTTCGTATTTTCTACGGTTGTAGACTCACCCAGCTCGACATTCAACGAACGTTCGCCAATCACACCCCCAGTCGGAGTATTCAGCTTGATATCGTTCTTGCGAGCCACCACGCGCGCGATCTCACAGTCATGGCCGGTTCCTTCCAAGACAGCCTTAGACATAATCGTCAGCGGGTCTACATGCATCCCCTCGCGGATAACCGGAGCCCAGTTCACAACTACACCGGCTACGGCATCGTTATGGAACACCACGTCTTCTACGGAATAGCAGTTGAAAATAGTCGCACCGGCTTTCGTCGCACTATAGATCAAAGCCGAGGTTGTGTGCACGGAATCCATGATATAAGTACCGTTTCCGGCATCCTTATAACTTACACCCAACTCACGTACGATCGGCATAGCCTCTTCCTGAACCACGATATCGTTGAACATCATGGCGCCGCCCCACATACCTCCACCAGGAGCCAGCTTACGGTCGAACAAAGCCACCTTTTTTCCGGCCTTAGCCAGATAATAAGCGGCAACGATACCAGAAGGACCGCCACCAACAATAGCGACATCAATAGACAAATTGCTCTTTAACTTCGCAAAGTAAGAGTCGATAATTCCTGTTGAAACAATCTGTTCCATTACAAAATAATAATTAGAGTTCAAACATCGGGAAGCACATAGAGGTAACGCTTCCCTTTATTTAGTAATTCTACCTTTTCCCTTCACGGCGTTATCCGGCAGGTTCAATGGGTATAATCTCAGCCTGTATAGTAAGGCACCCCTATGATAAGTCGGTTGCAAAGATAATAAATTATCCGAAATGCGGCGGACGCTTGTTCATTTTCCGTTCCACAAAATTCTTCATGAAAGCAACCGTCTCGTCTACTCCCAACACGGAGACATCTATCGAAAAGTTGTAGGTGGATGCAACTCCCCATTCCTTATTCGTGTAATAGTTATAATAAGCAGCACGCGACTTGTCGGTCTTCAGCATCAATTCCTCCGCCTGCTCGACCGTCAGGTCCTGGCTTTCGATGATCCGTTGAATACGGTTTTCCTTGTTGTTATGAATAAAGAAACTCAAGCAGTCGGGATTATCACGAAGGATATAGTCGGCACACCGTCCGACAATCACGCAAGAACCTTTTTCCGCCAGATTACGGATCGTATCGCTCTGATACAGAAACAAACGGTCGTTAGACAACACATCGGCATACGGTGGAAACAACCCCATATACGAATAGCCCATTGTAAAGGCATACGCCAAACCGCTGGAAGCCCTCTCGTCCGCTTTCTCGAAAAACTCCTCGCTCAGTCCGCTTTCTTTCGCGGCAAGCGCCATCAGCTCCTTGTCATAATAGCCAATGCCCAGTTCTTTTGCCAGCTTCTGTCCTACCTCACGACCACCGCTGCCGAACTGCCGGCCGATGGTCAATATGATTTTATTATCCATGTCTATCTATCTTTTTGGTATCAAGACAAAGGTAAATAAAATTTATTTAGAATGAAACTTCCTGAACTGGTTTATCAAGACGAGGGCCGTAACAATCGTAGCTGTCGTGTCGGCGATCGGGATGCTGATCCATACTCCAAGTGTTCCAAGCCATCGGGGAAGGATCAGCAAGCAGGGAACAAGAAACAGCATCTGCCGGGTGAGCGAGAGGAAGATGGCCTTCTTCGACATCCCGATAGAAAGGAAAAAGTTTGTCGCCACCATCTGGAAACCGACAATCGGAAAGACTGCAAAGACGATATGCAAACCATACACTGCCGCCTCGATCAGTTCCGGATCGGTCGTAAACATGCGGACAATCATAGACGGGAACAACTGACAGAGCAAGAACCCTGTTGTCGCCACCCCTATCGCCCACTTCATCGTCAGCTTCGTCACCTCCGTCACACGCGAATACTGCCGGGCACCGAAGTTATAGCCGGCAATCGGTTGCATTCCTTGGTTGAATCCCATGATAATCATGATAAAGAGGAATACCACCCGATTCACGATCCCGTATGCCCCAATCGCCATATCGCCCCCGTGTTCTTTCAGCCCCCGATTGATCAGGATCACGATCAGGCAAGCGCAGAGATTCATCAGGAAAGGCGACATCCCGATATAAAGAATCCCCTTCACGATCTCGCTTTTCAACCTGTAAATGCCTTTCTTGAAATGCAACAACTCCTTCGGGCGGGAAAAATGGATCAACTGTCCGGCCAACGAAATGACCTGAGAGATGACGGTAGCCCATGCCGATCCTTTGATTCCCCAACCGAAGCCGAAGATAAAGAGCGGATTCAGCACACAGTTGATCACCACCGACGCCAGCGTCGCATACATCGCTAATTTCGGAAAACCGGAAGAACGCAACACCGCATTCAGTCCGAGATACATATGAGTAATCACATTTCCCATCAGGATCACATTCATATAGTCGCGGGCATACGAAATCGTGTTCTCGCTCGCCCCGAAGAAATAGAGGATCGGGTCGAGCAACAACATAAACACCAACGTAAACGCAAGCCCCAAGACTACGTTCAGCACCAGTACGTTTCCGAGTACCTTGTTCGCCCCTTCATAATCTTTCTGTCCCAACTTCACGGACACCAACGTCGAAGCCCCCACCCCGACCAGCGAACCGAAAGCAGCCGCAAGGTTCATTAACGGGAAAGTCAAAGCCAGGCCCGAGATTGCCAATGGTCCTACCCCGTGTCCGATAAATATACTGTCCGCCATATTATAAAGAGAAGAGGCGGTCATGGCGATAATGGCCGGTATGGCGTACTGTGTCAACAACTTGCTGATGTGCTCGGTTCCAAGCACTAAAGGAGAATTTTGTTTACTCATGTTGCAAAGGTACGGAGAATCCGAAAAAAAGGTTACTTTTGTTTTCTTATAAAGTATAAAAAATGGCGGAAAATTTAATCATCAACGGTGGGAACAAGCGGGAACTGTATGAGACGCTGCTCCCTCAATTACAATCGCTGACAGCGGGATGCCTTTTACGCTCAGCACGCTTGAGAAACAGACATCATCGCCAATATGGCGAATGTCGCCGCTGCCTTGAAACAAACATTCGATTTTTTCTGGGTAGGCTTTTATATCGTGAAAGAAGAGATGCTCGTGCTCGCCCCTTTCCAGGGTCCTCTTGCCTGTACGCGTATCCGGTACGGGAAAGGCGTATGCGGGACAGCCTGGAAAGAAGCACGGACGATCATCGTACCGGATGTGGAGCAGTTTCCGGGGCATATCGCCTGTAGCTCCGCCTCGCGGTCGGAAATTGTCGTACCGGTGATCAGAGATGGAAAAGTGGTTGCCGTACTGGATATCGACAGCGACAAGCTGAGCGAGTTTGACAAGATGGATGCGGAATATCTGGAACAGCTCTGTGCCTTTTTGCCCATGTAACAGATCGAAGATATGATCACGAAACCTCACTTTTTGTTTCACAAGGTAATGACGCCCAAAATAAGGACCCTTTACCATAGGTAGATTCGAAACCGACTTTACCTCCCATTGCCTCGGCGATAGCTTTGCAGATCGACAATCCGAGGCCGGTCCCTTGGGCAAATTCGTCCAATTTCTCGAATCGATGAAAAACCCTGTTTTTCTTTTCATCAAGGATACCGATACCACTATCTTTGACATAAAAATAAATGCCACTTTTCGTTGCATCATATCCCATTTCAATCGTACCCTTAACAGTATATTTAATTGCATTGATCATATAGTTTGTCAGGATTTGCGCCACACGATTCTTGTCCAAGCAAACCAAACATTTGTCATACCGGTTCACGATAACCAAATTCACATCCGGATTCGTAATACGTTGTTTCATCGATACGGCAAGCTCGTCAAAATAACCCGACAAGTCAAAATCCTCATACTTCAATTTTACGCTTCCAGATTCGATTTTGGACAAATCGAGGATATCACTGATTAGCTTCAAAAGCAATTCATTGTTATTGTTAATAATCCGGGTATATTCTTCTTTTTCATCCGGATCATTTGTCTCGACAAGCAGATTCGAGAATCCTACGATAGCGTTTAAGGGCGTACGGATCTCATGGCTCATATTAGCAAGGAAAACCGATTTTAACCGATCCGACTCCTCTGCATGCTTGAGTTCTTTGATCATGCGTTCCTTGTCTGTTATATCATCTATGCGAATGACGAAGCCATCAATTTCACCGGTATTTCTAAACACAGGGGTGGCAAATAACTCAACCATCCTGTTTTCTTCGAGAAAAATCCTCATCTGCTCCACTCTATGCGATACGGCAGCCCGTTGTATCACGCAATTTTCGCAAGGAGACCGGCGATTATAAGTACTTTTATAGCAAAGCTCTCCCTGCCTATAAGCTCCATTTGGTAAAGCGGTCGAACACTTCACCATATTTTCCCATTGAACGACATAGTCGGGGGTAATATAAGCCAGTCCTGAGTTTATATTATTAAGTATCAGCTCCGCCTTTTGATTGCTTTCTTTCAGCTCTTCCTCGGCACGTGTCTTTTCAGTCACGTCCTCCATGACAAACGTATAGCTGCCAATCCGGCCATTCGGATCGATAATCGGCTTTCCGTTACATTCGACCCAAACATCATCATTATTTTTATTCGTACTGTAATATTTCGTTTGTGCTATTGTTTTGAAATTGTAAGGAAACCGGACACTGATCGGTTTTTTACTGTATACAGCATTTTTCACACAATCAGGAACATTCGGGTTATCATATATAGAAGGCTTTTTCCTGATAGCACCCTCAATATCGGATATCCCGAATATAGCAGCATCCGTATCATTCAAAAAAGAAATCGTACCGTCGTTATCATAAAGTTCTATTCCTACAGGCAGTGAATTCATAATTGTCAGCATCTGATTGTAAAGGTTCTCGTACTTAAACTGAATAGCCCCGTAATCCTGCGAAATAACCAGATAACCGATTATCTCTTTTTGCTTGTTACGAATGATGGAGATTGTTCCATCAATATGATCTATGCCTTTTTTGACCGTCTTGAAATAGTCGGTTGTTTTTACTTTATCGAAGTCATATTCCAGAGAGAAATGAACATCCTGACCGGCTTTGATATCATCTATTATTTTATCTGAGAAATTTGGATTTTCAAACAGGCTGATTCCAAGTGCCTCATTTAAATCGACAACCCCCATAATTTCCATTTCGGCCTTGTTTGCATCGATTAGCAAACCATTCCTGTCATAGAGTTCAAGACCTATGGGCAAATATTCTTTAACGACATCAGAGAATAATATTAGTTTATCATCCAGTTTCAGCCTCGATTTAGGGAATGTTTGAATTCTTGCCATAATTGCATTTTTAAGATTGGATATTATCAATTGTATCTTGTCACCTGTTTGAGGGTGTGCCGAATATAGGTATTCATGGGACGCAGACAACGCAGACGAGCGCAGATATTATTAATTATCAGCAAAATAAATCTGCGTCCGTCTGTGTGTTCTGCGTCATCTGCGTCCAGTGATATCAAATTGACACACCCTCCTCGAATTATCGTAACAGACGTGTTTTACTAACACGCCTCTCCATTTTTATCAGAGTTTATCCTTTAAATATTTTCCCGTATAAGATGCCTCGCACATGGCCACCTCCTCCGGCGTTCCGGTGCAAACCAGATTTCCTCCGGCATTTCCTCCTTCGGGGCCGAGATCAACCAGATAGTCGGCACATTTGATCACATCCATGTTATGTTCGATAATGACAACCGTATGACCTTTATCGATCAGGGCATTGAAAGCCTTCAGCAACGTCTTGATATCATGAAAATGCAGACCGGTCGTCGGCTCGTCAAAGACGAAAAGCGTCGGTTCCTGTTTCTCCTGGCCCAGATAGTAAGCAAGTTTCACACGCTGGTTTTCACCACCGGACAAAGTGGATGAAGTCTGTCCGAGTTTGATATACCCCAACCCGACATCCTGGAGGGGTTTCAGCTTTTTGACGATCTTCTTTTCCTGTGATCCCGGATATTGTCCAAAGAACTCAATCGCCTGGTTCACGGTCATTTCCAGCATATCATAGATACTCGCACCGTGATATTCGACATCGAGCACATCCTGTTTGAAGCGCTTGCCGTGGCAGGTTTCGCATTCGAGGGTGATATCGGCCATGAACTGCATCTCGACCGTGATCTTTCCTTCTCCTTTACATTCTTCACATCGCCCGCCTTCCTTATTAAAGGAGAAATAGGCAGCCGAATAGCCCATCTGCTTAGCCAAAGGCTGCTCACCGTAAAGTTTACGGATCTCATCGTAGGCCCCGATATAGGTCACCGGGTTGGAACGGGAACTCTTGCCGATGGAGTTCTGGTCGACGAACTCGATGCTTTTGATCATGTGCATATCGCCTTCCAAGCCGGAACAGTCAACCATCAAGCGGGCAGCCTCATCTAAATAATGCTTGACACCTTCGTAGAAAATATCACGCACGAGCGAGCTTTTACCCGAACCGCTGACACCTGTTACGACTGTCATCACATTCAAAGGGAACTTCACATCAATCCCTTTCAAATTGTTTTTACGGGCACCTTTCACCTCGATATAATTATTCCAGGGACGACGATAAAGGGGCACTTCTATCTGGTCCTCTCCCGTCAGATACCGGACGGTATAGCTGTTGCTACTGGTTTTCAAATCGTCCACATCACCCTGATAGACCACTTCCCCACCCAGGCGACCGGCCTTCGGACCGATGTCGATAATGTAATCGGCCGCACGGATAATCTCTTCGTCATGCTCCACCACAACAACCGTATTACCTAATGCCTGCAATTGCCGGAGCACCTTGATCAGCAAATCGGTGTCGCGAGAATGGAGCCCGATACTCGGCTCGTCCAATATATAAAGAGACCCGACCAAGCTACTCCCCAAAGAGGTCGCCAAATTGATACGCTGGCTTTCTCCTCCGGAAAGGGAGGAAGACAAGCGGTCAAGCGTCAGATAGCCCAACCCCACATCCAACAGGAATTGCAGGCGGTTAGTGATCTCCGTCAGCAAACGTTTGGCAATGGATGCCTCGTTCTCGTCAAGTTGAAGGTGATCGAAAAAGGCTTTTGCTTCCGTGATCGGAAGGGTAACCAGTTCCGCAATATCCTTTCCACCTACCTTTACATAGAGGGCTTCAGGACGCAGGCGGGACCCTTTACAAGTCGGGCAAACGGTCTTTCCGCGATAACGTGCCAACATCACACGATACTGTATCTTATA
>ENA-OPCL01002809-OPCL01002809.1-human-gut-metagenome-genome-assembly--contig:-NODE-2809-length-10846-cov-2.867019_pt1 | contig 10846 bp, 7 predicted proteins | sample MGYA00241251_ERZ501482 | MGnify/ENA primary metagenome ERZ501482 (study PRJEB25962, sample SAMEA2042581) | human gut metagenome | biome: human gut; feature: human-associated habitat; material: faeces... | reverse complement strand
CCATCCGACCCTGTTTTTAAACACGGTTTGCCTGCCGCTCGGAAGCATTTCTGTGAGGTCTTCCGCTGATAAATTTAGCTGTTGAGCTAACACGGCAGTAACGTCTTTAATTTTATAGACCTCACCGTCTTTTACTGCTGCCAGTAAAGGCTTCATCAATTCATCGTATTTTGGCACTGCCATTGTTAGTCCTCCTCCTTGACTCACTGAAGATCGGGATCACTTCCAAGAGGTGTAATTCCGTTTTCTTTGAGCATTTCATTTATTTCATAAATCGAATTCTCAGCGCAGGCCGCTAATACACATTGATAAACGTAACCTTCGTTTTTCATCGAATTCAATTTAAAACCTGTTTTACCGAGAAACATCTCAGCCTCTGGCAAAGGCAACTTCAGACCTACGCATAACGCCAGAACTGTCTGCACAGATGTTGGATACTCTTCATCGTTTCTCAAACGCTGAATGGTTTTTTCTCCCACAAGTGAGCGGTCAGCCAACTGCTTATTTGAGAGCTTCCTTTCCTTCTGCAGCGCTACAAGCGTCTCAGCAAAGGAACCGGGATATCTACGCATAGCTTCTGACCGGCGCTTTGCGTTCTTGATCTGCTCAAGAAGTGTCTTGTTGTGCGCATTAAGTTCAAAGGAATATTCAACCTGATTTTCAACCGGTGCGGCATTCCGCATAAACTGCGTGTAATACCTTGCCCCTTGATATTTCGATTGATAGCTATATCCCTTCGAGAAAACGACACAGCACTCATCCATGTGCGAGAGAGCATATTCTGACAGCGTAGCATTCCCGGACTGATCTCTCGCTATGTATTTCTCGTTATCGAGAACGAGATGACGATCTGCAAAAATAAACTGTCCGCTGTCAATCAGCTTCTTAAACTCACGATCAAAGCAGTACGCTTTAAACAGATCGGCATAGGGAATAGTGAATGTCTGATTCTTATCCAAGGCACCTGCTTCAAATGAATATCCGCGAACATACTGACCATCCACAAATGGATATGCGCCCTCGGCTTTTGAATACCCAAGATCCATCAGGCGAACCTTGGCGTCCTGTCTCGACACATCGAACAACTCCGCAAGTTCATCAATGACATTCTCATAGGCTGCAATGCTCGCATCATCAGCCCCGCCATAAACTGCAAGGAGCTGATCTGCCTTCAAACGCGTCGGTCTCGCAGGCATCAAGATTCTCGGAGCGACGCCTTTGGCTTGCCACTCCATCCAGTCTACAGCCTTCCATTTATCTGAATCTATGGAATTAGCGGCTATCTGACATTGAATTGCTTTTCCCAGATTATCATCGGCACCTATCATTTTCATCAACACATGATAAGGCTGATGACGGTACCAGTGGAAACATTCATGAGCCAGAGTAGTGCGCTTTGTTCCTACAGATCTTTCATAGGAGACACGCGGATCAAGATAAACGGTTCCTCGCTTGGCATTGCGAATTGTAATCTTCCGGTGCTTATCGAGAACATTCCCGTTATCAAATATGATAGTCCCAAAGTAAGTAAGATCATCTGACAGAGGAACATCTTCGATAACCTGTAGTTTCATATCGCTGGCTATTGTCTCGATTGGAACCCTCATCGGTTTATCCAGTGCTTCCGGACAATACCTTGTCAGGAACTTCTCAGCCTCGCCTTCAAACTGGTCGCGAGAGATAATAGGTACCAGCTCTCCGGACAGACGGTCATTATCAGATTCCTCTTGCGGCTCACAATTACCAACAGACATGATCCGAAACCCGCTCATATCGATGCCAAGAGTAACCTGACAATGGATCTTAAGCCAGCGCTCATTAAAATATCCCTTGCGAGATGCGGATGGCATTTCGACATCGCATGATGCAATTACATCGAAAGCAATCACGCCATCCTCCGGCTGTTCAATATGGATAACATTCTCGATTTCCATATCAATGACCGATAGTCTTTTCGTGTCACCAGAATGATCCTCTTGAATATAAGCTATGGCCGCATCCCGGATGTCGTCATAACGAGATTGGTCGATCAGTTTCTGCAGTGGGCTTTCATCCTGCGCTTCATAGTAGTCCAGTCTGCTGTCGTTGAGTTCTTTACGTATTTCACGCCAATTAGGCATGTGCCTATCCATGTGTGCGATGAATGTAGCATCATGCTTTCTTGTGATTAAATGTGTAAGCTCATGCAAAACAATATAATCAAGGCAGGCATACGGTTTCTGGGCGAGCTGCAGGTTGAACCACAGCTTCTTTTTATCTGTGCTGCAGGCACCCCATTTTGTGACCATATATTTCGTTTGCCAAGAATCACATTTAAGTCCTGTCTGTGTCTCCCACTTAGGCAGACGCTTTTCTATTTCTTCCTTTAGGATCTTCCTATATTCCTCTTTCACATAAGCGTCTCGCTGTTTCACGGTACTTTTGGCGCTCATGGATAGAACAATATTCTGATTCTGAATCTCGAAGCTGTTCTTTTGATTGTCCGGCTTGAAGACAAGAAAGTATTGCTTCCCCCAGATATACATCGTCTCGCCGGAAACATACTGTCGCTTCGATGCTCTTGGCTGATCCTGAAACTGCGCAATAGCCCTCTTGATAAAGCCCAGCTGAGTTCTGGCATAAGCCTCTATAGCTTTATCGTCCACGGATAAAGGCGCAGAAATTACCACATGTCCATCCGGCGGCTTCACCTGAAGGTGCATATTCTTTATATTCTTTTTTTGCACATCAATCGGAATCCCGGAAATGACAATGCGCATTAATACTCCTCCTGTTTCTCAATAATCCTATAGATGCGCTCCACCTCGGAATCATCACCCAGAATCTCAAAGAGAGCCTTTTTTATTCTTCTGACAACAACCTGATTATCCCTGAAACCAGACAGAGCTTGCTTTTTCACGGCTTTGTGAATTCGTAGGGCAAGTTTCTCGTCCTCGCCGGTGTTGTCATAAATAGCCATAAGTGCCTTGCTCTTACGGATGCTTTCCGGATATTTATCGTTATCCTCCGGGCAATCAACGTCCTTAGCCAGCTTTATATATTTCTCAAGCATCTCAGCATAGTCAAGAACTCCCTGCTTACGCTCTTCAATGAGCTTATCAAGGATTTCTGACATTTTTGCGTAGTAGCGCGGATTGACAGTGACCTTTTCGATAACCTTCTTACGGATGTTATTCTCGATGGCCTCTGCTGCACCTTCTTTGTGGCCGCTATCGCCTTCACCGGTAAGCATCTCACCCTGCTTTGCTACAAAATCCAATAGGGTAAGATCATCAAAATCACCGATCTTTTCTGCGTCCGCTGCCGTGATGTAGTTATCGATCATCTTTCTCATATCAGGCTCATAGGCCTTCAAATCGAGGAAGTCACCACTGGCCGTACCGATGGTTTTCTTCAACTCAATGTAGAAAGTGACCTTCTTGTCATATTCATTCAGTTTGCCAGATGAGATGTCATCAACCAGATATGGTTTTGCTTCCGCGAACGCTCTGACAAGACTGCTCACCAGACGATAGAGTTTTTCTCTCAGGCGTGCATAAATCTCGTCGCTCTCCTCCGACTGACCGGAAACACCACAGAAATAATGGATGTACTGGATTTCCCCACGAGGTTCCTCGATGCCTTCGCAGAGTTCTTCGACGGCATCATACACTTCCTCAAAATAGGATACCGTAGCATCGTGGCGATCCTTAACAAGTCCTTTTACATCCTCCGGATCATATCCTTCAAAAGCTCCGGAAGTATAGTCCTTCATTGCAGTCTGGAGTTGTCCAAATAGCTGCTTGTAATCCACGATATAGCCGAAGTCTTTACTATCATCATCAAGGCGGTTGACGCGGCAAATCGCCTGAAACAAGCCGTGATCCTGCATCCTCTTGTCGATGTAAAGGTAGGTACAAGGAGGCGCATCAAATCCGGTGAGGAGCTTGTCCACGACGATAAGGAGCTTCATATTCGCGGGCTCCTCTACGAATTTGCGCTTTGCCTCCTTTTCAAATTCCTCCACCTTAGCCTGAACCGATCCTGCATTCGGAAGGTCAGACGGATCAAGCCCCAGCATCTTCAAATACGTCTCATATTTGAGGAAGGTTTCAGTATCATCCTCATCGCTGACAGTATCAGTGCGCAGTTCGCCCTTGTTCGGTGTATAGGAAGATATGATGGCACACTTCTTAAAGCCCATCTGTTGGAAGATTTCGTAATACTTACAAGCCGTAGGAATACCATCAGCTACAAGAATCGCATTACCGTTTCCCTCCATCAGTCGCGGCTTCATATTAAAGTCCTGAATGATGTCCCATGCAACCTTTTCCAGACGAGAGCGGGAGCTATATACCTTCTGCATCGTGCCCCACTTCTCCTTGAGCTTTGCTTTAGCACGAGAAGAGAGGCCTCTGGTCTTTACATCAAACCACTGGTCAACACGATCCTGCGAAGATAAATCCTGTGGAACATCACGATATTCATAACGCAAATCCAGCACGACGCCATCGGCAACGCCTTCGTTATATTTGTAAGCATGGATGTATGTACCGAAAACTTCGATACTGATCTTTTTATCCTTTTTTAGCAACGGAGTACCCGTAAAACCGATAAATACAGCATTCGGCATGATAGTCTTCATCGCCGTATGGAGCTTACCGGACTGCGTTCTGTGGCATTCGTCTACAAATACCACGAGATTTCCCTTTGCCTCGAAATCAACAGGGAGGGAGGCTTTCAGTTCTTCAATATACTTATCGTAGTCATTCTCTGTCGCTTCACCGCCACGACGGCCAAACTTATGAACCAGAGAGCAAATTAGCGAATCATCATATACATTCAGGCGATTCAGCAAGTCCTTCCCGCTCTTGGTACGAGCAATATTTTCATCCACGCCAGTGAATGTTTTTTCTATCTGCTCATCAAGCTCATCTCTGTCTGTCACAATAAGGACACGGGCATTAAGTTCCGCCCAATGTGTCAGAATCCACTTGGCGAGCCATACCATTGTCAGCGTTTTGCCTGAACCCTGTGTATGCCAAAGAATACCACCCAGCGGTTTATCCTGATCTCTGTTCGGATTGTGAAGCTCCGTCCTCAGATTATTAAGCCTCTGCTGAGTGCGCTTGATGCCAAAATACTGATTGTACCGGCACACCTTTTTGATGCCTTTATCGAAGACAACAAAATTCATAATAAGGTCGATAAAACGTTCCTTATCGAACATGGCATATATCTGTTTCAGGAGTTTATTATCGATGCCTTCGCAGGTTTTACTGATACGAACATCTACTGGATCACGCTCCTCCTCATGTTCTTTGAAACCGTCATCCTTCCACTCCATATAAAACTTCTCTCCGGTCAGAAGCGTCCCGTAGCGCAGGCCTTCCGACTCGTTTCCAGCCATACAGAACTGCATGGTAGTAAAGAAGCCTCGAATAAAGGAGTCCTTCTGATTTGTGAGATTCTGGCGGATGCCTTCGGACACGGAGATGCTGCTTCGTTTTAATTCGATAACGGCCACAGCAATACCATTCAAATAGATGACAAGATCCGGCCTCTTCTCCTGCTGCTCAACAACAGTTACTTCCTCAGCGACTGCAAAGTCATTATTTAGCGGATTGGCCTCGTCGATAAGTTCAACTGTCACCGGAGGCTTCTCCGGGCTCTCACTGACCGGAATGCCGTACTTCAACCGCGAATACACAGTCTTATTAGCATCATAAACTCCACGCGAAAGATTCCCAGCTTCCTGCTGAAGTTGCATAACAGCAGCATCAATCAGCTTGTCTGCATAGCCCTTCAGTCGAAGGTACTGGCGCAGACGATCTTCATTGATGTTCTTATTTTGATAATCTGACAGGTTACCAATATACTGATAGCCCAAGATCTCCGGATCTTTAAAGAAACGGATCACTCTTTCCTGTGTTTTAATTTCGGCATCGCCAATACTCATCTGACAGGCACCTCCTTACACTAATCTGACCTTGCCGGTCAGCAATTCTTCCATCATGCCTTGCTTAATAGCTTTATATTTCAAGCATTTCTTTTCCAAGGATAGTATGTCGCCTTCCATATCTGCCAATGTTTGAGCTATTTCAACCTGATCCTCATACGGAGGCAGCTCGATTTCTGTTTGGCTAAAATAATCTTTGGAAAGGTTAAATCTCGTAGCTCCTTGAGCCAATACTCGCATAATTTTTCTTCCTTCTTGACTGTTAAAATAGTAGGAGAAAAACAGCGCATATACTTTCTTTGTCTTTAACCGAAACCCGAAGCAGAAGCTGTTTAGATAAGTATTTCTTATAGAGTCCATCAATACGGCGCACATTCCGACTTCTTCCGGCGTTTCTGACGAGGTATTAAAAAACAAATCTCCCTTTAACACTTCATTCTGATACTCATCTTCATTTACTTGCACAGATTCAAGTTTCGATATATCTATGACCGTGTTGTTTAAGACGTTGAGAAATGTAATATATCTTGCATTCCCTTTGCCGAAATCATCTTTCTGCTTTCCAGTTAGTCCACTATAGAAGTCTCCAATATCCCCGATCACATATTTCTCCCATAAAGAATCTGATATACGTATTTTTCCAGAGAGCAAACTTTGCATTGTCCCAGTAAAAATGTTTTGTTTTTTCTTTATGAGTTTTTCAAGGTCATAAATGAGTGCCTCGATATCACTTATTGCTTTGACAATAAATTTCTGTTCTTCAATGGACGGTCTTGGAATACGGATTTCCAGCAAACGCTCCTTCGATATGTTTTTCATACTGTTGCTTGTGCCTGTAGCAACAGCATGTATAGCATTTTTATACCTATACTGATTCAATAAGTAATTTAGCCAGCGAAAGTCATACTTCTCCGGCTTGCTATTTATCACTTGCCATAACCTATCTGGCAAAAAATAACCTTTGGCGTCTTCAGCTACATACCCGCACGCACCTACTAATTGTGGAGTATTCATCCTGCTTATGATGATGCTTCCTTTTTTTACCGGACATTTAAGACGCGCATACTCCTTTTTGACTACAGGCTTAGCCTCATCTATGTTGATAAGTCCATCGGAAATTGCAGATGTCTTCAAAACAAAGAAATCTGCATTTTGCCTTTCATCTGAATTTACACTTACTCCAGCTTCAAGGTTCTGAAAAGCGTCTGATAGTGAGGTCACATCCCATTCCTCTAGAATAGATCCAATTTCTGTTTCTTTATATTTGCTTACCATTCGAATCCCATCCTTTCCAGATGAGACTTTACCTTTGCCTCATTCTCAGTTGTATCTTTATCAAGCTCCGGAAGTGTATCTTCATAACGATCCGCAAGTTCAATTATCCTATTTGTCAGGTGATGAGAAATCGCGGCGTACAAATCAGCAATACCAAAGAAGATACTGTCAAACCACTTCTTGTTTACCAGCAGCTCCAGAATTTCTTCGTGTGTCAGGCTGTCGTATCTTGCTCTGCATTTTTCATCAAGCGCCTTGTTCAGGTCTTTGACAACCTTGTTGTAATCTGAAATCATGCCACACAGCTCCAATGCAGCTTTCAGCTGGTTAACATCATCCTGCAAACTTTCCGGTATGTTCTCCTCAGTCCGAATAACCAGCAAACGCAGCATAATGGATGATTTATTGACGGTACCCTTGTCAGTCAAAGCGCTCTTGCAGCGCGGATGGCCAACAAGATATGCCTGAAGGCGCTTTTTCTGCATAGGAAGTTGATCCATTAGGAGCTCCAGCTCTATCGTTTCCTCCGTCTCTACATACTGTGTGAGTTCCTCGATCTTAGCCTCTAAATCCTTAGTCTTGACTTTTCCGTTCTCAGCCACATCGGCAAGAGCAGATTCTTCATCGGCGCTCTCAATCAGATCAGAAAGCTGGGATTCAGTTTCTGCGACAACGTTCTCGGCTTCCTCTATGGCATTCTTCTCCTCACGGAAAAAGGTATCTATAACGATGGCCTTTGGAATCAATCTGCCTTCCCATCCGGTGACTTTCATCTCGCCTTTATTCTTACCTTGCGTGATCTCTTCCTCGATATTGTCCGTCACTCTGGCATTGGCATAGCCATCCGGTTCACTTATGATAAGCGACACGTCATCGTTCATGACCTCGTTCCAATAAGCCAGCAGTACTTGATACACGTCGTATTTATCAATCAGTGTCAAGTGTTCGAATTCAGCAAGGATATCCTCCGCAAGACTAATGATTAACTCTCTGGCGGATACATCTTCATCGAGGGAAGATAGCGCAGGATATTCTTTGGCTTTCCAAGCTGCAAAAGCCTCGTCGAGTTTCTCGCCATAATCTGAGAACTCGGCGTTTTTATATATCGTCTGACGGATGTTTTCGTGCTCCACATTCAGACTGTAATACTTCTCGCTGATCGCCGTCAGCAGCTCAGCCTTCAGCGAAGGAAATACTTCCCAGTACTTGGAGAGGCCATCAATGTCAACCGCAGGGATACCTCCATGAATGTGCGCATAGATATCCTGAATATCCTCCGGATCTGTGGAGTCAATATAGCGGGTGATGTTCAGGTTATACCCGTTCTTCTTTTCAATTTCATCGTTTGGTATGAAACGAGCATACTTGGGATCGGTTGTTATCTGCTGATTGAATGTTGTGATGATTCTGTAAATATCACGTTCACGCAGACGGTTTTTATTTCCGTCCTTAACGTACCCACGGCTGGCATCAATCATAAAGATGCCCTGTCGGTTTGCAGCGCCTTCTTTATCAATCACGAGCACGCAGGCGGCTATGCCGGTGCCGTAAAACAAGTTTGCCGGAAGGCTGATAATGCCCTTGATCCAGTGCTTCTTTATAATTGCTTCTCTAATAGTCGCTTCGGCATTTCCACGGAACAGAACACCATGAGGGAGAATAACCGCAGCTTTGCCATTTGATTTCAAAGCCTTAAGGATATGCATGAGCCAAGCATAGTCGCCGTTCTTTTCCGGTGGCGTGTCCCCATAGCCCTCGAAGCGACCATATTCTTTACCGGCAATACCATCGCGCCAGTTCTTCATAGAGAAGGGCGGATTTGCCACTATGTAATCGAAACGTTCAAGTATGGAATTATCGGACTTATCAAGATACTGCGGATTTGAGAATGTGTTACCGCTCTTGATGGTAATCTCGGCCTTACGATGCAGGACGGCATTCATCTTCGCCAGACCAGCTGTCGTGCTTTCCTTTTCTTGGCCATATCCCATGATTGGGATAGGAGCTGCATCAATAGCTCGAATTAATAGGCTGCCACTTCCACATGCCGGATCGCATACCGTGGCGCTGGTGTCCGTGCAACGGCTGATTCCCACTACATTGGCGAGGATTCTGGAAACCTCTGCAGGTGTATAGAATTGTCCCTTGCTCTTTCCGCTTTCTGTAGCGAATTTGCGCATCAAATATTCGTAGGCATCTCCGATGATGTCATCACCTTCAGTCTTATTCCGGGAGAAGTCGAGTTCCGGGCGCTGGAAGATGGATATGAGATCGGTCAACTTATCAACCATTTCCTTACCGCTTCCCAGCTTCTTCTCATCATTAAAATGAGCAATATCAATAACACCCTTCAGGTCAGTATTCTCGTCAGCAAGGCGTGCTATGATTTTATCCATACCTTCGCCGATGTTTTTCTTTCCCTTCAGAGCAATAAAGTCATCAAAGGAGCAGCCCGTCCGTTTCTCCGGATCGGGATCTTTATCATGTGCCTTATCAAAGACCCTAATGTCTTCATAGGCTCCTTTATTCTTAAATTTATCCGTGACATACTTCATGAACAAAAGTGTCAGGATATAGTCCTTATACTCTGAGGAATCCATGCCTCCGCGAAGTTTGTCACAGCTCGCCCACAGCGATGCATATAATTGCGTTTTCTTGACAGCCATCTTTGTCTGCTCCTTGTCTAATGATTTTCTTCGATTTTCCCCTTGAATCAGTCAGCGCTTTTACCGCTCTTAACCCATTCATCGAGTTCGGAAATTTTAAACTTCCACTGTTTTCCGATTTTTTGAGCAGGCAAACCTTCTTTACCATTTCTGATCCAGCTGCGAAGAGTAACTGTTTTGATTCCTAAATATTCCGCAGCTTCATCTATGCTTATCCATTTGTCATTGTAGCGCGACACGATTTTTGAGAAATTCGGACAGGATAATTGAGAAAAAATAGCGCCGTTCTAAGAAGAAAATCTTAGGCTCGTCCCACAGCAAACGCGGCCCCCTTCAAGGTGGTCTGCGTGTACTGCGGGACGAGCCTTTGTGGTTGCCCGGGAAAGATGTAAGCTGCCTTTACCTCGGGGTTTTTGCTTCACCGCTTATCTCATTCGTTGGTAGCTTCTTCCTGAGTAGCCAAATACTCAGCAACAGGAATGATATAGGCTTCGGGAAGCTCCTCGATCTCGCGCTTGCCGTTCTTGACGAGAACGGCATAGACGGCGATCATATAGGTCTTAACCTTCATTTCTGCTTACCTCCTTTTTCAAGCATTTCAACACGGGCTTTCAGCTCCGCGTTGGACTGTTCCAGCGCAGCCAGCTCTTCAAAGAGTCCAGCGATCGCCTCGTAGAGGTCGACATTCCGTTCTTCCATCTCCTCTGCCCGGTCACGGGCGATCTTGGAGATAGGTTTTTTCGGAGTCAAATACTTCATAGCTTTATTCATACGCACCTCCGAAACCCGAGATGGAGACTTCACCCTCGAAGCCCTCATTCTTTGTGATGGTGAAACGGATATTCACGCCCCACTTGCTCGCGGTCTTGGTCTTGTTGGTGAAGTTGTAGACACGGTTGATCTGCACCATCGCCGTGATGTCCTCCCATGTGGGAACGGCGTCAAAACCGTTGTTGCACGCCTCCAC
>ENA-OPCL01002807-OPCL01002807.1-human-gut-metagenome-genome-assembly--contig:-NODE-2807-length-10848-cov-1.699991_pt1 | contig 10848 bp, 10 predicted proteins | sample MGYA00241251_ERZ501482 | MGnify/ENA primary metagenome ERZ501482 (study PRJEB25962, sample SAMEA2042581) | human gut metagenome | biome: human gut; feature: human-associated habitat; material: faeces... | reverse complement strand
CATCCCGGAAGCCGTCAGCCTCGTCCTGCAGGCCGGCACCTACGCCTGGGGCGGCGAGATCTTCGTCCTCGACATGGGCGAGCCAGTCAAGATCGACACCCTGGCCCGCAACCTGATCAAACTGTCCGGCTATGAGCCGGACACCGAGATACCGATCGTCTACACCGGTCTTCGCAGCGGCGAAAAACTATACGAAGAGAAACTGATGGCCGAAGAAGGCCTCAAAAAGACCGACAACGAACTCATCCACATCGGCAAGCCGATTCCGTTTGATACCGAGCAGTTCCTCCGCGACCTGGAAGAGCTGGCCAAGGCCAGCTACGAAAACAGCGGCGATATCGTAAAACTGGTGGAGCGCATCGTGCCGACCTTCCACCCGGTAGGCAAGAACCCGACAGGCGAAGAACGCCCACTTCCAAAGAAAGCACAGAAAGAAACAGGCGCATCAATCGGGGAAGCTGTTTACGCCGGACCGCAGAAAGCGCAGGCAGTGGCAGCGGTAACGAATGGATGAGGGGAAATTATCTGGAAAATGTGACGACAAAATGTACATAAACGCACATCGGTGATATAATGTACCGTGTTGGCCAATGCATTTTCTCAGAAGCGAAAAGAGGAACCTAACATGGAATTTCAGGCATTTAAAAATAAAATATGGCTTTCTTCTCCTACCATGCACGGAGAAGAATTAAAATATGTAACAGAAGCCTACGAGACCAACTGGATGTCCACAGTGGGCGCCAACATCAACGAAATTGAACGCATCGTATGCGAAAAGCTGGGCTGCGGCCACGCAGTGGCTTTATCCGCAGGCACAGCATCTCTGCACATGGCGGTGAAGCTGGCGGGAGAGAGGTTGTATGGCCGGACTGAGTTGGGGAAAGGCGCATTGGCCGGGCACCGGGTGATAACTGTATAATAGGGACAACCAAGAAAAAACCTTGATTTTTCAAGGGTTTCACGAGTTTAGGCCAAGTCCCGAAATTGAAATTTTCTACGAATTGGAGGTAAATTCGAGTACCCGGAGAGGTTGAGATGGCTTCTTGGATACTCTTGGATTGACCCACAATACAGAGTAGAAAAATTCAATAAGGAGGTTTGACTTGAGCCTGGGTTCAGAAATGGAAGATACTGAATGTAGGCTCATTGTCGTGAAAAAGTAATATGCAAAGTTGTTAGAATGGGGAAGGAATGAGTACATGTTTAAAATTAATCATAATGAAGCAATAGAATTAGAACATATAGTAAGAAACCTTTATCAGTGTAATCGAGGTGGGGTTTCTGGTATGGCAGACGCAGATTATTTTGAAGGACATCCGATTCAAGCAGCTGTTCTTGTAGTTGCCTATATTCATGCAAAAGGATTGGAAACTTCTTCCACACAATATGACGAATTTCTTTGCAAATATGAATCAATATTTGAGTATTTAGAAAAGCATGATGTGGATTGGGAGATTCGCAACTACATTGACGAGTTAGAGGATATTGTGAATCAATACGTTTCTTGGGCGGTTAACGTATAAGAAGAAGTTTTTTATTCAAAGAAGAGTTGAATGATACTGAAGAATACTTAACTGGGAGGATAAGAACATGGCGTTTCATCATACATCGGATATCAAACCGTTCGCTGAAAAAATATGGCTTAGTTCTCCGACTATGCATGGCGAGGAAGCTGAGTATATGATGGAGGCTTATAACACTAATTGGATGAGTACGGTTGGTAAGAATCTAGATGAAATAGAAAAACAGGTTGCGGAATTTGTTGGTGTAAAATATGCTGTTGCGTTAAGCGCCGGGACGGCAGCGCTTCATTTGGCAACAAAACTGGCGGGGGAAAAGGTATACGGTCAGGCACGACCCTATGAAGGTACATGCCAGTCGCGAAAAATTTTATGCTCAGATTTAACTTTTGATGCCAGTATTAACCCAGTTGCTTATGAAGATGGCGAAGCTGTGTTTGTGGATACGGAATACGACACATGGAATATGGATCCGATAGCTCTGGAAAAAGCATTTGAACTGTATCCGGAAGCAAAGATTGTTGTGCTGGCACATTTGTATGGCACACCGGGGAAAATCGAAGAACTGAAAGAAATCTGTGACCGGCATGGGGCATTAATTGTGGAAGATGCTGCAGAGAGCTTGGGCGCAAAATATCTGTATCATGGCGAGTGGAAAGAGACGGGCAGTTTTGGAGATTTTAACTGCATTTCATTTAATGGCAATAAGATTATAACTGGATCCAGTGGTGGAATGTTCTTGACAGATTCCAAAGAAGATGCAGACAAAGTGCGGAAATGGAGTACACAGTCAAGAGAGGCAGCACCGTGGTATCAGCATGAAGAAATCGGGTATAACTACCGCATGAGTAACGTGATTGCAGGAGTAGTACGTGGTCAGATTCCGTACCTGCAAGAGCATATTGAGCAGAAGAAAGCTATCTATGAAAGGTACAAGGAAGGTTTCAAAGATCTGCCGGTTAAAATGAATCCCTATGACGCAAATAAATCAATTCCCAATTTCTGGCTTAGTTGTCTGATCATTGATGAAGAGGCTATGTGCCGGCAGGTTAGAGAGGATCGGAAAGCTCTTTATATTCCAGAGCAAGGGAAGTCTTGCCCGACGGAGGTTTTAGAGACATTAGCTAAATACAATGTGGAAGGTCGTCCAATCTGGAAGCCGATGCATATGCAGCCGATATACCGGATGAATCCGTTCATCACAAAAGACGGAAATAGTCGGGGAAAGACCAATGCATACATAGATGGAGAGGGAATTGACGTAGGAAAGGACATTTTTGAACGTGGATTGTGCCTTCCAAGCGACAATAAGATGATCGCGGAGCAGCAAGACAGGATTATTGAGATCATAAGACGGTGCTTTGAGTAGTTTTACTGTTGTTTCGAGTGATTTTCACGAGGTCATCCTATTTGACGTTCAATGCATATGCAACCGATATGTATGAGAGAACACAGGAATGACAGAGCTAAGAAAGGAAGAATGATGGGAAGACTAGGATTCAAACTTTGTGCAGCAGTCGGCAAGAAGTATCTGTATTCCGTATAAAATCAGGATTTCTCTGCTTCGAATGGCTGGTTTGGATATAAAGGATAATGTAACGATTGGCAGAAATACTCATATCGGATCAGATGTAAAATTTGTTTGTTTTACTCATGAAATAGGAAGTTCTGTACAGAGAGTCAATAAAGTACGGTATGGAAATATTACCATCGGGGACGGAACATGGATCGGGTGCAACTATACGATTCTTCCTGATGTGATGATTGGAAAAGGCTGTGTAATCGAAGCAGGGGGCCTTGTTAATAAAGACTGTGAAGATAATGGAGTTTATGTCGGCGTGCCTGCAAAAAGAATCAGAGAATATTTTTAAGTAGGTGAAACGTAATGAATCAACATAAACCTTATGGGTTATACGAAAAGTACATAAAAAGACCGCTGGACGTTTTTTTGGCAACATTGGCAATTATCATTCTGTCACCGGTGCTGCTTGTCACAGCGATTCTTGTACGATTCAAACTTGGTTCGCCTGTGCTATTCACACAGGAACGACCGGGATTAGACGGGAAGATTTTCAAACTTTATAAATTCCGTTCTATGACAGATAAAAAAGACAGAGACGGAAAGTTACTTCCGGATGATGAGCGATTAACTTCCTTTGGACGCACTCTCCGCAGTACATCCTTCGACGAACTTCCTGAACTGTTTAATATCGTAAAAGGGGATATGGCAATTATCGGTCCGCGTCCGCTTCTGGTGGAATACCTTCCTTATTATACAGAAGAAGAACAGCACCGTCATGATGTGAGACCGGGACTTTCCGGTCTGGCGCAGGTGCATGGAAGAAATGTAATCTCCTGGGAAGAAAAATTTGCATGGGATTTAAGGTATGTGAAAAAGATTACTTTCTGGGGAGATGTAACAATTGTTCTGCAGACCGTTGTCAAAACTCTGAAGCGTTCTGACATTCTGGTCGGAAAACAGCACAAAGCCGGAAGGCTTGATGTTGTCCGTGCAGCAAAAATGGAGACAAGATAGTATGGCAATTTTAACAGGAAACAAAGTATCACTTCGTCCAATTGAACGAGGGAATTTGGAAAAACTGAATCAGTGGAAGAATGATGAAGCGGTCTATCAGAATCTTGGCGGTGGGTTTATGTCGGTGTCAATCAACATTCAGGAAAAATGGATAGACAGTCTGATGGACACTACTGGAAATAATAAGCGATTTATAAATGAAACCCATGAAGGGGAGGCAATCGGAATGCTTGGTTTGTACAGCATCAGCTGGATTCACCGTACCTGTGAACTTGGAATCTTTATCGGAGAAAAAGAGCAGCAGGGAAAGGAATATGGAAAAGAAGCATATCAGCTTCTGGAAAACTTTGCAGAAAAGTATCTGAATCTTCGGAAGATCAAAGCGTTTGTCGTTGCGTATAACGCCTCCGCAACAATGTTGTATGACCGACTGGGATTCCGCAAGGCTGGAGAACTGCTAAAAGAACGCTACATTAACGGCATTTACCATTCTGTAAGTATTATAGAAAAATTCCTTGGGAGACTCAGGACAGTTAAAAATCTGTTTCTGGAACAGCCTTTCATCTGCACAGTTTCCTGTCAGGGAGGCTGCGTGATATGAAGGTGACGATTAGAAAATTCGAAAAATCAGATATCCCCAATAAAGTGAAGTGGATAAATGATCCGTTCAACAATGCATATTTGCATTATGACCTTCCATTGGAAGTAGGGAAAACAGAAAACTGGTTTGATAAAAATAAAGATCGGACCGACCGTTATGATGCAGTCATAGAAGCAAATGGAATTCCGGTTGGTTTGATTGGACTTTTGGCTATAGACAGTATAAATAAGAAGGCAGAATACTATGTCACGCTCGGTGAGCGAAACTATCTGGGAAAAGGAATTGCGACAGAAGCATCTGGAATGTTACTGGATTGTGCCTTTCATCAGCTGGGGTTGAACCGTGTGTACCTGTATGTGGAGACGGATAATCTTGCAGCAGTGAAATTATATGAACGAATCGGATTCAGACGCGAAGGTGTAATGAAAAATGACTTGTTTAGCAAAGGACGGTTCGTGGACAGATATGTTTATGGAATCACGAAAAAGGATTTTTACGGAATCCAGAATATCCCGATTCACCGGGTAGGTGAAATACTTGGAAATCATCTGTATATGAAACGGGAAGATTTTATCCCGATTTCTTTCGGTGGGAATAAAGCCAGAAAAGCAGAGCTGTTCTTTGAGGTGATTGATTACGGAGATTATGACTGTGTCGTTACCTATGGGAGCAGCAGTTCCAATCACTGCCGTGTCATTGCGAATATGGCAGCCTCACGGGAAATGCAATGCTGCGTCATTTCGCCGGAGGAAGCATCAACTCCTACCTATAACAGTAAGATGATGGAGATTTTCGGTGCTGAGATTACGGTATGCCCGGTCAATGAGGTGCATGACACGATTGAAGCAAAGCTGCGCTACCTGAGATCACAGGGACACAAACCATATTTCATAGCCGGAGGCGGTCATGGAAATATCGGCACACAGGCATATGTGAATTGCTATGAGGAAATCCGGCAGTATGAGAGAGAGCAGAAGCTACATTTTGATTATATCTTTCACGCTTCCGGAACCGGAACTACGCAGGCAGGACTTGTCTGCGGACAGCTCATCAATCGGGATGACAGAAAAATCGTAGGAATCAGCATTGCAAGGAAAAATCCTAGAGGCAGGAATGTGATTTTGGATAGTGTAAAAGAATATCTGCAGGAGCAGAGGGTAATCACAGACACCGGGAAAATCGAAGATGCCACGGTATTTGTGGATGATTATACTGGAGAAAGCTATGGCAAATCCAATGTAGAAATTGAAAAGGTAATCGATACCGTTTTGAAAAAGTATCACATTCCGATGGATTCCACTTACACCGGGAAAGCATTTTATGGAATGCAGGAATACATAAAAAAAGAGGATATTCGAAATAAGAATATTCTGTTTATACATACGGGAGGAACGCCACTGTACTTTGACTATTTAAATCATAAAAATCAGGAGAAGGACGAATAAAGGCAGCAGAAGAAAGAGAGAAGGAAAAGAAAGTTATGAACGTATTGATATTAAGCGCAGGAACACGAAATAAAGTCGTGCAGTATTTTAAGAAAGCAGTCGGCGAAAGCGGAATGGTCATTGCTACCGATATGAGCAGGCTTGCACCGGCAATCTATGATGCGGAACGGTTTTATAAGGTGCCGCGGATGACAGCAGAAGGATATATTGATGTCATTTTTAACATCTGTAAAAAAGAAAATATTGCTGGAGTTCTCAGCTTAATTGATCCCGAACTTTCTCTCCTTGCTCAGCATAAAAAAGAATTTGAAGATCTTGGAGTTACCGTGATCGGCTCGTCCTATGAGCTTTGCGAGCGGGCGCTTGATAAGATGAAAATGTATGAATGGCTGAAAGGCATGGGCTACAACTGTGCAAGAAGCTATGTAGATAAGGAAAAGTTTTATGCAGATATAGAAGCAGGAATCATTACCTATCCGGTATTTGTAAAGCCGGTTCGTGGCAGTGCCAGCATTGCGATTTCCAAAGTATATGATAAAGAAACCGTGGATTTTCTGTTTGCCCACAATGACAACCTGATGATCCAGGAATTTCTTGATGGTCAGGAAATCGGAGCAGATGTCTATATCGACATGGTCAGCAAAAAAGTGGTATCCATCTTTACCAAGAAAAAGATTGTAATGCGGGCAGGGGAAACCGATAAGGCTGTTTCCTTTAAAGATGAGAAGCTCTTTGCACTGATTGAAAAATTTGTAGAGGAAAGCGGCTGGCTCGGACAGATTGACATCGACATTTTTGATATCGATGGAACTTATTATATTTCCGAAGTCAATCCAAGATTCGGCGGCGGTTATCCTCATGCATATGAGTGCGGCTGCAACCATATGAAACTGATTCTCAATAACTTGGAAGGAAAGGCGAACGAGAAACAGATCGGGCAGTATGAGGAAGGTATCTATATGATGAAGTACAATGAACTGTGCATCAGGAGGATGGATTAATGGCATTGTTATCTTTGGCAAGAAATAAAGCTTTCTGGCTGATAGATGCCATGAGAGGAAGTCTTGTCAGACAGGCATACAATGATATAAAAAAAATAGATGAGATGGATAGCGACGATCCGTTTGTCAGAGAGTATCAGGAGCAGGCATGGAAAAAGCTTAAAGAGAGAGTCTGCAGAACCACGAAAGCATATGTGAAATATGCAGACTGTGGATTTGAGCAGTTTCCAATGATAACAAAACAGGACATCCGTCAGGCACAGGATGAGTTCATGTCTTCTGATTTTAAGAAAGAAGATTTGATTCAGATGTCTACCAGCGGTTCCACAGGAACCCCGTTCATCTGCTATCAGAACGGAGGGAAGAAACGCAGGGTAAATGCTGAAATCATCTATTATAGCGAAAAAGTCGGATATAAGCTGGGAGACAACCTGAGTTATATCCGTACTGTTGTGAAGCAGAATAAAAAATCCGGGCTGAAGCAGTTCCTACAGAACCAGACTTTAATTCAATGCAATTCCCTGAGTGATTCTGGAGTGAAAAGGTTGCTGGAAACCGTTCAGACAGAGTCTAAGAAAGGTCCGGTAACACTTCTGGGCTACGGTTCCACCTATACAGCGATGAAAGATTATTTCCAGCGCCACAGAATCAAAAAACTTGAAAAAATCCGGGTTGGGGGGGTGTTAAGCGGATCAGATATGCTTTTTGATGAGACAAGAGAAGTCATCAGCAGCGTATTTGGTAATGTTCCGGTTGTATCCAGATATTCCAACGAGGAGAACGGTGTTTTAGGTCAGGATGAAGGAATCAATAACGTTTTTACCATCAATGAAGCGGATTACATTGTAGAGATTATGGACGAAGACGGCAATCCGGTTCCGGACGGAAAACTTGGCCGCATTGTCGTAACAGATCTGTTTAACTATGCGATGCCGATGATTCGCTATGATACTGGAGATATGGGCGCAGTCCAGACTTTTGACATTAATGGAAGAAAGAAAAAATGTATCTGTCAGTTCAGCGGTAGAAGAGTGGATTTAATATTCGATGCAAAAGGGAATGCTCTTTCCCCTCATGCGGTTACAAACGCCATGTGGGACTTTCCGGATATCACACAGTTTCAGTTGGTTCAGACCGGAAATGGGGTCTATACATTAAAGCTGAATGTGGATGAGAGCTTCTGTCGGGAGGAAGAACTGGTTAAGTCACTCAAGCGTGTGCTGGGAGAAGCAGCAGAAGTTCAGATTGAACGGGTAAAAGAAATCCCGGTGCTTGCTTCCGGAAAACGCAGATACATCATGAATGAATGGAAAAAATAGTGCAGGAATTAAATTTGGAATATTACCAGAAACAGAGCAGGGAGGGCAATTTGATCAATACAGACAGAGTTTATATCGAGCATAGAAACGCAGGCTATCCGGAGCCGACATATGGATATGCGCCATCCCAAAAATATCCGGAATATGCATGGGATGATATAAGCACAGAAAAAAATGAAGTTTACGATATGGTTCGTAACTGTTTAAAAGGTTATGGACTTGACGCACAGCACTTTGGAACAGCAGAGTGGAATCCGCTTGGAGACATCATCTCCGAAGGAGATAGCGTGGTCATTAAGCCAAACTGGGTGGAGGATAAGAATCAGAACTGGAATGGTGGGATGGAATGCCTGGTAACTCATGCATCGGTAATCCGTGTGGTTATGGATTATGTTTCACTCGCTTTAAACGGAACCGGGAAGATCATCATTGGGGATTCGGCTATGCCAGATTGTAACTTTGAACGTTTAATGGAAGTTGCTCATTATAACGTTGTCTGGGAATCCTGTCAAAAAAGGAACATTCCGTTTGAGGTAATGGATTTCAGAGATGATATCGTGACCGGATTTGCAAATAAGGTTCAGCAGTCAGAACAGGAAAATGAAATCATCGTGGATCTAGGTAAGGAATCTTGTTTTGCAGATACAGAATTCAATATTGGAAAATATCGTAACGGCATAGTGGATGCAACAATGATGAACCAGTATTACCACACACCAGGGCATCACCGTTATGGAATCAACAAAACCGTATTGAGCGCAGATGTTATCATCAATCTTCCGAAGCCGAAGACGCACAGAAAAGCAGGCTATACAGCGGCATTGAAAAACTATATAGGGATCTGTTCCAAGAAAACCTCCATTCCGCATAATGTTATGGGGAATGAAAAAGAAGGTGGAGATACCTATTTCGGACCGAAAATCGTGTTTGAAACAGAACAGAGAATCCGCGATATGCAGAATAAAAGCCAGGCTGCAGGAAAGACCCTGCAGGGGACATTCCTGAAATGTCTCCGAATCCCGTTCTGGATGTTCAGGCGAATGACACACAGGAAGTATTTCGGAACTGGAAACTGGTATAAAAATGACACTATCTGGCGTTCGATTCTGGATATTAACCGGATCATGATTTATGCGGATAAGGAAGGAAATTTACATGAAACTCCACAGAGAAGGTTTTTCTCTATGGGAGATATGATTGTCTCCGGTCACAGAAATGGTCCGTTAGCCCCAACACCCATAGACGGAGGGGTGCTTCTGTGCAGTACAAACCCGGTTTCCTTCGATTATGTAGTGATTCATATCATGGGCTTTGATGTGAACAAGCTGCCGGTGTTAAACAGAATACCGATGATCAAAAAATATAAAATACCGCACAATAAGCTTGAAGAAATACAAATTTATTCTAATGAGCCAGAGCTGGATGGGAAGACGGCATCAAACATGCCGGTTGCACCATACGGATACTTTGAACCTGCAGAAGGGTGGAGGGTCATTAGTATGAGAAAATAAGAGGACAAAATGAAGATACTTTATACAACAACGATTGGTGCGACAATGGACTTTTTTAAGGGATTTGTACGTGAATTGATGGAAGAAGGAGATACGGTTGATATCGCCGCGAATATCGCAGAGGTTGATGTTCCGGAAATATATAAAGAACTGAAATGCAAAACCTATCAGATTGACTGGTCACGTTCCCCATTAAACAAAGGTAATTTGACAGCAATCACGCAACTTAGAAAATTAGTAGAAGAAAACCATTATGATATTGTCCATTGTCATACACCTGTGGCAGCAATGTGTACCCGTATTGCATGCCGGAAAGCCAGAAAAAACGGAACCAAGGTTTTCTATACTGCCCACGGCTTTCATTTTTATAAAGGAGCGCCTCTGAAAAACTGGATGCTGTATTATCCGGTGGAAAAGATTTGTTCCTACTTCACAGATGTGCTGATTACGATTAATAAGGAAGATTATGCGTTAGCACAGAAAAAAATGAAAGCAAAGCGGATTGAATATGTTCCGGGAGTTGGAATCGATCTGGAAAAGTTTGGAAAAGCACAGGTTAACAGGGGCACAAAACGTCAGGAGCTTGGAATACCGGATAACATGAAACTGCTGCTTTCCGTGGGTGAACTCAATGAGAATAAAAACCATGAAACTGTCATCCGTGCTTTAACTGGAATAAAGGATGTATATTACGTAATTGCCGGAAAAGGACCTCTGCGGAATCATCTGGAACGCGTCATTAAGGAATGTGGATTGTCAGAACGGGTGAAGCTGCTTGGGTTCCGAAGCGATGTCGGGGAACTGTGTGAAGCTGCGGATGCTTTCATTTTTCCATCGTTCCGGGAAGGATTGTCAGTTTCGGTAATGGAAGCAATGTCGAGTGGGCTGCCATGTGTGGTAAGTAATATCAGAGGG
>ENA-OPCL01002803-OPCL01002803.1-human-gut-metagenome-genome-assembly--contig:-NODE-2803-length-10859-cov-1.990189_pt1 | contig 10859 bp, 10 predicted proteins | sample MGYA00241251_ERZ501482 | MGnify/ENA primary metagenome ERZ501482 (study PRJEB25962, sample SAMEA2042581) | human gut metagenome | biome: human gut; feature: human-associated habitat; material: faeces... | reverse complement strand
CGAGGCTGACGACATGAAGGAGCTCAATCGCACCTTCCCGAGGCCGATGCGGTCATCTTCGTCTCGCCGATCTATTATTTTGACTTCAACGCCCAGCTCAAGGCGGTCATCGACCGCTTTTACGCCAACAATGAAACGCTGATGGGCAAAAAGAAGGTCGTTTTCCTCACCGCGATGGCCGATGAGGATCAAAAGACTGCCTCCGGCGCGAACGCTTCGTTTGACCTCATGGCCGACTATCTCGGCTGGGAGATCGTGGGCAGGCTGAATGTCGGCGGCTGCTCCACGGCGGACGATCTTCACGAAGAAGACCTGACCGCCGCTTACGAGCTCGGCAAGAATCTGTAAACAGTTGATCGTATAAAAAAAGAGGGCTTGCAAAGCAAGCTCTCTTTTTTATTGCCGGAACACTCTGCTGTTGTACACGGCCAACGCCGCAATGAACGACAGAACAGTGGAAAAGATCAGCTTCACCGGCGCGAGCGCTTGCAGGCTGGCGAGAAAATACGTCCAGCCGTCGGCTTCCAGCTTGATGCGAAAGGCCGGAATGCAATAGCCCATCGCAACATACGCCGCGGCAAAGATCACGGCAAACGCTATGATCGCCCAGCGTCTCTTTTTCATCTCCCACGCTCCTTTCTTATCACTGCACCGCGCAGCCGCCCCATTCGACGACCGTGAAGCCCGTGCGCTCGGGTGCGGAAAGCTCCTGCGCGGGAAGGTCGACAAATTTTTCCGATGGCCGCCACGCCATGAAGACGCGCAGCAGCGTGTCAGGCGCGGGATCGACCGTGAGCTTGGCAGAATCCGTATAAACGTCCTGCTGGAACGAAATCAGATTGTAGGCGTTGTCCTGCATCTGCGGCAGCCAGTAGATGATAAACTCGTTCGCCTCCTCGCGATTAAGGCCCAGCTGCGCGAGCGCATCCTCGAGGAACGCCGCGGTATCCTCTCCCGCGACGCAGAAGCCTGCGGAAAAGTCGTAATCCACAGCAGACGTGCCCTCCCAATAGAGATAGCGGTAGGTTTGGCCGTCCTCGTCCGTCAGCGTGCCGTCGGGCGCGGCACGGACGCTCCAGCCGTCGCTGTAGGCGGGATAGGCACACGTCAGCTCACCCGCAAGGTCGAGCGTCACGCGCACATCGGTCTCCTGCTCGGGATAAAGTTAAATCACAGGCTTTTCTGCGGGCTTGACCTCTTCCTTCGGTTCCCGCCCGCAGGCCGAGAGCGAAAAGAGCAGCAAACACGCAAGGGCAAGGGAAAGCAGCTTTTTCATGGCAGAGTCCTCCTCATCAGTAGTTGTTTCTTTAGACGCAAAAGCCGCCCAAAAAGTTCCAAAAATTATCTCGTTGCTCGGATCAAGGATTGTGTTTTCAGTAAAAGTGCTGCCAGCGTACGGTGATCTTCCCGCTCCGTCCACCACTGAGGCTTTAGGAATTGAAGCACCTGCTCTGCCCATAGGTAGTCCTGATATGTCAAAGTATGCTGTTCCAATCCTTTGCACAGCCGGGAATAAGAGGAGCGAACCGTATCACAAATAGAATCGCGGTCAATATACCGCCCAATAAAGCCGCAGAGAATGGCCGCTTCTTCCTCTGTATAGTTTTGCATCACAGTACCTCCCATCACACACGATGAGTATTGTACCATACCGAACCGTCAAAGGAAAGGCAAAACTTTTTTACTCTGCGTAGTACCTCGGTCTACTGATAGATGTAAAGCCCTCCTTGCCAGTAATGACCACATTGTTATAGCCGCTGGCGCAGTGAATGATGAGCAATTCTCCGTTTGCGTCCCTGCCGCCAACGATGCCCACATGGGAATTATCCGGGTAGAACACCAAGTCACCGGGCTGTGCGTCTGCCCACGAAATATCGGTGCAATAGCTGTGCTGCATGGTGGCTCCACCGCCGTGGCCGATGACATAGCTGCCGCCAGACTGATTGTAGAACACCCAATCGACAAAGCCACTGCAATCTAAACCGTAGGGCCGGTAAGTACCGGTGGTGGAGCTGCCTGCCGCCGTGACCTGCCGCAGCTCGCCCCACCGGGCGTCCCAGCCGATCACAAGGGATTTTCCTCCCCAAAAATAATTCACCTTGCCGACAAGAGAACAGGCGGCGCGTACCACCGCTTCGCGCTCTGGTGACAGATCCTCCGGCAGACTGCGGATAAGCGCTGCCGTGTCCCCGCTGACGGAGTACGCATCCTCGATCAGCTCTCGCAGGAGATCCCGCTGCTCCAGCAGCTCGTCCAGCGCTGCGATTTGGTTACGGTTGAAATGATACTCGGTTTTCATCTCCTCTGCCGTTTTTGCGGTAACGGTGATATAGAGGTTTTTCTCCGTCCAGCCGTCATCGCCCTCGCCGCTGCCTGGATGATGAATGACCTCAATGCGGTGGGCTATGGTAGTCATATCCCAAAAGACCGCTTTCAGGCGAGCGATGCGGTCGGTGTCCATGGTGGCCACGTCCGCGGCATCCGCATCGTTACTGCCTGCCACCTTCACCGCGAACACCGCCAGCACCTCCACCCAATCGGCAGACTGCCCGGTCACGGAGATGGAGTCGTAGCTGTCCGCTGTTTGCAATTCCTCCAACCGCTCGTTATACTCATAATTGACCTGCGCCACCGCAGCGGAGATCGGCACAACGCCCGCCTCCCGGCTCTCGTTGGAAAAAAGGATACCAAAGGGGGATGCCACGATAGCCGCCACAAGGATCACCGTCAGTATCAGCACCAGCACCACCGCACCGCCGCCTGCCGACAGGATCGAGCTGACCGTAGATGCCACTCCTTTCCCGATTTCTTTCACTGCCTGGACTGCCACGCTGCCCAGCTTTTTGGAAGCCCTTCCGCCGCTCTGCGCGGATTCCTGAAGCATCTTCCGCTGCGCCTTTCTCTGCGCCGCCGCCCTTGCGCGGTGCGTGATGATTGCATTGTTCGGCGCTGCGTGGTCAGTTGGTCGAACACGCATGGTGCGCGTGGCCTTGGTCATGGCCTGTCCGCTCTTGGGGGCAGGACTGCCCTTGGCCGATGCCCCCGAATTGCCTTTCTGCGGAGTGGTCATTGTACCTCCACGGTCGGACGGTGGAGGTACAATGTGCCGCTCTGCTGTTCTTTTCTCGGCAAGGTTCCGCCCATAGGCGGCTTTCGCGTCCTGCGCAGCTTTCTGCCGCCCACGCTCCTGCGGGGCGGCATTTGCGCTTTTTGTACCTCCGCGATTTTGCGGAGGTACGGTCTGATTTCCGACTTCGTTTCGTGCAGCGTGTGATTGCGGCGTATCGGGCAAGTTTCTTCCTGCCGGTGTCACGCGGTTCGTGGTTTCGAGCGTTTCTGACGCAGTACGGCTTTCTGACGCACTATTCCTACCTTGCCGTTTCTGCTCCTGATAGCGCTTTAACGAAAACCTCACTTATCTCTTGAGTGGCGTCCAAAAGGGCGTCACTCTTTGTGCAAATTTTTGTGTACACACGCTTACTGTTGTGAACGCTATGCAGAGTGTCAATAACATCGACCGCTTACAAGAAAAAAGTGGAATTTCATCATCCGCGCAAAAGAATCCTATGGCATGATCTCAAATCTTCAATTGCCAAACAGCGAAGAATTCGATGTCGATACAACATTGACTCTAAGAAAAATCTTTTAATTGTGTTAAGGGGATGGCTGATTTCATCTATCAGCCATCCCCCGTCTTTAATTATTTGTAGAAATCCGTAGGAGTTCCATTCAGTTCTTATTCTGTTAACTCAGTTCAAAACTGCTATGTCTTTATGAAAATATGACTGTTTTGGCACATCTTAGCTGAATTAAATAGGAACCTTGCTCAGAAAATGCCTTGTCCGCTTGACTTAAAGAAGTAACCAACGGAAATATTCATCCATAAGGCCGCAGGTTGGGAAAAACTTTTGAATGGAAATTTGATCTGAGTCGCTTTTACACTTAAAACTATTATCTTGTTGGTATCTTAAAATGGCCTGTGCAACGGCGTTTCCCTTAGCCGCTTTTTGTAATTCTGATAGTAATGTCTCTGTGCTTTTGCTTGAAAAAGAAAAAGCATAAGGAATCAAGCGTTTGAGATGTACTAAAATACATTTATACTCAATTTGAAAATTATTGGAATATCCACATGCAATACTTGATAATGTATGCTCAAGTTCCGCTTTTGATATTCCCATTCTGTTATCAACAGTAATTTTGGCTTCAAACGATATATCCTCTCCGGGAAAATCAATTTGCTCCCATTGCCAAATTAAATACCAACAAAAGAAGCAATACCGAATGGCAACATCATCAGTCGGATTGTGATCCCAAATCCCTTTATAGCAATTTAGGGCAGCAAGCCATTGTTCATTGTGTTCATAATCTAATATTGCCTTTAAGTCTGTGACTTGCATAATGATACCACCTTAATATTACAAATGGATTATTCTTATCTTTTAGGCCATGCATCTGAGATTTTTGCAGCTCCTCCACTTGCTGGATAAAAGATTTTGACACAAATTTCTACACCTTTATCAGCAAAGTTTTTGATCGAAGATCAATCTGTACAGATTGTTTTGATCCCTCCGGCAAATGCATCAACCGTTGTTCGTATTGTTTTAAATATGGGGACACATCGTTTGATATGTCCCCATAAAGCGTTGATTAGGATGTCTTTATTCAACGGTTCTTTTCGGGCAAGCAGAAATCTACTGCCGTGTTTTCTGCAGCAGATATAGTGATAAGGCGAGTATTTGAGAGCAGAAATACTCCTGGAGAAACATAATACCCATCTACCTTTTTACAATATCTTGAAAACACTTTTCGAACATCTGCCATCATTTGCTTGGAAACATTGTCTGAGCAAATTGTCGAAACTTCACCTTTCAGCAACAAGTTTTCGAATCGATGTCCACCGAGTGCCCAGACAATAGATGGCGTATTCAGTTCCTGAGACACAACAATTCTACTGCCTTCATCAGTAGGAATGATTTTGGGGCACAACGCCTGTGTGCGATTCAACACCAAAAACATATCTCCTCTACATTGCGCCGATCGTGCGTAGCCAAGATGGGGGTATTCAAGCAAGGAACCATACATTCTTGCATTCGGATACTCACTTTCAGAGAAGTTTTTGTACTCAATATATTGGAAGTGAGTGTTTGCATCAACTTGTTTAACTATCTCTCTTAAATCGTCACTTGTTGTAAAATACGAAAACTGTGCTGCCATAACTTTACTCCTAATCAGTCAAAGCCTCTAAGAAGTTCAGGAAGATTTCCAAGTCCAGTTCCTTTAGGAATGAGAATAATGGATGGATCACTACCAATCTTCCGGTTAATTAGATCTGCTGCAGCTTGTTCACGAGCAGTTGGCAATCCAGAGGCATAGGTATCGACCGTATTGATACGAATCGTTACCTCCCCATGGGATGTGGTTTTGGTTGCTGTAATGTCAATGTAGTTACTACCAGCTCTGCCTTTTCCACTCAGCGGCGGTAAATATTCTTCTTTAACCTGCCCGCCGCCACCGGTCACAGTCCATCCCTTTTGCTGGAGGTAATCACCAATTGCTTTGTTTTGCTGCCTTGTAGCACTATTTCCAAGGCGTCCTCCAGCAGATTTAGCCGTTGCTGTGGTTGCTCCTTCATCGGTCGGAATTGCACTTTGAGTCTTGCACTGATACTTGGCCATGTAATAGCCAATCTCCTGCTTAACCGCGGGGGAAGCTCTTAACCACAAGTGCCGCAGATCCAATCGTGCCCGCTGCGCTCAAAGCAGCATCGAAAACAGCTTTCGAAGAAGAGGGCGTGGCAGAGCCACACCCTCTTCTTCATCACGCAGGGATTCTCTGATTGCCCGGCGCTATCCCCAGTGGCGGCGTTTTACATTCAGAATGATAGCTGTCTAAACTCCGTTGTCATTGAAAATGGGCTAATTCGTTTTCGACGGTTGCGCTGGGACAAACTTACTCCATATTTCAAACACTTCATATAATCCTTCTGAACTTTTTCCATTGGCACATTGCCACATCAAGGTATCAACTATACGTCGAGGATTCATGTCAAGACCATTTTCAAATCCTAAAAGCACCGGCTCATTCACCGAGACTCTGCTTTTGGGTTTAGTAAAAAATCCCCAATATATCTGAGGAAACTCGTGAACGAATACTTCGCCCAGATAAATTGCTACATCCATTCCTATCGATAAGCTCTCTGTTGTTAGCTTATATTTGCCAGCAACGATGTATTCATGCAGCCATTTAGGAACTGCATCAAGCGATTCTTTTAAGTCGCTTTCTGTTAGCTCTTGTAATTGGATGTTAGCAACCAACCAACTCCACAAAGGACGCAGTGAATCTTTCCCTCTTGTAAGCTGTACTGTTCCGTTAACATCCGCATCAATGCATTTCTGCAATTGATCTAAACGTGCAGGAATATCATCTGTATACCATTTAAATATTTCCTTAGCTTGTCTTGTCGTTAGCAAATCAAAAGATTTTACTGGGAATGGTGGTATCTGCATTTTGTAAATCACATTTTCTACCTCGGTTCTTATTCATAGATCACAACTTTAATCCCGCAATCCTCCAGCAGCTTTTTGAGTGGCGCAGATGGACCAATTTTCTGAGTATCTGCGCTTCTAAAGAAATGCCATACAACCTCATCGACCTGTTTGGTTGCAAGCAACTCTGCATCTTTTGCGGCCTGTTTCTTAATAAAATCAGTTGCTGCAACATAACCGACCTTAGATTCATGAGCAGTTCTCCCAGCAAGCTGATCCACAAATCTGCGCCCTTGAGATGTTTTGAAGTAAGCCTGTTGTCTTCCACCAAACATTTCTTTCAAAAATTCTTCGCCCGCATCCCCACCGCTGAAGATTCTCCGCTTAGCTGCAGCTTTTGCTACATCACTACTATCGTCCAGAATATCATATAGCGTGTTGGCAAGCACTTGCTTATTTTGGCAGGTAAAATCATTGAAATAGTTTCTAGCTTGATTTGCAAGACTAACTATTTTCTGCCCAACCTTGCTGCCTTTTAATAAATCCATTGCTTTATCAACAATGGTAGCTCCTGCAAAAGCAAGAACAATATCTGTGGCTACGCTTCCGACAGCGCGTCCATAATTATAGACTTCACTATCGGTCTTTTTCTTCAATGGATTAAGAGTGTCGGCGTATCTAATTACATGCCAATAATCTCCAACAGCACCCTTCAGAACCGCTTTCGCCAATTCTGCAATATCAATATCTCCGCCGATAACACCCTTGACCAGTTCCTTGACCATAGGAACTGCTTGTGGGATACTCTCCACCAAGCCAATTGTGTTGTCTTTAACACCCTTCCAAACGCCAGACAACAAATCGTCCGTCTGCGTGAAGTAATTCATCAACCCAAGTGGATCAATGTAGGTATACGGTGCATCAAACGCATAGACCTGCTGTACCAGCATCATCGGATTGAGTACATACAGTCCGATTTCATACCTAGCCGGATCAAGGATGGGATCCACCGCCGCAAACCGCTTGTTCACCGCATCGTACATTCTTGCCTTGGCGTAGAACTGGTTCAGCACATCATCATACTCGTGGGTGGCGTAGGTGATCTCTGGCAGCAGTCTGCGGAAGCCGCCGTCCACGGTGATGTCCGTGTACCGGCGCACCTCGCCCCAATCGGTGTAGTCTGCCCGTGCGGTCACACGGCCGTACTGATCGGAGAGATTCACCACGCTGCCAAGGCGGTCGGTGTGGACGTAGGCCATATTGACGCATTTCTTGATGCTCTGCCCCCACCAGTTGCTGCCTTCGCCAATCGTCATGACCTGCAGCTTGTCCAAACCGTAGGTGTAGAAGAAATCATAGCCGTCCTGCTCGGACTTCATCAGCACCCGCTGGTCGATGTTCAGTCTGGTATAGTCAATGACATAATCCGTCTTGACCACTTCCGGCTTTTCAATGCCCGTCTCCACGCTGGGCGTCTGGCAGTGGAAATCCGTGTAGCCGTGGGTATTGTCCTTCAGGATCAGCTCCGTGCCGACGCGGACGCCGAGGCCGTTGAAGGTATACGCGCTGACCTCGCCGGCCTTGTTGGTGCCCTGCACCATGCGGTTCGTCTCGTCATAGAGGTAGGTGGCGATGGTGATGTTCTTGGGTCCGGTGGTGGTAGGCGAGCAAATCTCTTCTTCCTTCACCAGATTGCCGCGCTTATCGTAGGTATAGCCGTAGTCATAGATGCGGGTGAGCTTCTGCTCATAGCCGCACACATGCTTGCTCACCATCTGGTTGAGTTCGTTATACTGGTAGGTATCCTCTTCACCCTTAGTTGGACCGCTCTGCTTCAGCAGGTTGCCCAGCGTATCGTAGGTGTAGGTATAGGCGAGGGTATCGTAGGGATAGACCTCCAGCCTGCGGGTGCTGCCGGTGAGCCGGTTCAGCGCATCATAGGTAAAGGCTGTGCGGCTCTTGAGATTTTCCGTGGCGTCGCTGTCCCGCTGGAACTCCGTCAGTACATTGCCCTCGGCGTCGTAGGTGTACTCATACTTGACCTTGGGCGTTTTGTTGTAGAGCTGGAAGGGATCAGTGTCCACCGTCTTGAGGAGGTTGCCCTCGGCGTCATAGGTATACTGCTCGATCCAGCCGTTGGGATAGGTCAGCTTGACGGGGCGGTTGGCATCATCGTAGACATAGGCATAGGTGCCGTCATCCGCGTCAATGACGCTGGTGAGGTTATACACCGCATCGTAGAAGCTGCGGGTCTTGCTGCCGTCCGGATAGGTAATGCCGGTCTGATTGCCCACGGCGTCATAGGTGTAGGAAACCGTATTGCCCTTGTGGTCGGTCATCTTCTGGAGGCGGCCCAGCAGGTCCAACTCGAAGGTGTTGGTGCCGGTCCAGTCATCCATCTGCACCAGTTCGCCGACCTTGTTATACTGGTAGGAGACCTCCTTTGCTCCATTGTAATTGATTTTCTTCACCAAATCAAGGGCGGTGTAGGAATACCGGGTCACATAGCCGTCCGCGTCGGTCTTGGAGACCAGATTGCCGTTGCCGTCGTAGACATAAACGGTACTGTCGCCAAGCGCGTTGATCTCCTTCGTGACCAGATTCCGACCATCGTACTCATACAGCGTGATCTCGTGGGAGTCCACGCCATTGAGGGCATCCACACGGTGGAGGTCGGTGGAAATGAGCTGGTCATTTTTATTGTAGGTAAATACGGACTCCGTGCCCAGTGCATCGATGGTCTTTACAATGTTGCCATTGCCATCATAGACATACCGGGTGGCATTGCCGTTGCGGTCCTTGACCTGCACGATGCGGTCTGTGGCATCATAGGTGAAGAACTGCGTATTTCCACGGCGGTCTTTCACGCTGGTAGCCCGATTCAGAGCATCATAGGTATAGGTCACGGTGCCGGCAGCATCCGTCATGGAGGTGAGATTGCCATTGGCATCGTAGGCATAGCTGGTCACAACGCCCTTGGCATTGGTCTCGCTCTTGACATTGCCTGCCAGATCATAGGTGAATGTGGTCGCGTTGCCCTTGGCATCAGTGACCTTGATGACCCGATCCCTGCTGTCGTACTCAAAGCTGGTAACATTACCCAGAGCATCCGTCATGGAAATCAGGCGGCCATCCGCGTCATAGGCATAGGCGGTCTCCGCGCCCTCTTCATTCACGGACTTTACCATACGGCCATCCGCGTCATAGGTGTTGTATGCGGTATTGCCTTCGGCGTTGGTGCTGGAGACTGCGCGGTTCAGTCCATCGTAGGTATAGCGGGTGGTATTGCCGTTACCGTCAGTAGAGGCAACCGTATTTCCCTCGTTATCATACCGGAAGGAGAAGGTATAGCCCTCCGCGTTGGTATAACTGGCAAGACGATCCAGCGCATCATAGACATAAGTAGTGGCATTTCCTTCGGCATCGACTGCCTTGACAATGTTCCCGTTATGATCGTACTCCGCGCGGGTCACGCCGCCATTGGCGTCCGTAACGGCAACAGCGCGGCCGAGAGCATCATAGGAATAGCCGGTCGTATTGCCGTTGGCGTCTGTAACCGAGGTCATATTTCCCGTTTCGTCGTAGCGATAGGTTGTGCTCCCGCCCAGAGCATCGGTCACAGAGGTCACATTGCCGACAGCGTCATAGGCGTGTGCCGTTTTGCCGCCCATGGCGTCCGTCATCTCGATCAGTCTGCCGTTGGCATCGTAGGCATAGGAGATCACACCGCCCAGTTCATCGGTGGCAGTCAAAACCTGACCGTTGGCATCATAGGTGTAGGCAACAAAGCCGCCATCCGCGTAGGTGATCTTTGTGGCGCGGCCCAGCACATCATATTCGTAGCCGGTCACGTGGCCCAGTGCATCCGCCGAGGATAAAGGGACAGCATTCCGCCGCCTTCACCGCAGTAGTTACAGCGCCACAGGTCTTTTTCCGTGTTCAGATTCATTTTCCCCCGGCGGTCACCGCAGATGGGACAATCCACATACACCTGACCGGGAGCCCTCCGCCTGATATTCAGACGGAGGAGCCCGGCCACATCCATAATGCCAAAGGGGAGATCATGCTTTTTCCCGTAATTCAAACCAGCATCCCTCCCAAGACGCAAAATTTACGGATGGAAAGCGGTCAGCTTGCCTTTAACTGCTGCGAACCGCCCATCAGAAGCATGGCGGCAGCCTTCATAATATTGCCGCAATCCTCACAGAGATAGGCGTAATATTTCAGGCTGGAGGGACGCTGCTCAGAAACCTGTGCCATCGTCCAGCCCTTATTGACGCCGGTGGTTACGACCAGCTCCGCAGCTTCCTCTTCTGTCATCAGCGAAAGGATCTCGTCCACCGTCATATCGTCCGAATATTTCGGCGCAGCCGC
>ENA-OPCL01002799-OPCL01002799.1-human-gut-metagenome-genome-assembly--contig:-NODE-2799-length-10880-cov-2.716028_pt1 | contig 10880 bp, 7 predicted proteins | sample MGYA00241251_ERZ501482 | MGnify/ENA primary metagenome ERZ501482 (study PRJEB25962, sample SAMEA2042581) | human gut metagenome | biome: human gut; feature: human-associated habitat; material: faeces... | reverse complement strand
TTGTCAATGTTACACCATCAACTGCTGCTGTTGCTTTTACATTACTATTTGCTACACCTTCAGGAACTGCAAATGAAATACCAAAACTCTTTAATTTACCAACTGTACCTGTTGCTGTTGCATCTACTGTAATTACTGTATCATCTTTGCTTATTGAACTTGCAAGTGAAATTCCTTTTGTTTCTGCGGCATTAACTACCAAGCTTGAAAACATTGTAAAAATCATTGCTAAAGCACAAACCAAAGAAATAATTTTTTTATTTTTCATTCTAATTTACTCCTTTTATCTTTTTAATTTTATATAGATAAAATTACTTTTGTTGTCCAACTAGACCAGCACCACTTGTATTACCTACATAATAATTTATAATGCAAGTTGCATCACCAAGTGTAATATCTTCATCATCATTACAATCAGCAGCAACCTTAGCATCTGCATTTGTGATTTCCTTTGTACCTACATAATCAAGAATGATTTCTGTCGCATCTGCCAATGTCACCTCATCATCTTGGTTAACGTCACCGATAAGAACTGATGAAACGTTACCTACATTGAAGTTTGTTGAATAAACCTGACCGTCGCCACCCATGTAAACTGTGTATTTACCGTCTTTAAGATCTGCCGGAAGTACAACGTCTACGATTTCTGCATTTTGGTCGATTTGTACAACATCGTCAGCTGTAACCTTATCAAGACTTACACTTGAAGGAACGATAAGCAAAGTCTTTTGATCTGCTGTGTAACCACTAGCATCGATTGTTAACTTAGCTGTTGCGTTCTCTCCAGCTGCTGTATATGTAGCTGAAATTTCTCCAGCTGCCATAGCTGATGTTGCGACTGCAGCTGTAACTGCTGCTACTGCTGCGCATGATAGAAATAGTTTTGAGAATTTCTTCATTTTGTTTTACCCCTTTTCTAAAATAGATTTTTTGTTTTTTTGTTTGAGTGTCTATAAAATCCGGACACGCATACAAGTTACATTCATATATTTACATTATAAACTATAAGAACAAAAATTTCAATTCTTTTTTGGTTTTATGTTATTTTTCGTGATTATGAATTAAATCAGCATCTATATTTTGTGCATTTTCAACAACCCAGCATCAAAAAAAGCGAACCTTACGGCTCGCCCTTAATTATTTTGACGCCATTCTAAGCGTTCTGTATTCCCTACTGCTTACTCTTATAAGCAATTCAGGATTAATCCTTTGAATTATTTGCACAATTTTAGTCACATTTCTCGTATCGAACTTTACAATCGGCATATAATAGCACTCTTTTTCAAAAGTTTCTACATATAATATATCCATACTCGAAACGGTTTTCTTCTTATAAAAGTCTTTCGACTTTTCAAGCACGCGTATATTCTTCACAAAATCAGAATCAGGTGCAACATTTCTCTTTATAAAATTCTTTGTACCGATAAGCACCGTACTTATTTCATTAAGAGGTATCTCAACAATTTTCGTTTTCGCCGGTATAAATTCACTCAAAATCTTAACTTTATTATCGTAATCATACGGCAAAAAGTCATTATTCCAATTTTTCATAAACAAATTCATTCTGTCGGTTGAAATATACGTTGCAAAGACGGTATTAATTCTTATAAGAACATATGTTGACGCCAATACCGTAGCGATAAACCACGCAATCGAAAACAAATAACTGCCCTTTATAAGATTATATATCACCATTACAAGTGCAAAACACGAAAGCAAACTCAATATTGTAATAATCACTATATTGGTTTTTCTGTAACGCGAATTTGTACAAGCTTTTACAGATGATGCCATTTCAATCCCCCCTGTATCATTAGTAAACTCTTCTTGCTCCTGCGTACTGACTGCGGTAATAATCAGTTTCCATAGACTGATATTTTACCACATCACCTGTTCTCGGTGCGTGAATCATCATTCCGTCACCGGCATAAATACCGACATGGTGAATGTATCCGTTTTGTTCAAAGAATACAAGGTCACCCGGTTGAAGTTCATCTTTATTCACCGCAGTACCGTTCTTAAACTGGTCTTCCGCAACACGATTTACGTTTATGCCAAGCGAATTACATACATACTGAACAAGTCCGCTACAGTCAAAGCCGTCCGGAGTTGTTCCGCCCCATACATACGGCACGCCCAAATACTTCTCAGCCTCGCTCACTATCGCGTTACCCTTTTCATTATCGCCTGTAAGCATATGCGTTCTTATAACAGGATCGCCTGTTGTGTATTCCATTTTATTTCTGTACTTGGCAAGTTGTCTGTAACCCTTTGTCGCCTTAACTTGTTTCTGAATGATTTTCTTCTTTGTGACTGTCTGCACGTTGCCGTTTTCGTCCTCTTCATCAACGTCAACCAATTCTTCATCGTAGAAGTACAAAAGTCCCAAAGCCTCATCCTCATAAACAAAGTAGTATGTATCATCCTTATCAAGAATAATTTCATTTATAACAGGCTCTGCCTGAGTTACTTCAAACGTCACGCAATCCTGTGCCTTTTCAACTTTACTTCCACGTCTTAGTGCTGTTATATATAAGAAATACTTACCCGGATCAACACCCTGAATAAGTGCCTCATATTCGTCTTCGACAATCTTGCTCACAACAAGATTTCCGTCCGAGTCATACAAATCGACGTAAAAATCGTGATACTTGTCGGATTCCCATGCGATTGACACATAGTCGTCATCTGTAACACCGTTATTGTAAGGAGTAACGATATTAACGCCTGTATCGTATGCAGTACCGTAGCTTATAAGCACTTCATCGGCACTCAAAGCTTCGCCGTCATCTGTGATTGAGCTTACAATAAGTCTGTAATCTCTGCCCGTTTTGAATAATTCAGACGGCAATGTAATTTCCGTTGAATCGGTAGTGATATACTCATTTACCGCATATTCATCGTTTTCAACGTCAAACATTTCTATATGATATTCCGTTGCCGCCTGCATAGCAAGCTCAATTACAACGTCATCGCCTTCTTCATAATTATCTTCCGTTACCGGCGAATTGAGTATAGGCGTTGTAACCTCCTCAACAGGTGTTATGCTGTAATCCTTTTGAGGTATTTCAACAGTAGTCTTTTCTTCCGGTACGGCTATTGATGTTGTATCCGCAACTATTTTTGCCTGAATACCGCCCGATAAGTCTGTTGTTGTATTCAAACCGATAGGAGATGTGTATTGTGTGTCCTGTACAAGAATATCGTTATTGCTTTCAAGCAACTGACGATATACAGAGAACACATCATAACCCGACTGTGTAACCACATCACTTTCATATTTCTTTTCATTCATAAAATCAAGTGACGAAAGCCATGCCGCCGCATTCATATCGGAATCTTCAACGTATACAGTCTTGTTATGCTTACTTCTGTATGAGTTTATCATATCAAGAAGAATCATCGACTTTGAACGTTTTACAGATGTGCTGTCATCAACACCGCGATAACGCGGATTGTACAATATTGAATCAAGATGTCCTTCCGAATCGGCATAAAACCTGTAACAACGATTATCAAGATAATCCGCTGTCTTTGAATAGTCGTCACCCGACTTCATCCCGTTAAAATCAAAGCTTGAACTGTTTGTGTACAAGGCACAAACTCTGTCTGCCTCAACACCTACCATACAAAATTCCGAATAGTTTGAATCATAAACATACCATTCAAATCCGTATTCTGTCTGGTCAATTCTGTTAGGCTCGCCGAACGTATCAAGAATTGTGCTGACATTCGCACCGACTCTTATTTCTTTTCCGCCGACTGTCACCATTACATTCTGTGCAAAATAATCATATACAGTGTCGATAAGAGTTTCACATTCTTCTTTTGTAAGCTCTTTGTTCGGCTCTGTACCGAATTTTGCTGTAATTATGCCTTGTTTCATCATAAACGCATATGCAATTCTGTTTTCATCATCAATATATGCGTTGTCGTAACATTCATTCAGAATTGAGTTTGCCTCATCTTCATAAATCGTGTAACTGTCGTTGTATGTAATTATTGTTTTGTATAGGATTGTCATAAAATCCTGTTTTGTTATACTTTTCTCTTGTTTTGCCTCTTCGGTATCTTCAAAATTAATATATCCCAACACAATAGGTTTTATTAAATTTGTATCAAGTCCCGTTTCGTCAAGTCCCTGCGGGATTTCGACTTCTTTATCCGTAAGATGTTCATATAAAGCAACTGCCTTATCCAAAGCCTCTGTTTCTGTTATTGCCGAATCGGCAAAAACGGTTAATTTTAAGCTGGGTGTAGCTGTTGACAACATTATTCCGGCTAATATAGCACATAATACTGCCTTCTTCCTGACCTTCAAACACCTCAACTCCTTTTTAACAGATTAATTTACAGTTTACATTATATCAAATGTAACCGTAATTGTCTATAAACAAATTGTTAATTTTTTATGACCAAAATAATGGTTTAATACCTTTATTTTCACAAAAATTTGTGATACAATATCCGTACTATGGTTTTTGGAGGCTTAAATATGAAAAAGGGCATAGCATTTGCAATACTTGCGGCGGCATTATACGCCGTCAACGCTCCGTTTTCAAAAATATTGCTCGACTGCATTCCGCCGACTTTAATGGCGGGTTTTCTTTATGTCGGTGCAGGAATAGGAATGATTATAATTGCACTCGTCCGCAAAATCAGAAAAACAGAAACAAACGAATTAAAACTGACAAAATCGGAATTGCCGTACACTGTGGCAATGATACTTTTGGACATAGCCGCACCAATTTGCTTGATGTTCGGATTGAACGCAACAACCGCCGCCAATGCGTCACTGCTCAACAATTTTGAAATTGTCGCAACGGCAATTATCGCACTTATGATATTCAAAGAAAAAATCAGTCCGCGATTGTGGTTCGGTATATTGTTTATAACGGTTTCATGCGGAATTTTGTCGTTTGAAGATTTATCAAGTCTGCAATTTACGTACGGCTCGCTGTTTGTACTTCTTGCCGCCGTCTGTTGGGGATTTGAAAACAACTGTACAAGAAAACTATCTTCAAAAGACCCGCTTCAAATCGTTTTACTTAAAGGTATTTTCTCAGGCTTAGGCTCGATAATTATAGGCTTGTGCATAGGTGAACGTTTAACTGTGCTTTGGAGCATTATACCCGTGCTTTTGGTCGGTTTTATCGCGTACGGATTGAGTATATATTTTTATGTCTACGCTCAAAGGCTTCTCGGTGCGGCACGGACAAGTGCTTATTACGCAATTTCTCCGTTTATAGCCGCTATCCTGTCATTGATTATATTCAAGCAAATTCCTACGATTACTTATTTTATAGCATTAATTTTTATGGTAATCGGTGCTTGGCTTTCTTCAAATGACAACAAAAATTAAACAAGAGGTGACAGCCTTTTCAGACCGTCACCTCTTTTAATTTACTTTCTGATCATTTTCAAAATTTGTACAATCACGAATGTACCGAGCGACAATCCGTAAACTGTCAATAGTTCCGCAATCGTAAGCGGTGCAACCGCAAATATACCTTGCAGTGCAGGTACAAGTAATACAGCATTTAAAAGCACAAATCCAACAAAAAACGCACCTATCATACTTTTATTGTTCCACATCTTTTTTGTAAACCAAACAGGTTTATCCGATTTACAATTAAAGCCATGTACAAGTCTTGACAGACACAACGTTGAAAAAGCCATTGTACTTGCAACTTCGGCATTCCTCATAAATCCGACATAGAACGCAATCATAGTCATAACACCTATCACAATGCCCTCAACACATATATTTGTAAGTACCTTTTTTGTAAGTATAGATTGATTTTTCGGTCGCGGCTTTTCATTCATAACATCACTGCTGTGCGGTTCAACACCGAGTGCAATCGCAGGCAAACTGTCCGTAAGCAAGTTTATAAACAACAGATGCACCGCTTTAAACGGAACAGGCAACGCCATAAACGACGCATACAATACCGCAAGTATACCTGCCGTATTGCCCGAAAGCAAGAATTGAATTGCACGTTGAATATTTCTGTACAGATTACGTCCGTTTTCGATCGCCTTCACTATCGTTGCAAAATTATCGTCCGTAAGTACCATTGACGCGGCGTCTTTTGCCACTTCACTGCCCGTTATACCCATTGCCACACCTATATCCGCCTGTTTAAGTGCCGGTGCGTCATTCACTCCGTCACCGGTCATTGAAACGATGTAGCCTTTTCTTTGCCATGCGCTGACTATTCTTATTTTATGTTCAGGCGAAACTCGTGCATAAACCGACACGTCCGAAACAAATTCATCAAGTTCTTCATCTGACAGATTTTCAATTTCTCTGCCCTCTACCGCACGGCCGTTATCATCCAATATACCGATTTTTCTTGCAATCGCCGATGCAGTCACAAGGTGATCGCCGGTTATCATTATCGGACGTATTCCGGCGGTTTTACATTTTCTTACCGCTTCGGCACTTTCTTCTCTCGGCGGGTCTTGCATTGCAACAAGTCCGAGCAAGATATAGTCCTTTTCATCTTCAACGCTTATGTCGACTGTATCAACGTCACGTTCGCACACAGCAAGTACACGAAGTCCCATTTGAGAAAATTCCGTATTAACTTTCTTTAACTCTGCCAAATCTTCGGCAGTAAACGGTCTTTTTCCGTCCATGGTTTTGACTTCATTAATTCTGCCCGACAAAACGTCAACCGCACCTTTTGTCAGCATTTTATAATTGTCACCGATTTTATGAACGGTACTCATCAATTTTCTGTCTGAATCAAAAGGAATTTCACCCAAACGCTGATATTTTTCACGCATTTTTTCAACAGGCAAATCATGCTTTTCCGAAAAATTCACAAGTGCAATTTCTGTTGGATCACCGATTTCCTGTCCTTCTTTTTGAACGGAGTCGTTACACAATGCACCGTCTATTATAAGCTGACCTTGACGTGCATTGATTTCATCATCCTTATCAATAATTTGACCGTCAAAATAAATTTTCTGAACAGTCATTTTATTTTGCGTAAGCGTACCCGTTTTGTCCGAACAAATTATAGAAACACTGCCCAGTCCCTCAACTGCCTGTAATTTTCGTATAATCGCATTTTCTTTTGCAAGTTTCTGTGTTCCGACCGACAAAACTATCGTAACAATCGAGCTTAAAGCCTCCGGAATTGCCGCAACGGCAAGTGCAACCGCAAACACAAATGCGTCCGTAAACACTGTCAAATTTATACCGTCACTGCGGAACAGTTCCAAGCCCAAAACAATAACGCATATTCCGATTATGATAAGCGACAGCTTTTTACCGAAATTATCAAGGCTTTCCTGCAGCGGTGTTTTCTTTTCCTGCGTACTTTTTAACAGTGACGCAATTTTGCCGATTTCGGTTTCCATACCGACTGACGTTACAACCATTTTCGCTCTGCCGTAAGTCGCAAAACTTCCCGAATACAGCATATTCACTCTGTCGCCGAGCGGTTTTTCGCCGTCAAGTACGGTTTCCTGTTTTTCGACAGGCTCACTCTCGCCGGTCATTGCGCTTTCATCAACCTTCAAGGACGCATTTTCAATTATACGTCCGTCCGAACAGACGTAATCACCTGCCTCAATGACCACAATATCGCCTACTGTCACATCTTTTCCCTCAACGACTTTTATTTCGCCGTCACGGATAACCTTTGCAGTCGGCGCAGACATTTCTTTAAGACTGTCAAGCGACTGTTCCGCTTTGATATGCTGTACAGTACCCAAAATTGCATTTATCGTTATAACTACAAATATTACGATTGCACTTTCTATATCACCGAGCACACCGGATATAATCGCCGCAATAATAAGAATTATAACAAGAAAATCCTTGTACTGCTCCAAAAACAATATAAACGGATTTTTCTTTTTACCCTCCGCAAGTTCGTTTTTGCCGTACTTTTTCTGATTTTCCTTTGCTTGGTTATGCGTAAGACCATTTTCATCAGTCCCGAGCATTTTAAGCACATCTTCTTTTTTCATTTGATACGGGTTCATAACCAATTCCTCCATCTTCTCACTTATGCCGCAAACAAAAAAGCAAGACTTTTTATTGCAGCACAAAAAATTATCTGCAATAAAAGTCTTGCTTCGTAGAATATGATACGGTTCTTCCGAACGTGTATTGACGACATCATATTACGCATATAAAATGCGCAAGCTACTCCCCTTTATTGATTGTATAATATCATATTATTACCAAACTGTCAACTGCATATTCTAAATTTATTCGGCAATTATACTTCCGTCACGTCCGAACATACTTCCGATATTGATATTACCGAAATTATCAACTTTTTTACCGTCCATAAGGAATTGAACACGCTGAATGTTGTCAAGTTCGGTAAGCGAATCAACGATTGAATATATCGTCATTTTCTCTTTTTCCGCAGTACCCGAATTTTTATCGGTAAAATTAGCTTTGAAATTTACAAAGCAAATATTATCCGAAGTTTCCACACTCAAAAGTACGGTATCCTTGCTGAGCGGCACTGACAGTTCCTTGTTTTCGGGACCTTTGATAAGTTCATTTATAATATATTGTGCCAAAGGTTGTTGGTCGGTGACTTTAATCGTTCTTGTTTCCATAACAAGCTTGTTGCCGTCTTTATTCGGAAAATACAATGCAATTTCACGCGTTTCGCTGTTATATGTATCGGTTGACAGATTAATGTCCTGATTTCGCAAATACCCTATAATCGAGCCGTCCGCCGTTGCAATATCCTTTCCCTCAACAATTACTTTAACACTGTCAACACTGCTGATTGCACACAACGATTTCACAACTGCATAAACCGCAAGCACATCTTTTGTATTGTCGCCTGTCAAAAATTCACCTGAAAAGTTTACAACAATATTACCGGAATCAACGTCGTTAAGCGACAACAACTTCGTATTTTTTTCAATAATTTTCATATAACGGCTGTTGTCGGGACCTTTCATAAGTGCCTCAATTACAGACTCCGCAAGTTCCTTATCGTCCTTATATTTAATTTCACGATTTTCCATAACTATCGAAGTCGCAGTTTCATTAAAGAAATACAGTTCACTGTTGTAGCGATAACTGCCGTAATCTTTTTTTATAAGTATTCCAACAACCGCCCCGGCAGTGACCGCCGCCACTGTCAGCACTGCAACCGCAACGATAGCTATTACTCCCTTTTTACTTTTCATTCTGTCCTCCAATAGTAATCTTGTAAGGTAAACGTATTGTGAATACACTGCCTATATCCGACACATTTGCAACATCTATAGTACCGTTGTGCATAAGTACGGCCTCTTTTGTGATAGCAAGTCCAAGACCCGTTCCGCCGGTATCTCTCGCTCTCGAATCGTCAAGTCTGTAAAAACGTTCAAATATTCTGTCACGCTCGTCCTCCGGTATTCCCGGACCGTTGTCCTCAATTTTTATTGTCAGATAGTCATTGTCAGCCGTAAGGTCGATATGGACAAAACCGCCCTCCGGCGAATATTTAATCGCATTATCCGCGATATTGTATATCGCCTCATACATTTTGTCATAGTCAAGTAAAATCGGGCTAAATTCTGTCTGATGATTGTCAACATATATAACAATATCCTTTGCATTCGCAATCGGTGTAAGTTTTTTTACAACCTGACTTATAAGCATCTTAATATCGACTTCTTCAAGTTTCAGCGAATTACCGCCTGCGTCAAGTTTTGTAAGCACAAGCAGTCTTTCGACAATTCTTGTAAGTCTGTCAACCTCGTCCGACATATCGCCGAGGAATTCCTTTACCATAGCCGGATCGGGATTTTCCGCCGCAACAAGACTGTCGCATATAAGTTTTATACCAGCCATAGGGGTTTTAAGTTCGTGTGACGCGTCCGAAACAAACTTACGTCTTTTTTCTTCCAAAAGTTCAAGTTCGTCACACATATAATTAAGCATTTGTGCCATTTGTGCAATCTCATTATGACCTTTAACTTCAACATGCTTTGAGAAATTACCCTTTGAAATTTCCTTTGCAACGGCAATAAATTCTTCAATCGGTGACGTTATAATATAGCTCATACCCAAACTAAGCATACCGATAAGAATTACAATAAGCGTACTGAAAACTATAAGACTGTTCCTTGTCGTTCGGACTGTATCGTCAATCGTGTTTATCGATTCTGCCAAATACACACTTCCGATTATTTCACCGCTGAATGTTACAGGCACCGCAACGCTTATAAGACGCATATTGTTTTCGCCTGTCGTTATAATATCGGCTTGTTCGCCGTCAAGCGCACGTTTTAAAACGTCACGCATAAAAACCTTGCCGATAAGCTGTGATTCTTCGTTCGTGTCATACAAAACCGAATACGATTTATTTGTCACAACACCTCTTATATTCGTACCTGCAAGACTTCGCTCAACAACATCCGAAAACTTTTGAGCCGAAGTTGCAGATGTATCGCTTCCCCATACGTCCGCAATTGTTTCAGATATAATATTCGCCTTTGCAAACATATTTATCGTTTCCGTGCTGTACAGATTTTCGCTAAGCAGACTGATTATATAAATACTCATCAAAACAAGCGTTGTAACAATAATTGCAAGATAAGTTGCAATCATTGTAAAACGCATTGAATTGGTGATGTTTTTAATCTTTTCCTTAATCCTTCTTATAATAGTAACCAACTCCCCACTTTGTCTTTATATATGAAGGCTCGGCAGGATTTTTCTCAATTTTTTCTCTAAGCCTTCTTATATGAACGTCAACCGTTCGTACATCACCCGGATAATCAAAGCCCCACGCTATATCCAAAAGATTTTCTCTTGTATAAACCTTACCCGGATTTCTCATAAACAGTTCCAAAAGGTCAAATTCCTTGCTTGTAAGTTCAATAACCTTATCGTTTATCACAAC
>ENA-OPCL01002792-OPCL01002792.1-human-gut-metagenome-genome-assembly--contig:-NODE-2792-length-10912-cov-2.686101_pt1 | contig 10912 bp, 10 predicted proteins | sample MGYA00241251_ERZ501482 | MGnify/ENA primary metagenome ERZ501482 (study PRJEB25962, sample SAMEA2042581) | human gut metagenome | biome: human gut; feature: human-associated habitat; material: faeces... | reverse complement strand
TAGATGTAAAGGTCACCCTGCATGATATTGAGACCAGAGGAAATGATGGAAACTATATCTGGCTGCAGCACACATCTGCGACGCCAAACATCAACATTCTCTGTGTGGAAGAAATTAATAAAATTTATCTTCCAGTACTAAATATTCCTTCCACACCTACATAGAAAAATTCCTTATTCATATGGGATAGATATGAATAAATTAACAAAGCTGCCATTGGAAGGAATTGTATTAAAGATTTTGTATCAATAATCCAAACTGTTACAAATGATCCAAACTGAACTAAAAGGGCAAGCATAATAAGTAAAATGCCAACTGCAAATGTTTTTAATCCATAAGAAAAAAACCATTTACGTCCTGATTCTGCCAAATGAAAATTCATTCCTATGATAAAGCATGATAATCCCATAAAGGCATTACCTGCACCCAAAAAGTGAAGCCAAAATTCAGGAAGGACTGTAGCTATTGTACCTAATATCATAGCTATTAGATAAAAAAATGTTACAAAAATCCATAAAGATTTTCGATAATGTCTTGTGATATTCATGTAAAAATTAAAAACATAAAGTAATGACATAATACAAAGAGTAAAAATTGTCCATGGAAGCGTATTATTTCCAGTTTGAATAGCATATCCAAAAGAAATTACTGCAATACAAATAGATATTATAAAAACTGTCAAACCAAAAGCACCTGTATTTTTCCATTTTTTTTGTTTTCTATATAGGGATATATCATGGTTCATAGTTGTGTGTCGAGTGTATTCTGATTTGAATTCATCTAAAGCATTTTTTACATTAACTGGAAGTTCGGTATTTGCATATGCTTCATAAGACTTAGCTATATAATCATGTGCTATTTCGTAGTACATGGTTGAATTACGTTTTGAATATTTAATAAAATTTAATGATCGAAGTTTATTTAAACACTCTTTAAAATCGATTATATCTTGTTGTTCAAATATGCACAGAGCATTTTTGACATCATCATCTGTAAAAAATATTCCGCTGTTTCTTCCTATGCATAAAAGATACATAATCCTTGATGCCATGTAATAATTTCCTGTGCTACACAATTGAATATCAAAATATTGATTCATCATTACATTTTCATCTATATTAGAATCTAGTATCTGTACCTCTCCATAAGTATCAAATTCGTGTTTTAGCATATTAAATATAATTTGTTGTTGAATTAAAGTACTATTTTTAAAATGTTGGAATATTTCTTTACCGCGTTGTTCCTCTCCAAAAGCTTGTTCACAAAGTCGCTCCATAGTTTTTGTAACATTATGATAATCATTATTTTCATTCTTATTCCCACATATCAATATATTTTCGTCTGTATTTTGTCTATTTCCGGTAAGGTATTCTTTAAAAAAGAAGATTCCGGTATTACCAGTCATATATGATTTTGTTCCATCGAGATCATTAATATCAAATTCTGATACAAATGGAATAAAATATTCTTCACGCATGGAAAAGATAAAAACAGAGGGTAGTTTAGCAATCCTCTTAATTGTGTTTTTAACTTCGTTTTTTTTCTCATCGGACAAAAAGAAATATCGTTCAAAATGATCTAAAATTATGACTGTTGCGGTAGAATTCATAAGAGTCTGTTCGGGATTATTTTTGAATTCTTGCAACATATATTCCTCGAAATAACTATAATTTTCACTGAAATTTTTAATGATATAAGGGGAATTCTTATCATATTCAAATTGATTGATGATTGTAGATTTGCCGGATCCACTACGACCAATTAAGCAAATTCCCCGTTTATGATTTCTATCATTGAAACATACCTCAATTAAATGTTGCAAACATTTTATTTCCTCATCCCTTGGAATTAATCCGTTATCCATGTTTAGTTCTATTTTTTGATTACCTTCTATGCAATATAATCCGATAAATTGTTGCTTAGGTCTGTATGGCATAATGATAGTGGTTTTATCCATATATGTTTGAATACCAAGTAGAATAAAAAATGCAAAAATAATGATTCCTAATGCTAATATATCTCCTAAATATTTTTTTAGCATATCTGAAAATATTGAAAATCCTAATATAAAAATTACAAGTTCAAACCATTGGTCTCTTGTAATTGGAAAATGATAAATATTTCTATGTAATTTTTTTTCCCTGTTAATTTTGCGTTTCATATTTTATGATACCTCATTGAATAAAATCGCGTATTTCATTTAATCTATAATTTGTTACATCATAGCCATGTTTATAGAAAGCTTCCATATGATTTTGATTTTGTTCCATTCTTTTAGCTAATTCTTGTGTTGGACGAATCACTAATAGCTTTTTTTGGTTTTCGAATACTTTGATTTCTTCCAATATTTTTTGATATTGTTCATCTGCTTGCGACAAAAGTTTGACAAAATTTGGATATTTTGAATACATAACACGTTCAATTTTTTTTAGCCAAGTAGCTTTTTTTTTCGGAATATATTCTAATGTTCGTGTCATTATAACAATGTTCTTTTGATATCCCATCTTTATTGCGCGTTTAAAAGGTATAGGATCTGAACAACCGCCATCAAGATAAGGAATATTGTCAATGTAGACTTCTGGTAAAATATAAGGCATACTACAACTAGCTCGACAAATTTGCATAAGTCTTTTTTTATCTCTGTTTTGTGGAGGAGAAAAATATTCTGCTGAGCCGGTTAAACAATTTGTTACCACAAATTCACTAACAATATCGGAATTCCAAAATGTAGTATAATCGAACGGAATTAACTTATTTGGATATTCATCAAATACCATATCAAGATTTATTGGAGATTTTTTTTTTAATATGTTTTTCCAACAAATTGGTGGTGTATTACGCCCATGTGGAATCATACAATCTTTTGTTCTTCCAATTTGTCTCGAAATATAGTCAATAGCATTACATGTTCCCACTGATACTGATATTACATAAGGAAGATATATTTCATTTTTTTTTAAACAATCTAATACACCTGATGTAAATATTCCGCGGTTAGCTCCACCTTCAAGAACCAATCCCACTTTTTGAGAGTTTTTTATATCTGTCATTTTTATATCCTCCAGCACATTTTTAAAATAATATCCTATTGTATTCTTAAAATATATTTTTATAAAAATTTTAATTTATTATAGATGTTATAAAATAGTATATTATATTATTTTATTTTATAAAATATTTGCAACGGTGTACAAAGGGAACATAATAAAAAACTTAATAATGGACTGCCAATCTTACACAAAGTACCGCCCAAACGAGACTACGGGCGGTATTTTTGTATCATGGCGGAGAAAGGAGGAACTTCCCACGGGGGCTTGACTGAAAAGTTGAGCCTCTTTTTTCATGCCAAAAAACAGGAGGTAAATGCTTATGGCAGATGATAAAACCACAAAAACGCCGGAACAGCCGGTAACGGATAGCGGGCCGGGCAAGGAAACGCCTCCCGCTCCCCCAAAAGAGCCGGAGAAGGTTTCCGTTTCCCCGGAGCCGGAAAAAAAGACGGAACCGGAGGTAAAGAACCCGCAGGTTTCCGTCTATAACTTCGCTGAAATTATGAAGGAAAAGAAGGTCGAGGAACGGGCGGCAGCTCCCAGCGGGGAAAAGCCTGACCCGGCAAAAGCGGAGAAACCGGAAAAGCAGCCGGAGGCTCCGAAGAAAGCGGAGGAAAAACCCAAAGAGCCGGAACAGCCGAAGCGCCGGGGCCGTCCCCCGAAAGCAGATAAGGACAAGGCCGCAACCCCGAAGCCCGAAGCTCCCGCACAGAAACCGGAAAATGCGGTCAAAAAGGAACCGGAGAAAAAAACGGCGCCAACGGTACAGGCCGCTCCCGCTCCGAAGGAACCCGAAAAACCGAAGGATGCACCACGCCGGGGCAAGGAGCAGATCGTCTATATCAAGCTGAACGAACTCCACGCCTTCAAGAACCATCCCTTTGAAGTCCGGGATGATGAAGAAATGCGGGCTATGGTGTCCAGCGTCAAGGACAAGGGCGTGACCCAGCCCGCTATCGTCCGTCCCCGTGAGGATGGCGGCTATGAGATCGTGTCCGGCCACCGCCGCCAGAAAGCCAGTGAGCTTGCCGGATATGCGGATATGCCCTGTATCGTCCGAAACCTGACAGACGATGAAGCCATCACACAGATGGTGGAGGACAATCTGAACCAGCGTGAAGAAATCCTCCCCAGTGAGCGGGCCAAAGCCTTAAAAATGCAGCTTGAGGCCATCAAGCACCAGGGCTCCCGCACTTCGGGCCAGATTGACCCGAAGGACGCAGGCAAACGCTCCAACGAAATTGTGGCCGAGCGCAATAAGATGGCGGTCAAGCAGGTGCAGCGGTATATCCGTCTCAATGAGCTGGTTCCAGACCTGATGAAGCTGATGGATGAAAAAAAGCTGGGTTTTACTACGGCGGTGGAGCTTTCCTATATCGGCAAGAAGAACCAGAACTATATCGCCGTCGCCATTGACAGCCAGCAGTCCTCGCCTTCACAGGCGCAGGCAAAGCGTATGCGTGAGCTGGACGAAAAGAAGCTGCTCAACGGGGATGTGATCGACGGCATTATGATGGAGGACAAAAAGGAGGTAGACAAAGTGATTTTGACAGGTGCGGAACTGAGCAAGTATTTCGGCAAGGAAACTACGCCGAGGGAAATGAAGGACCAGATCATCAAGCTGCTGGACGACTGGAAGGGTCAGCAGAAGGAACACGAAAAGCCGGAGAAGAAAACCGAACAGGAAAAGTAAGCCCAAACTTCGGGTCAGCATGGCCCGAGGATTGCGGGGCTCTGCCCCGCGCCCCGAAGCTCTGGAGATATAAATTATTCCCCGTCGCCAGTTATTCCGTAGCATAGCCGGGAAAATCAGTCAAGGGCAGCGCCGCCGCAGGCGGTGCCAGAGGCACCCTTGACGGATTTCTCCCGGTTATGCTTTTTCCCGGTCAAGCGACGGGGATATAAATTCTCCAGAGCCGTTCCCCTTCCCGGGGGAAGGGGCGGAGGGGTTGGGCGATACCTTGCTTTTCCCTAAACCAAAACAGAAATGGAGGCTCAACCAATGAAACGACCTTTAGCATACCTGACCGCCGCATGGAGCGGCGAGCCGGATGTTGATATGGAGCTGGCGGCCCACTACTGCCGCCTTGCTTATGAGGCGGGCTTTTCCCCGATCTGCCCGCTCTTGTATCTGCCGCTGTTTTTGAATGACAGCGTTCCCGAGGAACACAAGGCCGGGATTGATATGCGCCGGGATATGCTGCGGCGCTCCCATACCCTGATCGTCTGCGGCAGCGTTGTGGACGAGGATGTAAAAAACGATATTGCGGTTGCCGGGCGGCTGGGCATTGCGGCGACCACACTGGAAGGGGTGCTTGCCGTGAAGGGACACGGCACCCCGGGCCATGCCGGACATTAAGCTGGGAAGCCTTTTCGACGGGATCGGCGTGTTCCCTCTGGCTGCTTCCCGGTGCGGTATCCGTCCGGTATGGGCCAGCGAGATTGAAAAAGCGCCCATCTCCATAACCAAAAGGCACTTTCCCGACATGGTGCATTTGGGGGATATTACGAAGGTGGACGGCGGGAAAATCCCACCTGTCCATATAATTACCTTCGGTTCCCCCTGTCAGAACCTTTCTCTGATCGGCAACCGCTCCGGCCTTGCCGGGGCAAAATCAAGCCTGTTCTATCAGGCGTTTCGTATCATACAGGAAATGAGGGATGCTACTGATAACCTATATCCAGCTATCGCTGTTTGGGAAAACGTCATGGGAGCGTTTTCTACAAATGACCGGATGGACTTTAGAGCCGTCCTATCCGCCTTCTCGGACACCGAAGTTCCAATGCCTCCTTCGGGAAGATGGGGAAACGCCGGAATGGTGCGAGGGGGAACGCCTGATGTGTGCTGGCGGCTCATGGACGCCCAGTATTGGGCAGGCTCCCGAAGGCTGGCACGAAGGCAGCGGATTTTCGTCGTGGCGGATTTTGGAGGCAGACGTGCCGCAGACATACTATTTAAGCCCCGTCCAATGCTCCCACTTCCTCCGCCTTGCGGAGAGGGCGGGCGGGCCGCCGCCGAAGGAGATCGAACAGCTTCTTTTGAAACAGGGCGGCAGATACCAGTCATCCACCCCTTTCAGTGCTTCCGTATGCGGGGAGCGGCAAAAAGGCAGGAAGAAACGGCCTTCCGAAACAGCTTCGGATTACCAACTGACCCTTTTCCCACTCTTTTAGCCAGTGATGTAACGCCCTTTGCCTTCTGGTATGAGGGCGACCCGGAGGGCGGCTGTATCCGTTTTCTGACGGAAACGGAAAGCGAACGGCTGATGGGGCTGCCGGAGGGCTGGACAAAGTACGGGGCGGACGGCGTGGAGATCCGGCCTCTGCAACGCTACAAGGCGCTGGGAAATGCGATTGCCCTCCCTTGCGCCGATTACATTATGGCCGGGATTTATGAGGTGCTGGCTGACCGGGCCGGAAAGGAGGAATGAGCCCATGTTTGAAGCCTATATAACCAATACAGCCCTATACCCCTTAATGGGGATTGAGGTAGGGACAACGGTACATTTCCCCATGACGACACAGGAGTTGCAGGCCGCCCTTGCCAAAATCGGGATAGACGGGAAACGGTACAGCGAAGTGTTCTTTACCAGCTTTGACAGTGATGTGCTGGGGCTCTACGATCATCTCTACGAATGTGAGAACATCGACGAGCTGAACGAGCTGGGCCACGCCCTGCTGGAAGTACGGGATAAGGGCGGACTGGAAACCTTTGAAGCCGCTCTTGTCTTGGGAAACCACACAAGGAGCGTGAAGGATTTGATAAACCTGACGCAGAACCTTGACCTTTACCGCTTTTACCCGGATATTTCCGATGATGAAGGGCTGGGCCGTCTTTACGCCGACGAGCTTGGGACCATCGACATACCGGAGCACATTCAGAACTACTTCGATTATGAGGCATACGGGCGGGATGTGCGTATCAACGAGGGCGGCGTATTCGCTCCCGGTGGGTATGTGTCGGCAGTCCCGGAGGGCTTCAAGGAGTATTACCACGGGCCGCAGGACATTCCGCCGGAACACCGGATATTTGCCTATCCTGAAAAGGCCGAGCCTGTCCACTCCATTCTCGCTGCACTCAAACGGTTTCAAGAAGCCCCGCCCGCTCCGAAAAAGGACAAGGCGGGGCCTTCCCATGAAGAACGGTAAGACTTCGGGCCAGCATGGCCCGAAGCATGAAGGAGGTGCATACCATCAACTATTACCCTATCAATGAAGGAGCCGCCCGCCGGGCAAAGGAAATGAACAGCTTTTCCGACTACAAGGAAGGGAGCGCAACGGCGGAATACCGGGCAATGGTGGACAAGGCCGCCGCCATAGCGGAACAGCAGAAATCCCGGGTGGACCCCATGTACCATGAGAAGATCGACCATCTGTTAGACACCTACGCCCGCAAGCTGGCCGAAAACATGAACCAGGGCTTTGCCATTGACGCAAGGGTTCCCTCTGTGATGATCGCCGGACCTGCCAATTTCCCGGTGGGAAAGAAGGAAAAACAGAACCGGGCCCGGGACAGCAACATGGAGGAATGGCGGTATATTCAAGGGCTGCTGGATAAGATACGCAGTACCGGCATGGGCGGGATCAGCGCCGATGACCCGGCAGCGATTGAAAAGCTCCAGAAGAAGCTGGACGGGCTGGAACGCTCCCAGCTCATTATGAAGGAGGTCAACGCCTATTACCGCAAGCATGGCAAGCTGGATGGCTGTGCGCTGCTGTCGCCGGACCAGATCGAAAAGCTGAAAGCAAGCATGGCGGCAAACTGGCGGAGCGACCCGAGGCCCTTTGAAAGCTACCAGCTTACCAACAACAATGCGGAGATCCGCCGGGTAAAGGCCCGTATCGAACAGCTTTCCAAACAGGCGCAGCGGGAGTTTTCCGGCTGGGAGTTCGACGGGGGCCGTGTGGAAATGAACCGGGAGGACAACCGCTTGCAGGTGTTCTTTGACGGAAAGCCTGACGCGGACACCCGGGCCGAGCTGAAAAGCAGCGGCTTTCGCTGGGCTCCCAGCGTGGGCGCATGGCAGAGGCAGCTCACGGACAACGCCATCCGGGCGGCTGACCGTCTGGAATGTATCAAGCCGCTGTCCGGCGAAAAGCCCTCCCAGCTTCAAAAGAAGCCCTCTATCTTGCAGACCATGCGGGAACAGGGCGAAAAAGTCCAGACGGAGCCGGAAAAGAAAGCTCCGTCCGGCAGGGATGCCGAGCGGTAAGCCTCGGGCCACATTGGCCCGAGGTTTTCTGTTCCCCGAGATTGTACGGGGGCCTCCCGGATAGCGGGAACCCCGACGGAAAGGAGGTTTTATGCAGGAAGAAGTAAACCAAAAAACGGTTGCCCTTTCGATCAGGACAACGAAGCTCACGGGAAAAGTGCTGGCTGCCGCTCTTGGGAAGGTAGCGCGGGCGCTGCAAAAGCACCACCGGAAGGCGCTGACCCCGCAGGGACGCCAGAGCGTGAAAAAGCTGATGAACCACTATGGCGGCAAAAGCGCCATGCCCTATGTGGGAGCCCCAAAGGATTTTGACCGGATCGCGAAGGAGTTCCATGTGGACTACGCTTTCCATAAAGTGAGCCCCGGTCATTACCTGCTGTTTTTCAAAGCCAATCAGGCGGACGCTATCACGGCGGCCTTCCAGAAGTACAGCGCAAAGGTGCTGAACAAAGAGCAGGACAAGGCTTCCATCCTCGGCCAGCTTCGGAAATTCACGGAGCAGATCAGGACGCAGGCAAAGGAAAAGCAGCGGACCAGAGAGGCGGTGAAGGACGGACGTTGAGTGACAAGATCAGAAAATATGTGCTCCCAAACCTGCCGTACCTCTTTGTGTTCTGGTTTTTCTCCAAAATCGGGACGGCCTACCGGATCGCCCCCGGCACAGACTTCGGGACAAAGCTCATGGGGATGCTCGATACCTTCCCCAAAGCCTTTGAAACCTACTGGCCGGGGCTGGGCGGTATTGACCTGCTGGTGGGCCTTGCCGGTGCGGCTGGGGTGTATCTGCTGATACAGTCAAAGATCAGGCAGGCGAAAAAATTCCGGCGGGATGCGGAGTACGGCACCGCCCGCTTTGGAACAAAGGAGGATATAAAGCCGTTTGTTGACCCTAAATTTCAGAACAATGTCATTCTGACCGGGACGGAGTTCCTTACCATGAACACCCGTCCGAAGATACCCGCCAATGCCCGGAACCTAAACGCCTGTGTCATCGGCTCGTCCGGCTCGGGAAAGACAAGGTTCTGGCTGACCCCGCAGCTCCTTCAAGCCCATTCCTCGTATGTGGTGGTAGACCCGAAGGGCGGCACCCTCGACCAGTGCGGGCGGTTTCTGCAACGGGAGAAATACAGGGTGCGGGTGTTCAACAGTATCGACTTTTCAAAATCCATGCACTACAATCCGCTGGCCTATATCAAGACGGAAAGCGATGTTTTGAAATTTGTTACCGCCCTGATTGCCAACACCAAAGGCGACGGCAAGGAGGGCGACGAGTTCTGGACCAAAGCCGAAACCCTCTTGTACTGCGCCCTTGTGGCCTACATCGTCTTTGAGGGGCCGGAGGAAGAACGCAACATGAATACGCTGGTGGAAATGATAAACAGCATGGAAGTCCGGGAGGATGACGAAACCTTCAAAAACGCGGTGGACTATATGTTTGACGGGCTGGAACGCCGCAGCCCCCAGCACTTCGCCGTGAGGCAGTATAAGAAATACAAGCTCGCCAGCGGCAAGACAGCCAAAAGCATTTTGATTTCCTGCGGTGCAAGACTGGCTCCCTTTGATATTCCCCAGCTTCGGGAGATCATGTCTTATGACGAACTGGAGCTGGATAAGCTGGGGGATGAAAAATCAGCGCTGTTCTTTCTTATCAGCGACACGGACACCACCTACAACTTTTTGGTTGCCCTCGCTTTTTCGCAGATGTTCAACCTTCTGTGTGAACGGGCTGACAACACCTATGGCGGGCGTCTGCCCTACCATGTGCGGGTGCTGTGGGACGAGGCGGCCAACACCGGGCAGGTGCCGGGGCTGGAAAAGATCGTGGCCGTCATTCGTTCCCGGGAGATCAGCCTGACGCTCTTTTATCAGGCTATGAGCCAGTGCAAGGCATTGTACAAAGACCATTCCGAAACCATCATGGGAAACATGGACAGTATCGTGTTCCTCGGAGGCCGGGAGGCTTCCACCCTAAAGGATATTTCGGAAAACTGGCTGGGCAAGGCCACCATCTCTATGCAGACCGAGGGCCGAAGCCGGGGACAGTCTGAAAGTTACAGCCAGAATATGCAGCGGCTTGGCCGGGAACTGATGACCACCAGCGAGATCACCACCATGCCCGGGGATAAATGTATCTTGCAGCTTCGGGGGCTCCCGCCCTTCCTGTCCCCGAAGTATGACTTGAAAAAGCACCCGAATTACAAGTACACAGCCGAATTTGATAAAAAGAAAAACGCCTTCCGCTTGGAAAGCCTGTTCCGCCACCGGCCATTGAGACTAAAGCCGGAGGACGAATACACGGTGTACGAAGTGGACGGCTCCGACACGGACGAAGAAGCTGACCTGTTGAATTTCGATGATCTGGACAGCGACGAGTTTGTGTAACTTCGGGCCATGATGACCCGAAGCGCCGCCGATGTGGGCGGCTTTTTTTGTACCCAAAACCATCAAACAAACAAAATGGAGGAACGTATATGGAATTTTTCAATCAGGCAATCGACATTCTTAAAATTCTGGTCATGGCTCTTGGCGCTGGTCTGGCGGTATGGGGCGTCATCAACCTTCTGGAAGGTTACGGGTCGGATAACCCTGCGGCAAATGCTCATGTACGGTAGAGAAGCACAAAGCAAAACAAGGATAGCCAGCCCTGCC
>ENA-OPCL01002791-OPCL01002791.1-human-gut-metagenome-genome-assembly--contig:-NODE-2791-length-10914-cov-5.573810_pt1 | contig 10914 bp, 10 predicted proteins | sample MGYA00241251_ERZ501482 | MGnify/ENA primary metagenome ERZ501482 (study PRJEB25962, sample SAMEA2042581) | human gut metagenome | biome: human gut; feature: human-associated habitat; material: faeces... | reverse complement strand
TTACCCATGTTGGCAATCATATTTGTGGTAAGACCGGCGGCAATCCGCAAGTCCTCTTTCCTCATGTTGCGCTCAACCAGCGTGTGCCAGAGGGGTTTATAGCTTATGTGCATTTATCCTCCTGCCTTTCTCCCGGTTTCGGGGTTCCTGTTCCCATTATATCAAAATTCTTGCTAACTCACAAACATTTCTTGACACAACCGCCGGTTCCGTCTGGATTGTGCTTTTCCTTTCTTCTCTTGATTACATCTACTTAGCCATAAGCTGTTTCATGCCCTGAGATTTTGCGCCCGGATTATCATTTCCGTAGCCCTCCAGCAGGTTGATCACGCCCCAAATGCCAAGACCGGCTCCGAGGGCAATGACGAGGGTCTGCAACACATCGACTGCGCTATTGAAGAAATCCATATTTTATGTGCCGGAATCGTTTCTTTATGGTTTTTGTAGTGGAAACCGCAAAGCCGGAATGAGCTGGCCGCCGTGTGCGGCTGTCGATTCCGGCTTCTCCTTTCAAATTTTCGGTTGTGCTTTCCTCCGACTTTGCGTTTCGCCTGTATCTGCTGCATTGTCGGCGTCCTCCTTTACGGAATGGGTGTCTGATGTATATATAAAAATCCGCCCATTCAGGCGGATTCTGAACCTGCGGCCGCGCCCGTGTCAAAGACCTCAAATTCCTCCTCCGGCTTCAGCTTGAGCTTTGTGGAGAGGAATTTCTCAATGTCAAAGGCGTTCTTGGGATTAGCGTCCGAAAGATACTTGTAGTTGGGGTGTTTTGTGATGTCGTATTTGTCGGATAGGAACGGCCTGACGCCGCGCAGCTGCAAGATACACTTGCCGCCGTTCATGACGGCAAGCTCATCCTGACTCATCAGCTCCTTGCCGAGCTTCTGATAGTTCAGGCTGTGGGAGCGCTCACGGCCCCGGCTTTCGCCGGTGTTGAAGGTGTCAATGGTTTCCTTGCCCAGCGCGGCGGACAGCTCCTTTAATGTGGTCGGCTCCTTACCGCCTAAGAAAATGGAGCTGTCGCAGTTGCCGATGATGGTGTCGCAGTTGTCCTTGTAGAGCGCCTTGAGCTGGCTCTGTGCCTGCAAAACAAGGCAGGCGGAGATCTCGCGGCTGCGGATGGTGGCCATGAGCTTCTCCAGCTTGGGAACCTGCCCGATGTTGGCGCACTCGTCGATGAGGCAGCGCACATGGACGGGCAGCCTGCCGCCATACACATCGTCCGCCTTGTCGCACAGGAGGTTGAATAGCTGGGTGTAGACCATGCTGGCAAGGAAGTTGAAGGTGTCGTCTGTGTCGGAAATGATGATAAACAGCGCCGTTTTCCGGTCGCCCAGCGTGTCCAGCTCCAGCTCGTCATACGCCGTGATCTCCCGAAGCTCCTGGATGTCGAAGGGGGCAAGGCGCGCACCGCAGCTAATCAGAATACTTTTTGCTGTTTTGCCCGCCGCTAAGCGGTATTTGGCATATTGGCGCACGGCGAAGTGATGCGGCTCCCGTTTTGCCAGTTCCTCAAACATCAGATCGACGGGATTTTTGAAGTCCTCGTCGTCCTCCCGTACCTCCATGGTGTTTATCATCTCAATGAGGGTGGCGAAGTTCTGCTCCTCAACCGGCGCTTCGTAGTAGATATACCCGATGAGCGCCGTGTAAAGCAGCGTTTCCGCCTTGCGCCAGAAGTCGTCGCCGGATTTCCCGTCCCCCTGCGTGTTGGCAATGAGGGTCGTGACCAGCTTCAGAATGTCCTTTTCCGAGTGGAGATACGCGAAGGGGTTGTAGTGGTGGGACTTTTTGAAGTTGATCGTGTTCAGAATCTTGATCTTATACTGATTCCGCTGGAGTAATTTTCCACATTCGACCACGATGCTGCCTTTCGGATCGGTCACAACGTATGAGCTATGTAATTGCATGAGGTTGGGCTTGATGAAAAACCGCGTCTTGCCGCTGCCGGAGCCGCCCACCACCAGCACGTTCTTGTTCCGCGCGGTTTTCGGGTCCTTGGGTCGGCTGTTCATGGTCAGCCGCTCCGTCTGGGTGAGAATGACGTTTTTGGCAAAGGTGGGGTCTACATAGGGCTTGATGTCCTCCGCGTTGCCCCATCTTGCGCTGCCATACTCGATATTCTTCCGAAACTTCCGCGCGTTCTTCCCCTTGACGTAGACGGCAAGCCGGATGAGCAGGGCGGCGGCAACGCCCACGCACAGGTCGATGGGGTGAAAGCTGGGGAGCGCGGACTGGAATGCGGCGGCGAAGCCCTCCATGATGTGCAGCGACTTTTGTGAAAAGTCCGCGCCGGGAGCCAGCCGCGCCGCCTGTCCCAGCTTGGTGGCAAAGAGCGCGATAAAGACGTAGGGAAGATTGGGAAGCAGGAGCTTTTTTACGTTGATCTGCTTCATAGCTCCAGCCCCTTATCCTTGCTCCGGGACTTATCCGGCGTGAGGGTCAGCAGCTTCGCCTTGAGCGCACGGAGCTGCTCCAGCACCGAGGGTTTGTCCTGTGAGGCCCGCTTGACCTCTTTTGCAGTGTATTCCCGGAACGCCGCCGTCAGTGCATCTGCGTCCCGCCCCTTGAAAAAGACGAGGTATTTCGGCGGGGACACGCTGCGGTCCTTCTTCACGGCGAAATCCACGCCGTACTTCCGTGCCACGCGCTCAAAAGATTTGATGTTGCTGTCGGTGATCTCGATGTTGGATACGCCCTGATTCTGCCCGATGAGCTGCTTTACCGTCTGCTTGCCGGTGGGCTTTTCCGGTGCGGCGCGGGCTTTTTGCAGCCGCTTCTCCTTGCGGCTTGCCAGATATTTCAGAATGGCGGCTTTCAGCAGCCGCGCCGTGAGCTTGGTTGCGCTGATGACCAGCGTGACCGCTCTGTTTTCCACTTCTTCCTGCATGGGTCATCCCTCCTTTCCCGCATAGTGGGGTGAATTGTTACGCGCCCACCCATTCCAGCACGAAAATCACGGTCAGCACCTGCTCGGAGATGGGACGGGAGGCGGCAGATACCACCGCGTCATAGTGCAGCGGCAGCGCCTCGCCGCCGGGAATGCGCCAGCCGCCGCCGAGGGGCAGGGCTTCCTCCGCGCCGGTCGTCCTGCTCTGTGCGCCGTTGACAGAAAAGCCGATTTTACGGCTGTCCACCTTTTCTGTTGCCATATTGGTGGAAAACGGCACCAGCGTCCAGCCGTTCTCTGTGCGCAGGGTGACGGAGCTGACGCTGACCGCGCCGGTGGAGCGGTTGACGATGCGGACGTTAGATGCGGCATAGACCGTGCCGGTTTTTGATACGGTCAGCGTCATACCGGCAGGGACGATGACTGAAAATCGGGTCAGCAGATAACCGCAGTCATCACAGTATCCGTCGCTGTCCCCGTCAAGATGCGCCTGCACCGCAAAGCCCTTATACCCACAATCGCAGGAAACGGCACGGCGATGCTCCGTGTCGGAAACGCTCTGCCACGCGCCGTACTGAAACGCATGGGCTTCCTCCGCCGTAACAACGCGCCCGCACTCACAGGTGCGGGTTCTTGTATGCTCTGTATCGCTGAACAGCGTCAGCGTGTCCAAAAAGACATGGTAGGTATAAAGGTTTCTTTCGTATCCGCACAGACAGGATTCATGGCGGGTGTGGCGCTCCGCGTCAAAATCCCGCCACGCTTCCTCGGACGTGCATTGATGCTCGGCGTACTCATACCGGCTGTACCCGCAGGCGCAGGAGAGCAGCCGCTTGTGGCGGGTGGAATAGTTCGCGCCCTCGTCGGTCTGCCATGCACCGGCCGTCAGGGAATGGGCGGCGTATTCATACTCGCTGTATCCGCAGGCGGAGCAGGTCTTAGCCCTGCGATGCTGCGCCGCGGAATCGCTCTGCCAGCTTCCGTAGGTGAAAGTATGGGCGGAATAGGACGAGGAGAGCGTCGCATTGCAGACGGAGCAGGATTGCACGGTTCGGTGCTGGGCTGCGCTGTACTGCGCGTACTGTGTTGAAACCGAATGGGAGGCGTAGCGATAGGTTCCCTCGCCGCAGTCGGAGCAGGCGTAGCTGCGCCGGTGCTGGCTGCTGCTGTAATACTCCCACGCGCCGTAAACGTAGGTGCCGTGGCTGGTGCCGTAGTCCACCAGTGCGCCGCAGGAACGGCAGTATTCATACCAGTCGCAGCCGCTCCATGAGGTACGGGTCGAGCTGTGGTAGCAGACGTTTCCGCCTCCGCCGCTGCCGTTGGAGTAGCCGCATTTGGAGCAGACACCGCTTCGGAAGCTGTGGGCTTCGCCGTTGACGCCGCCCGCCTGATCGTATCCGCAGTTGGAACACCAATGCCGGACGCAATGCTCGCTGTTTGTCCACTGCTCATACTCCACCGTGTAGCTGCACGTTCGTTTGCAGTTGGAGCAGTACCCCGTCGCCAGCAGGGTGATGCCGTAAACGTCCTCAAAGTAGGCGGCGCGGCGATCCTCCGTCCAGTCGTATGCCGCGAGAGTACCCAGAACGCTGTCATATTCCGGGATGAACAGTACCAGCAGCGGCGTCAGAGAGCCGGTGGAAAACGCGCCGGGGACAATGGTAAAAACTCCGCTGTAATAGAGCTGAATCTGCCGCAGTGAGGGGCAGTCCGCAAAGGCCGCCGCCCCGATGACCGGCGTGGTGTAGGGAATCTCCGCCATAGTCAGGGCGGTGCAGCCGGTAAACCAGTAGGCAAGGCTGGGGATGCAGAGCGCATCCATATCCTCAAACCACACCTGTGTGATCTGCTCCCGTACCGCCGCCCAAGGCTGGTCGTCCGGGCTTATAAATGTAGGACAGCTCCCGTTGCCGGAGAGCATGAGCCAGCCATATTCGTTGAGTTCCCAATAAATGCCGCTGCCCGGAATCACGCCGGAGGTATCGGAGGGCTGTCCGCCTTCCGGTTCAGGCTGTTCCAACAGAGGTGTTGCCACCGGCACAGCTATTTCTTCCGGTTCTGGCAGGGATTCTTCTGTGTGTTCCGTCTGTGAAAATACTTCTTCGTGCGTGTGTCCGCAGTCCTCGCCGCACAGCTCCGTTTGTGCCGCAATCGTTTCCTCCGGCAGCCCTGCCGCCAGCGCCGTGGTGCCGAGCAGCGACAGCGCCGCCAGAAGCGCCAGCAGCAGAGCCAGCGGCTTTTTTGCTTTCATAAGCGTCATGCTGCCCCCTCCTTAATCCACGATGGAGATGGTAAATACCACGTTCGCCGCCTGTACGTCCTTGCTGTTGGGCGCGTCGCCGGACACCTTTGCGAAATAGGTGAGCTTCTGGCTTCCGCCCGCCGCGATCACGGGAAAGGCGGAGGACGTGAGCTGCACCCTGCCCGCGCCGGTTGTGACGCAGCCGTTAATCTTCAGGGCGATGGTCTTGCTGCCGGAGAAGCTGTCGTAGCTCCCGACCTTGTACGCTCCGTCCGTGACGGAAAGTCCCGTCACCTGCACGGAGCCGGTTTTGGCGTTGTTGGTGATCCTCGCGTTGTCTGCCGTGACCACCGTGCCGTTGATGACGTACACGGGCAGGGCGGCGGGGACGGTGACGTTGACCGCCCGGTACTCGTTGGAAACGGTCAGCGTCACCGGTACGGTGGCGGTGGTCGTGCCTGCCGCCAGCGCGCCGGTGGAAAGGGAAAACACCAGCGCAAGGGCGAGTAAAAACGCCGGGATGGTTTTTCGTTTCATAAAGCCTGCCTTTCTGCGGCAGGGGCAGCCCCCGCAAAGGGAGCCGCCCGCCGCTGTTTTGTGGTTTATTCGCTTGGCTGTTGGGTTTTTCTCTTACGCTGCGGTATCCCACTCCACGATGAACACCACGTTTGCCACGGTCGCGCCGGTCACGGCGGAGGACAGCGGGGTGACGATGGCGGCGTAGTCAATCTTCGCGGCGTTGCCGGTGCTGTCACCCACGCCGGTCATGTAGCAGCCCGCGATGGGTGCGTCGATGAGTGTCTGGGTGTTGGCGTTGGAGGCGTCGGTGGCCTTCTGCTGCCCGCTGCCGATGGAGATGGCAAAGCCCAGCTTGTTGCTGTCCACCTTTTCTCCGGCGAGGATGGACTTATTGCCGAAGGCCGTGAGCTTCCAACCGGAGGCTGCGGTGATGGAAACGGACTTCACGCGCACCGCGCCGTAGGAGTGGTTGACGATCTGGCAGTTGTTGGCGGTGGTCACGTCGCCGTCCTGCGACATGGCCATCGGGAGCGCAGTGGGAACGGTGACGCGCATGGCGGTGGCGGAGGGGTCGCCGCCCTCGGTGCCGTCCGAGGTGGAGCTGAGGTTGACGGGGGTGGAGCCGGAGCCGCCGGAGCTGTCGATCTCCGCCGCGAACGCGGAAACGGACAGGCTGAGGCAGAGGCAGAGCGCCAGGACGAGTGCGATGAGCTTGGAGGTATGCTTTTTCATAGGTTTTTCTCCTTTCGCCTTTCGGCTTGTAAAATATATTGACCGCCTTGCGGCATGGTCACGAAATGAAAAACCGTCACTCCAGAACGGTGACGGTGATGACAGCGCCCGCGCAGCCGAGGTATTCGCCGCTGTCGGGGTCTACGTTGTAGAAAAGGGCGGTGCATTCGTATGTTCCGGCGTCAAGGTCGGCGGACAGCTTCGCCGTTTCCAGTTTGCTGCCTACGGGGATCGCGCCGGACTTGTAGATCACCTCGCCGGTGTCGTTGCGGTGGATCTCCACCACCTGCGGGTAGTTGTTGACGCTCTCGTTGACGATCATCAGGTTTCCGGCAGAGCTGCCGTTTTGGAAGGTGGGCGTGGTGTTCATGGAGATGTTGATCATGCCCTGCTCCACCTTTTCGTTGAGCGCGTCCACGATCTTGTCCGTGTCCGCCTCGTTCCAGCCGCCCTCCACCGCGCCGGGGTCGTAGACGATGCCGCCGGGGGCGGGATCGGGCGTCTTGCCGTCCGTGCAGCTTCGCAGCAGGAACACCGCCGCCGCGATGATGAGCAGCACCAGCAGCGCAATGAGCGCGCCCCGGTTGCTGCCGCCGTTTCTCTGCTTATGGGGATAATTGGATTTTGCCATGTGCCTTGTCCTCCTGTTTTTTACCGCATGAGCGGATAGAATGGTTCCGCGCCCCGCAGGGGGCGCGCGGATATGGGGAACGCCGTCCTCCATGGGACGCGGCGGCTACCGGCCGCGCAGCCCGTCGCCGTACATATCGTGGTTGACGAGGGCGGAATAGTAGCTTCCGATGGTGCTGGGTGCGTTGAACAGCGACGCCAGCAGGTATTTCTTGATGTTGCGGACGTAGGTGGTATTCTGCTTCAGGCAGTCAAAGACGTACTCGATGTGGGAGGACGTGATGCGCAGCAGCTTCTCCTTCACCATATCTGCCGGATATTCGTCGCCTGCCACAACGATGGTTTGTCTGCGGGAGCAGAGGGTTTCCGTAATGAGGTCTACTACCTCGTCAAGCTGCTCTCTGTCCTGCCGTGGGTCCTGCACCAGAATGTCGTACTCGATATTTTCTCTGACGATCTCTCGCGCTTCCTCGTATCCCATCCCGTCATATCCCGCGCCCTGCAAGGGGGTTGGGGGATAGATTGGATCAGGATTTGATGTATCCGTAATAGATTCATCAGGAATTTCTTTTTCTTTATTTCTTCTATCTTTATTTAATTGCGCGGGATTTTCCGTATATGGCTCGTCCGTATCCGGGGTATCCAGATACGGATTTTCCGTATCTGGGCAGGCCGTATCCGGCAAGGGCGGATGCGGGGATTCGTAGATAGTGTACTCGGTGTCGGTGATACGCCCGCGGCTGTCCCTGAGCTGGCGGCGTACAAGGTAGCCGTGCGATTCCAGCTCCTTCAGCGCCGCGCCGATGGCGTCCACGCCCTCCTTGCAGATGGCGGCAAGCCCGCGGGTGGTGTAGTCCCACTCATCTGTCAAAGAGAGCATTTTGGACAGCAGACCGATGGATTTCAGCGTCAGGCGGGTGTCTCGCAGATGGTAATTGGACATGACCGTGTAATTGTGGTTCTTCTCCACACGAAATACTGCCACGGTGTTCACCTCCCCTCAGAGGGAAAAAGCAGCCCCGCAGACGGAGCGTTCCCCCCTGCTTCGCGGCGGATGAGGCGGCGGAGGGTATATTCCCGCTGTCCGCGTCTTGCGGTAATCTTCAGGGCGTCCAGCCCAAAACGGGCGATGAGCAAGGCGTTGATGAGCAGCCGGAACGCCTCGCCCGGGATGATCTGCGGATTCGCAAGGTCGCCCTGCGTGACCTCCGCCGTGTGGCAGTAAAGGCTCTTTGCCGCCATAAGCAGCGTGTAGTCATGGGATGAGATGCCGCGCCTGCGGGCATAGCGGAAGTCGATGCCGCCGCGGAAGAAGCAGTTGAAGGTCCTGTCCGCAAGCTCTTTGCTGGAGGTCAGCAGATACAGCGCGGCGAAGAACTCCGGCGTGTCGCGCTCTTTGCGGCAGCCCAGCAGCAGCCGCAGGGTCTCCATGCGCTTCCTGTGGGCGTCGTCCTGCCACATGGTGCCGGGAAAGCTCTCCGCCAGCCGCATGATTCTTGCGGTCAGGCGCGGACGGTAGGGAAACAGCTCCGCGACGGCCTCCGCATAGCCCACCGTACCGGCTTCCATACGCTCGGCAAGGCAGGGGCAGGACAGGGCGGTGCAGCCCAGCTTTTTGACATATTCCGTGCAGAGGACGCAGGAAACGTCCTCCGGCTTATACCTGAACGTGTTGATATACATGGCTTTGCTCCTCTCTGGATATGACAAAACCGGGCAAAGAAATCTCTCTGCCCGGTCGGTGTCGTGGTTGTCTGCGATTGTATTCGGTTATCTGAACTGGTCGCGCTGGCGCTTGCGCAGCCATGCGTCCAGCAGCTTCAGGATGGTTTCCTCCATCTTCTGCGGCGTATAGGAGCGCGGGAAGTATTTGCGCAGCTTGTCCGCCGAGAGGACGACGTTATACCCCTCCGGTTTTTTCTGCTCCATCATGATGTCCAGCATGGTGTCGTCGTTGAGCTTGCCGTCGCGGGAGAGCTTTTTCATGCGCTGTGCCTGCGAAAGCGAGGGCGTAGCCTGCTCGCTGTCGATGGCGGTCAGGAGCATCTGCTGTTCCTCCGGCTTGAGGTAGGAGATTTCCACGGCGGGGGTCATGCCGATCTTCTTCTCGTCCACCATCTGCTGAAGCTCCGGTGATAGCTCGGTCAGGCGGATGTAGCGCTGGATTTGTGTGGAGCTGTCCGGGGAGTTTTCCGCTAAAAGCTCGCGTGAGGTCTTGCCATCGAAATTCTGTCCAACTTGGACAGAATTATCTGGCACATCTTTTTCCTCTGTTTTTGCCGGTCTGCCAGCCTTGCGGCGGATAGCCTCCAGCTTCATTTTGTACGCCTGCGCCCGTTCGGAGGGAAGGATGTTCTCGCGCTGGATGTTGCTGTCCACCATGAGGATGGTGGCGGTGTCGTCGTCCATCTGCCGCACGATGCAGGGCATGGCGGAAAGCCCCGCCAGCTCGCTGCCGTGCCTGCGCCGGTGTCCGGCGATGATCTCATAGCCGCCGTCCTCGCGGGGACGGACGATGGCAGGGACGAGAACGCCGTACTGCCGGATGCTCTCCGTCGTTTCCTGCATGGCTTCATCGTCCCGCACCTTGAAGGGGTGGTCGGGGAAGTCGTGCAGCTCCGACAGCGGGAGCAGCGTGATTTTATCCTCTTGCGCAGCCGCAGCGGTCTTTGCCCCGCGCTTCGCTTTGCTTTTCGGTTCTTCCATGTTCGTGTTCCTCCTCATTGAAAGCGGCAGGAACGAAAAAAGGGAGAATGACCGCTGTTACCGCCATTCTCCCATGAAAACAACTATGCGATTGTGATTTCAGCACCTTGACTGTCTGAAAGAGAGGTATCTGATCGAGAGCCATCTCGCCGCAAACCCGCATGAATACTGCATTTTTGCTGTTTGCGCTTCACCTTCCCGAACGACGTATGTTCAACGAATGGTATCCACGGGACACCAGCAAAAAAGTCCGGGTCGTATTCCGTCAGAAAGGCACCAGCGGCAAGCATCTGGGAAAGCCGCCCTATGGCTATCGCACTGACCCAGCCGATAAAGACCATTGGATCATTGACGAGGATGCCGCCCCAGTAGTCAAGCGCATCTTTGACTTAGCGATTGACGGCAAAGGCCCGGAACAGATCGCCCGTATACTGGAGCAGGATAAGGTGTTGACTACCAAGGCGCTGTATGCCAAACAGTCGGAAAACCATCCCGATCCGAAAAAACGCAAGAAGATGCCGGATCGCCCTTATCATTGGATTGGTCAATCGGTTGTGGGTATTCTGGAACGGATGGAGTATACCGGCTGTACCTGCAATTTCAAAACCTATTCCAAGTCCTATAAGCTGAAGAAGCGGATTCCGAATGCCATCGAGGATATGTGTATCTTCCCTGATACGCAGGAAGCAATCGTTTCTCAGGCTCAGTGGGACAGGGTGCAGGAGCTGCGAAAAAACAAACGCCGTCCCACAAAAGCGGAACGGCAAGGATTGTTCTCCGGGCTTCTGTTCTGTCCCGATTGCGGAAATAAGCTGCACTTTGCTACCTGTAAGAACTTTGACGGCAAGCAAGACCACTATGTATGCTCCAGCTACAAAAGCGGTCGAGGCACCTGTTCTGCACACTATATCCGGGAAGATGTGCTGCGGGAGCTGGTGCTGGAACGGATTCAGGCGGTCAATGCGTATATCCGCAGCGATGTAGAGGGCTTTCAAGAGGAATGGCTGCATTACCGCCGCGCCGATCAGGAACGGGACATCCGGGAAGATCGGAAGCGCATGGAGCAGGCAAAAAAGCGCCTTGCCACCCTCGATGTGGTCATGTCCCGGCTCTATGAGGACTACGCCCTCGGTGAAATCAGCAAGGAAAAGTACAAGAAGATGACTGCTGATTATGAAGCGGAGCAGGA
>ENA-OPCL01002790-OPCL01002790.1-human-gut-metagenome-genome-assembly--contig:-NODE-2790-length-10915-cov-4.661326_pt1 | contig 10915 bp, 9 predicted proteins | sample MGYA00241251_ERZ501482 | MGnify/ENA primary metagenome ERZ501482 (study PRJEB25962, sample SAMEA2042581) | human gut metagenome | biome: human gut; feature: human-associated habitat; material: faeces... | reverse complement strand
ACGAAAGCAATCAAGCAAGAAAGCAAGCAGGAAAGAAACAAAAGAAAGGGGACTTTTATGAATGAAACCGAAGAGTCAATAAATCTTAGCTTGATTCATGAGATTACGGAAGTTAAAGATACTTTAATACGTATACGACTAAAAAATAAAGAAGACATCAAGTGCAATCAGTGGATTGTTGAAAATAATTATGATTCTATTTTTATGGATTATAGTGTAAGTGGTGGAAGCCTTACAACAATAAAAGAAATTACAGACTCATATATAAGAATGGAAATTAAAAAGATTTCTTTTGATTTTTTAGAAGACAAAGATAATAAAAAAGAAATTCGAGAAAATATAAGTACTTCAATACGATATATATTTATTCATTCTATAGACAGTATAGAAATGGAAGTAAAGACGAATATCAATGTAAACCGTGGAGAGAAGGAATATAGAACTTTTACATTGGTTGAAGAAAGTCTTATGCCAAGAGATTTATATGAGTACCATATGCAAGCAAAAAGTAGAGGAGTGTAAACATGAAGTGTGTAATTACAGAGAAAAAGAGTGTTGCAGAGGGTGTAGCTAAGATTATTGGAGCTACAACAAATAAAGGTGATTATTATGAAGGAAATGGATACATTGTAACATGGTGTCAAGGACATTTAGTTACATTGAAACTGCCAAATGAATATGGAGATGAATGGGGAGTGCCATGGTCTGAAGAACAACTTCCTATGATTCCAAAAAACTTCAAGCTTAAAACCATTTCACAGTCATATAATCGTTATAAAGTGGTGTCAGAACTTATCAAAAGTAATTGTGTAGACAGCTTGATTGAAGCAACAGATGCTGGACGAGAAGGAGAGCTTATTTTTCGCTTGGTATATTATTATTCAGGATGTCGAAAGCCATTTCAACGTTTATGGATTAATTCTATGCAGGATAGCGATATACGAACAGGTTTTAAAAATCTAGAGGATGGACGAAAAATGGGAATACAGATCCTTATCGGCAACAAAAGCCTATTAGCTATATGCCACAAAGACATAAAATGAGTGATGGAAGTAAGTTGCTACATGGAATGGATAATGTGGATAGAAGAGTCAGAAGTCTGTCAAACGAAGTTAGAAGTAATCCAACATCGAAGAGAAACAATAATCAAGCATCTAGTTTGAAAACAAGCACGTATGGGACAAATGAGTATTCAAGAAATTATGGGTGTCAAAGGAGCCAACAAAGAAATGGTGTACATTACACTTCTGACAATCACGGTAATCCCAACAAAAGCACAATAGAAAGATATAATGCATCAAATGCATCAGGTGGCTTAAAAACAAGAAATTATAAGGAGTCATCTAGGGCAAAAGATCATGGCGATTCTTCTCCAATATATTCTTCTAAGCTTGGAGGAAGTCGTGTGAGTTCTGGTGTTGGAATGAAAGATAATCGAATACGAACACGTGTGAATACTACTCCAGATAAAAATATCACAGTGGTTCAAGGGACTCGTTTTACAGGAAAGATAAATGTAGAAAAAGAATTTGGCGACGAGAAAGTAGGACAAGTTCTCACTGAAAAGGAAAAACGAATTGAAGGTGTTTTAAAAAACAACCAAGACAGACTGCAAACATTGACTAATCCATTGCACACAAAGATGAAGCAAGGTACAAATGATAAAGCATATTCAACGGCAGAATTAGCTGCTTTACGAGTACAGTCTAAAAAAATGAAGCAGATACAAGGAAACACTATAAAAGGAAAAGATGCATATTATGGTGTTCATAATAATAAAAAATATGGTGTTGGTACGAAGGCAAACACAAAAGGAAACCCAACAATTCAAAAGAAGAAAAATAAAGATAAGATTCTTATTACACAACAGGAAAAATATAATGGCATCAAAAAAATCAATAAGAAGAAAACATTTACTGAAAACCTTGTAAAGAATGGGAAATATGCAAAGACCAACAAGGTGAATGTGAAGGGAACTTTGCCAAGTCAATATGAGTTATCGTTAATAAAAAAAGGAAAGAATGTAGGGAAAAATAAGCTGAATACAGTAACATCACGTGCTTTTGGAATTGCTGGCAAAGGAGTTATGATTGGTGGCAAGTTTGTACGTGGAGGAGTTCGTCTTGCTACTGCAATGCAGGATGGGAAAAGTGAAAGCGAACGCTTTAAGACTCTACTTGTAGATAAACCTGTTGGAGCTGTTAAAAATAAAGTGGCAAGCAAGGTAACAAACAAAGTTACAAAACCTATACGAAAAGCTGCCAAGAAAGCTGCCAAAACGGTTGCTAAATCTTTGCTTGAAGCTGCTAAAGCAACACTGGCTGCATTAAAGTCAATATTGGTTGAGGCCGCAGCAGCATTTGGAGCGACTTTATTGCTGCTAATTCCAATTGTGATGGTATTTGGAGCCATTGTTATCAATTTGACGACTTTCACAGGGGATAAGAAATCTCAAAAATCCTATACAAATATATTTAATGCAGAACAAACAGAATTTGCAGAACGAGCAGACAATGAGTATGAAAAATTGGAAGCAAAAGTTCGTTCGTCTTTAGGATATGATGGAAAAAGTAGAGATGGGTTCACTATCACAAAAGAGTCTTTGGAAGATTGTGAGACAAAACAGTGGCAAAAAGACTATGCAACACGTGCTAACTCATCAAATATAGATTTTAAAGCACAACTTGCAACTGTGCAGATTCTTGGTGGTGGTTTCGATGTGGCTGGACCGACAGCCATGAGCGATGTTTTAACAATTCTTCATTATTGGATTGATCAAGGCATAGTTGAAAGCTATGACAACTTTACGATGAGCAATCCGTATCAAATTACATGGAAAGGTGAAAAAGAAGTAACTATCCATGCAGTGGGAGAGGCTACTTACTGGACAGATGACAAAAACGGAAACAGTACAGCAACAGATGCTGCTAAAAAGAAAGCAGAAGCTCAATTAAAAAGTCAAGAGTCCTCTGCTGGAGGAAAAAGAAAGAAATATACATCGAGTCCAAAACGAGTGACTACTACAACACCGACAGGGAATAAAAAATCGGTAGAAATTCCAAAAAGAACATCTAATGGAACGATAATCAAAGATAAGGACGGGAAAGTGGAGATGCAAACCGTTACTTATGAGGAAAAGAAAGTTACTTATACTATCGATGCAAAAGAAATCCGAGAAAAAGAATTCACAGAGAATGAAACTCAATATGTATACTCTTTAGTATACGAGAATGGTGATAAAGATGATTATGTGAGATCAATCCAAGCTGCTTATAAAAACCAGACACAATTAAAGGTTGAAGATTATACACTTGGTAAAAAAGGATATAATTTAAGTGGTGATTATACATCTATAGGAAATGTCAGTGCAGATCAAGCATCTGTGCAAAAGGCAATATGGAATTTTTGCAAAAAGAAAGGATTAGGAGATACACAGGCGGCCGCAATCTGTGGAAATGCTTTCCAAGAAAGTGGATACAATCCTTCGGCACTGCAAGGAAGTGAAACATCTACAGCATATGGAAATGCGGCTGGTCTATGGCAATGGGATGGTGGAAGAAAAACAAACCTTTTCCAATATGCGAAAACTAACGATAAGAAATGGACCGATATTGAAATTCAGCTTAACTATATGTGGAAAGAATTGAATGATGGATATTATAAAGGTCGATTAACTCAGATGCAGTTCTTTACAACAAATGATGTTACTTTAGCCACAAATGCTTTTAACTGTGTGTTTGAGGGTAGTGCAGATTCATTTGATTTAGGGTCTGCTGCTGCTAAAAAGCGTGTAAATGAGGCAAAGAAAACATATGAAAAATTAAAAGGAACTGGTGGTGGAAACTCAGATTCTGACTCTGATTCTAGTGACAAAGATTCAACAGAAGATAAAGCAAAAATTGATGGAAGAATAATATGGGTTGGCGATTCTAGAACTGTCGGTATGCAGCAAGCTATTGGAGGATCGGATAAAAACGAATGGGTATGCAAAACGGCAGAAGGATATAACTGGTTTGTTAATACGGCAATTGGAAGTGTAAACTCAAAATTGAAGAAGGATGATACTATTGTATTCAATCTTGGTGTTAACGATTTAGGAAATGTTGATAAATATGTCAAAAAATTAAATTCCCTTGCAAATGGAGATTGAAACTTCGACATATTCAAGATATGTCAATAAAATGGAATCCAGAATCATTCCATATTTCAATGCTTTTCTACACTTAAAGGTGTCTGAAATTACTGCACTTCATATTCAAAAATTCTACTTAGATTTGTCTAATGGATACACACAGTATGGGAAAGATTATAAGCCTTTAAAGCCAACATCTATCGCTGGAATTCATGCCATAATCAAAAAATCGTTGGATTATGCAGTGAATATTGGATTCCTTCAAAAAAATCCAACAAAAAAAGTGGTTAAGCCGAAGAAAGAAAAAATTCAATATGTTGTTTATGATTCTGAAGAATTAAAACAACTGTTTGATGCTTTAAAAGGACATCCTTTAGAATATTTAGTGAAACTGACTGCATACTATGGATTGCGTAGAAATGAAATGCTTGGATTAACGTGGGATTGTATTGATTTTGAGAACAAGACATTATCTATCCATCAAGTAGTGACAGAGAGCTGGCTTGATAAAAAAATGGTGTTGAAGCTCGAACAAAGAGCTAAAACAAATGCTTCTATACGTACTTATCCTTTAACGGCACATATGGAAGATCTATTCAAACAAGTGAAAAGGCAAAAAGAGGAATACATGAAACTGTTTGGAAAAGATTATGATCACACCAATGATCAGTTCATTTTTACAAAGCCAAATGGAGCTGTGTATGTTCCTTCGAATCTATCGCATGCGTTTAAAAACTTTTTAAAAAAGAATGACTTAAAAGAAATTCGTTTTCATGATCTTAGACATTCATGTGCATCTTTGATGTTCGAAGCAGGTGTCTCTTTAAAAGAAATACAAGGCTGGCTTGGGCATGCCAATTTGAATGTCACAGCAAATATCTATACACATTTACGAGAAGAACAGAAAAAAGAGTCTGCTCAAAAGTTAGATCAGCTTTTTCCAGACTGTACATCTTCGGATATATAGTATAAAATAAAATAGCAGATGGCACTGTGTATATTTTTGTAAAGCAAAACAATACAAAAAAATGTCTTCTGAAAAGAAGTTAGTTGACTAAAGGTTGACTAAAATGGCAAAAGCAGATGCTTTTCAATAAACAACAACCTATTCATGACACAAAAAGCTGATAAAAAAGCTTTATATAAAGCAAATGAATAGGCTTCTTAAAAAGAGCAAGCACTTCGCATAATCTATCTTATGTAATATTTATGAAATTAAAAATAGAGCAGAAATTCGATAGAAATCGAATAAATCTGCTTAATATTGATATTTGACGGATTCAATACATGGATTAATGCTTTGTATTAGGTATTCTTTAATTACAAATTCGTGTAAGTCAAGATTCTTAGTTTATGATTAAGTACAATATCTAGATTTATATTATAAATCCACATTCTCTAATTTGATTTGAGACGTATAGTTGTTCATCTTTTTTGATTTCACGAAAAATCACAGAGTCCTATGAATCTCTAGTTCTTACATAATATAAGGAACCTAATACAACTTCAATAATGATGTATGGTACAGACATTAAATATGCTGAATATGGATGAAGATCCGATGCTGCATACGGCATATCATCAATTTGAAGCTTGCCAGATTGAATCTCTTCAATTTTTGTTTTATACATATGAACACGATACGGACAAACCACAGCTAATACAATCATAGTCGTTAATAGAATGCGTCCTGGTTTTTTAAAAATGTTCATTGTGATCACTCCTAAATATTTTTATAAATATATCACAATTCAATATGTGAAACACTTCACAAATATTTTTTTAAGTCCTCCAAATAATGTAGTGCATCCCGTCTTCCAATATCATAAATTTCTTGTAGATGATTTGGATCTTTTTCAATCATTGCACACGAAATCGGTTTAGAAGGTCGAATTACAAACACTTTGCCTTCCCTTTCTAATTGTTCAATTTCATCCAACGTTTTATTATATACGATATATCGATTTTCCAATGCTTTTTGTAGATTTGGATATTCTTTGAAAGCCTTCTTTAAAAGATGGATATATTTCATTGGCTCTTTACGATAAGATTTATCTCGCGTTAATATGATTACAGTTTTATCGGATCTTTCTAACATCCAATTTACAGGAATTGAATCACTCACACCACCATCTAACAATTCGTAACCATCAAGTTTTACTGGTTTTGAAACAATTGGAATCGATGCAGAAGCACGAATCCATTCAATATCTGTGGCATCCCCATTCTGAATTTCGTGATAAACGGGATTTCCAGTATGAATATCCGTACATACCACTGTAAATTTTAATGGGTTTTCTCTAAATGTTTTTGTATCAAACGGATCTAAAATCGTAGGTACAATGCCATACGCAAACTCCTTATTGTATAAATCGCCTGTTTTTATAAAACTTTTTAAACCAGAATATCTTGAATCTTGACAAAAACGTTTATTATAACGAAGGGCTCTACCAATCTGTTTTGACTTGATGTTACAACCAAAGGCTGCACCAGCACTTACTCCAACCACTTCATCAAAACATATGCCATTTTCCATAAAAACATCAATGACACCACAAGTATACATACCTCGAAAGCCTCCGCCTTCAAGAACTAATCCTTTCATTTCTGACATAATCATCACCTCGAAAATTATACAACATAGTGAACTAAAAAGAAAAGGACTTATTCAAGTCCAATCTTAAATGTGTTCGATTTTCCAAAAGCCTTCGAATTCATATTGACCACAAAAGGCTTTGTACTTTTGTCCGTAAAATCAGGAGCTGCATTTTCAAAATGAAATTCAATTTCTGCGTTGATAGTCTGCTTACTATCTAAAAAATACAACATATAACCCGTTACTTTAGCCTTAAAGCTTTGTGTTTTAGGTGCCATTCCATTCGTTGAGAAATCCTTTTTCTGAATATCTTCTATACTTGAAAATTCACCTTTGCTACTTAAATCAATACCCTCTAAAGTAGCACTTGGCGTAATATAAGGAACTGTAATACGGCTTTCTGTTTTGTTTTCATAGCGAATTTTAACATTTTTTAATACCGTTTCATTATTCTCATATACATATTTTGCTTTTGAACCATCTACACTGATTTTCAATGCATCATCCTCAAAGAACACATATTTCTTATCTTTCGAATCCTTTGCATTTTTATCACTCGCCTTACGAATGTCAAATGCTTTAAAAGGCAAGAATTGCTTTTTCTTATTGAAAGATAAACCTAAGTTTTTCTGGTCATTATTTGGAAAACCAATATATCCATAAATATACGTACTTTGTCCTTTGCTGATCGCATATGTTGGTGTAGATTGATATTTATCAATGACACTAATATCTTTTTCGTTATTATCCGTAACTGTATAATAAAGCTCTTGTGTATTAAATGGTTTCTTACCCTTGTTTTTTATACTTGCCAAATAATAATAATATGTTGAATTATCCGTTTCATTTGTCACGGTTAAAACATCCAATAATTTACAAGATACATTTGAAGTAAGATCCACATGATTTTCTGGCTTTGAACAACCAAATAAAGATAAAGATAAAACACATATACATATTAGACTTATTATTTTTTTCATGTTAATTCTCCTATGGATTACAGTTTTTACAAGGCAAATAGCCCTGCTGAATCAAAACATCTCTAGAATCTTTTGTTTCAATCTTATTTGAATCCTTCATTTTTTTTACACTTGAACAAGTAGGTTTATGAAACTTATGCGTATTTACATTTAAAATATACGTCATATTGTCTTCACTTGCCTTATATTCCTTTATAATATTCTCTTTCAAACGACTTGAATCGCCTGTTTTATAATCAATTTTAATACCTGGTTGCACATTATAACAATATACATTAAAGGATATACCCTGACCTTTATCTTCAACAGAATAAGCCTCCATTTGAACACCACTGGCAACCAGATTATCACCATCATATATAGGTGTAACGCGATATAATACGTGATGATTGGTCTTTTTTATATAATCACACACCTCGTTTTCAAAAGGAAGCATACCCTCTACATTCAAATACCGTGTGCCTGTCATTAAATTTTTTCGATTCGCATTCTCACCTGTCAATTGATACCCAATCAAATGACAACGATTATATAAATACTTTCCATCAATTCCCTTATAACGAACGGTATGCCATCCAGTCGGCTTTACAGTACCAATACTTGTACGCTTCGTATTTGGCATTAAATACTTTGAAATATTCGCATATGCGACTTGTGGCCGGTCTAAAGAATCCAAATTTGAATACGATTCAAAACTCTTCTTGTTCATATCACTCGAATTAAATTGAGGCTCATTATCATGAATCTCAACATAAGGCGTTCCATTATATTCTGGAATATTGTCCAATTCGTAAGCAGATATTGGCGTAATCAAAGTTGAAAGAATGACAACAATTGATAAAATTAAATTTTTCATACTATTCCTCATATAATCGACATAAATAATATCAATATAACTCATATACTAAAACCATGAAAGGAGTGAGTGTTAAAAAACATAGTACGCAATTATCGTTCGAGTCAAAAAATATAATAAACCCCTTATGTACTATGTTTTTAGATGTCTAATGACATCTTTTTTATATTTCTAATTTTTTAAACACAGCCTCACGAGCCATTGTTTCAAATTTATCTTCTAGTGGTTTTAAATCACTATATTTAAAATTTGGATTTCTTTTTTGTATTGCTTTTGAAATCACAAAATCCGCAACCTCAGGATTTTTAGGAAGTAATGGACCATGTAAATAGGTTCCTAAAATCTTGCCATCATAGAAACCTTCATAGCCTGCACCAAAACTATTACCATAACCCTTAACCACCTTACCTAAAGGATGTGTTACGTTTAATGTTTGACCACCATGATTTTCAAAACCAACAATACGCGTTTTTAAACCATCCAAATCGGCATCAATCACAACATTTCCAATACAACGACTACCAGCTTTACCCGTATCCGTGTAATAATCATAGAACTGCAAGCCAGAAATTTTTTCATTATTCGCCGCAATATAATATTGGCCAAACAATTGATATCCACCACAAATTAAAAGAACAAATGTCTTCTCATCCATTGCCTTTTTAATATTTTCTTTACGCGACAGTAAATCAGGAATCAAACTAATTTGTTCCTTATCCGCACCACCACCTAAAAATATTAAATCATATTCACTTAAATCTTTTTCTTCACCAATACCACAAGTATCCAATTCAAAAGGAATACCACGATCTAAACAACGCTTCTTTAGAACCATCATATTTCCCTTATCACCATAAAGATCCATGATATCATGATACATCCAAACTACTTTCATAGACCCATCTCCTTTTTGATCGCATTACGAGTAGGAAGCAATGCCGTATACGTTGCGATCGCGTACGTAGTACGCTTTGTAGCTAAAGCTGCTTTAATGGCAATATCTAAAGTATCTACCACACTTAAAGGCCCTTTATAACCACCATAATAGATTCTTAAAGCCATATCATTTGCACGTAGACCCGTACAAATAATTTCTTTTGTGCTATCCTTCATGATTTTTTCAAAGAAAGTATCATAAATCCAACTTACATCTGTACCATCTTGTTCACGATCATTTAATACAATTACGATTGTTTTATTTGAATCATCTTTTTCAATGACCTTCATGACCTCATTTGCACCCGTTGGATTTTTAACTAAGTTTAAAATACATGTTTGATCACTGGACTTAAACGTTTCATTTCTTCCTGCAGGCTGAGGCGCATGACTAAATACTGATTTTACACAATCCACAGAAATACCATAATTTTTCGCAATATTTAATACAACCGCACAATTATACATCGAATACATTCCTTCATAAGGAGATTTAAAGCTGACTTTATCACTCGTAAATGTTTCTTGATCCAAATCAATATTTTTTAGACAAACATCCATTTCTGGTGTTTTAAAATCACATTTTGAACAATGGAATTTACCAATATGAGAATATTGATAATAACTATATTCAAGTCTAGCCCCACACTTTGGACAAAATTTCCCTTCACTTGCCTCTTTTGTGGTTGTAACAGAATACTTATTCTCATCCATTCCAAAATAAGAACAAGTCGCATTTTTGGCAACTAAATTTAAACGCACAACATTTGGATCATTCGCATTTAGAATCAAACGCCCCTTATAATCTGGTAAAACCTTTTCAATCGAATCAATCAACTGTTCCATTTCACGCGCACGATCTAATTGATCACGAAAGAAGTTGTTGACCACAAAGTCCGTAACCGGAATAAAAGGAAGAATGTGTCTTACATTTAATTCATCACACTCTAACACGACCGCATTGGCTTTGATTTCACCATTTAACTTACAATTTGTAAGTAATGTAGTCACAATACCCGCCTTTAAGTTATCTCCTTTACGATTCGAAATAACATTGTATCCTGCATTTTGAAACAAGTCCGTAATCATATTTGCGGTACTCGTTTTACCATTGGTACCCGTAACTAAAATGACAGGTCCATTAAATTTTAATTTCGTTAATATATTCTTATCCACCTTGCAACCAATAGATCCAGGCATAGATCCACCTCTTCCAATAAGGTGTAATCCCCAGGCACTTAGCTTTGTAGATAATATAGATAAAGTTTTCATTGAAATCTCCTTTTCCATACTTCTCTATTATACAACAATTGAAGTTGAATTTAAAAATTGAAACACATATAATATTAATGTTAGGAAGAAACTAACTAGAATAGGTGGAACAAATGAACGAATATTACCAATCTCCTCTTTCA
>ENA-OPCL01002784-OPCL01002784.1-human-gut-metagenome-genome-assembly--contig:-NODE-2784-length-10938-cov-1.629973_pt1 | contig 10938 bp, 22 predicted proteins | sample MGYA00241251_ERZ501482 | MGnify/ENA primary metagenome ERZ501482 (study PRJEB25962, sample SAMEA2042581) | human gut metagenome | biome: human gut; feature: human-associated habitat; material: faeces... | reverse complement strand
ATCCCATGAGGTCCTGAAAAAGATATTGGCGAAGAAGATAAAAGACGAGAGGCTGCTTTGGGTACTCGGAAACATCATAGATTGTCCGCATACTCCCTTTGGACTGCCTCCCGGGATGTCTCCTGGGGAAGTACCGGTCGAGGAGAGGCTGTATGACACCGGGATGCCGATTGGAAACCTTTTGTCGCAGGTTTTTGCGAATATATATTTGGATGCGCTGGACCAGTATTGCAAACGTGTTCTGCGGATTCATTTTTATGTTCGGTATATGGATGACGTAATTATTCTTTCGGACAGCAAGGAACGGTTGCATGAATGGAAGGAGAATATTCGGGTGTTCCTGGAGGATAGCCTGCGGTTGAATCTGAATAAGAAGACCTGTATCCGTCCAGTATCACAGGGTATTGAATTTGTCGGGTACCGGATATGGCCACACTATGTAACAATCCGGAAAAGTACGACGTTGCAGATGAGGCGTGCTCTCAGGCACCGGCAAGAGGAATACCGCCGAGGAGCGATATCCATGAAGGAAGCGTTCACCACATTGGAGTGCTACCTGGGGATGCTGAAACATTGCGATTGCAAACGGTTCCGGGCAAAGCTGATAGAAGATTTTGTGCTGACCCGCGATGGGCCGGAGGAAATGGAGAGGGGGACTGAAGATTGTGAATCCGGAAGTAATGAAAACGATGGAAAAGCAGTCAGAAATTATCAAATTGCAAGCGGATATTATTGACGGCTTGGCGATTGAATTATTGCAGGGCGGCCTGATGACGGAAACCGACTTACAGAAAATCAAGAAAGCGGCCACGATGCAGGAGAAGTTGCTGGAATGAGGCCGCAGAAAAGAATAAACTGCAGGGCTGGACCGAAAAGGTCTTTTTTCTTTGCATGAAAACAGGAGGAAATAATTAAAATGGAGTATTTTTTACAGGTGTTCGGCGACCATAGCATAGCCTGGGCAGCCGCCGTTATCGGGGCGTTTATTTTTCTCTATATGTGCTACAAAAAGGTGGAATCGTATTTTTCTGAAAAGGCAATCCGGGAAAAAAATAAGGATGAGCAGATACAGGATGTAATTGACCAGGCAAAAAAGTATCCTGCCTGGCACCAGCAGTCAATAGAAATCCAGAAAAAATTTACGGATGCCATTGACGGCTTAAAGGAGTCCCAACAAGAAACGATTAAGCGTATCCAGAGTTTGGAAGAGGAAACCAAAAAGCGGGAAAGGAACAAGCTCCGGGACAGGCTATTGCAATCATACCGGTATTATACCAGTGCTGAGAAGAATCCCGAAAAAGCATGGTCGGAGATGGAAGCAGAAGCATTCTGGAAAATTTTTAAGGACTATGAGGATTTAGACGGGGATGGATATGTCCACAGCGAGGTGCAGCCGGTCATGAATGATTTACAGGTGATACCAATGACCGACACCGACGGGCTGTCTATGCTGATGCATAACAGAAAATAGTGTAATAAGCCGATGCCCCACATGCGGCTCATAAGCGGCTCAAGAAATTGAGTTGATGGATTGGGAAATGATATGTAAAAAAACGTTGCACGGGGCTATATGGCAGTTAAAAGCATGGTTGTGAAAGGAGATAAGAGAATGAGTACAGATGTATTTTTAATGTTGATGTTGGCAGTATCAGTGCTGACTGGTTTATTTGTGGAAGCAATCAAAAAGATTTTGGACGGAGTAGGCGCAAAGTACAGCACAAATATTTTGACTGGCGCCGTATCCGTGGTGCTTGCGGTTATTATTGACGCTGGGTATGTCATTATGACAGACGCTATGCTTACGGATAAAATGGCCGTTATGTTGATTGCGCTGGTGCTGTTGTCGTGGCTGTGTGCCATGGTCGGCTACGACAAGGTGATGCAGGCAGTCACTCAGGTTAAGACCAATAAATTAAAATAATAATGGCGAACGGCGGGGGCAGATGTCCTCGTCGTTTTTGATTGGAGGCGAGCTGATGAAAAAATTATTTGAAATCAAGCCTGTGAAAAATAAGAAACGTAAGAAGAAGTATCCGTACAAAATTGTATTTGCAGATGGCCATAAGGTACCTGTGCCGTCTCAGTACGATTTTGATGACAGTAGCTTTATCCGCCGACATGGCTGCATTATCGCAGCATTTTATATGGGCGTGCGTTTTGTCGGTGGAAAAAAATCCATGAAAGGTTGCCTGAAGTATTTACAGGAGCATTTTTCAAAAGGAATCCATATCAATTATAATTTGCGGCAGGTTTGTACGGCCATCAATGAGCTGGTACCTGGAAGCCCTGCCGTTTTTTACAGTAAGATTTCCAAGGCAGAAATGCAGAAAGCCCTGAAGGTGGGATATATGGTTCTGTACACGGAGGAAGACCCGATTCACACTTCTGTTTTGTTATGGTCCGGAAAAAAATTTATACGATTTTCGGATGGCAAATATAAGTCCGTGACCGTGGCATGGGAAATCCGTAAGCGCTGCAAGGACGGATGGTATGGCGGATGCGTTGTGGTGAAAGGAGGAAAAGAAAAGTCATGAAATTTGAACAGGCCTTGAATCTGATGAAAAAAGGATGCAAAGTGAAGCTCCCATCGTGGGGCGGTTATTGGTACTGGGATAAAGAAAAAGAGACGGTCATGATACATACGAAGGATGGCGCTGTCCTGGATATCCGGGAGACGCAGAGGGTGGAGTACACACTCTTGAATGTTCTCTCTGATGAATGGGTGCCGGCAAATGGTGAGAATTGCTCTATTTTGGGCGGTACACCTACATTCGGCTTTGGTGATGCTATTAAGTACATGAAGCGTGGGCTTAAGGTGAAGCGTCAGGGATGGAACGGGAAGAATCAGCATATTGAACTGGCGAAGAATATCAGCTACATGACACCTGACGGGGTAATTCAGAACTGTGATCATGATGCAATCGGCAACCAGGCTATTGCTTTTGTTGGAACATCTGGCGTGCAGATGGGATGGCTGGCATCGCAAGCGGATATGTTGGCAGATGATTGGATATTTACGGAGGAGGAATAAGCATGGCGAAAATAAGCAAAACAGGAATTAATCTGATAAAAGAATTTGAAGGCTGCCACCTGACGGCATATCAGGATGAAGTGGGCGTCTGGACCATCGGATATGGCATCACCAATGCCGATAAATCTATTACTGGGACAACCATCAAGCGTGGGTTGAAAATCTCGCAGACTACCGCGGAGAAGTGGTTGGAGGAATCGCTCAACCGGAAGTATTTGCCGAAGGTTATGAAATATGATACCCGATATAACTGGAATCAGAATGAAATCGACGCGCTGACGTCGTTTGCATATAATATTGGGTCAATTGACCAGCTCACGGCAAACGGTTCCCGGAGTCGGGAGATTATCGCTAAAAAGATGTTAGAGTACAACAAAGCCGGAGGAACTGTGTATAGAGGGTTGGTGCGTCGGCGGGAGGCGGAACGAAAATTGTTTTTGACACCGACAAAGGAGGAAAAGAAAGTGGAAGATATCAAAAAAGAAGGCTGTTTCAGTAATAATAAAAACGCCAAGAACTTGAAAGAATTTCTGCACAATCGAGGAGTTGGAGCCGGTGAGAATAATTTACGAAAGATTGCGGCAGAAAACTGGAAAGAACTTAAGCCGGCAATGTTTGAGCTGGCAAATAGTGGCGATTTGCGGAAACCGGCCGGCCTGAACAAGTGGGATGGAAAATAATACGTCTAAACAAAAATATGGCAGAGAGAAAATAGCTATGCTATAATCGTTCTGTTGCCTCCCCTAAACTGGTAACAGAAAGGGGGTGCTTCTGATGGAAATACTTACACCTATTATCATCGCTGTCGTGGCGGATCTGATTAGCCTTCTTATTCGCAAATGGCTGGATGACGATGAAAAGTAGGCAACCAGCCTATGGGGCTAAGCCTTCCCATAACAGAAAGTAGGAATAGAAAACCCCAGAGATCGCACCTCCGGGGTTTTTGTTTGTTGCTCCTAATGGAGTAACTCACACCTATTAGCCTATCGGCATTATAGCATATGCAGATGAGGATTTCAATATACTGTCCGATGCAAATTTGGTGTTTTTCCTGCGATTAAGCCTGGAAAAGCCGGGTCAAATGAGCATATATATAATACTAAATTTAATACTTTATCTCTAATACTCTATCTCGGAGAGCCGTTGCAAAGCCGCTTGTAAGCCAATTTGTCCCTGCTCATTTTGGAGATAAATCTGATATGCACCAGGAAGTTTGACCATATATTATTATCTAATACTTAATCTTAATCTAAACCTAAACCTGAGCCAGCCAATTGACAGCCAATGGCTGACAAATTTGCGCCACGGCACTGCGAAGCAATAAAGTGTTTTTCTCTTTGATATTCATGTCATTTGGAAGTTCCGGTTGCCTCTGCATCTCCTGATGCCGACTAGCTTTCTGAATCTGATGTAAGTTTTATAACTGTACTGAATCCTGATTTAAAATCATCATTTCCAAATTCTATCTCTGAAATTTTCCAATTTCCGTCAGAACCTTCTGAGAGTGTGTATTTAAAACACCCTGTTTCTGAATTGCCGCTAAAACAAACAACGATAAAATTATCAAAGGAGAGTAAATCACGACTGCTATTGAGGTATTTTTCGAGGTTGTCCGCAGCGAGACTTATGGATTCCCCCACAGTTTTGCCATAAGAATACATGTCGTTGGTATCATACCTGTAATTTATTACATATGATGATTCCTGGAGCTCGTGCAGGATAGACTTGTCAAAGGAACTATAAAACCAAAGCTCATCTTCTGCTTTTGCCTCGGCAGTAGCGCTATTGTTTTCGATCCCATATTTATCAGCTATTTCTCCTTGGTTAATTAACTGACGATTTTCTATATCATGATTATAAAATAGTTCGTCATAGAGAATATTGATAGCAACTATGTAATTCGCGTCATCTCCGGTACAGAATAACGAAGAGGAGAAGTCGGAAATATCTTTAAAGTTGATAATAGTAAGGGTGAAGAAAAATTTTTCATCAACATAAGAAAACGTAATATCAGAATAAGACTCTCCTAAATTTTTTATTCCAAGGATACGGGCGGAATCATAAACAATGCTTGACGCATAAGTGGTTTGCGTGGTGTCATAACATTCGCTCAAATCAATACCTAACGAACCGGTTTCAGTCAAAGATATATCCGCAGATGGACATATTTCCAGAATTTTTTCTTGAATATTTGCAGAAACATCAGAATTATAAACGGACTGTTCTGTGGTCATATCGCTATATGTTTCTGTGGAGGATGCCTCAGAAGATTTATCATCTTTAGGCGCATTAAAAGAATGGTCACAAGAAGTAAGAGGAACACACAAAGCAAAAGATAATATTAAGGCAAAGCGTTTTAAAGAAAAGATACTTTTTTGATACTTTTTATACCGGAGGGAAGTGATAATAAAATTTAATTTTTTCATATACAAGAACTCCTTTTTTTATAAAAAATAATATCATAATACATAATTATTTTAAACTACAATAAATTGAGTGTTACTTTTGAAAAAACTCAGAAAAAGTAAAAAAGGGTATTGACAGACTATCTACACGTGTTATATTAAACTCAACAAAACGAGTTATAAAACACAATAAAACGAGTCAAGGAAAGGGAGATAAGAATGACAAGAGAAGAAAAAATCAGAAATATTATGGATGCAACCGCAGAGGTTATCAAAAAGGAAACAGAGGCCGGGACAATGACCGCAGAGAAATTTGCTCATATCATGGAAAGTCAGAATAGTGCAATTTTAGCAATCGCATAAAGGAGGGTGTAAGGGAGTGAAACGATTTGAGGTTGGAAAAAGGTACTACGAGAATAGTACGACGATAGAGATTATCAAAAGAACAGCTAAAACAGTGACATTTGCAAAAATTATTCATGCAGGAAGGCACAACGAGAAGGTAAGAGACATTAAAAGAGCAAAGATACATGAGCATACATCAACAGAGTGGGTTGCCACACCATATGAAGTATGCGCAGAAAGTGAATTATTGGCATAATGTTTAATCTCCCCGCCCCGGAGATTACGAGGGCAGAAAGGAAAGAACCATGAAAACATTAGACATTTCAGCAATCACACAGATGGGATGCGTAGTGTATGCATCAATCAAAGTTCCAGAAGATTACACAATGAATCAGGTGGTGCAGGCAGTGAAACAGGCAGGGTATAAGGAGTTTAGATTGGTGGACACGATGAAACGGTTTGTAAAAGTTTATTAATCACATCCCGCTCCGATCCGGGTGATGATCGGGAGAAAGGATACGTATGAATATCAATGAAATCACGATGGGGATGACTTCGCAGGAGAAGGAAATATATTTCAGACATATGGAAAAGAGGCACGCCGAAGAGGCGGAGAAAGTGGAAGACGAAAAGAACAGATTAAAAAGCTACAAGGAAAGCTTGATTGAAGACATTCTGAAAATCCAGCCGGATTACTCATTAGATTATCTTAAAAAGCTCACAACTCGAAGTCTTGAGAGAATTTATGATTATCTCTAAAATAGATGCGTAATAGAAACGCATAGTCCCGCCCCGACCGGGCAAAGCCGGGAGAAAGTGAGGAAGAAATGAGAAGAATGAAACGAAAAACAGTATGGGCGTATCTGGACGGAAAGAAACTTGTGGATGTTGTAAAGGCTGCACTGGACAATAATATGATGGTTGATGATTTGAAAAAGAAACTAATTGAAGATAATCCAGGGCATGAGGTGACATTCAAAGTCCAGTAAGGAGCGTGAGAGAGTGAAAGCTTTGTATGAGTGTAAGGAATATTTTAAAGATTTATACATGAGTTGTTTGGAAGATCATGCGTTCAGAAAAAGTGTATTTGAAAGCACAGATTTGGCAAAATTCAATACGCTATGCGAAACATTACGCTTTATTTATGGCGCGGACTTTGAGTACATCCGTCCAATATGGACGCAGGAGACGTTGAATGAATTTTACAAGATGAAATGAGCCGGACACGTTCCGGCGCTGTAATGCAGGCGAGGGCGGTTCCAACCCCGTGTAAATGCAGAGGACAGCGATTGGTATTGGTCAACAGGTTTTGCCGGGTTTTAATGCGAAAGCCGGAGGCGGTGTGTAACATAGAGCAGAGAACGCCTGAAAATGCTCAATGATGGATAACAAGTTTGCTGGTTTTAAGGAGAAATCAGATAGGGAAAGGCAGGGCCAGAAAGAAACCCTCCGGCGGAACGTGCGAGGCCGCTTGAACAGTACGCACCCAATCGCATATTCATCCACGGCAGGAAACGATATCCTGCACGAAACTACAATCCGTGTTCATGGAGGAACGGGAGTCTGCCAGAAGATAAGAGAACAAAGGAGGAATCAGGAAAATGACAGTTGATGATATGAGAAAAGACGGCTGGCCATTGAAAATTATAGGGAACGGCGGTTACCCGGCAACGCTGGTGGGGTGTCAGTCATTATTTGACGGGGATTATATGGGGATTTACAGATACCCAGGCGGAGATTGCTGCCATGATCTGGAAGAGATAAAAAAGTGTTTCGTGATTGTTGAGCAGTAGGGAGGAAGAATGCCTATGAATAAAGAGTACAGAAAAAGATTGTTTGATATTCTGGAGCAGATTGACGAGTTGACGGAACCGGCGCAATTAAGCGCAGGAGAAGAAAGGCAGGAAGCAGGAGAAGAGGAAAAGAAAGAGATGTGGCCGGCCGGACACTGTGTAGAACCGAATCACGACCATAAGAAGAGATATAGTCCAGAATTCAAGAAAATGGTGGTCAAATTGAAAATGGAAGAAGGTTGGACTACTCCGCAGATTATTGCGCGTTACGGCGTATCAAAGGCGACCATCACAAAATGGTGCAGCGATGCGAGATATGAGAATCGGACAAAATTACAGGAAAAATCCAAGAAGCTTGAAAAGATTCAGCAGGAATATGAGCAAATAAAAGCAGAAAATGTATTCCTGAAACGAATCGTGATAATGATGCTCGGAAACGAAATGGAGGTAAGGCAGTGAAATTTTATCATGCAACGACTGAGGAAAATATGGAGAAAATCCTGGAAGACGGATGCATAAAGCATTCTGTCGGAAACGTGGTTTATCTTTGCAAAAAACCTTTGGACGCATGTAAGTTTTTGGTGATAAGAGGAATAAGGGAAATGTGTGTGATAGAGGTTAACATTAAAGAAAATCAAGTGGAGGAGTCCCTCGACCACAGTGAAGCGTTCTTCCGGTGTAAAGCATATACGCATAATGGAGACATTAAATTGTCCGGGGCGGAAGATGTGAGAACATACAGGTTTGACCTGTAAATATGCGAAAGGAGTCAGAAATGAACGCTTTAGAAAAAATCTTTCAGGGGTATTACGAGGAGCGGCTGGACGGCGGTAAGCCAGACTCGGCTGGGATGCAGGAGGTACATACAGGGCTGATAGAAGAATTGGAGCTTCAGAAGGTAAAGTATTCCGATACTATTATGGAGATGGTCAGTGAATACGGTATGGAGGCGGAAAAAACCGGGTTTATGGCAGGCTTCCGGATGGCATGGGAATTATTGAAGAACATGCAGGAAGGTGAATAAACCAATGAAATGTGAGGACACTCAAAAAAATGAGCTGTCCTCTATTTTTTACTCAATTTTTGTAAAAAAGGGTATTGACACTATCTAGCTACGTGGTATTATAAACTCAATAAAACGAGTTAATTTAAAATATAACACAGTAAAACGAGCAAAGGGAGATAGAAAAAATGAAACAGGAAAGATTGAAAAACGTGATTGAAACCGTAAAAATGCACATTAAATGGGAGCAGGAAAAAATTGAAAGATGTGTGGATGAAATCAGAGACAAGGCAAAGAATGACAATCCTAGAAATGTTGCAATGTTTATGCCTGGAATGGTGAGAGAATTGCAGGAAGCCATTGACAGACAGAAACAGTATGAAGAACAACTTAAAATGTTGGAATTTTTGATGGAAGAAGAGGAGGACTATTGATGGAACGGTACGAACTTGAGAATGGCAAGGTATTTGAGATCATACGTTGGCCGGATGGTTGCACAGTAGTGAAAGATGGAACAGTTGTTTATTCCGGCACATATTCCGGATGTCGTAGATATATAGAGAGCATGAAATAAAACGAGGAGGGCATGACGATGGCAAAAATAATTCAATTTCCGGTTAAAAAGAAGGGGGTCAGTAATGGATATGATAACTTAGCGAGGTTGATTGCGGCTGCCACTACGCTTGACACGCTCAATTTTTATATTGAGAGTATCGGGGAGCTGGAGGAACAGGAACTCCTCTTTGACGGGGAGGGAAAGAAGTTGACCGAACAGGGACGGGCAAAGAGGCTGGAAATTTCAGCTCCGGAACCGAAGGAGCCCGAGAAGGTGGAAGGAACCGGCGTGTATTCCTATACACCAGAAATGGGAGACCAGAAACCGGATTGCCAGATGGAAGCGCAGCTTTCATATTACGGCAAGCACTATTTTGTGGACACACCGCTCAAACTGAAAGGCAGGGGAATCACCATGATAAAGCAGTATGAGGAAAAGGATTTCTGTATTCCAGGAAATTATAGGGTAGGGTGGTACGAATACAGAGTAACGAAAAATGCTTTCGCGAAATTGAAAGAACAGTACAGTATCAGCATGGAAAGATTGCTGGATTAAACAAAAGGAGCCGGGCCGGAGCGGTTGTTCTCCGGCAGAAAGCGAGGGAAAGAATGAAGAAATATTACAGCACACAGAGACCTGTCAGCATTGGCACGTTCCCATCCAGGAAGCAGGTGAAAATAATCGTGAATTTTGACGGAAGACCTTTTATCGATGCTATCGGGAGCCAGGCATACGGGTACATAGTATTTGCAAAGCCTTTGTCCGAAAAAGAGGCCGCAGATTATGAGCTTACGGCGGCTCCTGACGGGGATTGCAAAGAGGTGATTCAATGGGGAAAATAAGAAAAACGGGAGCAGCGGAGGCTGAGAGGCCTCCAAGGGCATACAGAAATAAGGAGACAGGATTATATCAGCACCATTGGCGTACACGGTATGATTATATACCTTCCTCCGGAGAACAGGGGGAATTGTGATGCGGGAGATTCCAAACGAGGATGCGTACTGGGAGAGACGCCGGGAAGAATGGGAAAATCGAAATATATTCGGAAAATATCCTTGGGATGAGGTTGAGCCGGGATATGAGTCCGGCACTGTATATCTGGATGAGGAAATCGAGGAGATTGAAGCTCAAAAGGGGTATTTAATGGATGAGCTGACAGAAGGGGATCTGCTTGAAGTATTGGAAGATACAAAAGGAATTATAGCTGAAACAGCTGTCTGGAGGACAGAGTTTGATGCTATTGACTATACCATGATTGTGAAACAGGAGGAAAAAGAAAGTGCAAAATATTGTGGAATTCATAAAAAATGAGATGGCGGCAAGAGGAATGACCTATGACATTCTGTCAGAAAAATGCGGAATGAGCAGGCAGAACTTGTGGGACAAACTGAACAAGAGAGTATCCCCCAATTTCGGGAATGTAAGAAGAATACTGGCCGGTCTGGGATACGAATTATCTATCGAAAAGAAGATGGACGGCAGGGAGCCGGTGCAGGCAGATACGGAGCAGTTTTTTGAGGTCGCAGAGTTGGAGCAGGTGAGCTATGACTGCATTGAGGAGCTGCTGGTGGCAATGGGATATGAATTGAAAATGAAAACTCAACAAAATGAGGAAAAAGTAAAAAAGGGTATTGATAACTACTAACTACGTGTTAAATTATAATCATAAACTCAATATAATGAGTTTTGGAAAGGCGGGTGAGAAAATGGAGGTTATAAAAGAAAACATGAACACCAAGGAAATGAGTTTAGCAGCAGAGTGGTTAAAGGTACACGGACATACCGATGCAGAGGTAATTGAGTTC
>ENA-OPCL01002781-OPCL01002781.1-human-gut-metagenome-genome-assembly--contig:-NODE-2781-length-10947-cov-9.232189_pt1 | contig 10947 bp, 13 predicted proteins | sample MGYA00241251_ERZ501482 | MGnify/ENA primary metagenome ERZ501482 (study PRJEB25962, sample SAMEA2042581) | human gut metagenome | biome: human gut; feature: human-associated habitat; material: faeces... | reverse complement strand
ATTGATGCAGACATAAACGACATATAGACCGACTGCACACCACTACAGCGACCTTAAGCCATTTACATAAAAACATGTAGATGGCTTTTTTTTCGCCTTTACCGATAGTTACGGATTCTTATTGGCTTTGCCTTATGATGGGCTTATGATTTGAATCATAGTTACCCCAATAATGCTTATGATAATTGCTTATGATAATGCTGATAATAAGGCCTTTTTCTTATGATTGGCTTATGATGAGGTTGTGATGTGAATCAGCACCTAATCAGTATTACTTTTTTCTATTGTTTTGCAGCCAAAATGAGATAAACAACGGTAAAAATTAATAGTAAAACAGTAAGCAAATGGAAGAAAACAATCTCAAATTTGAGGATTTGCCAGAGGCTGTTCAATGGATAAAGAATAAGCTTGTGGAAATAGATCTCAAGATTGAACATGCACAAGGCCGTGAGAGTAAGAAGGAGGAACCTCCGCAATGGTTCTCAATACAGGAATTATGCGATTACCTACCTGAGCATCCGGCTATTCAAACAGTGTACACATGGACGAGTGCAAATCGCATACCTTATTATAAGGAGGGAAAGCGCATTCGGTTCTTGAAATCAGAAATCGATGACTGGATACTCAAAAGCAAGTTGAGAACCAGAGAAGAGCTTAAAGACGAAGCGCATCGATTTGTAGAATCAAAACGCAAAAACGCATTTTATGGCACAAAGAAAGGATAAGACAACCACAATACAGTCCGAACCTTCGGACTTCCCCATTCATGCATTTCCTAAGAAAATACAGGAGATAGCACTTGGACTTGCTGAGTCTGAAAGTTTTCACATCGAGTATTTGCTTGTGTCGATGCTTTCAGCAGCTGCTTCGGCAACTGGTAATGCTATTCAGATAAGAATCAAGGGCGGATGGACGAGTAGCCCCATCTTTTACATCATCTTAGTAGGCCGTCCTGGGCTGGGTAAAACACCGCCTTTGTCGTTTGCTTATACCCCCATTCGTGCTTATGATTTTCAAAATCTCTCCAAGTTCAAGACCTTAATGGAGAAAACAAGCAAAGAAAAAGGTAACTCAGCTTCTGCTTTTAGTCAAGGTGTATCAGGTATCAAGCTGAGCAGAATTATGGTGTCGGACTTCACGCCAGAGGCTTTGATGCAAGCTCACAATGCCAATCAACGAGGCATTGTCGTGTTTGTGGACGAAATCATGGGCATGTTCAATTCAGTCAATCAATATAGCAAGGGACAGTTGATCGAGCAGTTCCTAACCGCTTATAGCGGGAAGGCTATTGACATCACTCGGTGTAGTATGGAAATCCCCATCCACATAGAAATGCCCTGTATCAATATGATTGGTACGGCTCAGCCCAAGCGTTTGCTCTCTCTCTTTAATAAGGGATATAAAGACAATGGTTTGATAGACCGCATCCTATTCGCATACCCATTCGGGTATAAGATTCCTTATTGGGATTATTCAATCAAAGGCGACCCTGAGACTTACAAGGCACTGTCTGACCAGTGGCAAAATATAATCAATGAGATTTTGGCCCTTCCATGTGATTTTGACGAAACTGGATTAGTCATTCCCACGGTAATTGACTTCTCCAACGAAGCCAGAGACCTCTTCTATGAGTGGCGCAACCAGACCATCCAGCATATGAATGTGGATGACGAGGGAAACGAAATCGACGAACGTATTATGAAGATGCACCTCAGTGTGGCCCGCTTTTCACTGGTATTTCAAATACTAAAGTGGACGTGCAATGAGGCAGAGTTGGATTATGTGGACGAAGAATCGGTGAAATCAGCCATTCAACTCAACGAATACTTTGAGAACGGCTATAAACGCATTGAGAAGCTGATAAAGGACGATGGCATCCCTGAACAGAAGAAACTCTTTTTGGGAAACATCAAGTCGTCATTTACCACCGCTGATGCGATACAAGCCGGTAATGAAGTGGGCATGTCTGAACGTGCTACCATGTACACGCTGGCCCAGTTCCTCTCAGATGGATATATCAAGAAAACAAGTCGTGGCAAATATGAGAAACTGCAATAAATACACCCCGTTTGCAGGTTGCAGTTTGTGCAGTTTGCAGTATGCGCCCGGCATGATTAGTAATAACTTTATAAACAACATTCCTATGGAAATGAGACGCAAATTGAGAGGCTCGTTCTCTCTTTTTACCCCAATGTCCATGTTATGCTTGCCAATGTATGGATGCACTATCTGATCAAGCAAGCCTTTGGACGCTGTATCAAACCGCTTATCGCCTCTATCAGAAAGAGGTGATTGAAGAGAAGAAGCTCTATAAGCGCTTCAAAGATGACTTCATCAACGGTAATACCTATCCTAAACGCTGTGATGTGGATGGGCTGAACGAACACAAAAAGAACCTTGGCATCCTCAAGGAACTGTTGAACAACCGTCATGACCTCGTCGAGAAGTACTTTGTGCGGCCCAGTTTCGAGTACAAGGACTATCTGACAATGCAGCATGAGTTGGACACAACAGAAGTTGGCTACGCTTGTACAAGCGAGGTTACGCATCTAAAACCCTTGACGTTGGACAGCAACGTCTCTTCTGAGATGTTTGCAGGGCTGGCCAAGGTACTCAACGATACGCATGTCTTTACGACGAGAGTAACCTCAGAGCAAGTGGAAGCCATGTTGGCGCTCAAGCTTTCCTCCCCCTTGAAGGCAGACGTCAACCGAAAAGTCGTCACCTTCTTTGATGCGCTACGCAGCCATAACCTCATTGCTAACAATTGGCAGAAAATGATAGCAGACAGTGGATCCTTCATTTCGTCTGCATCAAATGATCCCATTACTTATACGAGCATTTCTACTCTCTTGGGCGCAACGAAGCAGATTGAAGACCGTAAGAAGAAAAAGGGCGCTGAAGAGGTGCCCAGTGTGTACAAACTAATAAGAGTTCGTGTAGCGCAGGTTGTCGAAGAATCGTCAACAAATAGCACTAACGACAGCATTTAGCAACAAAAAAGGTTGATACTATGTTTGATACTAATTTAGTATCAACCCCTAATATGCTGAAACTGAAAAGCTACCCTATAACTTTGCTCCTGTAATCAGAAATGGTTGCAGGAGTATTTTTATTTGTAGAACATTCAACATTCACGCACAATGGACATCAAAGAACCCGAATTAGCCTCGTTGCTAAACATCGCTGACCGATTGAAGAAACTCGAGACAGCGTTGGCCGACTTTCTCCCGGCAGATCAATTCACCAAGAGAATTGAGAAAATAGAAGCCTACATCTATACAACGAAAGAAGTATTGACTTTGGAAGAAGTATGCTTATTGCTGAATGCATCGAAGAGCCAGATTTATCGTTTAACCCGTATGATGGCCATTCCCCACTATAAGCCGACAGGAAAGTCTTTGTATTTCAATCGGAAGGAGGTGCTGGAATGGATTCAGAAACATCCTATTGGTGTAAATATGGACAATGTGAAAGCTTTGGAAGAAGGTGAAATGCCAAACAAGAAGGAGGAATAGATATGGCGGATTCTAATAGTCCCTTTCAACACCAACCTACAACAATCGGTGATGCGATGGCTTATGAGGAAATACTTAGAGGCTCCATAATCCACGTTGGCGAGGAGTATCAAAGTCCTCCAGAGATTATATGGGTGGACGACTCTGTTATTGCTACCTTGGGCAATTTCAGTGCGTCAACTGGTAAGGCAAAGAGTCGTAAAACCTTCAACGTATCAGCCTTAGTGGCAGCATCGCTTTCTGGCAATAGGATTCTTAACTATAAGGCAAGGTTGCCTGAAGGAAAACGCAAGATTATCTATTTCGACACTGAACAGAGCCGTTTTCACTGTCATAACGTGATGCAACGTATCTTACGCTTGGCCGGATTACCTGATACAGAAGATTGTGATAACTTCATCTTTGTAGGCCTAAGAGAGTATGCCCCACACGTTCGTTTGGGAGCCATACAACATGCATTGAATACTTGGAAGGACTATGGGCTTGTCATTATTGATGGACTTAGGGATTTGATGCTCGATATAAACGATGCGAGCGAATCTGTAGGGCTGATCAACATGATGATGAATTGGTCGAGCGTCTTCAATATCCACATTCATTGTGTGTTGCACCTAAATAAGATTGATGATAATATCCGTGGACATATCGGCACCGAGTTGGCCAATAAAGCTGAGACGGTGTTGGTTGTCAATCGGAGTACCGTTTACGCCGACGTAAGCGAGGTGCATCCGCTAAACATGCGCGATAAAGAGTTCAAACCATTTGCCTTTAGCGTGAATGACCTGGGACTTCCAGATGTGGCAAATGGATATAGCTTGAAGTCTGGCACCAAGATTCAGAAGCGAATCACGGCTGCCGACCTAACTGATAAGCAGCATGAGCAGGCACTTCGCGTGGCATTTAATGGTAAATCGTTAATCAGTGGGTATGAACAAGCTGTAGCAGCGTTGATTACCGGCTATGCGTCCATCGGTTTCAACAGGAAGCGTACGCTCATGTCTAAGATCCTTGCTTCACTCATAGATAAAGGACTAATCAAGATGAACGGCAATGACTACGTGTTGGCTTCAGCAGAAGCTACGCCGTCACTCTTTGATAAGGAGGAAAACGAATAAGGTATGAATGCATTCATTTGTCCTGTTTATATATAGCAGGTGAATGAATGAACAAAACGGAGTATTATGAATATCGAAAATGCGAAGAAGATAAGTTTGGTTGATTTGATGCGACAGTGGGGCTGCAAGCCAGTCAAGACAAATGGTGTCTATGTCCTATATCATGCACCATATCGTGGCGACAACCACGCATCCTTTAAGGTAAACTGTTTGCAAAATGAATGGTATGACTTTTCCACAGGTCAACATGGCGACATCATAGACCTTTGCAAACTTGTTCTCAATACCTATAGCGTCAGCGAGGTGTTATTTTCTCTTGACCGAATGAATTTGGTCATCGATTGTCAAACTGTAAGCGAAGCAAAGCCCACAACACCAGTAGAGCATACGCCTTATTCCATCAAGAACTTGCGCCATCCAGCCTTGTTCTCGTATTTGCGAAGTCGTGGAATAGACGTTGGTGTAGGTGAAGCATACTGCAAGGAAATATGGTATCATATTGATAAGAAGCCATACTTTGGAATAGCATTCCAGAACGCATTGGGCCACTATGAGGTACGCAACCCTTATTTCAAAGGTTGCATGTGGCGAAAGGATATTTCCTTCATACTCTCAAAGCGGATTGGGGTGCAATCCACTTGCTGTCTGTTCGAGGGCTTTATGGACTTTCTTGCTTACAAGACAATGATGTTGAGAGGCATGGAAAGTATTGGCCTTTGGGGTGACTGCGATTATATCGTACTGAACTCCGTCAATCAGCTTCGACGCTGCTTGGAACGGTTGGCTCACTACAGCCATATCCATTGCTACTTGGACAATGACAAAGCTGGCCAAACTACATTTGAGACTATCCGTAGCCTTTATCCAGAGGCCGCCATCAATGAGAGTAATAGATATAACGGATATAAAGACGTAAATGACTATCTCATCAATCATAAGCAATAACTATGGCAATACTACAAATAACGACACTTGACGAGTTCCACGAGTGCGTGGTACAAGCCATGGTTCATTTTCCGGCCTTAGCCGCCTTGACGATAATATTGGCATCAATCGTGTGCGTCATAGTTGTTGCCTATAAATACAAAACGAAGCAGATAGCCAAAGATGAAGCTGTCAGATACACTGGCATTATCTTCGGCCATAGCATTTTCTACCTATGCATCATTTATCTGCTCATCCGAATCTATAACACGCTGGAATAATGAGTGGCATTCCCTGAGTGAAACATCATTTGCTTTGCCCTGAGAGGTTGGACTTCCTAAAGGAGTTCAGCCTCTTTTTTTATGCTCAAAAATCCGCTCAGAATATGAAAACAAAGTATGATATTGATTTTTCTAAGAAGAGTTGTTAAGATTAAGGCTGGATAGCGGACAAAATTCTTTGTTCTGCAGTTTTCGTTATTCCTTTGCACACGTCAACAGCGGCAAAACTGCTGGCAAAACAAGAATTGTGTAACAAAAATCAGAGTATAATATGAGTCCATTCGTAATATTCGTAATCGTACTTACTGTCATCTACATCATCTACTATGCAGTGATGATAACCAGAGACTTGTATGGCAAGAAGGAAGAACATAAGTCGCAGGAAGAAGTCTTCGATTTGAGTGATATGGTCGAAGAAGAAACGGCTGTTTCCGTCCATGAAAGCGACAATGGTTTTAGTGTTGCCGATAAGGAATACGAAACAATGAACCTCCATGATGAAGATGAAGCTACTCCTTCATCAGAGGGCACAAGTGGAGACGCAAAGTCTGAAAAGCCAGCTTCTAAGAATGTTGCCGAAGACTTGGCCAACAAGGTCGAAAAGAAGTGCGATGAAACTCAGCCCTTCATGAGTGACGGCATGTATGCCACCGACTTCTATAAGACCTTAATTGATGGCAACAGAACGAATCGCCCTCAAATCAAAATCGAACATATAAGAAATGAACTGTAGAAATAAGATAACCAGCTTGGCCCTGACCGCTGTAGGTTCCCTCTATGGGCTTACTGCTTCGGCCAAATGCGGTAGCGTGAATTACAGTCAGGGAGCGGATGCCCTTGCCATGATGCACGACTACGTGGTCACCATGATGCTCTATGTGCTTTACCTTGCGTATGCCTTTGCTGCAATCATGGCTATTATTTCTGCGCTACAGATATACATCAAGATGAACACTGGCGAGGATGGCATCACCAAGTCCATCATGACCTTGATTGGAGCCATACTCTTTATGATTAGTGCTTCCATCGTGTTCCCGGCCTTCTTTGGCTACCAAATTTATACGTGAACTCAACTGCAGACGAGGATATAAGAAAACAATGAATCAATTAAAAACAGAAAAGAATGTTCAAGAAAGCAACTAATTTTTTGAAGCGTACCGCTAAGAAAGCGATTACGTCAGAGCGTTTGAAGACCATGGCCCTCATGCTCGTAGTAGGAACAGGTGTCGCAATGGCACAGAACTCAGCTGGTGACTACTCCGCCGGTACCACGGCACTCACGACTGTGACGGAAGAAATCGCTAAATACGTACCTATCGTCGTCAAGTTGTGTTACGCCATCGCAGGTGTTGTAGCCGTTGTTGGCGCCATCTCCGTTTACATCGCGATGAATCAACATGAAAAACTGTCTTTCATCTACCTATGAATATTCAAAATTTTCCTCGCATAACTTACTGTTATTGAATATATCTAATGATTTTTGTTAAAGATAAATTTTCTGAATGGGATTGCAGATTATTCAAAAAATATGGGAACATTTCTGGGGACTATTATAATTTAGTCCCCAAAAATTAGTCCCCAAAGTCCCCAAGAGGAATTGAACTTGGAGAGACTACATGAAAAGGAAAAAACGATTAAACCAATAATAATATCAATAAAGATGAAAGTAAGTATTAAAATGAAGTCCTATCAGAAAAAGGATGGTAAGCAAATCGGCAAACTGTTTCTAAGGATAAGAAACAATAACCAAGACTTATTATTCAAAACTGGCATTCAAGTAATGCCACAATACTGGGATGGAGATATACTTGGTTATAGACCGTCAATTCCCGAAAATGTAATCAGTCATAAGGAAGCGAAGCTACTTAATGAAAGATTGCAGCAACTCATTCTCTGTATTGAACAAAATTGCGATGAAGATTCATCACGAGACGTCATTGAACGTACCATCGAACTCTTTATGACTTCGGTACAGAATAATGACGAGATTGAAAACACCAAAACCAAACGAACCAAAGTCATTCTGGATAAGGTGGCAAAACGTATGGGAAAGCCGACGAAAAAGCACTTTACCGTAATTGACTACTTTAAACGTTACCTCGCAGAAAATGACTTTAACTCTTGGCATAACCAAGCACTTACTTCGGTTATGCACAAATTGGAGCGTTACGAAGCATGGCAGGGATTTTTGGCAGAAGTAGAAGATTTCCACCTCTATCTGGAAGACTTCACTTTTGAAGAGCTGGAGCGTTACCACGAATATCTGTCTCACGAAAGCGAATATCGGGACACCTACCCTGATTTTTATGCGCAGTTCAAACTGTTCAAACCGATTGACATAAGACCTTTGTCGAAAAATTCCATCAGCGCAGGCATTCAGCGACTGAATATGTTTCTGAACTGGTGTGTCAAGGAAGGCTTACTCAAAGACTTGTCTTTCCGTCGTTTTAAATGTGACGGACAAGTTTACGGAGTACCATACTACCTAACCATTGAGGAACGGGATTTTCTGATGGACTTCGATCTCTCGGATTTTCCGAGATTGGAACTTCATAGAGACAAGTTCGTGTTCCAATGCCTGATCGGTTGTCGTTGTGACGATTTAGACCGTATGACATGGGACAATATCAATGATGACTTTATCGAGTTTATCCCGCATAAAAACCTTTTGAATGACCGTGCCGAAGTTGTAAGGATGCCACTAACAGACAAAATGCGTATCATATTGGAACGGCAAGACCCTACGATACCCAATTTTTTCTTTCCCTATTGTCAAGAGATATATCGACTGGATATAAAGGAAGTGCTTCGCAAGGCAGGAATAAACCGTATGGTCACCATACTTGACGCACAAACACGCAAAGGCATCCAACGCCCGATTTGTGATGTGGCGGCAAGCCATTTGGCAAGAAGGACATTCATTGCCAATCTCTATAACAAAGTGCAAGATCCTAACCTTATATCATCTCTTACGGGACATGTGGAGGACAGCAAGGCTTTTGCTCGATACCGTGCCATCAATGATAGCACCAAACGCAACTTAATCAATCTGATAGACTAACCAAGAAAAGGGGGAAACGATGAAAGTCACAGCATTTATAAGGAAGAAAGCAAACAGTAAAACCGATATGAATACCCGTGCCACAATCTATTTTCGTGTACGTGATGATAATGTGGACTTGAAAGCTGCATCCGAACTTAGTATCAATCCGAACTACTGGAGTCAGGAGGGACAAGGCTACAAAAACCGTATAGCCCTGATTACGGAAGAAAAACGTATCGCTTTGAACAACGCCATCAATGCAATCAAGGCAAACATCGTCAAAGAATATGTGCCTACCGTTTCAACCGAATGGTTGCAGAAGGTCATCTACTGTTACCATCATCCCGACGCATTAAAAATACACAAGCGGACAAGTATTGATGTCAAACTGACCGACTGGGCTAACCGTTACTGGAAAGAAAAGCTGACCGACAAGCACCAACAGTCAAACATCCGTAGTCTGGTTCGCAGACTGGAAAACTACGAGTTCTATCTGCGCAAGATAAAGCGTGTACCGAACTGCACACTCAATATAGACAGCATTACAGCCGATGATCTAAGGGAGTTCCAACGCTTCATGGAAAATGAACATATCTACATAAAAGAATATCCCGAACTGGAGAAAAACTGTAAAGGCAGGGGGAAGAACGCACCACGTTCCATGAACATGATTCGCTCGATAATGGTTTATCTTCGTACCATAGTCAATTATTACATTCATCAGGGAGCAACAACAAACAATCCCTTCCATCAATATGAAATGCCCAAATGCGTACTTGGTACTCCAATCTATATGACAATAGAAGAAAGAAACATGTTGATGGATCTGGATTTGTCCGACGACGATGAACTGGCAGAATATCGAGATATGTTTGTCTTTCAGTGTATGGTGGGATGCCGACATTATGATTTGGTACACTTCACGACATCCAATATCATTGACGGAGTACTGGAGTACATACCGCACAAGACAAGAGAGAAAGTTAGCATGGTGGTTCGTGTCCCATTAGCTAACCGTGCAAAAATAATTTTGGATAGAAGAACAGCCGTTCCCGCAAGCGGAGTTCTTTTTCCCCTGCATTTCAATTACAAGTATAATGATGCCATTAAGAGTATTTGCAAACGAGCCAAACTTAACCGTATGGTATCTTGGCTCAATCCCAAGACACGGGAAGAAGAGAAACGCCCGCTTTACGAAATAGCATCTTCCCACATGGCAAGAAGAACATTCATCGGTAACCTTTATAACAAGGTGAAAGACCCCGCACTCATTTCCTCAATGTCAGGGCACACGAACGGCAGCAAAGCGTTTGTCCGTTATCGTGCCATAGATGACGATACGAAGCGGGAAGTAGTAAGTCTAATAGAGTAATAACCATTCAAACGTAAAATATGAATATTGTAGAATTAATCAAGACGGGGGCGAATATCAAGGTAGAAGTATCAAGCAATGACTTGATTCTATTTGCGGAATACATTTTAGAAAAGGCAAAAGAAGTAAATGCACTGAACGCAATCAAGAACACCCCGCAAGAAGAAAAATGGCTGACCAACGAGGAAGCCGCAGAATTGTGTAAAGTCAGTAAGACCACACTCTGGGCATGGGATAAGGCTGGATATTTATGTGCATCCAAATTGGGTCGAAGGAAAGTCTATGCGTTATCCGACATCAACAACCTACTCAACAGCAAGCATCTGAAAACGGCTAAATAAATTGTTTCACCCAATAATTCAACTTGTATGGAAAATAAAATCAATGTGGAAGAAAACCAGTCTTTAAAAGTGAAAACGCCACGCTCCGTAATCGGTTCAACCAATCAGAATATTCTGAACTTTCTTAAGAAGTGTACCGTTTATCAAGCTGACGCAATCCGTGTAATGGCTGACATTGCAAGCAAGAAAGGCGATGTTGCAGCCATGAATGTGGAAGAGATACAACTCGTCCACAAATATCTTAACCACGGCTATTACAAAGAGAACGGAAACGAATACACCAAGTTGTTGGCTTACCTGGAAAAGCCACGCGACTTTGACCCTTTTGGGCAAACAGGATTTGCCCCCTTTGG
>ENA-OPCL01002767-OPCL01002767.1-human-gut-metagenome-genome-assembly--contig:-NODE-2767-length-10992-cov-2.925574_pt1 | contig 10992 bp, 11 predicted proteins | sample MGYA00241251_ERZ501482 | MGnify/ENA primary metagenome ERZ501482 (study PRJEB25962, sample SAMEA2042581) | human gut metagenome | biome: human gut; feature: human-associated habitat; material: faeces... | reverse complement strand
TCGCTGAACGGCATCCGGCTGCCGTCGCGCTACATTCCGTCGATGAATGCCTTGTATCCCCAAAAGTACGGAGAGCCGATGAACGGATGGCATTTACCGACGACTCTGGACGCCGAATACCGAACCTCCGAAGAGCCACTGCTCCCGGAGCGCAATGCGGCACTCCAATTCTCCGGCCGCAACTACCTGATGGGGCTCCGCCTGACCATCGCCGAAAACCTCGGCCGGAACTGGGACCTTGCGGCGACCGTACAGGGCCGCACGGGACGGGACCTTTATGCCGACGGCGTATTCAGCAATTCGCTGAATGCAGCGATACTTCTATCCAAAAGATTCGGAGACAGGCATCTCTTCTCGTTGCTGACCGTCGTACCGGTTTCGATGCGAAGCCTGCGCACCTCATCGACCCGGGAAGCCTTCGACCTGACGGGAAATCCCCTCTACAACCCTTCGTGGGGCTATCAGGACGGAAAAGTGCGCAGCGGGCGCATCCGACGCGAAGCGGTTCCTCTGGCCGCAGCCGCATACCGGATCCGCCTGACGGATGCGACTTCGCTCGCAGCGACCTTCACGGCGGAAACGGGCATCAGGCGTTACAGTTCGCTGGCATGGTACGACGCTCCGAGCCCGATGCCGGACTACTACCGCTGGATGCCCGGCTACCAGACGGACCCCGTAACCCGGCTCGAAATGGAAAATATCTGGCGGGCGAACGATGTCCGCTACACCCAAATCGACTGGGACGAATTTTACCGGCAAAACAGAAACAGCAAGGACGGCAGCGCGACCTATCTCATGGAGGACCGTGTGGAGCGCATCGCCAATATGCAGCTCCTCGCGGAGGGCATCACCCGAATCAGCGAACGACTGACGGTACGCTACGGCATCCGGGCGGCCCGGACGGACTCCCGATTCTACAAACAGATGAGGGATTTGATGGGGCGCAGTTATTTCGTCGATCGCGACTATTACCTGATCGACGACGGCGTCTATGGCAACAAACTCCAGAACGATCTGCGTCATCCCGATCGGATCATCCGCGAAGGCGATCGCTTCGGCTACGACTACGACTTGCGGCGCAATGAAATCGGCGCCGGAGGTTCACTCGAATACCGTGCCGACCGCCTGCGGGCTTTTATCGCAGCCGAGGTCGGAGCCGCCTCCGTATTCCGCCGGGGACACTACGAAAAAGAGCTTTTCGCCGGCAATAAATCCTTCGGAAAATCGCGGGCGCTGCATTTCGCGCCCTACCTGTTCCGCGCCTCGGCAGGCTACTCCTTCTCGGTACGACATCATCTGGAAATGACGGTTTACGCCTCATCGCGGACACCCGACGGAGACGACCTTTTCCTGAACCTCGAATACAACAACCGACCGGTGGAGGATCCGACCGAGGAGAAACGGTACGGAGCTGAACTGAACTACACCTGGTCCGGGCGCAATGTGCGCTTTCGGGCGACGCTCTTCGTCGTCCGCACTGCGGACGGCATGCAGGTGCGGCACTACTACGACGATTTCTACGCAACATACAGCGACATGGCGGCCGCCGGCATCGGAACGCTTCGCTACGGCGCGGAAGCGACCGCCCTGATCCGGCTGGCATACCGCTGGAACCTCACGCTGGCAGCCAGCGCCGGACGTTACCGCTATGCGGACAATCCCGTCGTCACGGTCTATGCCGACGCGAACAACGAGGTGCTGGACCGCAACGCCGCGAGCTACATGGGCGACTGTTCGGTCGGCAACACGCCCCAACTGACGGGTTTCGCGGGACTCAACTATTACGGTCCGAAAGGCTGGGGCGTACAGGCGGAGGCCGCATGGACCGGGAATCGGTTCGTCGAACCGTCGCTGGTACGACGCACGTCGCGCATCGCCCGGCAACTGGCCGAATCGCCGGAAGCCTTCGAACTGTTTACCCGCCAGGAACGGCTCGGGGATGCGTTTACGTTGAATGTCACGCTTTTCAAATCGTTTTATTTCAACGCCTCGCGTCTGACTCTGATGCTCTCGGTACGCAACCTTCTCAACGACAGGGACCAACTCTTCAGCGGCTACGAATCTCCCCGCGTACGCCGTATCCGGACCGCAGACACGTATGTTTACCGACCGCTGGACACCCGTTATCTGTATGCGTATCCCCGGACCTTTTACGCCTCCATATCTTACAAATTTTAATATCGGTTCGATTTTTTCGGAAATAATTTGGCAATTCAACGGATTTTCCATAAATTGAGTCCGAAAAATTTAAAAACGACTCGACTTATGATTATCGGTATTCCAAAAGAGATTAAAAACAACGAAAACCGGGTTTCGCTCACCCCGTCCGGAGCCAAAGAGCTTACCAAACGTGGGCATAAAGTGTATGTGCAGGCGACTGCCGGTGCAAACAGCGGATTCCCGGACAAAGACTACGTCGCCGCAGGCGCCGAACTGCTGCCTACCATCGAAGAGGTCTATGCCAAAGCCGAAATGATCATCAAGGTCAAGGAGCCGATAGAGCCTGAATACAAACTCATCCGCCAAGGACAACTGGTATTCACCTATTTTCACTTCGCCAGCAGCGAACCGCTGACCCGGGCAATGGTCGAAAGTGGTGCGATCTGCTGCGCTTACGAAACCGTCGAAGCATCCGACCGTTCGCTGCCTCTGCTGATTCCCATGTCGGAAGTCGCAGGGCGTATGGCGACGCAGGAGGGTTGTTACTTCCTCGAAAAACCGCACGGCGGAAAAGGGAAGCTGCTGGGCGGCATGCCGGGCGTGAAGCCCGCCAAGGTATTCGTGATCGGAGCCGGTGTCGTAGGCACGGCGGCGGCACGTATGGCGGCCGGCCTGGGTGCCGACGTGACGATCTGCGACATCTCCCTCAAGCGTCTGGCCTACCTGACGGACGTGATGCCCCAAAACGTAAAAACGCTTATGTCGTCGGAATACAACATCCGCGAAGAGCTCAAGACCGCCGACCTGGTGATCGGCTCGGTGCTGATTCCCGGTGCGAAAGCCCCGAAACTCGTGACGCGCGACATGCTTAAGGATATGGAGCCTGGATCGGTTCTGGTCGATGTGGCCATCGATCAGGGCGGCTGCTTCGAAACCTCGCGGCCGACGACCCATGAGGAGCCGACCTACTTCGTCGATGGCATTCTGCACTACTGTGTCGCCAACATCCCCGGTGCGGTGCCCTACACCTCGACGCTCGGACTTACGAACGCAACGCTGCCGTACGCCATCCAACTGGCGGACAAGGGTTGGCGTCGCGCCTGCAAGGAGAATCACGAACTGGAGTTAGGATTGAACGTCGTCGAAGGAAAGGTCGTTTACAAACAAGTAGCGGATGCCTGGGGACTGAAATACGAACCGCTGGCCCTGTAAAGCCGACCCCGCAAACGATACAGTCGGAAAATCCGGCGATAGCCGCGCTTCCGACACTCTGGTCCCCGTCGTTTCGGACCGAAAGACAAAGCCTCGTATTCTTTTCGGAATACGAGGCTTTTGTATAATTATATGTCCCCCAAGCGGGCTTTTATACTTTATCTTATTTTTGCAACGCCTCCCAGAGCATATCCTTGAGCCGGGGAATGTTCATACCCGATATCGAGGAAATGAAGACCGAAGGAACCCCCTCGGGCAGATGGCTTTTCATCTCTTCGATCAGGTCCTCGTCGAGCATATCGCATTTGGTGATGGCCAGCAGGCGCTCCTTGTCGAGCAATTCCGGATTATACTGGGTCAATTCGCCCAACAGGACCGCGTAATCCTTGCGGATGTCGTCGCTGTCGGCAGGAATCATAAAGAGGAGCACCGAATTGCGTTCGATATGGCGCAGGAAACGGGTTCCCAATCCCTTGCCTTCGTGAGCTCCTTCGATGATGCCCGGTATATCGGCCATGACGAACGAATGGTGATCGCGGCACTCGACGATACCCAGGTTGGGTTCGAGCGTCGGGAAGGCATAGTTGGCGATCTTGGGCTTTGCAGCGGAAACGACCGAAAGGAGCGTGCTTTTGCCCGCGTTCGGGAACCCCACCAATCCCACGTCAGCCAACACCTTCAGTTCGAGAATGAAAGTTCCCTCCTGACGATCCTCGCCAGGCTGCGCGTAACGCGGAGCCTGGTTGGTCGAGGTCTTGAAATGCCAGTTTCCCAGTCCGCCCCGGCCGCCCTTGAGCAGGACGAGCTCTTCGCCGTCGGCGGTCACCTCTCCGGCATATTCCGTCGTACCGTCCTCAAGCACCCGTCTGGCGACCGTTCCCAACGGTACGGGAATGACGATGTCCTTACCGTTCTTACCCGAGGAGCGGGCTCCGGAACCGCCTTCGCCGTCCTCCGCGAACTGGTGACGCTGGTACTTAAGGTGGATCAGCGTCCAATACTGGCTGTCGCCGCGCAGGATGATATGTCCTCCGCGACCGCCGTCGCCGCCGTCCGGTCCGCCGAATTCGACGAATTTCTCGCGACGGAAATGCGCCGACCCGCTGCCGCCATGTCCGGAACGGGCGAATATTTTCACGTAATCTACAAAGTTCGATCCTGCCATAAGTCTTGTTATTTAAGGTGCGGAAATTTTCGGCCGGCAGCGGCGATACGCGACACGACCTTTTCCGAACCGGAATTTACCGCTGCAAAGATAGTGCAAGCCGGGAGGAGTGCCAAATTTATTTGGACACGTCCGAAGCAGAATCCCTTCAAAATGCAGTTGAAAACCGGAAACAAGGCCGGTTTATCGAAAACTCCGGCGGCAGAAAACCTTCCTGTCAATACTACAAATGGTTCAAATAACCGTAACGCACAAGGTCTTCGGCATCCTGTGTCAGATAGGTCTGTCCGTTTGCCAACACATAGAGCCGGTCCGCCACGTCGGTTACATGGCGATACATGTGATCGGTAAGCAGGATGCCTTTATTTCGTTTTTCCGCCCGAATCAAAGCTTTCAAAGTTACAACATGCAATGGCGCGACTTGTGAAAAAGGTTCGTCGAGCACTGCGAAAAGGCTCCGGCTGCGCAGAATAACGAAACACTCCAAAATACGCCGCTCCCCGCCGGAAAGGGTTCGGATTTTCGCCTTCCGCAACTTCCCGAATATCGGAAACCAGACCGTCAGGTCATCCCACTCCAGACCGAAGTCCCGCAAAACCGCCTCCACAGTCAGCCACCCGGGGGTAAACCCCTGCTGCGGAAGATAACGCACCTGGCTGCTTCCGAAACGATCGTACCATTTGCCGTCGATGCGCATCGATCGGAATCCGGGGCGCAACGCTCCGCAGAGTATCTTCATCAGGCAGCTTTTTCCACTGCCATTGCGTCCCAGCAATGCCGTTGCTCCGCCGGTTTCGACGGCAAGATATACACTCGAAAGAATCACCCGATCACCGAACGACAACTCGACCGAATCTATTTCAAGAATATGTTTTTCAGAGGGGTTCATACAGTACAAGGGATACGAATATCAGCAGCATATAACACGCCAGCAAGTCTATGCCGCAACTCGCACCCAACAGCATACGTCGTCGAACCCCCAGATTGCGGTAATAGTCGAACTCATCGTTATAACGCGGTATGATCCAAACATACAGATAGACCGGATAGATGACCATTTTCCCCGCAAGGCACAACGGCACGACCGACGGACCGTATCCGGTCACGAGCCAGGCCAACGCCACGCTCACGGCCCCGCAGAAAAACAGCATCGCCGAGCGATAAAAACGGAGTATGAGCAACAATTTAGGCATAAACTCTATCGGGTGCGTCGCAAACCCTCGCATCGAAACGCGGAAATCAAGGGAATTCCATCAGACGATTGGTAATTCGCAACATATAATTGCCGTTGAAATAGTCGAGCACACCGCTGACCGTTCCCATTCCAGCCGGGGCCGGCTCCTCGGCATACGTGCAGGAAGCTGCGAATCGGACGATCAGCGTATCGTTCCGCTCATCGACCAAATGGCGGTCGGTAGCCAGCAATCGGCCGGTTTCCGAATCCCGCAGGCAGAAGGGCAGACCGACCTCTTCGTGCGCGAACCGGACCCTGCGGAATCGTACGTAAGTGGCGATACGGCTTGCAGCCACCTCCCCGAAGGAGAGTTCCCGAGGCACGAAATCGACCGACCCGTCCCCGATGCGGCGAACATGACGTCCGAGCGACTCTGCCGAAATACGGTCCAGAATATATTCTGCGGTGGGCGGAAGCCCCAACTGTACCTTGCCCCCGTAATCACCCAGCGCCAGCCCATTGCAATAAACGCGCACCGTACTTCCAGAGTCGAAAGTCCGATAGAGACGCTTCGCGTCGATCAATACTTCGATTCCGCCGCTTTCGTCCTCCACGACGAGCGCATCGGGAAATTCGCCGTACAGATCGTTGCCCACGACACAGCCTTCGATCCACAGATCCTCGGTAACGGGATGCAAAACGCCCCGGCACAGCGATTTCAGATACGCAATAGAAACATGCCGCGCAGTCCCGTCCCCGGATTCGTACTCCGGCGACGAAGCATTGCCGCAGGCTTGCAGCACGAAGAGCAGCAGGCTACCGAAAACAATCGTTCTCATCGCGCATTTTAATCATATAGGATTTTCCGATCGACCCGGCATTGCCGTACTGCAAAACGCCGACCAGCGTAACCGGCCCCTTCGGAATTTCCGAAGCCGCATACCGGGCATAGGTGCTCGTATAGGTGGCGATCCTGTTTCCGGCCCGGTCCTCGAACAGCCGATAACCTTCCCATTTCCAATCCGTCGGATCCTCTTCCGACGGAAGCGGCGTCAGATCCTCGATCTGCACCAGGCAGCCGCACATGTCGGGCGCAAGTTCGTCGAAAGCGACGATCCGGGGAACGGGACGGAGAACATCGACGGTTTCGCAAGCGACGTACCGGTCGAGCAGGGCACGGACACCGATGGCTTCCACGGCATAATCTCCCGCCGCAGGCATCGTACCGATCTGCACCACTCCGAAGCGACGGCACATAGCTAGCCCCTGAAGACGCACCGCGATGCGGCATCCCGGAGGATAGACCCGAAACAGGTCGTCCAGGCCGGCCATCAGCTCCACGCCCGTTCCGTCTTCCTGCAACACGACCGAGCGGAAGAAGTTCCCCGCTTCGTCGGACGTAGTGACCCGCCCCGCGACTACGATGTCCTGGACGATACGCACGGGCGTATCCCCGCACCGCGCGGAGAGGTCCGGCAGGGAGAGGTTCGCCTCCGGAAGCGGATCGTTCTTCGGAGCCGGAACCCCGGCATCGTCGTAACATCCGGCGGCGAGCAGGGCGAAGAGAAGAAGGGAAAGGCGCAGCATCGCGGTTTATTCGATCCAGGAATCTTTCAGACCGAGGAAATAGAGTACGCCGTCCAGACCGATCGTCGATATCGACTGGCTGGCCGTAGCTTTCACCTTGGGCTTGGCGTGGAACGCGATGCCCAACCCGGCCAGGTCGAGCATCGGAAGGTCATTGGCTCCGTCGCCGACGGCGATCGACTGAGCGATGTTGATATTTTCAACCTGACACAGCAGACGCAGCAGCTCGGCCTTGCGGCGGCCGTCCACGATCTCGCCGACGTGACGGCCCGTCAAACGGCCCTCCTCGACCTCCAGCTCATTGGCATAAACGTAATCGAAGCCGTATTTCTGTTTCAGGTAGTTGCCGAAATAAGTGAAACCTCCGGACAGAATGGCCGTCTTGTATCCCACACGCTTGAGAATGGTCATCAGGCGCTCCAACCCCTCGGTGATCGGCAGGTTGCGGGCGATCTCCTCCATCACCGAAACGTCGAGTCCCCGAAGCAGGGCGATGCGGCGCGTGAAACTCTCGGTAAAGTCGATCTCGCCCCGCATGGCGCTCTCGGTAACGGCCCGCACTTCGGGACCCACGCCGGCACGGTCGGCCAACTCGTCGATCACCTCGGTTTCGATCAGCGTGGAATCCATATCGAAACAGATCAGGCGTCGGCTGCGGCGGAAGATGTCGTCCTTCTGGAACGAAATATCGACCCCCTCGTTGGACAGCTCCATGAAGCGTTTCTGCAATACGGCCTTATCGCCGAGCGTACCGCGCACCGAAAGCTCGATGCAGGCGCGGGTGGCACGGTTCTCCTCCTCGAGCGGCATACGGCCCGTAAGTCGCTTGATCGCGTCGATGTTGAGTCCCTGTTCGGCGACCGCTTTGGTGACCCCTGCGATATGGCGCGCCGTAACCTGACGTCCCAAAAGAGTGATAATATAGCGGTTCTTGCCCTGACGACCGACCCAGGCCTGGTAATGTTCCTCGGTGATGGGGGTGAAGCGGATCATCACGCCCAGTTCCGAGGCCTTGAAAAGCAACTCCTTGAGGATGGCGCCCGATTTGTCGGAGGTGGTCATGAACAGGATGCCCAAAGTCAGCGACTGGTGGATATTCGCCTGGCCGATATCGAGGATGAACGCGTCGTACCGGGCCAGAATATCGGTCAGCGAAGAGGTCATGCCGGGCTTGTCTTCGCCCGAAATATTGATTTGGATTATCTCTATCTTACTTTCCATAGCAAAATCCGTTAAACACATTATAGAGCAAAGTTACTATTATTTCCGGTTTTTTTGATTAAATTTGCAACTCAACCTATCAAATTTAATTCTTTCATGGGATTTCTTTTCATCACAGCACAGCAAACCGAAAAACTCATCGTTCCGGACAGCATACAAAAAGCCAAATTCGCGGAAACGGTCGAAAAAATCGCTAATATGGATTTGGAAAAAGTCCTGACGAATCTGGTTTCGGAAAGTATCTGGGTCGGCCTGAAAATCGTCCTCGCCCTGGCGATATACATGGCGGGGCGTTGGCTTATCGGCCGCCTCATAAAACTGCTTTCGACGGCTTTCGAAAAGCGCAAGGTGGATCGTTCGCTGCAAATCTTCCTGCGCAACCTGATCAAGACCATCTCCTACATCGTGCTGATTCTCCTGATCATTCAAGTCATGGGTATCAACACCACTTCGATCGTCGCGCTGCTCGCTTCGGCCGGTCTGGCTATCGGTATGGCCCTGAGCGGCACATTGCAGAATTTCGCCGGTGGCGTGATGATCCTGCTGCTCAAGCCCTACCGCATAGGCGATTACATCTCGGCCCAGGGACAGTCGGGTACCGTGCAGGAGATCATGCTCTTCTCGACCAAGATCACCACAGCCGACAAGCAGACCATCTATATCCCGAACAGCTCGATCGCTACCGCGATCATCAACAACTATTCCACCTCCGAAACACGTCGCGTGGAGTGGGTGATCGGCATCTCTTACGGCGACGATTTCGCAACGGCACGGGAGGCTATCCTGGAACTGCTGTCCAAAGACGCACGGGTGCTTCAGGATCCGGCGCCTGCGGTATATATCGCTGCCCTGGCCGATAATTCGGTCAATCTGACCGTTCGGGCCTGGACGAAAAACGAAGATTACTGGGACGTTTTCTTCGCAATGAACGAGCTGTATTACAAAACATTACCTGAAAAGGGAATCAACTTCCCGTTCCCGCAGATGGACGTTCACCTGACCAAAGAGTAACCACACACAGCCAATCCGCATCCATTATGAAAAAGTGGTTTTTATTTCTGATTTTCATCGCCTGCGCGATTCCTTCGTGCGAACTGAAAGAAGTAGGACCCGAACAAACGACGTTCCCGGTCATCACGGACGAAGGAGCCACCATCGAAGACGGAGGCCGGGTATCTTCGGTTCAGAAAGTTTATGTGCAGGCCAATATATCGAACCAGTACGGTGCATTCTACGCTCAGGTGAAATACGACGTCAAATGGACCGATAAGAACGGAGTAGAGCACACGGAGCAGAAATCGACCAATGCCTACTATTTCAAGGCGACTTCCGACACGGTCTTTTACGAAGCAATCATTCCTGCACAGAAAGCCGGCAGTACGGTATATTGGCTGATCGTCGTGACCAACGAGAACGGCCTTTCTTCCGTAACCGAAGCCCAGCAATACAGCGTATATGCCATCTGAAACCGCATTTTCGAACGGTACGAGCCGGAGCGGATTCACCCCGCACGGCCCGCACGGACAGTGAAGAACCAAACTCAAACATATTATCGAACAGAAAAAATTATGGAATTGAAAGAGATTCTGGCCATTTCCGGCCAACCCGGTTTGTACAAATACGTCGCACAATCGTCGCGCGGCGTCATCGTCGAGTCGTTGTCGGACGGCAAACGCATGAATGCCGCAAGCAACTCCAAAGTGAGCGCACTGACCGAAATATCCATCTTCACCGAGGGCGAGGACATCCCGCTCGCAGAGGTTTTCACCAAAATTTACGAACATACGCAGGGACAGCCAGCCATCAGCCACAAGGAGGCTCCGGAAAAACTCAAAGCATATTTCGCAGAAGTATTGCCCGAATACGACCGCGACCGGGTCCACGTATCGGACATGAAGAAGGTTTTCTCCTGGTTCAATACCCTCGTGGGTGCCGGGTTCACCGAATTCAAACTGCCCGCAGAGCAGGAAGCATAAAGATTCGCCGGTGCTCCCTTTCGACAGGTATGCACCGCTGCCAAACCTTTGCCCGAATAGACAATACAGCTCCGATTCCGCACCTGACGGACGGAGCATTTTTATAAATAAAAAACCATGCGACCCATGAAAATATCGATTGTCGGAGGAGGCAATATGGGCGGAGCAATCGCTCGCGGACTATCCACCTGCGACCTGTTCCGACCACAGGACATTACGGTCATCAACCGCCGCGCGAGCAAAACCGCCGAAATACAGGGGTTCAATCCGGAATTGCAGGCCGTTACGGGCGACTACAGCTCTCTGGCTACGGCCGACATCGTGGTAATCGCCGTGAAACCCTGGATGGTGGAGGCACTGATAAAAGAGCATCTGACAGGGAAGCGGCCCGATAGACAGATCGTCATTTCGGTAGCGGCGGGCATTTCCCTGGAACAGCTGCAAACATGGGCCGGAAAAGGACATTGCCGTACACGAGGGTATCTATTTTGATATGC
>ENA-OPCL01002766-OPCL01002766.1-human-gut-metagenome-genome-assembly--contig:-NODE-2766-length-10994-cov-2.281379_pt1 | contig 10994 bp, 7 predicted proteins | sample MGYA00241251_ERZ501482 | MGnify/ENA primary metagenome ERZ501482 (study PRJEB25962, sample SAMEA2042581) | human gut metagenome | biome: human gut; feature: human-associated habitat; material: faeces... | reverse complement strand
GAATGATGAAGTAATGGAATTCTGCAATAAAGAGATGGGCAACGTTGTACTGAGTGTGGACGGACGTAAGGAAGTACATGATTACATGCGTCCATTCAGAAAAGGTGCAGGAAGCTATGACCTGATCATGCCGAAGTTCCAGAAGTTTGCAGAATCCAGAAATCAGGACAAGTATTATGTAAGAGGTACTTTTACCCACCATAATCTTGATTTCTCCAAGGATGTGCTTCATCTGGCAGATCTTGGATTCAAACAGATTTCTGTAGAGCCTGTAGTTGCGGCTGATACGGAGGAATATGCGATCCGCGAGGAGGATATCCCCCAGATCATGGAAGAGTATGATACTCTTGCAAAAGAAATGATTAAAAGAGAGAAAGAGGGAAAAGGATTTAACTTCTTCCATTTTATGATCGACCTTACAGGTGGCCCTTGTGTATACAAGAGACTGTCAGGCTGCGGTTCAGGAACAGAGTACCTGGCTGTAACACCCTGGGGTGATTTTTACCCATGTCACCAGTTTGTTGGTGAAGAACAGTATCTCATGGGAAATGTAGACGAAGGCATCACAAAGCCGGAAATCCAGAAGGAATTCGGCGGATGCAACGTTTACACAAAGAAAGACTGCAAAGACTGCTTCGCACGTTTCTACTGTAGTGGCGGATGTGCGGCAAATGCATTCCATTTCCAGGGAGATATCAAAGGCAATTATGAAATCGGATGCGAACTCCAGAGAAAACGTGTGGAGTGCGCCATCATGATAAAAGCCGCACTGGCATGTGATTAGTGGGCAGTAATCTGTCTGACTGATACCGCCGTCGGCTGTTATCATAACAGAAAATGGCTGGCAGGCGGATGAACATGACCGCGGACAAAAAATCAAGAAGGGAAAAGAACTATGAAGAAAAGTAAAGGAATCGTAGTGCTGCTTCTGACACTGATCCTGACTGTGTTCTTTTGCTTTACTGCAGCCGTAGGTATCGGTCCTACCGGAACCGGTGCAGCAAAACATATCAACACGGGTCTTGATCTTGCCGGTGGTGTCAGCATTACCTACCAGGCTAAGGAGAGCAATCCGACAAGCGAAGAGATGTCAGATACGATCTACAAGCTTCAGAAGCGTGTAGAGCAGTACAGTACTGAGGCTCAGGTATACCAGGAAGGATCAGACCGTATTACAGTTGAAATTCCTGGTGTTACAGATGCAGATACTATTTTGAATGATCTGGGTAAACCAGGTTCCCTGTATTTCATCACAAAAGAAGATGCTGACGGAAACCAGAACTTTACTACAGGACAGGATGGATATGTTCTCTCCAGAACTATGGATGAGATCAAGGAATCCGGAAGTGTTGTTCTGGAAGGTTCTGATGTAGCAGATGCCCAGGGTGGTGCGATCCAGAATCAGAACACAAGTGCAAAGGAATATGTGGTAAGTCTTACTCTTACTTCTGATGGAGAAAACAGTGGTAAAACAAAATTTGCAGAAGCTACAAAGAATAATGTAGGCAAGCAGATCGCTATCGTCTATGACAATAACATTATCAGTGCTCCGAATGTAAATGAAGAGATTTCCGGCGGAAAAGCACAGATCAGCGGAATGTCTGACCTGGAAGAAGCACAGAACCTTGCTTCTTATATCCGTATCGGTTCTCTGGGACTGGAACTGGAAGAACTTCGTTCCAGTGTTGTAGCTGCACAGCTTGGTGAAGAAGCAATCTCTACAAGTGTTCTTGCAGGTGCGATCGGTCTGATCATCGTTATTATCTTTATGATCATTGCATACCGCGTACCTGGTGTAGTTGCAGGTATCGCACTGATTCTTTATACATCATTAATGCTGATCACGCTGAATGCCTTTGATATTACTCTTACTCTTCCGGGTATTGCGGGTATTATTCTTGGTATCGGTATGGCGGTGGATGCCAATGTTATTATTTATGCCCGAATCAGAGAGGAAATTGGTGCAGGAGTTTCAGTAAGGAATTCTATTAAGTCCGGTTTCAGCAAAGCTTTCTCTGCAATCTTTGATGGAAATATTACAACACTGATCGCAGCCTTTGTGCTGATGTGGCTTGGTTCAGGTACTGTTAAGGGATTTGCTTATACACTTGCCCTTGGTATCGTGATCTCCATGTTTACAGCACTGGTTGTATCCAGACTGATTGTAAATGCACTTTATGCAGTTGGTGTACGTGATCCGAAATTCTACGGATCTGCAAAAGAACGTAAGGCAGTTGATTTCCTTGGAAAGAAGAAAGTATTTTTTGCTATTTCCATTATCCTGATCCTCTGCGGTCCGGCAGCGATGTTTGCTAATTCGCATGCAGGAAACAAAGCGTTAAATTACAGCCTTGAGTTCTCAGGCGGTACTTCTACGACTGTTACATTTAATGAAGATATGGATATTAAGACCATTGATTCTGAAGTAACTCCTGTTGTAGAAGAGGTGACAGGAGATAAAAATGTTCAGCCTACAAAGGTAGTCGGAACAAATCAGGTTGTGATCAAGACACGTTCTCTGAATCAGAGCGAACGTGAAGCTCTGCAGAGTGCACTGGTTGAGAAATTTGGTGTAGATGACAGCACGATTTCCACAGAAAGTATTTCTTCTACAGTAAGTAGTGAAATGCGTCGTGATGCGATCGTAGCCGTTATAGTAGCTACAATCTGTATGCTTCTTTATATCTGGTTCAGATTTAAAGACATCCGTTTTGCAAGCAGTGCGGTATTGGCGCTTCTGCATGATGTTCTGGTTGTACTTGCATTCTATGCTATTGCCAGAGTATCTGTCGGTAATACATTTATTGCCTGCATGCTTACAATCGTAGGTTATTCTATCAATGCTACAATCGTTATTTTTGACCGTATACGTGAGAACCTTCACAGTGGTTCCAGAGAAAAACTGGCAGAAATTGTAAACACAAGTATCACTCAGACTCTTACAAGAAGTATTTATACCTCTTTTACAACTTTTGTTATGGTAGCTGTTCTTTATATCATGGGTGTTTCTTCTATCCGTGAATTTGCAGCACCTCTGATGGTTGGTGTTCTTGTCGGTGCATATTCTTCTGTATGTATTACAGGTGCGTTGTGGTATGTGATGAAAAAGAAATTTGCAGGAAAAGGACAGCCGGCAATTGCTGCAGCTTCCGCATCTGCAAAGTCCTCTTCAAAGCCGAAGAAAGCACGTGATGTATCACAGAAAGATCCGACTCAGCCAAAGAAGAAAAACAGAAAAAGAGTAGCTGAACGTCTGGCTGCCGAAGAAGCAGCTAAAAAACAGCAGAATGATGATGCTGAATAAAACAATAATTGTCTGAAAAACAGGCAGACAGAAATATCCCGGGGTAAAACTCCGGGATATTTTTATGAGGAGAGAAAATATATGGAGAAATGGGTAATAGCAGCAAAAAGAGCAGATTTTAACCAGATCGGTCAACAGTTTCATATTGATCCGGTGATTGCGAGACTGATCAGGAACAGAGATGTGATCGGAGAAGATAAGATAAGAGAGTATCTGTCAGGAACAGTACAAGAGCTTCCTTCTCCCTGGCTGATGAAGGATATGGAAAAAGCTGTAGATATCCTGGAGAAAAAAATATCGCAGAAAGCAAAAGTCCGTATTATTGGTGATTATGATATTGATGGTGTGACCTCTACATACATTTTAATGAAAGGCCTTGCGAGGATCGGAGCAGATGTGGATACTTATATTCCGGACAGAGTTGCAGACGGATATGGGATTCATGCACATCTTATAGAAAGAGCGGAAACGGACCGGATCGATACGATCGTGACCTGTGATAATGGAATTGCTGCGGCTGCTGAAATCCAGATGGCAAAGGATAAGGGAATGACAGTGATTATTACAGATCATCATGAGGTTCCTTACAGGGAGGAAAAGGGAGAACGCCAGATGGTGCTTCCGCCGGCAGATGCGATTTTGAATCCGAAACAATATGATTGTCCATACCCGAATAAAAACCTGTGTGGGGCAGTGGTGGCCTTTAAATATATTGCAGCACTTTACGAGAGATTTGGTGTTCCGGCAGAGGAGCTGGAAGATTATTATGAACTGGCGGCTATTGCAACAGTAGGAGATGTTATGGATCTTCAGGGAGAGAACAGGATTCTGGTAAAAGAAGGGCTGTGCCGTCTGAAAAATACCAAAAATCAAGGATTGCAGGAACTGATCCGAGCAAATTCTCTGGAAGATGCTAAAATCACAGCTTATCATATCGGATTTGTGCTGGGACCATGTATCAATGCCAGTGGCAGACTGGATACAGCTGCCCGTTCTCTTGCACTTCTCAATGCAAAAACAAAGGAAGAAGCAGCAAGGCTTGCCGGAGATCTTACAGCTCTTAATCAGAGCCGAAAAGCTCTCACTGAGAAAGGAAAAGAAGAGGCAATCCGGATTATAGAGACTACAGAGCTGAAAAATGACAGAGTACTGGTAGTTTATCTTCCGGATTGTCATGAAAGTCTTGCCGGTATTATAGCAGGCAGGATCAGGGAAAAATATCACAGGCCGGCCTTTGTATTGACGGGCGGTGAGACAAGTGCAAAAGGAAGCGGAAGATCAATAGAAAGTTACTCTATGTATGAAGAACTGGTAAAATGTGCAGACCTGATGATACAGTTTGGAGGTCATCCGATGGCAGCAGGTCTGTCTATAGAAGAAAAAAATATAGAAGAATTCCGGAGACGCCTCAATGTCAACTGTACGTTGACGGACGAAGAATTGCGTCCTAAGATCGTGATTGATGTGCCGATGCCTGTGTCTTATATTACAAAAGAACTGGTAGAACAGATTTCGCTTCTGGAACCCTTTGGAAAAGGGAATACAAAACCGGTCTTTGCGCAGAAAAATCTCAGAGTGCTTGATCACAGTATTATCGGGAAAAATAAAAATGTAGTAAAGTTAAAACTTCTCGATCCGCAGGGGATTTCAGTGGAAGGCATTTATTTCGGAGAAGCAGAGGATTTTGTGAACTTTATCAGGGAAAAAGACAGTATTTCTGTTACTTATTATCCGGAGATCAACAGATTCAGGGGACGAGAGAGTCTTCAGATTATTATTCAGAATTACTGTTAATATTACCGCTTGGTTTGTAACCGCCGGTAAGCCTGGAAATACAAATGTCAGGGCTTAACAGTAACTTGATTCTGAAATAAAAAGGTGATATACTATAAAATATTTATGAGCGAACAGCAATATAACACACACTGGAGGAGAAATAAAATGAAGAAAATTGAAGATTATGTATTAAGTATACCGGATTTTCCTGAACCGGGGATTATTTTCAGAGATATTACAAGTGTTCTGCAGGACGCGGATGGCCTGCAGTTGGCAATCGACTCCATGCAGGACTGTCTTAAGGATATAGATGTGGACGTGATTGCAGGAACAGAGTCCAGAGGCTTTATCTTTGGTGTACCGATCGCATATAATCTTCATAAACCATTTGTACCGATTCGTAAAAAAGGTAAACTTCCCCGCGAAACAGTATCTGTAAGCTATGATCTGGAATATGGCAGTGCAGAGATTGAAATGCATAAAGATTCCATAAAACCAGGTCAGAAAGTGGTTATCGTTGATGATCTGATCGCAACAGGCGGTACGATCGAAGCAGCGATCAAGCTGGTGGAACAGCTTGGCGGTGAGGTTGTCAAGGTTGTATTTCTCATGGAACTTGCAGGTTTAAAGGGACGCGAAAGACTGAATGGGTATGATGTAGCGTCTGTAATTTGTTATGATGGTAAATAAGCACAGCTGATTGTGCAGGACAGGCAGGTGGGAGCATATGACAGAGATAACAAAAAGTACAGAAGCAAAAAAAGATGAAATGCAGGTTGAAAAAGAGAAGCTGGAATCTGTAAAGAGAGCAGATGCGGCAGTAAAGACCATGCATGATTTTACAAGTCCGGAGGTGCTTTATAAAGAACTGATAAACAGTGTTCTGAAGTATCATCCATCAACAGATATTTCCATGATAGAGAAGGCATATAAGGTTGCAAGTGAAGCTCATGAAGGACAGAAGAGAAAGTCTGGAGAGCCATATATCATTCATCCTTTGTGTGTTGCCATCATTCTGGCAGATCTGGAACTTGACAAAGAAACGATAGTTGCAGGTCTTCTTCATGATGCAGTTGAAGATACCTGGATGACCTATGAGGAAGTTGAGAAGGAATTTGGTTCAGAGGTTGCACTTCTTGTGGATGGTGTTACCAAGCTGGGACAGTTATCTTATTCTGCGGATAAAGTAGAAGTTCAGGCAGAGAACCTCAGAAAGATGTTTCTTGCCATGGCTAAGGATATCAGAGTTATTCTGATCAAGCTTGCAGACCGTCTTCATAATATGCGTACCTTACAGTATATGCGTCCTGAAAAGCAGCAGGAAAAGGCCAGAGAGACCATGGATATTTATGCTCCTATTGCCATGCGTCTGGGTATTTCCAAGATAAAGGTAGAGCTGGATGACCTGTCGCTGAAATACCTTAAGCCGGATGTATATTATGACCTGGTGCATAAGGTTGCCCTGCGTAAAAGCGAGAGAGAACAGTTTGTAGGTGCGATTGTAAAAGAAGTTAAGAAACATATGGATGATGCCAATATTAAGGCGCAGGTGGACGGACGTGTAAAACACTTTTTCAGCATCTACAAGAAGATGGTAAATCAGGATAAGACTATTGATCAGATTTATGATTTATTTGCTGTCCGTATTCTTGTAGATACAGTGAAGGATTGTTATGCTGCCCTTGGTGTGATCCATGAGATGTATAAGCCAATTCCGGGACGGTTTAAAGATTATATTGCCATGCCGAAACCCAATATGTATCAGTCATTGCATACCACATTGATCGGACCCAACGGACAGCCCTTTGAAATCCAGATCCGTACTTATGAAATGCACAGAACTGCAGAATATGGTATCGCTGCACACTGGAAATATAAGGAGTCGTCTGACGGAAAGGCTCCTGTAGGTAAGAGTGAGGAAGAGAAACTGAACTGGCTGCGTCAGATTCTGGAATGGCAGAAAGATATGTCTGACAACAGAGAATTTATGAGTCTTCTTAAGAATGACTTAGATCTTTTTGCAGACAGTGTTTATTGTTTCACACCGCAGGGAGATGTCAAGAACCTGCCAAATGGATCTACACCGATTGATTTTGCCTACAGTGTACACAGTGCTGTTGGTAACCGTATGGTTGGGGCGCGTGTCAATGGTAAACTGGTTCCAATTGAGTATCAGATCAAAAATGGGGACCGTATTGAGATCATTACTTCACAGAATTCACAGGGACCGAGCCGTGACTGGCTGAATCTTGTCAAGAGCACACAGGCAAAGAATAAGATCAATCAGTGGTTCAAGAAAGAACTGAAAGAAGATAACATCCTGAAAGGCAAAGACATGCTGACACAGTATGCCAAGTCCAAAGGATATAAACTTGGAATCTATACAAAACCGCAGTTCCTGGAATCCGTTATGCGTAAATATGGATTCCGTGACTGGGATTCTGTACTGGCTGCAATCGGCCATGGTGGTCTGAAAGAAGGACAGGTCTTCAATAAGCTGATGGAAGCTTATGATAAAGAAAATCAGAAGAATCTTACAGACGAGCAGGTATTGGAGGCTACTGGGGAAGCACAGGAGAAACTGCATGTTACCAAAAACAAAGGTGGTATCGTTGTAAAAGGTATCCATGATGTTGCAGTTCGTTTTTCAAAGTGCTGCAGTCCGATCCCTGGAGACGAAATCGTTGGATTTGTTACAAGGGGACGGGGAATTACCATTCATCGTACAGATTGTGTGAATGTGCTGAATATGTCGGAAATGGATCGATCCCGTCTGATCGAAGCTGAATGGCAGCCAACGGACAATAAAGGTTCTGAGAAATATATGGCTGAGATTCAGGTTTATGCAAATAACCGTACTGGTCTTCTGGTGGATCTTTCCAAAATCTTTACAGAGAGAAAGATTGATATGAGAAGCATTAACAGCCGTACAAGCAAGCAGGAAAAGGCGACGATTTCAATCAGCTTTGAGATTGGAAGCAAAGAAGAGCTTTCATCACTTGTTGCCAAGATACGTCAGGTAGAAAGTGTGATCGACGTAGAACGTACCACCGGTTGATTTAGATGAGGATAATAGTATGAAAAGACTGGATTTACAGAAATGTATTGTTGGAAGTGTGTTTACGAATTGTTACTTCCTGAAAAATAAAGAAACAGAAGAAATGCTGATCGTTGATCCGGGCGATAATGCCGACAGAATCGAACAGAAGGTTCTTGAAATGCAGGGCAGACCGGTTGCAATTCTTCTGACACATGGTCATTTTGACCATATTCTTGCAGCAGAAGAAATCAAAAAGAAATATAATATTCCAATTTATGCATGTGCCAAAGAAGAAAAGACGCTGCAGGATCCAAGAATCAATCTGACAGCATTTCACATGAGCAGCTATACATTGAAGGCGGATGTCTATCTTACGGATCTTCAGGTTGTGGAACTGGCAGGTTTTTCGGTTCAGATGATCGAGACTCCCGGACATACGTTAGGAAGCTGTTGCTATTATTTGAAAGATGAAGGAGTTTTGTTCAGCGGAGATACTGTTTTCTGTGGGTCGGTGGGAAGAACTGATTTTCCGGAGGGAAGCACCGCGGCAATTGTAAACAGTCTGCACAGACTGCTGGAAGCACTTCCGGATGATACGGAAGTTTATCCGGGACATGATACGTCAACAACGATTGGTTATGAAAAGAGGTATAATCCATTTGTATAAGATTGGTATTCTGTTTCAGGACAGAGAGTTTGAACACGATATATATGAACTGATCCGTGCGTTTTATCCGGGAAGTGAGATCTGTTCTTTCTATGAAGAAGAGGAAGCGGGCTGTGATCTTTATTTTCGAATTGAAAAGCAGGGTGATTCCTGTGTGATCCGGTATGAGGACCATGAGAATAAAGGCGTGACAAGTGCAGAGTTTATAGAAGGGCAGTCTTCGGATGCCCTTATTTCTTGTGTGGATGCTGATGACAGTGAGGCAAAAGAACGTGCACATGCGATTCGTAAGGAGCGTAAGGATATTGTTAAGATTGCACTGTACAAGTTATTAGTAAAGCTGACGGGGAAAACACTTCCGTGGGGAAACCTGACAGGTATCCGGCCGGCGAAACTTGCAATGGGACTGATTGAATCTGGTATGAAGAATACGGAAGCGGCACAGGAAATGAGAGAGCGCTATATGGTGAGTCCGCAGAAAACAGCACTTGCGATCACAATAGCGAACAGAGAAAGAGAGATTCTCAAAGATATTGATTATGAAAATGGTTACAGTCTGTATGTGGGAATCCCGTTCTGCCCGAGTATATGTCTTTACTGTTCTTTCAGTTCCTATCCATTGAAACAGTGGAAGAACCGTGTGAACCAGTATCTGGAAGCACTTTGCAAAGAGATAAAAGAAGTTGCTGCAATCATGAAAGCAAAAGGCAGAAAACTGGATACGGTTTATATTGGAGGAGGTACACCGACAACGCTGGAACCGGAGCAGCTGAAAGTCCTGCTGGATGCACTGATGGAGAATTTTTGCTGCGAGAATCTTGCAGAATTTACGATTGAAGCAGGAAGACCGGACAGTATTACCAGAGAAAAGCTGATGATGATCCGCAATTATCCGATTACAAGGATTTCTGTAAATCCACAGACGATGAATCAGGAAACGCTGGATATTATTGGAAGACGTCATACAGTAGAGGAAACAAAGCAGGCATTTATGCTTGCAAGAGAGTGTGGTTTTGACAACATCAATATGGATCTGATCGTTGGTCTGCCTGGAGAAGATAAGATAATGGTAGAAAACACATTGAATGAAGTGAAAGCACTTGCACCAGACAGCATAACCGTACATTCCCTTGCTGTTAAGAGGGCGGCACGACTGAATATTTTTAAAGATAAATATCAGGAAATGACTTTTGAGAACAACCAGGAAATCATGGATATGACCATGAAAACAGCCTACGAAATGGAAATGGGTCCTTATTATCTGTACAGACAGAAGAATATGAAGGGAAATTTTGAGAATGTTGGCTATGCAAAGGTTGACAAAGCCGGGATTTACAATATACTAATTATGGAGGAAAAACAGCCGATCATCGCTTTGGGGGCCGGCGGTTCTTCCAAGCTTGTCTTTGATCAGGGCAAACGTATTGAACGTGTGGAAAATGTCAAAGATGTTACAAATTACATTGACCGTATTGATGAAATGATAGAACGAAAACGCAAAGGAATCAATACCTGGTTATGACAGCAGGAGGTGGACGTATTGCAGACAGCAGAGAAAGAGCCGGGACAGGCGGAAATATTCAAGTCTGGTGACAGATTGCTGGATTTTGATCTTTCTGAGGAACTGAATCATGGAATTGCTGTCAGTAATCTTGCGTATGCTGTAGCTGCCGAACTGGGGCAGGACGAGGAGTTCTGTTATCAGATGGCGATTGCCGGAATGCTCCATGATATTGGGAAGCTGAAGCTTACCGGCTATATCAACGGACAGGAAAATGATCCCCTTCTGATAGAAGAACTGAAGTATGTCCGTATGCATTCTTCGCTGGGATATGAAGAACTGAAGGATCAGGGGTATTCAGAGCTGGTACTTCAGAGTGTTTTGTATCATCATGAAAATTATGATGGCAGCGGCTATCCGTCGAATCTCAGAGGGGACAGCATTCCGCTTGGAGCCAGAATTTTGCGTGTCTGCGATGTTTATGCGGCACTGAGCTCAGACAGACCTTACAGAAAAGCGTTTGATGTCAGTACAGTGATAGAGCTTATGATCGATGAGATCAAAAACTTTGATATGGAAGTTTTTCTTGCATTTCAGAGAGTTGTACACAATAACAAATAACAGGAGGACAGTATGGCGTTAAAGAAGAAACCGGTTACCGGTATGAAAGACATTTTACCAAAAGAGATGGAAATCCGTAATTATG
>ENA-OPCL01002739-OPCL01002739.1-human-gut-metagenome-genome-assembly--contig:-NODE-2739-length-11045-cov-2.669154_pt1 | contig 11045 bp, 8 predicted proteins | sample MGYA00241251_ERZ501482 | MGnify/ENA primary metagenome ERZ501482 (study PRJEB25962, sample SAMEA2042581) | human gut metagenome | biome: human gut; feature: human-associated habitat; material: faeces... | reverse complement strand
CTCAGGCTATCCAAAATGCCATCCATACTTCCCGGATCCAGGATGAAGAATTTCTGAAATATGTATAACAGTCCGCTATAAAAGCGCAGAGAAAAAGTATCATCTCTGCGCTTTTATTCTTCCTGTCTGTCTTCATTTTTCATCTGTGCTCTGGTTTTTCTCCAAGCCAGAGCTGTACATTTGCTTCCCGTTCCCTTGCCAGATCACCAATAGTACGGATTCCCTGATTCAGAAGCTTCTGCTCGGAGGCTTTTCCCAGAAATAACAGGTTACGGACAGGAAGTGGCCACATTTTCTCCGGTATTTCGTCCGGGAACAGCGTGTGTACTCTGTCCGTTTCTTTGGATCTCCTCCCACACAGGAGGGAATCTCCCTGAGATCCGGCAGCCCCTGGCTTACCCTTCTGGCTGACTCCCAGGAAAGAAATGCGCTGTTTACATCAATATGAAAAATTAATCGTTCCATACTTTTTAATATATCTCAATTATATTTTTGCAGACTTCCAATCATCTTAATCCCCATTATCATCAACACAGGGAAAATCAGTGCCGCAAAGATTCCAAGTTTCAGATTATCATTCAGTGCTCCTGAAATCATCCCCACATAGGTTGGTCCGGATGAACATCCCACATCTCCAGCAAGGGCAAGGAGGGCAAACAAGGCTGTTCCGCCACGCTTTACTGAGGCAGCCGCCATGCTGAAGGTTCCCGGCCACATAATACCTACAGACAGACCGCAAACCGCACATCCAAGGATTCCCAACGCAGGTACCGGGATAAATGCGATCATCAGATAGGAAACCATGCACAGAACTGCACTGTATTGCATAAAGCGTTCCAGATTGATTTTATCTCCAAATTTCCCATAAAATGCCCTTGAACTTCCCATAAGAATTGCAAACGCCATGGGACCTGCCAGATCTCCGATAGTTTTATTGATTCCAAAGCTTTTCTCAGCCAGAGTAGAAGCCCACTGGCTTACCGCCTGCTCACTGGCTCCTGCACAGAGCATCATTAACATCAGAACCCAGAAGATTTTTTTCTTAAAAAGCTCTCCCATAGTCAGCCCCTTTTCACCCTCATCCAGCAGTGGAGCAATGGGAACTCTGGTAAAAAGGATTCCATTTGCAATGGGAATCAATGCCCACACCAGCGCCATATATTTCCAGTTTGCAATCCCGAAAATACGAAAGAATAATGTAGAAAGAAGTACCACTCCCACATGTCCCCAACAATAAAAGGAATGAAGGAGACTCATTGCTTTTTCCTTATTATCTGTAGGGCAGGCTTCCACCACAGGACTTACCAGCACCTCCAGCAATCCGCCTCCGATGGCATAGATCATAACTGCAATGAGAAGTCCCACAAACGGATCTCCCAGGCACTCCGGCAATACTGTGAGCAAAATCAGACCTGCAGCCGCCATTGCATGTGCCAGGATCATAGATGCACGATAACCTATTCTGTCCACAAATCCAATCGATGCCAAATCTACCAGCAACTGGATCCCGAAATTAAAAGTAACCAGAAGTGTGATCTTCTGCAGCGAAATCCCGTAACTGCCCTGAAATGTCAGAAACAGCAGAGGAACGAAATTGTTCACAATGGCCTGCACTACATATCCGATAAAACAGGCCTGCACTGTTCTGTTGTAATTTGTTTTCATCCGATGTTATATCCTCCAATCTGAAATTTATTAAGCTGACATCATTCAGACATTGACCTACCAAACTTCTATATCTCCACAGTTCTAATAGATTTCTATCCGTCAATAATGACAGTGTATCACAGATTCTCTCCTTTTTCTTTCATTATCTTTTGAAAATCCCATAAATTTTTATATTATTTTGACTTTTTCCCTATAACAATTCTATAAAATCCAAAAAGTAATACCCCCATCCGATTCCAAATATTTCCCGCAAAAAAAGATGTGCACCATACCATTTCTGACACCATACACATCTCAAAATAAACACTTCTTATCTTCTGTACTCTGCAGTCAGGTCTTTAATAACCTCTCCTGCAATAATCAGCCCGGCGACAGACGGCACAAACGCCACACTGCCCGGAATATCTCTGCGCTCCGTACACTTATGCGCAGCACCCGGAGGACAAATACAATGCGATCTGCAGCTGATTGCCATATCTTCAATCGGTCTGATCGGCTGTTCTTCCGAATAAACAACCTTCAGTTTTTTCACACCACGCTTCTTCAGCTCTCTGCGCATAACCTTCGCCAGCGGGCACACCTTCGTCTTATAGATATCTGCCACCCGAAATGCACTGGCATCCAGCTTATTTCCGGCACCCATACTGCTGATAACAGGAGTCCCTGCCTCTTTTGCACGCATGATCAGTTCAATCTTCGCAGTCACTGTGTCCACAGCATCTACCACATAATCATACTCACTAAAATCGAAATCAGCAGCATTCTCCGGAAGATAAAAACAGTTATGGATTCTCACATCTGCTTTCGGATTAATGTCCAGGATCCTGTCCCGCATCACCTCTGTTTTATATTGACCAACAGTTTTCCTGGTGGCAATAATCTGTCTGTTAAGATTCGTCAGGCATACTTTGTCATCATCGATCAGATCAAAGGCCCCTACGCCGCTTCTGACCAATGCTTCACATACATAACCTCCAACTCCTCCGATTCCAAATACTGCCACACGGGCATTCTCCAGTTTATCCATCGCTTCTTTTCCAAGAAGAAGCTCAGTTCTCGAAAATTGATTCAGCATAATCTCTCCACTTTATCCTGTCCCACTACATTCTCTACCTGCTGTTCCTCTACTGCCTCGTCTCTTATCTGCATATTCTTATTTCCCGTGACATACGCAGCCCTGCATGCCAGGATCAGAAGCACGATAAACAGAAACCAGAGCCAGATTTTTCTTTTATTTTTTATGACTAACCGTTTCATAACCTGCTCCACTATTCTACTGTGCAGACGCGGATCAGGTTTGTTCTTCCCGGAATTCCAAGCGGTACACCACCGGCAAATACAATAGTGTCGCCAACTTTTACAAGTTTATGCTTCTGTGCTGCTTCGATTGCTCTCAGGCAAAGGATCTCAGAACTGTATTCTTCTTTGATCAGCATCGGGTAAACACCCCAGGACAGATTCAGCTGGCGAAGAACTCTCTCAGAGCTTGTACATGCACCGATCAGACATCCTGGTCTGTGTTTGGACATCATATGAGCTGTACTTCCGGATTTTGTCACTGCAAGGATTGCACTGGCCTTCAAGTCGATTGCGGTCAGACAGGTTGCATGTGCGATTGCATTTGTAATATCCGGATTCTCATTTCTGTCTGTTTTCTTAAAGATTGTATTGTAATCAATATTCTGCTCCATATGTTCTGCAATACGGCTCATCATCTGAAGTGCCTGTACCGGATATTTACCGGCTGCGGTTTCTCCTGAAAGCATAGTTGCACTTGTTCCCTGAAAAATCGCATTGGCAACGTCTGTAGCCTCTGCACGGGTTGGTCTCGGATGAGAGATCATGGAGTCAAGCATCTGTGTTGCTGTAATAACCGGTTTTCCTGCTGTGTAAACTTTCTGGATGATCTTCTGCTGGATAACAGGTACATATTCCGGCGGGATCTCAACACCCATGTCACCTCTGGCGATCATGATGCCATCTGCTGCTTCAATAATCTCGTCGATATTGTCAACGCCCTGCTGGTTCTCAATCTTTGCAATGATCTGGATCTCTTCACCGCCGTTTTCTTTCAGGATTTTTCTTACTTCGCGGATATCGTTTGCAGTACGTGTAAAAGATGCTGCAACGAAATCAAATCCTTCCTGGATACCGAAGAGAAGATCATCATGGTCTTTTTTACTGATGAATGGCATCTTCAGGTTTGCACCCGGAACATTGACACCCTTCTTGTCGCCAATCACACCTGCATTAATAACCTTGCAGACAATGTCCTTTCCTGAGATGTCCTGAACCTCCAGGTCTACAAGTCCATCATCAACCAGAATATGTCCGCCCGGCTGCACATCCTTATAAAGCTCTTTATAAGTAATGCTTACGCACTCATTAGTTCCTTCAATATCTTTATTTGTAAATGTAAATATCTGTCCTTCTTCCAGAGAAACCTTGCCATCCTTGAAGCATCCAAGTCTGATCTCCGGTCCCTTTGTATCAAGAAGTGCTGCAACAGGTCTGTCATATTTCTTGCGAAGCTCTCTCAGTTTCTGGATACGACCTCTCTGCTCATCGTGAGGTCCATGTGAGAAGTTGAAACGTGCTACGTCCATTCCCTCTCTCACAAGCTGCTCCATAACATCGCCCTTATCAGTAGACGGTCCCATTGTACAGATAATTTTGGTTTTTCTCATTTAATCTTTCCCTCCAAACTGTCAACTCAATTTTATCTATTTTATTCCTGTAAAATAATGTAATAAAATGTTACCTGTTTCTATAAATGAAAACATTAAATCAAATAAAAATTACCATTATTGAGACTATCTGTCAATATAGAATTTCGACTTATTTTTGTTGATATTTGACAAAAAAATAACATACTTTTGTTGCAAATATCACATATATTTTTGCTGATCCGACAGTTGGAAAATTTTTCACTCATTCTTATCAGAATCCAAAATCTGCATAGTCTTCCGGCAGAAATCTGTGGTAAATGATATGGCATCCTTCATCTTTAAAACAATAATAATAAGGATCTGATCCGTCATCAAAGCGGATCATCACATCAAACTCCTCGTTATCCATTGGTTCAGTAATGATTTTATCTGAATAAGAATGGAACAGTTCTTTAATTTCCTCTATCGTACATCCATGTCTGCCAACCAGTTCGATCAATGCCTTGATAAATTCATTCTCTTTCATATTATTATGTACATATTCGGAAGCTTTTTCCGAAACAGTGAAGCAGAAACGATCTCCTCTGTGTGATACTGCTACTTCACCAAATTTCTCTTCTATATAAGAAGGAAAATCTTTTAAAATCTCCATCATGCCTGCAGCATCTGTCTCACCGCCAAAGAAATGATTCAGGGAACTGAGCGGATAATAAAGGCTGATCTTCTCTTTCATATATCCAAGCTTCGCCTGTTCCTCTTTGATCACATCGATCAGACTGGTTTCTAATCTGTTATAGTTCATTTATTTTCCCTCCTGAAAATCTATCCTTTTGCTTTTTCTGGTTAATATTTTATCAGACATTGCCTGAAAATCAATGCATTTCTTTTTCAATTGTACGCCTGTCAAAACAATTTCAATGTTTTCTTTTTCATACAAAAATAAAGACCTTGCGAAACTGTCCTTTTTTTCTCCCTCTGACAAATCACTCTGGCTGAATGAAACAAAGCAGACAAAACCATCCCCTTCGTTGCTTTTTTAACCAAATAACTGCTTGATTCGGTTAAAAAAACAGCGTTCCGAATATTATTTATATCCGAAACGCTGTCATTATTCCAGTTATTTCATTATGTATTTAATCCCAGTTCTTACGTCCGTAACGAAGTGTCACATCATAGATTTCCTTCTGGAGTTTCTTTGTAAGATCTCTCTTCTTGATTCTCCACTTCCAGTTCGTACCAACTGTAGATGGTTTATTCATTCGGAATCTGTTGTCCAGTCCCATATAGTCCTGCATTGGGATAACGCAGACACGCGCAGCACTGCGCATGATCAGACTGATGAAACATTTATACAGTTCTTCTTCCGGTGTTGCATGATCACACAGATAATCTCTCGCCAGTTTTCTCTCAGCTGCTGTGATGCTCTTCCACCATCCCACGATAGTTTCATTATCATGGGTTCCTGTATATGCCACGCAGTTCTCCGGATAATTATGTGGCAGATAATCACTGGCACATCCGGAATCTCTGGAGTCAAACGCAAATTCCAGAACCTTCATTCCCGGGAAGCCGCTCTCATATACCAGATGACGTACGGAATCTGTCATATATCCCAAGTCCTCTGCGATAACCTGCTTCCATCCAAGCGCCTGTTCGATCTTACGGAACAGATCAATTCCGGGACCTTTTTCCCAGTGTCCGCCTCTTGCATCTTTATCTCCGTATGGAATAGAGAAATATTCATCAAATCCACGGAAATGATCGATTCGCACAACATCATACAGTCTGAAGCAGTAACTCATTCTGGAAATCCACCACTGATATCCTGTATTTCTGTGATAATCCCAGCGATATAACGGATTTCCCCATAACTGACCGGTTGCAGAAAATCCATCCGGAGGGCATCCTGCTACTGCCAGCGGTACATTATCCTGATCCAGCTGGAACAGCTCCGGATGCGCCCATGCATCAGCACTGTCCATTGCAACATAAATCGGAATATCTCCAATGATCTGGATTCCTTTTGAATTTGCATAGGATTTCAGTTTCATCCACTGCTCATAAAACTTAAACTGCATATACTGCTGGAATTCAATATCAAAATAGAGTTCTTCACGATAATAATCCATGGCATTGTTCCAGCGGAGTCTGATATCCTCAGCCCATTTGGTCCATTCTACACCTTCGAAACGGTCTTTTACTGCCATAAACAGAGCATAATCTGACAGCCACCAGCTGTTCTCTGCTACGAATTTCTGATAGGCAGGATTCTTGCTGATATCACTGTTCTCGTATGCTTTTCTCAGAAGAGGATAACGGCCTTTGTAGATTTTTTCATAATCTACCTCATCAGGCTTCTTTCCCCAGTTAACTTTCTCGCAGTCTTTCTTATCAAGAACTCCTTCTTCCACAAGTGTATCCAGATCAATAAAATATGGATTACCTGCAAATGTAGAGAAAGACTGATATGGAGAATCTCCATAGCTGGTCGGTCCCAATGGCAGAATCTGCCAGTAAGTCTGTCCGGCTTCCTTTAACCAGTCTACAAATTCATATGCACTTTTGGAAAAACATCCGATGCCATAGTCTGATGGAAGGCTGCTGATCGGCATTAATATTCCTGCTGCTCTTTTTCCCATGATTCTTGTCTCCTTCGCCATTCTTCACTTTTACCGCCTATACTTTATCTAGTACATATAAGCAGTTTTTCTATACCTTATGCGCAATTGTTTTTTTTATTATATCTATTTTTTGTGCAAATTGCAATACAACTTTCATGTTATCCATTTTTTCGTGAAAATTACTAATCATTGCTTAGTTCTTTTCGTCATCTTCCATATTAAACACCAATCATTTCCACTCAGAGAATTGTCGTCAAGCGGATATTCACAATCTGCTTCGCTACGCAGCTCTATACCGAATAACTGCTCCGCATTTCATCAGAAGGAGCTTATTTTTTATCCATATCAAAAACTTATAATTACAATGCAATATTTCTATTTTACGTTTCATTTCTGATATGATAGGATGTGTTCGGTTAAAAAATAACAAAGTAACACTCCAACTTATCTGTTAAGAAACGTTTATCATTAACTACCACCAGAAAATTTCTTATACAGATATCTTCGACATCTTAAGCTATACACATCAAAGACAAAGAAAGAGGTAAGAAAATGGAAGACAACAAATTATGTCTGGAAAAGCAGCCTTTAAACCAGGAAATGCTTGACAAAATCGATGCTTACTGGCGTGCAGCTAACTATCTGTCTGCCGGACAGCTCTATCTTCTCGACAATCCGCTTCTGAGAGAGCCATTAACTATGGATCAGATCAAGAAAAAAATTGTTGGTCACTGGGGAACTGTACCGGGACAGAACTTCGTTTATGCACACTGCAACCGTGTCATCAAACGTTATGACCTTGATATGATCCTGCTTTCCGGTCCTGGACATGGCGGAAACTTCATGATCGCCAACACCTATCTGGAAGGTTCTTACAGCGAAGTTTATCCTAACATCAGCCAGGATGAGGAAGGTATGAAGAAAATGTTCAAACAGTTCTCCTTCCCATGCGGAGTCCCAAGCCACTGCGCACCGGAAACACCTGGTTCCATTAATGAAGGTGGCGAGCTTGGTTACTCCATCGCTCATGCTTTCGGAGCTGTATTTGACAACCCGGATCTGATTGCAACTACTGTTGTAGGTGATGGTGAAGCTGAGACTGGTCCTCTGGCGACATCCTGGCAGTCCAACAAATTCCTGAACCCGATCACAGACGGTGCTGTACTTCCTATTCTTCACTTAAATGGATATAAGATCAGCAACCCGACTATCTTCTCCCGTCTTTCTCATGAAGAACTTGAATGCTTCTTCAAGGGCTGTGGCTGGAAACCATATTTCGTTGAAGGTGACGACCCAATGACAATGCACAAGAAGATGGCTGAAACAATGGACACAGTGATCGAAGAAATCAAAGCGATCCAGAAGAACGCCCGTGAGAACAATAATCCGGAACGTCCGGTATGGCCAATGATCATCCTTCGTACTCCTAAGGGATGGACAGGTCCTAAGGTTGTTGACGGACTTCAGATTGAAGGTTCTTTCCGTGCTCATCAGGTTCCGATCACTATGGAAAAACCGGAACATCTTGAACTTCTGAAGGAGTGGCTGGAAAGCTATCGTCCTCAGGAACTGTTTGATAAAAACGGACGCCTGATCCCGGAACTGGCTGAACTGGCTCCTAAGGGAAATGCACGTCTCGGTGCCAACCCACATGCAAATGGCGGACTTCTTCTGAAAGATCTTCGTCTTCCGGACTTCCGCGATTACGGTATTGAAGTACAGCCTGGCAAAACAAAAGCTCAGGATATGATCGAACTTGGCGGATACATCCGCGACATCTTCAAACTGAATGAAGAAAACAAGAACTTCCGTATCTTTGGACCAGATGAAAGCATGTCCAACCGTCTGTACAAAGTATTTGAATATCAGAAACGTGACTGGAACGCAGAAATGCTTGATACTGATGACTGCCTCGCAAGAGACGGACGTATTATGGACAGTATGCTCAGTGAGCATATGTGTGAAGGATGGCTGGAAGGTTACCTGTTAACAGGTCGTCATGGCTTCTTCGCAAGCTATGAAGCTTTCATCCGTATCGTTGACTCCATGGCAGCCCAGCATGCAAAATGGCTGAAAGTTTGCAATCAGCTTTCCTGGAGACAGCCCATCGCATCCCTGAACTTCATCCTGACATCCAACGTATGGCAGCAGGACCACAACGGATTTACTCATCAGGATCCTGGATTCCTGGATCACATTGCCAATAAGAAAGCAGACGTAGTTCGTATGTACTTACCACCGGACGCTAACTGCTTACTCTCCTGCTTCGATCACTGCATCAAGAGTAAGAACTATGTCAATGCAATTGTAGCTTCCAAACATCCAAGCTGCCAGTGGCTGACCATGGAGCAGGCTGTTAAGCACTGCACACAGGGTATTGGTATCTGGGAGTGGGCAAGCAATGACTGTGGTGAAGAACCAGACGTTGTTATGGCCTGCTGCGGTGATACACCTACACTTGAGATCATGGCTGCAGTTACTATCCTTCGTGATGAAATGCCGGAACTTAAGATCCGTGTTGTTAACGTTGTCGACCTGTTCAAACTGGAATCTGACCACAAACATCCACACGGCTTAAGTGACGCAGAATATGATGCAATCTTCACAAAAGATAAACCTGTCATCTTTGCATTCCATGGATATCCAACACTGATTCATGAGCTTACTTATGAGCGTCACAACCACAATATCTCTGTTCACGGATATCAGGAAGAAGGTACTATTACTACACCATTCGATATGCGTGTACAGAACCAGATTGACCGTTTCAATCTTGTAAAGGATGCCATCATGCATCTTCCACAGCTTGGAAACAAAGGTTCCTTCTTAATCCAGAAGATGAATGACAAGCTTGTTGAGCACAAACAGTATATTGCTGAATATGGCCAGGATCTGGAAGAGATTCGAAACTGGGAGTGGCATAAATAAATCCGTCTAACAGATGATAAATTCCTTATAAATATAATAAGTCATCAGGATTCACATCATGTGGATTTCCTGATGACTTTTCTATTTCAGCGGTTCTGTTCTTTCCGTTCTGCCAAAAACTTCTGAAATGCTTTAGATGCAATACTTTGAGGATATTCTGTATCATGGATCAGAATAATGCTTCTCTCCGGAAGTGTTTCATTTACATCTATCTCAAAAACCTTTCCGGATTCCAGATCATCTCCGGCAAATTCTTCTGGCAGGAATCCGATTCCCATATTATACCGTACTGCCGGGAGAATCATATCTGTAGTCGCCAGCTCTACATCCGGCGAAAACTGCAGTCCATTTTTTGAAAAATACTCATTCAAAAATCTCCTGCTGATTGCCTCGGAAGTCAGGCTGATCCATGGATAGGCTGAAAGTTCCTCCAACGAAGTCTTCCTCCCCTTCAGCTCCGCAAAACGACTGCCTCCGATCAGAATTTCCCTATACTTTCGCACTACTTTCATTTTCAGTGGCTCTGCTAACTGTAAAGAAGCAGATACAACTGCAAGATCTACTTTACCCTCTTTTAAGGCATTTACAGAATCTGTAGTGCTGTTATTAAGAATTTTAAAATGCACATTCGGGTATTGAATATTAAAGTCTCTGACTGCCTCGAACAAATAACAGTGCAATGCTGTCTCTGTTGCACTGATATAAATGGTCCCGTTCTCAAGGCTGATCAGATTATTAAGATTATCCTCGGCTTTGAAAAACTGAGCACAGCCTGCTGCTACATACTGATAGAAAATCTTTCCCTCAGGAGTCAGTTTCATGCCACTTTTGCTTCTGGTAAACAGTCTGCACCCTAATATATTTTCCAGATTATGTATCGTCCTGGTCACAGCCGGCTGGCTGGTCTTTAATACTGATGCTGCCTTTGTCAGATTCTCATATTTTGATACGTAATAAAAAACTTTATAATATTCAAAATTTGCGTTCATTCTGTTCTCCGTCTTTCATTGTCTTATGTACAGTAACATATTTTACGCGCCTATTCTATCACAATTCTTTTTTCTGTACAATCTGATATGTCCAGAGTGTGTATTACTGTTTACTTCGTTATGTTACTGTTCACTCCGTTCACAGTAACGTACCCAAAATTCATTCCAGA
>ENA-OPCL01002734-OPCL01002734.1-human-gut-metagenome-genome-assembly--contig:-NODE-2734-length-11064-cov-1.768371_pt1 | contig 11064 bp, 12 predicted proteins | sample MGYA00241251_ERZ501482 | MGnify/ENA primary metagenome ERZ501482 (study PRJEB25962, sample SAMEA2042581) | human gut metagenome | biome: human gut; feature: human-associated habitat; material: faeces... | reverse complement strand
ATCTCCGGGTCATCACTGGCGTAGACCTCCTTCAGCAGCTGCGCAGTGCGGTCTGGCGCGTACTGTGGTGTCAGGTCCCAATTTGGCGCATTGCGGTAGTCATCGCCGCACAGAATAACCCAAAGAAAACGTATAAAACGAAAGGCGTGGATTTTCACATGGAATATGTAAGGGCGTTTGCGGTCGGCGGGGCAATCTGTGTGATCGGTCATCTTCTCCGTTGCGGATGTTTTCGTCCATTGTCACAGGGACGGTCGCTGGAAACGAATTTACCCTCCACGGCTGTCCGGCCTTATCCTTTGGCTCATACCCTTCATCAAAGCCGCCATATAGGAATGAGCTAAAGGCGAAGAGCTGCTTGCCGTCATCTTTCGTGCGAAGCACAATGGAGTCAAGGTCGATTGCTCCCAGGTGGACGTGATAGGTGTCCAGTCCCTTGATGATTTGTGCAGCTCTCGCAGCAAACATTGCGAGATTCGTCATGGTGAAGGCATAGCCGCTGAAAAAGGGACTCCCCACAAATGGTTCTGCTACATCGGAAATGAGATAGATGTCGGAACCGGGTTCTCCCTCATGCTTCAGCTGATGATTGGCGCTGATTGTCAGATTCGACGCCTTGAGATTTTCCACCGCAGTCCGGTCATCTCCGGAAGCATCCAGAGTGCCAAGGTATCGGCGGATTTTGATGTCATTTGACACGCATCGCGCAAATTTCTTATAAAAATCGTTCGTATCATCGCCCATCTTATCCCGCAGCAGAGCTTCCCGTTTCGGATTGAAAGGAATGGAAACGCGCAGAACGTCGCGAATCTTTTCAACTCCGCCGACCGAGGTAGTTGTGCGAAAAACTTCTCCGTACTGTGTGGACCGCACAAAATGATTCATGGAGCAGACTATTTCGAAAGTCTTTCGAGTTTCATTGGACATAAAGCGTTCAAAGGGCGCGGAAGTCCATTGCCGTACAGCAAAGGATGAAGGCCCCGTCTCCTTTCTTCAAACATCAATTTTGTGTGGCTTGCGCAGACGATTCCTCTGCGCGGATTGCCTCGCGAATGCGTTCCTTATCTGGGTTGTTCCTAACGTCGATTTTCTTTCTGGTGTACTTTTTAGGCGTAATACCGAGTTCCTTATTTTCCCTGCGCCGCTTCCTCGCGTTTGCGTTATCACGGACGCGAATGCGCTCCTTGTTCTTGCGGTAATATTCACGACGCCAAGCATTGTGCTTGTCTTTGCCTTCTTGCGTTTTGTACTGATAAGCAGGCATTTCTTCACCTCCTTGGTGGTTTACATTTATTATACCACACAAAGAGTCATCAGTCAAATAATCACAGCAACGCCCACCGCGTTGAAGCGGTGGGCGTTATGGTTAGACTAAATTTTTGATTTTCCCCATCATAGATTCTCCGGCTTCTGTTAAACTTCCGGATTCTGCGGAGCTATTGTAAAGGCCGCATAGCGTCTCAATGAACTCCTGGCCGACTTCGGGTGATGCCTTCCTGATGTAGGAGGTCTGCTCAACGATATCTGCCTTCTGCTCCTCTCCCAGCCGGTCTGCCAGCATGGCAACGAAGAAGGAGGCGTCATCCGCGTCTTTTTCACTCATGCGCTCCCGGAAGAACAACCGCATACTGGACAGCATCCGTGAGACGCCGTAGCGTCTCGCATCCCTTCTCTTTTCAATGATGTCGGTAATGAGAAGCAAGGTCATTTCGACCATGAGCAGTGTCGCATGGACTCCGCGTAGCCGTGGGTCTCCTCCGAGAACGCTGACCGGAAAAAGCTCATGCAAAATTTCCTCCAGACCGGGCGTCATCCATCCATGCTGCTGCATCGTTACGATGACAGCGTACGGAAGATGCGACACCACCAGCGCCGACAGGAAGATGTTTGTCAGTCGCAGCCCGGCTCCATCCAATGCGGACAAATCCAATTTTGGGTCAAACGGTCTGAATACGTCCGGTCCTGTCTTTATCATGTAGTTTCTTGTAAACCAGACATTCCAGGAAGGCGGTTCCTTTTTCTTTTGGACCTGTGGGGTTTTCCCTGCCAGGAGCCATCCGAAGACGTTCTTCATATCCTGCCAATTCGCCCTGATTCTCTCACGGCGGAACAGAAAGTCGTAGGGCACTGTGACTATGAGTGGAAGAAAACACACCACAGCCACCCCGACGTAAAAGCCCTGTGCCATCTCAAGTAAATAAATTCCGAACAAATTCAAACGCAATCACCCACCCTAATTAAAAAGTGATTCCTGCGGTACGTTTTCCTCCGTTGTTTCCTTCGGCCCATATATTTCGACCAGAGGGACCCGAACCGGGCGCAGACCGCGAAACGGGCGGTTATAAAGCCCACACGCACGCTTATCCTCACCCCAGGTACAGTCTACCATCGGTGACGTTCCGAAAGCAATACAAATTTTGTGTTTCGTATCGTCCGGATTTGTTTGCCGGTTGCAGCAGGTGCCGCAGACATGAACGATATCCTTTCCATATACTTTCTGCATCAGCTTATACTTATCAATCAAAATAAGCCCTCCCTTCATTTGCTTTAATTATACCACACTTTCGCTTTTTAGTCAACTTATTGCTTTTGTGGAAGTACCTTTTGACCCGCATATTGTCCATCCTCCTTAGCCTCTATGCGGCACGGATGACCCCAGTGGCTTCTACTGCTGAGTTCAGGCCGCACGGTGGAAATGAGTCTGAAGCCTAAAGCCCCGGAAGCACCATTCATAGCGCTTGCGCTTGGGTTGTGAGGTTCACAAAAAAAGAAACACCCCCGGCCTGCGCATGGCCGGGGGGTGTTCCGCTGGGTTGTGTTACTTGGATTTTTTGTTCTTGCTGCGGTCAAGCAGCTTGCGAACAACTGGGCCAAGCAGCCCAATGGCAAGCATCAGCAGATTCAGGCTGATGAAGCCGATTTGCCCGCACACGATGACGAGCTGGTGACGCCCCTCCAGGGCCGCCTTCACGGGTGGTGACTCCCTCAAAGAGCATCAGGTAGACTCCGAGAAAGAGTCCGTAGACTTCGGCAGTCACGATGGCTGCCACGAGGATGGTGTTGAGGATGTTGAACATAGCTATTTCTCCTTCATGAAGTTTTTTTAACTCCCATTCGCTCTGCGGCCGGGAGATAAATTACTTAAAATCAGAATTGCACGGCTGCGTCAGTAACAGCTGCCCCGTCTTAATTTGGGGCATACCGCATTACTGGTGCATCATTTTTCGAAGGAACCCGCGAAGATTCCTGCGCGTGCGGACTGAGTGTTGAAATTTGGTCCGATACGGCATCGACAGACCGGCTCTGCGGCTGCGTCCGTGTCGGCGCTTGCTCCAACACTTGAAATCGTCAGGTGTTATCAGACCAAATTACCCTTTGGGTAGATTTGAGTTGATGTAAGATACTTCTTTAGTGTTACTCTGAGTTTAGCGCAAAAAAAGAAAAAGCCATGAATTATTGAATGGGAACCCAGGTTCCTGCATTCCTTATAAAGAAATGGAGAGTTTCACAAAAAAATTGCAAAACTCTCCATTTTTGTTGAAATTTGTTCGTAATTGACACTAAATCATGCGTTCATGTGTTGACCGTTGTTGACGTCATTTTTCCAGCTCTCTATTTTTTCTTCCTTTTGAAAAAAATTTCACGGTTTTGTCATGTCCGCCGGTGCCTATCTATTCCTGGGTATCTTTGTCGCGGCCGCAGTCCGTCCCTCCTTCTGCAAAATACGCTGAGATTCAACGTGCTACTGGGCGTCTGCGCTGCTTGAAATGCTTTTTATTCCTTCCCGTCATCATCTTCTTCTGCATCTCATTGGCAAGCGGAAGCGTACGCTCCGGCTGGTCGTGAATCGCGATGTAGCTGAGCGTGTGCGCCGGGGTATACATCAGAATGTCTTGCAGGTGATATGCTTCTTCCCCGTTTTCGTCCAGTGGTTCAAAGTTGTTCTTATGGTACAGCTGGATTGGCCGCTTTCTGTAGTTGAATCGCCACTCTCCCGCAATGGATTTCACATGGGCGGTATCCGCATCGAGAAAACTCACCTCCAGTCCAAGTTTCCTCGCATAGGCCACTATCGCATCCTGGAACATCGCCTTCTTCATGTTCTCTGTCCGGCTGATGTACTGGCTCAGTTCCAGTTCATCCGGCGTAGCGGAGAAGCAGTTCGTACAGAGCGAAATTTGTGGGTTTCGCTGGAATGAACTAAGGTAGATGCGGTTTTTGAATGGGATATTTTTGCACCGCTCGCATGAGCCTTTGTGACAAATTAAGGTCCGGTCGTCCATAATAAATCTTGCTCTCACCGTCCGCTGCGCCTCCGCTGTTTTCCGCAGTTTCCGAACCGCCATCTCGTGTGCCCTATCGTCCGGTGCGAACTTCTGAAGATGCAACGGCTGTGCATGAGCCGCTGTCGCATCCCGGTAGATTTCGCCATACACGCTCAAGAGTACGCCTCCTTTCCGCCGTGTTGGCCGAGGTCAAGAAAAAATGCCCGCCCGAAATGGGCGGGCATTCAGATTAGCTCAGGTGGCCTCGTATGCGGTCACAACATAGCGGTAATCACGCTCATTTGCGACGCAGGTAATCAGGGTAATACGGTTATCCGTAGTGCGGCTCAGGCAGTTCATATTGGTTTCCAAAACCTTGTCCACAGTAGAAACCTTGTAGGTTCTCGTACCGTATTGCGTGTTCAGCACAATCTTGTCTCCGGACTTCAGTGTATGAATTTTTCCGAAGTTGTTTTGAACTCCACGATTGTGTCCCGCAAGGCACACATTGCCATCCCAGATGGAGGAATCAATCACATGGCCAGCTCCGTACTTCATATTCTCGTTGGAGGTTCCTTCGGTGATGGTGTAATTGATTTTCAGCGCGGGAATCTTGATAGTTCCCAGCTTTCCCTTCGAATTGTAGGACGTCGATGTGACTGCCGTGAACTTGGTCGTTGCCTGAGTTGGTGTCGCAGCGTTTGCGGGTGTCACCGCGCCATAGGAACCGCTGCCACCGTCAACAGTCGGGAAACCATCAGCTCCAACAGAAACACTGCCGCCGGTGATAGCATCGGTCAGACTGCCGGGACCGACTGCGACATTATCGCTTCCGTCAATTCCGCGCAGGTCAATGAGTTTCTCAGACCTGTTAGGCAGATACGATTCCGGCGTTCCAAATCCGGGAGGCGCGTATGCCGCATTCTTGCTGTAATCCGACGCGCTGTCTGCGGCTGGGATTTCAAATTCTACCGACGTGATAGGGCCGAAGTTGCGTTCCTTGGCTCCTTCAACGGTGTAACTCATGGCGTTGGCGGGAAGTGCCGCCAACGATACGGTCATTACTGTCGCGACCACAAACGCTCCAATGCGTTTCTTCACGAAAAATCTCCTTTCTCAGTCAAAATGGTTGTAAGGTGTGGTGGGACTTGAAAACAAAGGCTTACTTCTTTTTCTCGTCCGGCTGATTCTGGTAAATTTCCTCGACCGTCACAGTCTTGTCTTCCTTCTTGCCGAAGAGAATGGGCCACAGAAAATACAGCAGCCCGACCAGCATTGCAAAGAACAGTACGGTGAACAGAACCATGAATCCGTTGGTCGTGCCGTCCTCATTCAGATAGACGTCATACCAATGAGAAGGCTCTTCCTCCGGTGCGAACAGGAGCGTGCAGAGGTAGCCCTCAACCTCGTCCTTTTCCACCGTTCCATAGTAATTGACCTCGTAGGCATAACCCTTAGCATAGCTGTAGCCAACCTTGCCGGAGTATGTCGCGGTTGCAGTAAAGCGGTTGCCAATATCGGGGTCATACGGATTATACTGCGCATCCTCACTCCAGGAGCAGTTTACCAGCTGAAGGGTTGCGCCGCCGGAGGTAACGGTTTTCGGGACAAGGGACAAATCGCCGTCAGACATACCGGGATACGTCTTGGTCACAGTCTTCTTCTGAGAACCCTTACCATACTCCGTAACGGTGGTCGTCAGCGTAGACGCATCCAGCGTCAACTCGCCGGCATACCCATCCTCGGTCACTTCATCGAGGTTGACTTCGAGAGTCGCGAGGATTTTGGCCTTATCGTTGGTATCGGACTCACCGGATACCTTCTTGACCATGTTCTTCTCGTCGTGGACCTCCTGCGGCTCCACGGTCATATCGAGGTAATTATAGGTCTTGCCTTTGTAGGTGAAGGAGCTGCGGTCAAGAAGCTCGATTTCCTTCTCCGTCTCCACCATGTAGACCTTTTGGGCAAGCCCTGTGTCATCAGACGGATAGTAGACATCCTGCGGGAACTGCATGGCACTGGCTGATACCACCGTGGACGCCATGATTGCCCCCGTCATCAGGAGACTTGCGAGACGTTCTTTTTTCACTGTTTCATTCCTCCTGCCTATCTTAAAGGCCTTCTGTTCTGGAGGAATCCTTGGCGACGGTGGAATTCTTCTTCCGCTTGCCGCCCTTCTTGCCCTTCGTCAGGTACAATGCGCCAAGACCGACGGCGCAAATACCGACAACGAGCAGCTCGCCTCCAGTGCTGGTAATGAAGTCACTGTACTTGGCTAATGCGCCCTTCTCGGACCCGGTGTCCGTGTCCGCAGTAACGACTTCGGTCTGCTGCGTCGGCTCACTGGCGTCTGCGGGTTCGTTGGCCGCGAGTGCAGTGCAGGTAAACAGGGACACAGCCATCACGGTTGCCGCCAGAGCCGAAAGAAAACGCTGGTTTTTCATGTGAATACACTCCTTATCGTTTTATTATGTGATTGCGAGTATCCCCGCCCTTCACATTTCCACTATATTATACCACTCAAAATTCTTGTAGTCAATTTTTTGCAGAATTTAATATGAAATATCTGAACAAAAAAGAAGGACGTCCAATGGACGTCCTTCTGCGGGGTGCTCTTTGGCAAGGTGGATTCTTCTGTTAAATCTTCAATAATTTTTCGGTTATTTCGGTATTTTTCGGTTATGAGGTCTCTCACAGATGAAGCACGCGCTCGCGAATCTCCTGCGTGCGGCCCTGATTCCAGAACTGCGTACCAATGTAGCCGCAGGTTCGGCGGGCAACATTCATCTTGTGCTGGTCGCGATTTCCGCAGTTCGGGCATTCCCAAACGAGCTTTCCGCCATCTTCGACAATTTGAATTTCGCCGTCATAGCCGCAGACCTGGCAATAATCAGACTTGGTATTCAGCTCTGCGTACATGATATTTTCATAGATGAACTGAATAACGCTGATAACCGCAGGAATGTTCTGCGTCATGTTTGGCACCTCAACGTAGCTGACGGCACCACCGGGAGAAAGCGCCTGGAACTCAGACTCAAAACTCAACTTGGCGAAGGCGTCGATGGGTTCGCGCACATTGACGTGGTAGGAATTCGTAATGTAGTCATGGTCGAAAACCTCCGGCACAACGCCGAACTTGGCCTTGAGTGCCTTAGCAAATTTGTAGGTCGTAGACTCCAGCGGCGTGCCGTAGAGGGAGTAGTCGATATTCTCCGTTTTCTTCCACTCCGCGCATTTGTCGTTCATTTTCTGCATGATGGCCAGAGCCAGCGGCTTACCTTCCTTGTCTGTGTGGCTGTGTCCGGTAAGGTAGTAGACCGCTTCATAGAGTCCGGCGTAACCCAAGGAAATTGTGGAGTATCCGTTGTAAAGCAGCTTGTCGATGGTCTCACCCTTTGCAAGGCGGGCCAAAGCGCCGTGTTGCCACAGAATAGGCGCGACATCTGATACCGTACCGAGCAGGTGTTCGTGGCGTAGGCGCAGCGCACGATGACACAACTCCAGCGTTTCATCGAACTCTTTCCAGAAGGCATCAAGGTCTTTGCCGGAATCCATCGCTACAAACGGAAGATTCACGGTCACAACGCCTTGATTAAAGCGCCCATAATACTTGTGCTTTCCGGGGACATAGTTTTTGGCGTTAGCGATATTTCTATACCGGCATCCGTGAAACGGTCCGGCGTCAGGAAACTGCGGCAGCCCATGCAAGGATAGATGTCGCCTTTGAGTTCCAACATTTTCTTCTCGCTGATGTAATCAGGAGTAAGATGCTTTGCGGAGCACTTTGCTGCCAGCTTTGTCAGCCAGAAGTATTTGCTGCCTTCGTAAGTGTTGTCCTCTTCCAGAAAATACAGGAGCTTCGGAAAAGCAGGTGCGACCCAAACGCCGACCTCATTCTTTACGCCCTGAATGCGCTGACGGAGCATTTCCGCGATGACCATAGCAAGGTCGTTTCGCAGACCTTCATCGTCACCGCATTCGTTGAGACACATACAGACCGAGATAAACGGAGCCTGTCCGTTGGTCGTCATCAGCGTCACCACTTGATACTGAATGATTTGGACTCCCTTTTTCACATCCTCCTTTACACGCTCCTCGGCAATCAGATTGATTTGGTCCTCGGATGCCTGAATCCCGGCCAGCGTCAATTCTTCTCTTACAGCAGTGCGGAATTTTTGACGGCTGACCTCCACAAAGGGAGCCAGATGCGTCAGGGTAATGGTCTGGCCGCCGTACTGGCTCGACGCTACCTGCGCGATGATTTGCGTTGCGATGTTGCAGGCGGTGGAGAAGCTGTGAGGCTTTTCAATGAGTGTTCCAGTAATGACCGTTCCATTCTGGAGCATATCCTCCAGATTCACCAGGTCGCAGTTATGAATGGGCTGGGCCGAATAATCCGTATCGTGAAAATGAATACGTCCCTCGTCATGTGCCGCCGTGATTTCGGCGGGCAGGATAAGTCTGCGTGTCAGGTCGCGATTTACCTCACCAGCAATATAGTCTCGCTGGGTGGAAACGATATCGGGATTTTTATTCGAATTCTCCTCCTTCGCATCCGCACTACTGCGGTGCAGAATGGCAAGGATTTTGTCATCGGTCGTATTCGCCTTCCGCATCAGCTCGTGCTGATAGCGATATACGGCGTAATTCTTTGCCAGACGGTAAGCGCCGGCCTTCGCGATGGCATATTCCACCATGTCCTGTACGGATTCTACGGTCGGAATGGTTTTCATGTTTGAGCAGGCGTTCTCAATGCTCAAAGCAATACCTGCTATGATGTCACGGTCGAGACGCTCTGGTATCGAAACACTGGCGTTGGCCTTCTCAATGGCTCTCTCAATTTTACTGCGGTCGAAGAGAACCTCCTCGCCGCTGCGTTTTCTGATTTTCAACATGGTTCTTCTCCTTTCAATAAAAAAACTGTCTTATTCTTATATTGCCGTGCTTTCTTCAAGAAACATACTACTTCTGCCGGGAACCTGAACACTTGAGTTCCTGTATTCCCTGCACGCACTGCTTTGGATGTTTCTGTACCCTATAGAGAGGCATAGCGGAACGTCCCAATAGGACATTCCGCTATGCGTTGTGTATTTGGTTACGCGGCTCCTTTTGCCGGCACACGCTCATAGAGTACGACGTCATCGCCCTCCACAGCGCGTTCCACCAGCTTCCACGTCTGGTGGTCATCTGAGAACCAGACCGCATCACCGGCGTAAATAGACGGCAGCCCGGACATGAGCAGCCAGTCCTCCATCGTATCGCACACCGTATCGCTCAAGGCAGAGCGGCGGCATAGGATACGGCCTGTACGGACGGTCTCTTTCCCTTTCGGTACAGAAAGCTCAAAGTGCGCCATTCTGACGCCGGAGGACATGGTGAAGGTATCGACCATGCCTCTCCGCTCAATATAGCGGTCTATACGGCGCTCAAGTGCCTGGATGTTCTTCGTGCAGATGTGCTTGCCAAGATAGGCAATGGCAAATCCGCCGGAGACCACAGACAGGCTCTTGAAAAGCTCGGCGTCGGTCAGATTACCGGCGTCAGATGCTCCCGCTACCGAGAGAAGCGCTACAGCAGCTACAACGATGGCCGCTGTAAAGGCGGAGCTGAGAAGCTGATAGGCTCGCAGACTCTTTTTTACACGTTTCATTTTTCATTTCTCCTTTTTGTTTACTTGTTTCACAACCACCAAGTCCACCGCCTCAAACTCCACAATGTCGTCAAGATGGAAGGACGAGACGAAGTTGCCAACAATAACGTTCACAAAGCGGTACTTCCCGTTGTTACAGTACAGCACCTTGTCGGCCTTGTAATGGCGTGTGTACTTGTCGTCTTTGCAGCGTACTTTCACGTCCATTACTCACTTCACCTCCAATTCCACGATTTTCCAGTCATTGTCTCCGTGATGGTTCGCCCATGCGTTGTCTTCGTGGATTTCAAAGTCATCGTAGCAATCTCCGATATGCAGATTATTGGCATCCGCAACGCCGGTCTGAGCAATCTCAGCCAGCATCTGTGCCTGCGCTGCTTCGAGAGATGGAAACTGCTCTGCGGTGATTTCACGGTCAAGGACCGAAATCAGCAGGTATGGCTTTGCGGCAGTCTTGTTTTGCTCTTCCATTGCCTTTGCAATACGCTCTGCGCTCTTTACAAGGGATGGAAAGTCGTGATTGAGGAACCGTTGTCCGGCGACTGTTTCAGCAAAATTCATTTTCATTTCTCCTTTTTGTTTATGAAATTTTTATATATAAAAGCCAGCATCCGCAATGGATACTGACTGAATTTTCTTTATGTATGTGATACTTCCTTTGTATGGTTTCAGCATACCGGCGGAGATGGAAAATGGCTCATTTCTCTGTCGAGAACCTAAGAACCTGCGAGTGCGCAAAAAAGGACCGGCAGGAAATCCTGCCGGTCACGAGAAATGTACGACTATCTCCAGGTCATGTTGCATTTGTGCTCTGCGCAGTCCTCCAGAATTCTCTTAAAATCCCGAAACATCGCACAGTCTTTCCTTCCAACATATCCGTAGCAGATATTGTCGTCGTAGTTGCCGATGACCTTCAGTAACTCTTTGCAGGCTCCATAGCGAATCGAACCTTCACAGTCCGATTGCAGACAGAAATCGACAATTTTCACGGAGACACACTTCTTGTTGAGCAACTCCTCCGTTTTCTTGTCAAAATCCTCGTAGAACTTTTCGCGTTCCTTTTCATCGCAGATGCGTTCCTCGACAAGCGCCTTGTAGTGGCTGGTCCACGGCTCTCCAACGAGTTCGGAAATTTTGCTCCGCAGCCGC
>ENA-OPCL01002731-OPCL01002731.1-human-gut-metagenome-genome-assembly--contig:-NODE-2731-length-11077-cov-5.566050_pt1 | contig 11077 bp, 9 predicted proteins | sample MGYA00241251_ERZ501482 | MGnify/ENA primary metagenome ERZ501482 (study PRJEB25962, sample SAMEA2042581) | human gut metagenome | biome: human gut; feature: human-associated habitat; material: faeces... | reverse complement strand
TTGAGCCTGTCTCCGCGTGGGAAACGCCGGGAGCGATGGAGTCACTTTGCGACGCCTTCCAGACGGCCGCGCAGGACGCCGAGCTTGACCCGCTGCTGCTGATCCCCATCTTCATTCTAGACTTTCTCTGCATCCATCCCTTCAACGATGGCAACGGCCGCATGAGCAGGCTCCTGACGCTGCTGCTTTTGTACCGCTCCGGCTATCTTGTCGGCAAATATATCAGCATCGAAAAGCTGATCTCCGATACCAAGGAGACCTATTACGAGGCCCTGCAAGCCAGCTCCTACAACTGGCACGAAGGGACGAACGATTATGCGCCCTTCGTCACCTATATGCTGGGCGTTCTGGCGGCGGCTTATCGGGATTTTGAAAGCCGGGTTGAGCTGCTGACGACAAAGGGGCTATCTAAGCCCGACCGGGTGCGCGAGATCATCAAGAACCACCTTGGCAAGATCACCAAGAGTGAGATCATGGCCAAATGCCCGGACATCAGTCAGATCACCGTCCAGCGCGCGCTGGCAGAGCTGCTGAAATCCGGCGAGATCACTAAACTCAGCGGCGGGCGCTACACGGCGTATGTCTGGAGCGGAGAGGAAACGCTATGATGAGAAAGTCATGGACGAAGTGGATATTAACTGCTGTTATAGCACTGGTACTAATTGCTGGAGTTCCGATCATAATCAACGAGTGCTACAAAACAAACAGCGGATACATGACCATATGGGGTGCTGCGGATGCGCTTGCCTACTATGGCGCTATCATCGCCTCCATTGGGGCGGCTTTAGGTGTGTTCGTCTCAATAAAAGCAGCTACCAAGAACTATCGGGATGATGTTCGGGCACGCGTTATGCCGTTTATTGCAGTGACCCCATTTGAGCGAAAAGCAACTGTGAATACAATGGCTTTATTAAGAGAGAAAGTGGAGAAGAAGGAAAAACCCAAGGACACAGATGACACCTCTGCTGTGCAGTACGATGAATATAAATTAAGTCAAATCTATTTTGTTATTACGACGCATGGCATTGAAGCAAAGAACAAACTAGACAAAAGCCAACAAGTAATTCTTGAACAAGCGGGAAACATGTGGGTTTCAATGACAAGCGGAGTAGAAATACATCAACGCATAGATTTTTACAGTATGCCTTTGGAAATTGAGAATGTTGGAAATGGGACGGCGGTAAATCTGCGCGTAGGATTCAACCGTACAGAGGACAGCGGTAGGCGTAGATTTGTTCGCCCAATGATGTTGAAGCAAGGGCAAACATTGTATATCCATATCTTCTCAACAGCCGATTTCGATGTGGTTTGCGGGGACTATATCTTGGAATTTCATTATGAGGACATTTACGGGAACAAGTATGCTCAAGAATTCCCCGTCAAGTATAATAAAAATGAAAATAATCAGGAATACCAAAGTATAGATCTGGTTGGAAAACAGATTAGAAAAACGGAGGATACCCATGCCAACACTTGAATGGATCGGAAAAGATAAAGTCGTGAATCATCATCTGGACGTGCCGTTTCGGGTGTTGGAGCGCAAGTACAGCTTTGACGAAAATGGACAGCACAACGAAGATAATGGCAGCGAAAACATGCTCATCCGGGGTGACAATCTGGAAGCCCTGAAAGCGCTGCTGCCCCGATATGAGGGGCGTGTCAAGTGCATTTACATCGATCCGCCCTACAACACCGGCAACGAGGGCTGGGTCTATAACGATAACGTCAACGATCCGAAAATCAAAAAGTGGCTGGGCGAGGTTGTCGGCAAAGAGGGCGAGGACCTGACCCGCCATGACAAGTGGCTGTGCATGATGTACCCGCGGTTGAAGCTGCTGCAAAAGCTGCTGGCGGACGATGGTGTTATTTTCGTTAGCCTTGATTTCCATGAGCAGCCCGTCATGAGACTTATCATGGATGAAATATTTGGAGTAAGCAACTACGTTTCAGAAATCGCTTGCGTAAACAAACCTTCTGGTCGATCTGACGACAAATATATAGCCACAGCGCATGAAAGTATTATCGTGTATCGCAAATCTCCGCTGCTCGTGCTTGGCGGATTTGAGCCAGAAGAAAAGATTACCAAACGTTACAATAAGCGCGATACTGACGGCAGGCTTTATCGTGAAGAAGATTTGCGAAAAAGAGGTACGCATGACGAAAGAACTGACCGTCCGAATCTGTTCTATCCATTTTTCTTTAATCAGGAAACTGGGAAACTTATTGTTGGCAATAATGATGAAAAAACGCCAGATGGTTTTATACGCATTGAACCGATGAAGTCTAAAGATGTTCAGGGAACGTGGCGTTGGGGGCAAGATACAGCGATTGCTCAAAAAACATATATACATCCTCGCTATATGCCAAACAAGCAACAATGGAGTTTGTTTGAATGGGAATATCTTGACGAACGTGGAGCCGCTAAACCAACCACACTTTGGGATTTCAAAGACGTAAATAGTGAGAGAGGCACAGAAGTATTCATTAAGTATTTAGGCTTCAAAAAAGAAGATTTTCCGAATCCGAAGCCCGTTGGAACAATTCAGCGAATTTTGCAGATTGCCACTACTGCTGATGATATCATCCTCGATTCCTTCGCCGGTTCCGGCACCACCGCCCATGCTGTCCTCAACATGAACAAGGCGGACGGCGGACACCGCAAGTTCATCCTCGTCGAGATGATGGACTACGCCGACAGCATTACCGCCGAGCGCGTCAAGCGCGTGATCCGTGGCTACGGCGAGGGCAAGAACGCCGTGGAGGGCACGGGCGGCAATTTCAGCTTCTATGATCTTGGCGAACCGCTGCTGCACGGTGATGTGCTCAACGAAAATGTGGGCGTGGAAAAGATCCGGGAGTATGTGTACTTTACAGATACGAAAGCCTCTCTGCCGGAATCGCACCCGGACGAACCGTATTTTATGGGTGTCCACATTGGCAGCGCTTATTATTTCTATTATGAAAAACAAGCTATTACTACGCTGAACCGGGAGTTCCTGCATACGGTCAAAACCGAGGCCGATGCCTATGTGATCTACGCCGACCTTTGCACGCTCAACGAGGCAGAACTGGAGAAATACCACATTACATTCAAGAAAATCCCCCGGGATATTACGAAACTGTGAGGAGGGCATGGAATGGAACTCAACAACTATCAAAAGCAAGTCATGCGTGACCTCTCCGCATACTTGGACTGCGTCAACCGTGGAACCAATCTGTTTTCCGCGTGGCGGGAATACTGGTTTTCCAAGGATGTGGCCGTTGGCCTCGGCGGAGTACCATCCTATAATAACTCTATTGAACGTGCGCCCCATGTTTGCATGAAGGTGCCCACCGGCGGCGGCAAGACTTTTATGGCCTGCGCTTCCGTTCGGCGGATTTTTGATGCCTTGCCCACCGGAAAGCCGCAGGTGGTGGTGTGGCTGGTCCCCAGCGATTCCATCCTGACACAGACCATCCGCACGCTATCCGATGTGGATCACCCTTACCGGCAGAGACTGGATCAGGATTTTGCCGGGCGTGTCGGCGTGTACACCAAGGAAATGCTGCTGAACGGGCAGAACTTTTCGCCGGACACTGTGCGGGAAATGCTGACAGTCTGCGTAATGAGCTATGGCTCGCTGCGCATTGACAGCCGGAAGAAAGATGTTCGCAAGGTCTATCAGGAAAACGGCAATCTGTTCCGCTTTGCAGAGTATTTCAAGGACACGCAGGCGCTGTTGGCCGATACGCCGGATACGGCGCTGATTCAGGTACTGCGTCATCTGGAGCCTGTTGTGATTGTGGACGAAAGCCATAATGCAGAATCAAAGCTCAGCACAGAGATGCTGAATAATCTGAACCCGTCATTTGTACTCGATCTGACGGCAACGCCGCGCAAAAACAGCAACATTATCTCCTATGTGGACGCCCGTGAGCTGAAGAAGGAGCACATGGTAAAGCTCCCCGTAGTGGTATATAACCGCACCACCCGGCAGAGTGTCATTCAGGATGCCATCCAGCTGAGAGGAAGCATTGAGCAGGAAGCTATTGCCGCAGAAGCAGCTGGTGGGAAGTATATTCGGCCCATTGTACTGTTTCAGGCGCAGCCGCGCACCGGAGACAACAGCGATACGTTTGATAAAATCAAGGCGATGCTGGTCGGTATGGGCATTCCGAAAAACCAAATAGCGGTGAAAACATCTAATGTGGATGACCTCAAGGGACAGAACTTGATGAGCAGGGATTGTGAAATCCGATACATCATCACCGTCAACGCGCTGAAAGAGGGCTGGGACTGCCCCTTTGCCTACATATTGGCGTCACTGGCCAACCGCACCTCCACTGTGGATGTGGAGCAGATTTTGGGACGCATTCTGCGTCAGCCCTATGCAATGCAGCACAGCTCGCCGCTGCTGAACACCTCCTATGTGCTGACAAACTCCGTGGATTTCCACACTACATTGGAGAAAATTGTGGCTGGTTTGAATAAAGCAGGCTTCAGCCGTAAGGATTACCGTATCGGCGAAGCGATTGAAGCGCCGCAGGTGCCGGTTCAGCCGGAAGCAGAACAGACGGAAATTCCATTTGCGCCGCAAGCCACTGAGTCCGATGCCTTTGACGATGTAAATGTACAGGAAGTGAAAACGGCGCTGGAAAGCACGGCGCAGGGAAGCGCTGCGATTTCTGCAATGGTTCGGGAAGCAACGGTGCAGGCGGAAACCTACACGGCGGCGGCCAACGAAGCGGATGACGGATTTATGGGAGGTGAGCTGGGAGATATGCTGATACAAAATAGGGTACAGCCCTATCTTGCTAAAGAGGTATCCGCATTGCGGATTCCGCAGTTTTTCCTTCGTTCCGTTCCGGATTTATTTGGTGATGAATTTGAACTGCTGGAGAAGGAGAATCTTTCCGAGGGATTTTCTCTGACCGGGCAGGATGCACAGGTTAGCTTTGAGCTGGCCACCGGTGAAATGTACCGCGTGGATGTGGAGGATCACGGCGAGGCAGTGCCTAAGTACAAGCGTGCGGACAGTGAGCTGAGTGAATACATCCGCAATCGCATGGCACAGCTTCCGCCAGAACAGAAAATTCAAAGCTGTACCAATATGCTATGCACCCAGATCAATCGGAACAATCGATATGCAGCATCGGAGATCAACGACTATGTGCGTAGAATCGTTGGCGGCATGACACAGGATGAGTTGGCAGCTATGGAGACGGCCATCCCGACATACGCAGCCAAGATTTCTAAGAAGATTGAAGGGCTGGAAGACGCATATCGGGAAGAGCAGTTCCTTCGCTGGCTGGATGCAGGCAAAATTGTATGCCGTGAAAGCTATGCACTGCCGCCTGTGATTACACCTGCCGTCACAACGGATGCCATTCCCAAGTCCTTGTATGAGGCTGAGAAAGACGATATGAACCCGGAAGAGCATGAGCTGATCGACGCCGTGGTAGCCCTTGACAATATCAAATGGTGGCACCGAATCATTGAGAAGAAGGGCTTCCGGCTGAATGGCTTTATCAACCATTATCCGGACTTCATGGTCATGACCAAGTCCGGAAAGCTGGTGCTGATTGAGTATAAAGGTGATGACCGGGATAACAGCAACAGCGCCCGTAAGCTGAAGCTCGGCCGTAAATGGCAGGCGCAGTGTGGGCCGGAGTACCGGTATTTTATGGTGTTCAAGAATCGGGACTTCGGCATCGACGGAGCATATACGCTGGATCGGTTTGTTGAGATTATGCGGGAATTGTGATAATATAGGAAGCGCAGAGAAGGAGAAAAATGTGAACACTATTACAATCACATCATTTTCAGACTACATATCATACATCGAACATAATTATGGACGGAATCATTTATTTAGAGGATTAAAAAAGAGAGCATATCTATTGATTCCAAAAATCGGCCGTTCTAATTATGTTCAAAGATGTGCTGGGGAAGCTGAGCAACAACTATTTGCCCTACAGGACTTAGAAGAGCAAACGATGAATGAGTTCATAAAAATGTCAGTTCCTCATATGGATTTGCGAGACATGAATCCATGGGATCAATGGACGATCGGCCAGCACCATGGACTTCCTACTAGGTTTTTAGATTGGACTGAGAACCCACTAATTGCAGCATATTTTGCAACTGAAGATGCTACAGATGATGTTGCGGTTTGCACAATCGATCGAACCCAGTTTAATGCAGGGACAGATGATATTCCTGATGTTTTCTCACTTCCTGACGGAGATGATGTAATCCTACATGTTCCAAGCTATATCAATGCACGTATTATTGCTCAAAAGGGAGTTTTTACTGTTCACAAGAACCCAACCAAGCCGCTTGACCAGACAAAAATTAATGGCGACTTTTGTTGCGTAGACCAACTAATAATCCCTAAAGCAGCAATACGAGAATTTGTTAAAGACTTGGACTGGTTTGGCATTAATCGCTCGTTTATATATCCAGGACTTGATGGTCTTGCATATTATCTTGACTTCAAAGCTAAAGGAGGCATTGACTAATGTACGTGCCAGTCATGAAAAATCGCACTGTAGAAATCAGCGTATTACAGCAATTAGGTGCAATGCATGTATTTGATGGAGATGTAATTCCTTTAGTAGAGCTAATCCAAGAAAGGACAAGAAGCAATAACAAAAATACATTTATTCAAGACTTGTGTAATCTTCTTGAAAATGCGCCCAAAATGCATGTAATGGTTGATTTTTATAAATCGACCAAGTTACGGAGTACAACAGACGCAATTCGAGAATATGTGACTATGTCGGTGCGTTTTCCGGATTTTGGCGAACGTGAGCTCATTCCTTTGACACCATATTGCGAGCGCGTTGTGCCAGTTATCTCGTATCTTCATGAGAGTATATCGCTGGAACGCATCAAGATGGAAACCATTCAGTTTCGGAACAACTTTCCTCGCGTAGCTTTTCGAATAAAGGTTCAAGAATTTGACCACGTATTCTCGTGCGTTGAAACGCTTATTTCTTCTGGCGATTATTTAATCTTAGATATTGAATCCGCGTCTCATATGAGCCCGGTTTTCAAGAAAATCTATAAACGAATTGCTGAAAGCAAGAGAAAACTAGGATTTACTTCGGTGATAATAAATGCACATCGCCCTGAAGGCCTTACAAACAAAGAAATGCTAGATGGTGAGCCGATCGCAGACATTGATAACAGCCTAAAGGAGTTATATTCAACCGTCTATATGCACAAGTTCGACGGATTTGGAGATTATGCGTGTATTTCTGCTGCACTTCCTTCGACGGGCGGTGCTATTAGTCCAGTAGGAATCTATTATTCTAACGAAAATAATTACTTTGTAGCGTATAAAGGAAGAGCGCCTCAACTATCCGAATTTCCAACTTATATTGCACCTAGAATCATTGAATCGGAATATTGGAAGGAATTTAGTGATACGCATCATGAAAATTGTGCAGGATGTAAGGAAATTGCAAAAATTGTATCCGGTGCTAAGAGCGGGAGAAATCAAGCTCAGTGGAAGATGATAACCATGCTGCATTATATTTACACCATGTTTGAAACAAGCGCATAAAAGAATGGCTCAGTCAGCGTAATCTGGCTGAGCCATTCTTCATTTTGCATATAACAAATTGGGATCCATTTTGGATGAGAAAAAGCTTTGAATATCAACAGGCAAAATTTGATCAAAATGTTCGGTAATAAACCTCCATTGATCCGCATATTTGTGTCTTAATAGCTTTCGATATGGCGTCCAAATTGACCGCGTGGCGGCGATTTGCAAAAGGCGTGTACGCTTATCTGCTCGCGTTTTGAAGTCTTTTTCATTTAACAGTTTAAGCAAATAGCTCATGTCCCCGCTTGACAGGCTATCGAGACAAAATTTAATATCACAGCAATTCTTTTGCGCACATTTTTGATAAGAGAAGACCACTTCTCTGTTTTTTGTAATTCTGTAGGAAATAATACCACAGGATTCAGGGATAAGATTTTTCACGTCGTTCACGCGACCAATGGGAACGATAACGTATACTTTTTCAAAAGTTCTTAAATAATCTTGCATCTGACTTCCCAAGCGGTCAAAAGTGTCATACTCAGTCTTAATTTCATATGCATACGAACTGCCGTTTATTCTACATATGTCAATCCGACTGTCTCCGATGTTCATTTCAAATGCAACGATATGATTCAACTGATCTTTTAGATGCTTAATAAAATAGTACTTAATAACTCTTTCGCAAAAGTAGTAATTAAATATCATATCATTAACTACTTTATTTGACAGACAAGTTTTTCGCAGCAGTTCAATATCGCTACTATTTGTTTTATTAAGTACATATCCTATCTTCGCCCAACGCACATCTTCAGGGTCATAAATATTATAGTCTTTATTGATTGTTTTACACATCTGAAGAATTTCATCGTCAGAGTAGTTATTCAAAATCGATTGAAGCAGCAAAAGCATAACACTCACCCGTTTTTAGTTTTATCCCATGTAATTCTTAGCCCAATCACCGCAGCCATTTCTAAGGCTTCAGAATATTTAATAGTGCCTCGGGCTAACTTATTTGAAATATTTTGTACCGTTGTTCGCTCGTCTGGCGTCCTATGCTGATTCATCCGAGTCACAACCTCAGTAAGTGTCAGGCCATTTTGAGCAATGATGGCTTTAATTTCATTATGAACTTGATTGCGCTCCACGCTCTCACCTCAAACACTATAACAAATATTTTTATTTATTATAGTGTATTTTCTGAAAACAGTCAAGGAGAACAAACGGAGAATGTCCCAGAAGGTAATCCTAAAAGGCACTGGAACTCGCTGAATCTCAACGAGTTCCAGTGCCTTTTCTGCTTGATAAAATCTCCTTTGATACGCACGATTGTAGTTTCTGTTACTATGTACTACTCCCACCCCTGCCGTTTGGCCAAATCGCCCATCGCGAAGCAGAATCTCTCCCACCGTGCCAATGTCATCAGCAGCGGGTCGCCCTCGCGGATACGCATGGTGCGGCGGATCTCCTTGGGGATGACCACGCGGCCGAGGTCGTCGATCCGGCGCACGATTCCGGTTGCCTTCATATTCTGAAAACTCCTTTGCTCTGTTTTGCGTTTCGGCAACCCTATTTTCTGCAAATTCCGGTAATCTATGCAGGCCGTGCCGCGCAAGGGTGCATACGCGCCATTTTCCGCCGCCTTGTACGCGCAGCAGACTGCAGCCGCTTTGTCAAAAAGCATTACTTTTTGACAGTCTCAAAAAAGCCCGGCCGGTCTCCCGGTCGGGCTTTGGGACATATGGGTCTGACGGCTCAGAACTGGATCTCCTTGCCGTTTTTGCGCCACTGCTTGAACTCCGCGACGGCGGTGAACAGCGCATCGGACGAGGAGTTGATGGCAGTTTCGAGCGAGTCCTGAATGACGCCGATGATGAAACCGACGCCGACGACCTGCATGGCAACATCGTTGGAGATGCCGAACAGGGAGCAGGCCATGGGGATCAGCAGCAGGGAGCCGCCGGCCACGCCGGAAGCACCGCAGGCACCCAGAGCGCTCATAGCGCTCAGCACGATGGCTGCAGGCAGAGACACCTGAATGCCCAAGGTGTTAGCAGCGGCCAGCGTCATGATGGTGATGGTGATGGCGGCACCGTCCATGTTGATGGTGGCGCCCAGCGGGATGGAGACGGAGTACATATCCTTGTCCAGACCCAGCTTTTCGCACAAGGCCATGTTCACGGGGATGTTGGCGGCGGAGCTGCGGGTGAAGAAGGCGGTCAGGCCGGACTCACGCAGGCAGCGGAACACCAGCGGATAGGGGTTGCAGCCCAGATAGATAAACATGATGAGGGGGGAGACGATGAGGGCCATGAACAGCATGGTGCCCACCAGCAGGGCCAGCAGCTTGCCGTACTGGGTAAAGATGGCAAGGCCGTTGCCGGAAACATTGGTGTAGACCAGACCCATGATGCCGAAGGGTGCCAGATTGATGATCCAGCGCACGATCTGGGAGACCGCATCGGCGGTGTTTGCCATAAAGGTCTTGGTGGTGTCAGAGCCGATCTTCTTCATGGCCACGCCGAACATGCAGGCCCAGAACAGGATGCCGATGTAGTTGCCGCTCATGATGGCACTGACGGGGTTTGCCACAAAGTTGGTGAGCAGAGTGCCCATCACTTCGCCCAGACCCTGCGGCACCACGTCCGACTGGGCAGCGTCTGCCAGCACGACCGTGACCGGGAACATAAAGCTGGTCACCACTGCGATGGCCGCAGCCAGAAAGGTGGTGAGCATGTACAGCCAGATGACCGTGCCGAAGCGGCGGTCCAGCTTGGAAGAGCCCTGTGCCAGAGCACTTGCCACAATCACGAACACCAGCACCGGGGCGATGCCCTTCAGTGCGCCAACGAACAGGCTGCCCAGTTCACCCACCCAGCCTGCACCGGGGGCCACCAGAGCCAGCACCGCACCGATGATCAGACCGACCAGAATGCGAACGATCAGGCTGATGCCGTTGTAGCGGGCAACTGCCTTGTTCAACGTTTTCATATAGACACTCCTCTTTCCTATTGTACGCCAATGGCGCACAGCTTCCTGTCTCTTACACAAGGACGGGTGTTATTATAGCACATACGGCAGAGAAATGAAAGCGTTTTCAGACATTTTTCGTTCACAAATTTGCATTCAGGTCGGTGCCCATGGGGTTTTTCCGTCGATCTGTATTTGTAGTGAGGACAGATTTAACCGTTCGCGGCTTCGTTCTCTCCGTCACCGTCGAGCGGCGCAGGGCGGAGCGAGCGGGGGCAAACAAAAAAGCCTGCGTGCGCAGTCCTGCATGGCAGGCTCTGCATCCGCAGACCGGGGCTCTTTGGGGGTGTATTCTGTTTCAACCCAGCGGCTGGGTGGGGGCAAGCTTCTGGTAGGCAAAGCGGGGCGAGCCGTCTGCCACATGGATGACACCGCAGCGGGTAAAGCCGTTCTTTTCCAGCAGATGCTGCATGATCTTGTTGTCGGCGTGGGTGTCGGCACGCAGGCTCTGGCAGTGCTCCATGCTCCAGTCCAGCACGGCCTTGCCCACGCCCTTGTGCTTTCCGGCCGATGCCAGA
>ENA-OPCL01002722-OPCL01002722.1-human-gut-metagenome-genome-assembly--contig:-NODE-2722-length-11104-cov-1.735270_pt1 | contig 11104 bp, 8 predicted proteins | sample MGYA00241251_ERZ501482 | MGnify/ENA primary metagenome ERZ501482 (study PRJEB25962, sample SAMEA2042581) | human gut metagenome | biome: human gut; feature: human-associated habitat; material: faeces... | reverse complement strand
GAGCTGCCGCGCCGCACTGCAGGAGCAGTTACAGAAAACGGAGCAGAAACTGGATGCGGCCGCACATAATCTGTCCAAAATCCGCAGAAACTATGCAAAACGGCTCGAAACACAGATTATCGAAGGTCTGCGCGACCTGAATTTCCTGCATGTCGCATTTGAAATTTCATTTGAAAAGACAAAAAGCTACACCGAAAACGGAACCGATGCTGTGGAGTTCTTAATCTCCACAAACCCGGGCGAAGCGATCCGTCCGCTGGCGAAAGTTGTTTCCGGCGGTGAACTGTCGCGAATCATGCTTGCAATCAAGACGATTCTTGCCGACCGCGACGAGACAGAAACCCTGATTTTCGATGAAATCGACACCGGAATCAGCGGAAGGACGGCGCAGAAGGTTTCCGAAAAAATGGCACAGATCGGGCAGCGCCATCAGGTCATCTGCATCACGCATCTGCCGCAGATCGCGGCGATGGCAGATTCTCATTTTGAAATCGAAAAAAACGTCGAAGAAAACGAGACCGTCACATCGATCCATCCATTATCCGAGGAAGATTCTGTCAGAGAACTGGCAAGAATGCTTGGCGGCGCGAAAATTACGGATTCTGTTCTGGCAAATGCCAGCGAGATGAAGGAATTGGCACAGGTACAAAAATCTGCAAGACTCAAATAAAGAGAAGTCCGCATACTAAGAGGGAAATCACGAAACAAAGCGTGGTTTCCCTCTTTTTCGCGGGCGGCGAGTCAAAGTCCGTGCCTGCACGAGAACTTGACGACCGCCGCGAAAACAAAAGAAATGCCGCAGTTCTGCCCTGCGGCGGAAAGGATGGGAATGCAAATGACGAGAAAACAAAAATACCGAAGAGTCCTGCTTGCGCTGGCGGCGCTGTTTCTGATCCTCGCTGTTCTTCTTGGCTACGATGCCATGCGCGAATCCCTGCCGGATACGATGTATGTGGATGAGAACAGCGAAAGCCCGTTTCAGCCGCTCACGAAACATCCGCTTCTGACAATTTCGGAAGATACGAAGGAAGCAGAAAAAAACGAATTCGGAGAAACGGGTGAAACGGTTGTAGAATGTTCCGCCGCCGGGATCCCGCTGAAAAAGATCCGTGTGATCCAGGAAGAACGGCCGAAAGTTGCCGTCTGCGGCGCGCCGGTCGGTATCTATATGGAGACCGACGGTGTGATGGTGATCCGTACAGCCGAAATCCGTTCGTCCGACGGTGTGCGCCCCGCGCGTCGCATGGTCCGACGGAGCCGTCAGCCGTCCGTCAGAAAATATTCTGCGGGAAGGCGACTATATCACAAAAGTAAACGGACAGAGCATCCGCAGCAAGCAGGAGCTGATTGATGCAGTAAAAGTATCAAACGGTTCCCCGGTGTGTCTTTCCCTGCTTCGGGACGGGGAAACGATCGAGGTGCAGGTGACACCGCAGAAAAGCCAGGACGGCACCTGCCGCCTCGGGGCCTGGGTCCGCGACAATATGCAGGGAATCGGAACACTGACTTTCGTGGAACCGGACGGAACCTTTGCAGCGCTCGGCCATGGAATCAGTGATGTCGATACCGGAAAAATGCTCCAATTGAACGGCGGAGAACTGTATCTGACACAGATTCTGTCTGTGATCCCGGGAAAAGCGGGTGTACCGGGTGAACTGCAGGGTGTGATCCATTACGAAGAAAAGAACCGTATCGGGTTAGTGGCGGAGAATACCATCTACGGTATCCACGGCGTTCTGGACAGGGAAAAAAGCAGTGCACTGCCGCTTACCGTGACGGAAATTGCCTATCGGCAGGAGATCGAGACGGGACCGGCCACCGTGCGGATGTGCGTGGACAATACGGTAGAAGAGTATGAGGCGGAGATTACAGAAATCGATCTTGGAAGCGAGAATACGAACAAAAATTTTGTGCTCGAAATTACCGATCAACGGCTGCTACAGAAAACCGGCGGCATCGTACAGGGAAATTCCGGCTCGCCGGTGCTCCAGAACGGAAGGCTGATCGGCGCCATTACCCATGTTTTCGTAAACCATCCGGAAAAAGGCTACGGTGTCTTTGCGGAAAACATGCTTGCACGGAACTGAAAAAATATGCGTTAATTTGGTTGAAATTGTTACAAACTTCCGAATTTTTACGGAAAATGTCGATCGAATTTTCAAAAATTTACGGGAAATATATTGAAAATGCGAAAAAATAAAATTATAATGTCTGTGTGATTGGAAAAAGTTCAGAAGAAAACGGATGCAGTGAAATTCCGGAAAGACTATGAGTTTTTGCAAAGGAGAGCTTTATGGAAAAGATCAACATTGCCATCGCGGATGATAACGAACGCATGCAGGAAATGCTTGGGAACGTCATAAAACAGGATGACACGCTTGAACTGATCGGGCAGACCGGAAACGGAAATGATATCTACAGTATCATCCGCGACAAAGAACCGGACGTCGTACTGCTTGACATTTTCATGCCGAAGATGGATGGTCTGACTGTAATGGAGAAAGTCAATGAGGATAAAAATCTGAAAAAAAGACCTGCCTTTATCGTTGTCTCCGCCGTAGGAGAGGAGAGGATCACCGAAGATGCGTTCCGGCTCGGCGCTTACTATTACGTCTTAAAACCGTTCGACAACGAAACTCTTCTGAACCGGATCAAAGCAACAAAAGGAATGACATCAGTAAGAAGATACCATCCAAGAAATTTTACAAACCCCGGAAAAGAGCCGATCTGTCCGCCGGAAAACAGTCTGGAAATCGATGTGACAAATATGATCCACGAGATCGGCGTTCCTGCCCATATCAAAGGATACCAGTACCTGCGCGATGCGATTCTGCTTTCCGTAGAGGACACGGAAATGCTCAATTCCATTACCAAGATTCTCTATCCGACCATCGCGAAACGCCACCAGACAACGTCAAGTCGTGTCGAGCGTGCCATCCGCCATGCGATTGAAGTGGCCTGGAGCCGCGGCAAAATGGATACAATCGACGAGCTGTTCGGCTATACCGTGAACAACCGCAAGGGTAAACCGACAAATTCTGAATTTATTGCATTAATTGCAGATAAAATACGTCTTGAACTGAAAAATCAGTAAAAAGTAACAAAAAAATCCGAACAAACGGAGAAATTACAGAAGTTTAGACTTTTTTTTCTGGACAAAGTACGGTATAATACAGACAGGACGTTGATTATCCTTTCGCGTTTCATAGGATCGTGACAAAAAGGAAGGAATTACAGAAAAACAAAGATGCGATAATCAGCATGAAATTACAGGAGGATTCTTTTCATGAAAAATATTTTGTTCGTGGCTTCAGAGTGTGTACCGTTCATCAAAACAGGCGGTCTGGCGGATGTAGTAGGTTCTTTGCCGAAATACTTCCCGAAAGAGTATTTTGATGTGCGCGTGGTGATTCCAAAATACGCAGGAATCAAAGAACAGTTTAGAAATCAGATGCAGTATGTGACAAACTTCTACATGGATCTGAACTGGAGACAGCAGTATGTCGGCATTTTCGAGATGGAATATGAAGGCATCAAATTCTACTTTATCGACAACGAGGAGCATTTCGGAGGAAGCACTCCATATGCGGGCATGCCGTGGGATCTGGAAAAATTTGCTTACTTCAGCAAAGCAGCGCTTTCCATTTTACCGACCATCGGCTTCCGCCCGGACCTCATCCACTGCCACGACTGGCAGACCGGTCTCGTTCCGGTTTACCTGCACGAGCGTTTCCAGGCAGATGAATTCTATCGGGGAATCAAAACCGTCATGACGATCCACAACCTGAAATTCCAGGGCATCTGGGACCGCAAGACGATTCAGAGCATTACCGGCCTTTCCGACTACTACTTCACACCGGATAAGCTGGAGTTTAAACACGATGCCAGCTACTTGAAGGGCGGTCTGGTTTACGCAGATGCGATCACCACCGTCAGCAATACATACGCGCAGGAGATTCAGACCCCGTTCTATGGCGAAGGACTAGACGGTCTGATGTGTGCAAGAGCAAACGATCTGCGCGGTATTGTAAACGGACTCGACTACAATGAGTGGAACCCGGAGACAGACGCTCAGATTGCAAAGAATTTCAATGTAAAGAACTTCCGTAAAGAGAAAGTGAAAAATAAATTGGCACTGCAGGAGGAGTTAGGACTCGAGGTCAATCCGAAGACGATGATGATCGGTATCGTATCCCGTCTGACCGATCAGAAGGGCTTCGACCTCATCAGCTATATGATGGATGAGATGTGCCAGGATGCCGTACAGTTTGTGATCCTTGGAACCGGCGAGGAGCGCTACGAGAACATGTTCCGCCACTTCGCATGGAAATACGACAAGAAGGTTTCGGCAAACATCTATTATTCTGATGCAATGTCACACAAGATCTATGCATCCTGCGATGCCTTCCTGATGCCGTCCCTGTTTGAGCCATGCGGACTCTCCCAGCTCATGAGCCTCCGCTACGGAACCCTTCCGATCGTCCGCGAGACCGGCGGCCTCAAAGACACCGTAGAGCCGTACAATGAGTATGAGGGAACAGGAACTGGATTCAGCTTCACAAACTACAATGCGCATGAGATGATGGGTACCGTGCGGTACGCAGAGCGCATCTATTACGACAAAAAACGCGAGTGGAACAAGATGATCGACCGCGCAATGGCACAGGATTTCTCCTGGGCGAATTCCGCAAAACAGTACGAGGAAATGTACAACTGGCTGATCGGATAAGCTGGTCTGCATTCTGAAAAATAAGAAAAAATCCCGAAATGGCAGAAGAGGAAAGAAAAGCCGTTTCGGGATTTTTTTGCAGTATTTTTGGGTTGCGGCAGGAGAGTGGAATATGCTACACTTGTGCATAAGGATATATTCAAAGCAGCTCCGGTGCAGAGGATTTGGGGGGCTGAAAAAAGACACAAGAAAAACAGTTGACAACAAAGCAGATTTGTAATAGTATGTATACAGAAGCGAACGGACGTTCGTATAGTAAGGAGAATATTCAGCATGGGAAATAATAACGAAGATAAACTGCGTGCACTCGATGCCGCACTTGGACAGATTGAAAAACAGTACGGAAAAGGAGCTGTCATGAAACTCGGAGATTCCGCAGCAAACATGAACGTGGAAACCATCCCGACCGGCTCTTTAAGCCTGGATATCGCACTCGGTCTTGGCGGTGTGCCGAAGGGAAGAATCATCGAGGTATATGGACCGGAGTCTTCCGGTAAAACAACCGTAGCGCTCCACATGGTAGCCGAAGTACAGAAACGCGGCGGAATCGCCGGCTTCATCGATGCAGAGCATGCGCTCGATCCGGCCTATGCCAAAAACATCGGTGTTGATATTGAAAACCTTTATATCTCACAGCCGGACAACGGCGAGCAGGCACTTGAGATCACCGAGACGATGGTTCGTTCCGGTGCGGTAGACATCATCATCGTGGACTCTGTTGCAGCCCTCGTTCCAAAAGCCGAGATCGACGGCGACATGGGAGATTCCCACGTCGGACTGCAGGCGCGTCTGATGTCTCAGGCACTCCGGAAACTGACTGCAGCGATCAGCAAATCCAATTGTATTGTTATCTTTATCAACCAGCTGCGTGAAAAAGTCGGTGTCATGTTCGGAAATCCGGAGACCACAACCGGCGGCCGTGCACTGAAATTCTATTCTTCCATCCGTCTCGATGTCAGAAGAATCGAAGCCTTAAAGCAGGGCGGAGAGATGGTTGGAAACCGTACCAGAATCAAAGTCGTGAAAAACAAAGTAGCTCCGCCGTTCCGCGAGGCAGAATTTGATATCATGTTCGGAAAAGGAATCTCCAAAGAAGGAGACGTTCTGGATCTGGCAGCTTCCGTCGGCATCGTACAGAAGAGCGGCGCATGGTTCGCATACGGCGGCGACAAGATCGGCCAGGGACGCGAAAATGCGAAAGCATACCTGCGCGAGCATCCGGAAATCATGGATGAGATCGAGCACAAAGTGCGCGTGGCTTACGGCCTGATCAAGGAAGAAGCGCCGGAAGGCACAGAAGAAACAGCAGCAGTTCCGGAAACCGAAGGAGACGACGAATAAATGTTTGTGACAGAGATTCGTCCTCTGAATAAAAAGAAATCACGGATCCTCTTCGATGACGGAGAGGATCTGGTTCTTTATAACGGGGAAATCCGCGCTTCCCGCATCAAAGAACAGGAGGAGCTTCCCGATGAGGTTTACGAAAAGCTGGCAGGGGAAGTGCTGACTAAAAGGGCCAAACACCGCGCGATGTATCTGCTGCTCGGACAGATGCGGACGAAAAAAGAGCTGGAAGATAAGTTACGAAAAGACGGCTATCCCGAGAGAGCCATTGAAGAGGCTGTCTCGTACGTGGAGAGCTTTCACTATATCGACGACCGCGCATACGTGGAGCAGTATCTTGCGGGCAGCGGTGCGAAAAAAGGGAAAAAGGCAGTCCTCTATGCGCTGGCACAGAAAGGCGTGGACCGGGAACTGGTGGAATCCGTCCTGGAAGAGCAGGAGGATGCCCGCGATGAGTATGAACTTGCAAAAAGTGCCGCCTTCGCAAAGCTCGGCACGCCGCACCGGCTGGATGAAAAAGAGTATCGCCGTGCCGCCGGTTTTCTGATGCGGAAGGGATTCGGCAGTTCCGAAATCCGTCGGGCACTGGAAGAATACCAAGATTCCGCTGACGAAGAATTCTGAATATTCCCGGCGATTCCGCCACATGCCGCGAAATTATGTGCAATAAATTACATGATTATTTTTAAAACATTGACAAATTTGTGAAAACAGTATAAAATTGTAGTGTTGTAAATGTGCAATGAAAACTAAATAAGGAGGTGCTCCGGTAATGGGTACAGGTATTACAATTCTGCTGGTATTCATTGCTGTAGTAGTCACGCTGCTTATTGCGGTTCCTGTTACCAGGAAAATTGCTGTGGACAATAAAATCAAGCAGGATGCTGAAAAAATTGGCACAGCGGAAGAAAAGGCGAGAAACATCATAGATGAAGCACTGAAAACTGCCGAAACTAAGAAACGGGAAGCCCTGCTGGAGGCGAAGGAGGAGTCTCTTCGTACGAAGAATGAAGTAGAAAAAGAGACCCGAGAGCGCAGAGCGGAACTGCAGAAATATGAGAAGCGCGTTTTATCGAAAGAAGAATCTGTAGATAAAAAAGCGGACGTATTGGAGCGTCGTGAAAACGAAATTGCAGCAAAAGAGGCAAGCGTCAGAAAGAAAGAAAAGGAAGTAGACGGTCTACACGAAAAAGGAGTACAGGAACTGGAAAGAATTTCCGGTTTTACCTCCGAGGAAGCAAAAGAGTATCTGTTAAAATCTGTGGAAGACGAAGTAAAAATCGACACAGCAAAGCTCTACAAAGAGCTGGAGAGCAGAGCAAAAGAGGAAGCAGGCCGTAAGGCAAAAGAGTATGTGGTAACAGCTATTCAGAAATGTGCTGTCGATCACGTATCCGAGAGTACCATCTCCGTGGTACAGCTTCCGAGCGATGAAATGAAAGGCCGCATCATCGGTCGTGAAGGACGAAACATCCGTACACTCGAAACCATGACAGGCGTTGACCTGATCATCGACGATACACCGGAAGCAGTCGTTCTTTCCTCATTCGATCCGATTCGCCGTGAGGTGGCAAGAATTGCTCTGGAAAAACTGATCGTAGACGGAAGAATCCATCCGGCCCGCATCGAAGAGATGGTAGAAAAGGCCCGCAAAGAAGTAGAACAGAATATTCGCGAGGAAGGCGAGGCAGCCGCACTGGAAGTCGGTGTACACGGACTTCATCCGGAGCTGATCCGTCTCCTTGGAAGAATGAAATTCCGTTCCAGCTACGGACAGAATGCATTAAAGCATTCGATCGAGGTAGCACAGCTTTCCGGTCTCCTCGCAGGAGAGGTAGGATGCGATGTCCGCATGGCAAAACGTGCCGGACTGCTTCATGATATCGGTAAATCCATCGACCATGAGGTAGAAGGATCTCACATTCAGATCGGTGCAGATCTCTGCAAAAAGTACAAAGAATCTCAGATTGTGATCAACACAGTAGAATCACATCACGGGGATGTAGAGCCCCAGTCTCTGATTGCATGTATCGTTCAGGCAGCGGATGCAATTTCCGCAGCAAGACCGGGTGCAAGAAGAGAAACACTCGAAACATATACCAACAGATTAAAACAGTTGGAAGACATCACGAATTCGTTCAAGGGTGTCGAAAAATCTTTTGCTATTCAGGCTGGTAGAGAAGTCCGCATCATGGTTGTTCCTGAGCAGGTATCCGATTCTGAAATGGTACTGCTCGCAAGGGATATCTCGAAACAGATCGAAGCTGAACTGGAATACCCGGGACAGATCAAGGTCAATGTTATCCGCGAGAGCCGTGTAACGGATTACGCGAAATAAAAGACTTTCTACGAAACAATTTAATAACGAAATCAAAAAGAGGCTGTGGACATGAGCAATCATGTTCCACAGCCTTTTCAGTGTGTATAAGAACAGTAAGTTTCAAAAGAATTTATACGTGCCGTATCCGGTTCGAGCGCATTTTCTGAGGTGTAGAGCCATACAGCTTTTTGAAGGTCCGCATAAAAATTTTGTAATTCGACAGCCCGTTTTTCTCCATCAGTACCGTGATCGTTTCGTCGGAATTCTGTAAATCTTCGTATAGGTGCATCGTGCGTACATCGTTCAGATATTCGAGAAAGGTCTGTCCGGTATACTTTTTAAAGAGCCGGCAGAAATACTCCTTCGAGAGCGCCAGGGAATCCGCGGCTGTTTCGAGGCTTAACGGTTCCGGGTAATGCACTTTCACCCAGTTCATAACGTGTGTCACGCGCTGTAGATCGCGCTGTGAACCCGTGAGGGATGCCGAAGGGATCTGGTGGGAATACGACCGGCAGAGATGGTACAGAAATTCGTACAGTCGTGAGGTAAAGAGAAGCTGGTATGAATCGGAAGGATTCTGCCGGATCTCGTTCATCTCCGAGAGCAGTGCGCGGAGCGGAGCCGGCTGTTCCGAGCAGGGAATGATCGTGTCGAAACGCATCGTATCAAAGTCCGGCAGATATTGGCGCATCTGGCTTGCGGAAATCTGCAGCAGAAGATATGTACAGGTATTGGAGCGCGTCATATGGAGGTCGCCGGAGTTGATGATAATCAGATCGCCCTCGTTTAACTGATACTCCGTTGCCTGGACAATCGCGGAAAACTGTCCCCTGATCAGATAGAGAATTTCCACATATTCGTGCCAGTGCGCCGGAAAAACAAAAGCGGGCGCATCCTGCAGCTCAAAACGGACGTGCAGCAGATCGGTTTCATGTATTGTTTCGTAAAAGCAGGATTCCATAAGTACCTCCAGGATGTGATAGAAATATACGTCAATTATAATCAAAAAAGATAAGAATATTGTACCAGAAATTGTGCGAAATATCAATATCAACCAGAGAAAGGACAAGAAAGGAACTAGAAGTTACATGAAAAAGGGAAGATAATGGAGACATTAGCACGAAACAAAGTTTGGGAGGAACAAAGACATGAAAGCAAAGGTAAGAACCTTTAACGGAACTACATCTCCGGAAGTAACCCAGCGTGAAACAGATCACCGCAAACTTGCCCGCGAGGCAGCAGCAGAGGGATTCGTTCTTCTGGAAAACAAAGATCATTTCCTGCCGCTGGCAAAGGGCAGCAAGGTAGGTCTTTACGGAGCAGGTGCGATCCGCACCATCAAAGGAGGTACCGGTTCCGGCGATGTCAATGAGCGTGACAGCGTCAATATTTTCCAGGGCATGAAAAATGCAGGCTACGACGTAACAAGCAGTGAATGGCTGGAGGATTACGATAAACTCTACGTACAGGCAAGACTGGACTGGAAAAATGAGATTTTCACAAAATTGAACGGAGACGACACAAAATTCTTTGATGCTTACTCTGCAACCCCGTTCTTTATGCCATCCGGAAACCCGATCGATGAAGAGAAAGCAGCAGCCGACGGTGCAGACACCGCATTCTTCGTTCTGGCACGTATCGCAGGAGAGAACAAAGACCGTTTTGATACGGAGGGTGACTACTTCATCTCCAAAGAAGAGAAAGCTATTCTGGCACAGGTTTCCAGATGCTATAAAAACATTGTTCTTGTTATCAACACCGGCGGCCTGATGGATCTGGCATTCGTAGAAGAATTTGACAATATCCGCTCTATTTTACAGTACGTACAGGCAGGCCAGGAAGGCGGAAATGCATTTGCTGATGTTGTAAGCGGCGATGTAACCCCATCCGGAAAAATGACAGATACCTGGGCAAAAGATTACTATGATTATCCGGGTGCAGAGGTTTACAGCTACAAGAGCGGCGACCTCATGAAAGAAAAATACGAAGAGGGTATCTTCGTTGGATACCGTTACTTCGATACCTTTGAAGTACCAGTCCGTTACTCCTTCGGTTACGGTATGTCCTACACCGATTTCGAGATCAGGACCGATGACATCAAAGTAAGCGGCCGCGGTATGATGAATCCGAAAGTAAGCGTGACTGTTACCGTCACCAACACCGGCGATACTTATGCAGGAAAAGAAGTTGTACAGATCTACGCTTCCTGCCCGCAGGGCAGACTGGTGAAAGAGTTCCGCCGTCTGGCAGGCTTTGGAAAAACAAAACTGCTGGCTCCGAAGGAATCCCAGACCATGACCATCACCTTCCCGCTGTATCAGCTGACTTCCTATGAGGAGGAAAGCGCATCCTGGATTCTGGAGCCGGGCATGTATGGTATCTGGATTGGAAATGATCTGAATACATCTGTTCTCTCCGGCGCGCTGGAGCTGGACGAGAAAGCAGTCATGACAGCGTGTGAAAATATCTGCCCGCTGAAAGAGGAATTGAATGAGATTGTTCCTGATGCAGAAAAAGTTCAGGCAAGAGAGGCTGCATGGCAGAAGGAAGTAAAAGAAAAGAGAATGAGCGTGATCGAGCTCAAAGCATCTGAGATCCCAACTGAGAAAGTAGATTACCAGCCGGTACCGGAAGAGCTTCCTGGAAAAGCAGGAAAGATTGTGGAATCCCTTTCTGTGGATCAGCTGGCACTCCTTGCAACCGGTGATCCG
>ENA-OPCL01002705-OPCL01002705.1-human-gut-metagenome-genome-assembly--contig:-NODE-2705-length-11120-cov-1.805332_pt1 | contig 11120 bp, 8 predicted proteins | sample MGYA00241251_ERZ501482 | MGnify/ENA primary metagenome ERZ501482 (study PRJEB25962, sample SAMEA2042581) | human gut metagenome | biome: human gut; feature: human-associated habitat; material: faeces... | reverse complement strand
GCAACAGAAATAAACCGCCTCCTTTGCGGGGTAAGGGTGGAAAGGCAGTGTAAGAGACTACCGCCGCTGTGGTAACAGAGCGGGCACATGTAAACTCCATTCGAAGCAAGACCGAGAAGAAAGCCATACGGCGGCCCGTCGTGCTTTCAGGTAGGTCGCTGGAGCCTTCTGGCAACGGAAGGCCTAGATAGATGATCACCCAACGACATAACCCGGCTTATCGGTCTGACTGTGTATGATAAATAATAAGCACATAATAAAAGCAACTGTATTTTGCAGATATGTTCTGTAAAATATCAGTTGCTTTTTTGTAAAAAACTTTTCTATGAAAACACAGCGCCCGGTTCCCGCTTCGATATTCAGGCCTTCGCAGGAGCCGGACGTGTCCGTTTGTCAATAATTCTCGCAGGAATCCTTGAATCCCTATTTATTCCGTTTACCTCTATATTTCTCCTCACAATATTTACACCGGTAAACTTCATTCTCTTCATCTGCAAGAACAAAAATCTGATCCAGTCCCTGCTCGATGGAAGTAATGCAGCGAGGATTCTTGCATTTGATCACGTTCACAACCTGCTTCGGCAGCTTCAGCTCTTTCTTTGCAACGATCTTTTCGTCCTTGATGATATTTACGGTAATATTATGATCGATAAAACCAAGGATATCCAGATCCAGATCCTCGATGGGGCATTCAACCTTGATGATATCCTTTTTTCCCATTTTCTGGCTGCGGGCATTTTTGATGATAGCAACCGTACAGTCCAGCTTATCCAGCTTCAGGTCATGATAGATCGTCATTGCCTTGCCGGCTTTGATATGATCCAGAACATAACCCTCACGAAGAGCACCTACGTTTAACATGGCAGTTCCACCTCCAGTAATGTAAGAATCAGGGCCATACGGACATATACACCATACTGGGCCTGTTTGAAATAAGCGGCACGTGGATCAGAGTCCACTTCAACAGAAATCTCGTTAACACGTGGGAGTGGGTGGAGGATATACATATCCTTCGGTGCAAGCTCCATTTTCTGTTTGTCCAGAACATAGAAATCTTTCATGCGGACATAATCCTCTTCGTTGAAGAAACGTTCCTTCTGAACACGGGTCATGTACAGGATATCCAGATCCGGAAGTGCATCCTCCAGACGTTCCTCCTCGACAAACTCGACATTGTTGCGTTTCAGAACATCCTCACGGATATAGCTTGGAATACGAAGCTCCTCCGGAGAGATCAGAACAAATTTCACATTTTCATAACGGACCAGAGCCTCGATCAGAGAGTGAACGGTACGGCCGAATTTCAGGTCACCGCAGAGGCCGATGGTAATATTGTCAAGTCTGCCCTTCAGGGAGCGGATAGTTAAAAGATCGGTTAATGTCTGGGTAGGATGCTGGTGGCCGCCATCACCGGCATTGATCACCGGAATATTGGATGACATAGAAGCTACAAGCGGAGCACCCTCTTTCGGATGACGCATAGCACAGATATCTGCATAACAGGAAACAACACGAATTGTATCGGCAACACTTTCGCCTTTGGCAGCGGAACTGGAACCGGCTGAAGAGAAACCTAAAACCTTGCCGCCAAGATTCATCATGGCTGCCTCAAAGCTTAAACGTGTACGTGTGCTTGGTTCGTAAAAACAGGTGGCAAGTCGCTTATCATCGCAGACATGCGCGTATTTTTTTGGATTTTTTTCAATGTCGCTGGCCAGAGTAAGAAGATCATCAAGCTCTTCTTTAGAAAGATCCAGCGGGCTCATTAAATGTCTCATGTGAAACCTCCCTTATTGACTTGTGGTACGGAAAATTCGTAGTACTGTGAATAGTTACGAAAATTCTCTCTTGCACAATCATATACTAGTAGAATTGATTTTTCAAGATGATTTTGCCATATTCATAATAAAATATCAGCGATGGACGGTCAGAATTTTTTCGAAAATCAGTCCGGCAGTAAACCACAGTGGCGCATAGTCCAGACGGATGACACCATGACATTGCAATGGTACACCGCTGTAATCCCAGGGACACATTCCGAACTGCTTCAGGAAGCTTCCACTGATGAATTCCACAAGATAGAATCCGGCAGTATACAGGATTCCACGGTAAAAGAATGGGAAGGAAGATAATTTTACGGACAGTGGAGCAATAACAGCGGCACAGCCGTAGATGGGAAACATCAAAAGAGAAGTCTTTCCTGTAAGAGTTTTCTGACCGGTAAAAAGTGAATGAAGACCGGTCCAGAAAATCTCCATGCACCATCCGGCAGAACCGCACAGTAAAAAATTTGAGATATTCTGATTCATGGCAGCTACTCCTGATTCCTGATAAAAACGTGTTAAGAATACGTAAATAAGTATCTCCCAGTCTTGAAAAAAACATACGTAAATGCTATATTTGTATAAATACACAATTATTTATGAAACACAGGAGACATAGCAAATGGACTATCAACAAAGCAGAGCATATGTAAAAGACGCGGACCGTTATGCGGGCGGTGCTCTGGATCTTACAAATATAAAAGAGCTGATGAAACGACTGGGAAATCCCCAGGATCAGTTAAAATATGTTCACGTAGCAGGAACCAATGGCAAGGGATCCGTAATTGCTTATCTGTATACTACACTTTCGGAAGCTGGATATCGTGTCGGAAGATATATTTCCCCATCCGTATATTCTTATCGTGAGAAGATGGAAGTGGCCGGCAGTGCGGTGAGCAGAGAACAATTTGCGGGATATGTGACCAGGGTTGCTGCAGCAATTAAAGAAATGACTACAGAAGGTCTTGCACATCCCACCCCATTTGAAATAGAAACGGCGGTGGCTTTTTTATTTTTTGCCGAAGAAAAATGTGATCTGGTAATTCTGGAAGTTGGAATGGGTGGAAATCTGGATGCAACAAACATCATTCGAAATACAGTTCTTGCAGTGCTCGTTCCGATCAGTATGGATCATCAGGCATTTCTTGGAAACACGCTTTCTGAAATTGCAGAAAAGAAGGCAGGAATCATCAAACCTGGATGCAGTGTTGTAACGGTCGGCCAACAGCCGGAGACTATGGCTGTAATAGAGCGAGTGTGCCGTGAAAACGGTGCAGATCTGACAGAGGCAGACCTGCATGAAGCAAAAGCAGTGAAAGAAGATTTTGCGGGACAGACGCTGGAGTACCGGAGAGAAAACTATGAGTTGGCACTGGCAGGATCTTATCAGACGGAGAATGCAGCACTTGCACTGGAGGCACTTGAGGTGTTGGGACGAGTCGGATATCCGACAACAGTTGAACAGCGAAAAAAAGGTCTGAAGGATACGAAATGGAATGGACGTCTGACAATCATTCACAGAGAGCCTTTGTTTATTGTGGACGGAGCACATAATCCGGCTGCAGCAGATATGTTGGAGGATTCTGTGCGGAAGTATTTTAAAGGACGCAAACTGTTCTTTATCATGGGAGTTTTTCGTGATAAGGATTATCCTTATATTATTCGGAAACTCTGCCCCTATGCAGAGCAGATCATTACGATCGAGACACCGGATAATCCACGTGCCCTGCCGGCGCAGGAACTTGCGGAAGAAGTAAAAAAATGTAATCCGCACGTGCAGGCTGCAGACAGCATTCCGGATGCGGTAGATAAAATATTTGCAATGGCAGGACGGGAGGATGTCATCCTTTCTTTTGGGTCCCTGTCTTTTATCGGGGAAATTACAACAATTGTCAAAACTCAGGAGGAAAAGAATTCATGACAGATTTACTGGAATGTCGTAAGGAAATTGATGTGATAGACAAAGAAATCTTGCGACTTTTTGAAAAAAGAATGAAAGTCTGCGAAGATGTTGCAGAATACAAGATACATACAGGAAAAAAGGTTCTGGATCCAAAACGCGAGCAGGACAAAATAGAAGTCCTGAAAGAATCTGCTCATGGGGAATTCAATGAACTTGGGGCACAGGAGCTTTTTCAGCAGATCATGGCGATCAGCAGAAAGAGACAGTATCAGTTACTGACCAAAAATGGAGTTGAAAACGATACAAAAGATTATAAGATGGTAGATGCACTTCCTATGACAGGGGTGAATGTTGTTTTTCAGGGAGTAGAAGGTGCTTACAGTTATGCTGCCATGCGTGCGTATTTTTCTGATGCGGTCAATAGTTACCATGTAAAAACATTCCGAGATGCTATGGAAGAAGTTGCATCAGGAAAAGCAGATTATGCAGTACTGCCGATCGAAAACTCTACAGAGGGTATTGTGACGGATATTTACGATCTTCTGACGGAATATCAGTTGTATATCGTCGGGGAACAGGGCGTGAAAGTGGAGCATGTTCTGCTTGGAATTCCGGAGACTTCTCTGGATGAGATTAAAACAGTCTATTCTCACCCACAGGCGTTGGCACAGTGTAAAAAATATCTGGAAAGCCATCCGGACTGGAAAATCGTAAAGACGGAGAACACCGCGGGAGCTGCCAAAAAAGTTCATGAAGAGATGAATCGGTCACAGGCAGCAATTGCGAGCCGGGCGGCAGGAGAGCTTTATGGACTTTCTGTAATGGCAGAGAATATCTGCTACAATGACCAGAACGTGACCAGATTTATCATTGTCAGTGCGCATCCGGTCTATGAGAAAAGTGCGGCTAAAGTAAGTGTTTGTTTCGAACTTCCACACGAAAGCGGAACTTTGTATAATATGCTTTCTCATTTTATTTACAACGGACTGAGTATGACAAAAATTGAATCTCGCCCAATCACAGGTAAAAAGTGGGAATACAGATTTTTTGTGGATTTTGAAGGAAATCTGGAAGAACCGGCAGTTAAAAATGCACTGCGAGGATTAGAAGCGGAGGCCAATCGGATGAGAGTGCTTGGCAATTATGGACAGCAAGAGGAACAGTAAGATGACAAGAGTAAAGGAATGTGTGCTTTACAGAGGTTTTGAGCACGGAGATATTTTAGATAAAATGACTGCACTGATGGATGCAAGTGAGAAATCAGCAGTCAATGCAAGCGAAATGGAAGAAGAGTTTTATGAATGTATAAATGGATTGATCGAAATTGCAGGATCTTATGGATTTACAGGAAACCTGTGGCATGACTATCTGACACTGCTTCTTGTAAATCATGAGAATGCATTCAGTATGGCAAGCGAGATCCGCGGTGCGATCGAGGGAAGCATCAATCAGCTGGCACTTCATGATTTCGCAATTTTTAAAGAACTGTATGATTTTGACCTGACAGTACTGGATAAATTATTCCATACTTCCTGTTGCAGCATTCTCTGTAATTATGAGGCACCGCAGGATACGGGAAAAATGTTCAACAAACGTATCCGTGACAGAATCTGTGATATGAGCAAGACGCTGGCAGTAGCCAAAGACACCAATGAATTTATGGCGGACATGGTACAGTTTTACAAGGATTTTGGTGTAGGTAAGCTCGGACTTCACAAGGCTTTCCGTATTGATCATGACCAGAACGGCAGAGCAGTGATCGTACCGGTAACGAGAATTGCACATGTACAGCTGGAGGATCTGGTTGGATATGAGATTCCAAAACAGAAACTGGTTGAGAATACAGAAGCCTTTGTCAGAGGCAGAAAGGCGAACAACTGTCTGCTCTTTGGAGATGCGGGAACCGGTAAATCTTCCAGTATTAAGGGAATTTTGAATAAATATTATGATGAAGGCCTGCGAATCATAGAAGTGTATAAACATCAGTTTGTAGATCTGAACCAGATCATCGCACAGATCAAAGACCGTAATTATAAATTTATCATTTATATGGACGATCTTTCTTTTGAAGAGTTCGAAATAGAATATAAATATCTGAAGGCTGTTATCGAAGGCGGACTGGAACGTAAACCGGAAAATATCCTGATCTATGCAACAAGCAACCGTCGCCATCTGGTAAGAGAAAGAGCCGGAGATAAACTGGAAGTCGGAGCAGATGATGATATTCATTCCTCTGATACCGTACAGGAGAAACTTTCTCTTGTATATCGTTTCGGAGTACGTATCTATTTCGGTGCACCAGACAGAAAAGAATTCCATACTATCGTTAAGACGCTGGCACAGCGTAACGGAATTACAATGCCGGAGGATGAGCTTCTTCTGGAGGCTGGCAAATGGGAAATTTCTCATGGTGGGCTTACAGGACGTACTGCACAGCAGTTTATTGATCATCTTCTTGGAAAGGAAGAAACACAGGAAGCGTAGTAACAACGCATAATACAAACGGGAAGGAGCTGGGGGTATGGCAGTAACAACTTTTGCTGCGATTGATATTGGCTCATATGAGATCAGCATGAAAATCTTTGAATTTTCAAAGAAAATCGGATTTCGAGAGCTGAATGATGTAAGATATCGCTTGGAAATTGGAAAAGGTGCATATTCAAGAGGACGGCTGGAGCCTGAGATGGTAGATGACATATGTGTCATTCTGAAAGATTTCAGCAACATGATGCAGGAATTTGGAGTATCCGAGTATCGTGCGTGTGCCACAAGTGCTTTTCGTGAAATCGTAAATCCGGTGATCGTTCAGGAGCAGATCTATCAGCGGACCGGTATCCGGATTGAGATTCTGAGTAATGCGGAACAGCATTTTCTGGGATATAAATCCATTGCTGCCATTGAATCCGGCTTCAAAAAGGCTATTCAGAAGGGGACGGCGATCCTGGATATCGGAGGAGGAAATCTGCAGATCTCTCTCTTTGATAAAGATGCTCTGGTGCTGACCCAGAGTATCCGTATGGGAAGTCTTCGTATCCGCGAACGTCTGAAAGAACTGGAGAAAACAACTCCACATTATGACCGGCTGATAGAGGAATTTATCCGAAATGATCTGATAAGCTTTCAACGTCTTTATCTTAAGGACAAGGAAATCTCCAATCTGATCCTGATGGGAGATTTTCTCACAGATACGATCTTTCAGGACAGATCCGGAGAGAATATCATCACAAAGGAGGAATTCCTGAAGAAATACGAGACCATTGTAAACATGTCCGATCATGACCTTGCCGAATCCATGGAGTTGGAACCGGAATATGCGTCTCTGATCGTGCCGAACATGGTTATCATCCGAAACTTTATAGAAATCTTTCAGGCAGAAGCACTCTGGATCCCGGGTGTTTCTCTTCTGGACGGGATTGCCTATGACCATGCGGAAAAAAACAAATATCTGAAAAGTGTACATAATTTTGAAAATGATATCCTGGTGGCATCCAGGAACATTGCCAAAAGGTATTCCAGCGGAAAGAACCACATTGCAGGAACTACCGATGTGGCACTGGATATTTTTGACAGCACAAGGAAGATCCACGGTATGGGAAAACGTGAACGGCTTCTTTTGCAGATTGCAGTTCTTCTTCATGATTGCGGAAAATATATCAGTATGAGTGAGGTGGCAGAATGCTCTTACCGGATCATCATGGCTACGGAAATCATAGGTCTTTCCACAGAGGAGCGGCAGGTGATCGCAAGTGCGGTAAGGTATAATACCAGAGAATTCGGCTGCTACGAAGAAATCAACCGTGAAACATCCATGAGCAGGGAAAATTATCTCCTGACTGCGAAGCTGACCGCGATTCTCCGCCTGGCCAATGCTATGGACAGAAGCCATTACCAGAAGGTAAAAGCGCTTAATGTAACCTTAAAAGACAGGATTCTTTACCTGGTGGTGGATTCCGCAAGGGATGTTTCTCTGGAACTGGGGCTTCTGAAAGATAAAAAGGAATTTTTTGAAGAGGTGTTTGGAATCCGGCTTGTAATGAGACGGAAGGGAAGAAGATAACGGAGGAGGTTTTTGTATGAAATTTAAGGAATTTGACAAACCGGAATATTTTGTAAACAGAGAACTGAGCTGGATCAAATTTGATGATCGTGTGCTCAGTGAAGCCAGAGACAAAAATCTACCTCTGTTTGAGAGACTGAAATTTTTGAGTATCACCTCATCCAATCTGGATGAATTTTATATGGTCCGTGTTGCATCCCTGAAGGATCAGGTTCATGCAGGGTACAAAAAAACAGATATTGCAGGAATGACAGCCAAGGAACAGCTGAAAGCCATCAGCCGGCAGACACATGATCTTGTTCACGTACAGTACAGTACATTAAACCGGTCTCTGGTCCCTGCGCTTGAAAAAGCAGGACTTCATGTGATCTTTGAGCACGAGGCATTTTCCGAGAAGCAGAAAGAATTTGTGGATCAGTATTTTGAAGATAATGTATATCCGGTCCTGACACCAATGGCAATGGATTCTTCCAGACCGTTTCCGCTGATCCGTAATAAAACGTTGAATATCGGAGCACTTCTTTCCAAAAAAGATACCAAAAAAGGAAAAGAAGAGATTGATTTTGCCACTGTACAGGTGCCTTCTGTACTTCCGAGAGTAGTGATCATTCCATCTGAGAAAAAAGGCCATACAACCGTAACACTTCTGGAACAGATCATTGAGCGCAACATCGACAAGCTGTTCTTAAGCTATGATGTGATCTGTGCCCATCCGTATAGGATCATGCGTAATGCGGATCTTCCTATTGACGAGGATGAGGCAGAGGATCTTCTGGTTGAGATCCAGAAACAGCTGAAAAAGCGCCAGTGGGGAGAGGTGATCCGCCTGGAAGTGGAAGATAAGATGGATCCGCGGCTTCTGGATATTCTGAAAATGGAGTTTCAGGTTCATGGAGATGATATCTTTTTTATCAACGGACCGCTGGATCTGACCATGCTGATGAAGGTTTATGGTATTGACGGATACGAGCAGTTCAAGGAACCGAAATACAAACCGGCAGCAGTGCCTGCATTTCAGAATGATAAAGATATTTTCCAGGTGATCAGGGAGGGTGATGTGTTCCTGCATCATCCGTATATGAGCTTTGATCCGGTGGTGAATTTCGTGCGTCAGGCGGCAAAGGACCCGGATGTACTGGCAATCAAGCAGACCCTGTATCGCGTCAGCGGCAATTCACCCATCATCGCGGCACTTGCTCAAGCCGCAGAAAACGGCAAGCAGGTTTCTGTTCTTGTAGAGCTGAAAGCGCGTTTTGATGAGGAAAACAATATCGTCTGGGCAAAAATGCTGGAAAAGGCAGGCTGTCATGTGATCTATGGTCTGGTGGGCCTGAAAACACACAGTAAGATCACTCTTGTTGTGAGAAGAGAAGAAAACGGGATCCGCAGATATGTGCATCTGGCAACCGGAAACTATAACGATTCCACAGCCAAGCTTTATACAGACTGTGGTATATTTACCTGTGACGAACGGTTTGGAGAGGATGCAACTGCTGTGTTCAACATGCTTTCTGGATATTCCGAGCCGAAGCGCTGGAATCGCCTGATCGTTGCACCGATTTGGATGAAGGACCGTTTTGTAAAAATGATCGAAAGAGAAGCGGAGCATGCGAAAAAGGGAGAAGAGGCTCACATTGCGGCAAAGATGAATTCTCTGTGCGACCCTGAGATCATTGCAGCGCTGTATTATGCTTCTTCCTGTGGGGTCAGGATCGATCTTCTGATCCGCGGCATCTGCTGCCTGAAGGTGGGCATTCCGGGTATCAGCGAAAATATCCACGTGCGTTCGATCGTTGGTAATTTCCTGGAGCACAGCCGTATTTTCTATTTCCGCAATGGCGGTTCCGATGAAATTTATATGGGAAGTGCGGACTGGATGCCGCGTAACCTTGACCGCAGGGTAGAGATTGTTTTCCCTGTGGAAGATGAGAAGATTAAGAAAGAGCTGGAACACGTACTTGATCTGGAGTTTAAGGATAATGTAAAAGCTCATATCCTGCAGCCGGATGGAACTTATGTGAAGCCGGATAAACGAGGCAAAGCACAGATTAACTCTCAGATGGAATTTTGTATGGAGGCAACTGAGAAAGCAGCACTTCATAAACACGAAGAAAAGAAATCCCGTGTATTCATTCCGGCAGAGCCTGCGGAGGATATAGAGGAATAAGAAACAGTCAGAAACAGAAATAAATAACTGGGAAATGCCATGGAAAGCGGTGGAGCTGCCATGGCATTTCTTCTCTGGGACAAAAAAATAAAAACCTTTTTTGTGGCAAAAACCGCGTAAATACAGGGCTTTTTGAACGAAAAATTCGAGAAAAATAAAAAAATTGAAATTTTTTTAAAAAAGTACTTGCATTTTAGAAAAAGATGGTGTATATTAAACGAGTCGACAGCGAAGAGCGAACGACAGATAAACAAATGGCCAGTTGGTCAAGGGGTTAAGACGTCGCCCTCTCACGGCGAAAACACGGGTTCGATTCCCGTACTGGCTGCTCTAAATATACAATAAGATGACTCGAACGGTTGGTTCGGGTTATTTTTTTGCCCGAAAATCATAAAAGAATAGTATTTGACTTTTTACGGACAAATCATGTATGATATAGAACAAATGTTTGAAGATGGAAATATGAAAGAAAGGAAAAGAGCCATGGCAAAAAAGGAAACTTATGATGCGGGGAGCATATCTGTTCTGGAAGGACTGGAAGCAGTCCGCAAACGTCCTGGTATGTATATCGGAAGTGTCTCTCGAAAAGGACTGAATCATCTGATTTATGAGATTGTTGATAACGCAGTGGATGAGCATTTGGCAGGATACTGCAGTCAGATCCATGTGGTGCTGGAAAAAGATGGTTCCTGTACCGTAACAGATAATGGCCGGGGAATTCCGGTGGATATGCATGAGAAAGGGATGTCTGCGGAACGTCTGGTATTTACGACACTTCATGCAGGTGGTAAATTTGACAATTCTGCTTATAAAACAAGCGGTGGGCTCCATGGAGTCGGATCTTCCGTTGTGAATGCACTTTCTACTTATCTGGATATCAAGGTAAGCCGTGATGGATATGTACATCATGACCATTATGAACGTGGAATTCCTACGATCGAACTGGAGAACGGACTTCTTCCGAAACTTGGCAGGACAAAAGAGACCGGAACCTGCATCAATTTCCTGCCGGATCCGGAAATCTTTGAGAAAACACGTTTTTCTGCTACAGATGTTAAGAGCCGTCTTCATGAGACTGCTTATCTGAATCCGGAGCTGACGATCATTTTTGAAGATCTGCGTGGAACAGAGCCGGTCAAAGAAGAGTACCATGAGCCGGAGGGTATTGTG
>ENA-OPCL01002703-OPCL01002703.1-human-gut-metagenome-genome-assembly--contig:-NODE-2703-length-11122-cov-3.359628_pt1 | contig 11122 bp, 10 predicted proteins | sample MGYA00241251_ERZ501482 | MGnify/ENA primary metagenome ERZ501482 (study PRJEB25962, sample SAMEA2042581) | human gut metagenome | biome: human gut; feature: human-associated habitat; material: faeces... | reverse complement strand
GTACATGTAGAAAGTAAGGGAGCTGTAGACCGTAAGGGTTTGCAGTTTTTTTATTGCATAGCAAAATCCGTAGGAACTTCCTGTTAAATAAAAGGCACTACGAGCCTAGGCACATTCTTTATTATTACATATTAAATAATAAAAATAGAATGCACAGTCTGAACTGTAGCATTCTTTTTCTATTATTGTTTAAGTCTGTTCTGATTACGCCAGTCTCTTGGCGATATTCCATAAATATTTTTAAATGCTCTGGAAAAATGTAATTGGTTGGGATAACCGACTGCATTTCCTACATCTTTAATGGAAAGCTTTGTCAGTTTTAATAATTCAGCAGCTTTAATCATTCTATAATTCAACAAAAATTCCTGAGGAGATTTTCCAATTCCGTCTTTGAATATTTTTCCGAAATAACTGCGGTTTAATCCGCATACTGCAGCGATGTTTTCGACAGAAATATCGTTTTGGAAATTCTGCTCTATATAAGATAGGGCTTCATGGATATAAAAATCCTGAAGACGGCTGATTTTTGATGTTTGCATGATGGAAGTAGAACGAATAAGAGCATCAATTGCAAGATAGAGATGCCCGATCAGGTGAAATGGTGTAGCGTCTCCGTGACTTGCAATATAGAGAAGTTCTTCTTTCAGTATTTCACGCAGATCCTTAGAAGTAGCTTTATAAATCGGATTATCCAAACTAAGTCCGGAAAGTTCAATGGTTTCCTTTGCACGTAGTCCGTCAAATTCAATCCATGTATATTCCCATGGGAGTTTTTCATCAGAGATATAAGTATTGATCTGACCGGGGAAAATCATAAAGCCCTGGCCACTTTTTACGTGATAGGTCTGTGTTACACTGTGAGAATCATTTGCCATTAAAATTCCGGTGCCGGAGATAATGTAGTGAAAAAGAAAATGATTACGGACGGCAGGACCAAAACTATGCGCCGGTTCACATTGTTCGTAACCAAACTGATACAATCCAAGATCGACAAAATTCTCGCTTGGAAATACTGAAAACATAAGTTCTTTCATAATAATTCCTTTCTCATAGGTGCTCTGCCGTGAAAAATGATGTTTAGCAGATGTTAAGTCAGTTGATATATATATTTATTCTACTGATTTAATAAATAGATTGCAACTAAAATATACCAAAATGCTATGCATTTAGCAAAAAAGAAGAGAATAATAGCATTTTGGAATAAAAATTCAAATACAATGATATTTATAGTCGCATAATGGTATGTTATTATACAACTATAAAGAAAGCACTTGATATATCGAGCGGTAACTAAAAACGAATATACCTGTGAGGAAGGAGAAAAAATGAGAAGGAAAAGAGCAGCAATTGTTTTGGGAATGTCCTGTATTCTGATGGCATCAGCAGTATTACAGGGATGTCAGCAAAATCCAAAAAGCGGAAAAGTGGAAATTGAACTTGTTCAGTATAAACCGGAGGCGGTAGATATATTTGAACAGCTCGAAAAAGAATTTAATGAGACACATGATGATATCCATTTGAAAATTTCTTCCCCAAATGATGCGACAACAATTTTGAAAACACGTTTTATCAGAGAAGATTATCCGGATATTATCGGAATCGGAGGAGATATCAATTATTCGTATTTTGTTGATTCAGGAATACTGGCTGACCTTTCAGATTATGAAGGACTTGGTGAGGTAAAACCTGCTTATCTGGATATTATTGAAGGATTGGAGTTTGTTCCGACAGAAGGAACATATGGGCTTCCGTATGTGGCAAATGCGGCAGGAGTGCTCTATAACAAAGATATGTTTGCAGAGCATGGATGGGAGATTCCGCAGACCTGGGATGAATTTATTTCTCTTTGCGAGGAGATTCAGAATGAAGGAATCCATCCACTTTATTTTGGATATAAAGATACCTGGACCTGCCTTGCACCTTGGAATGCCCTTGCAGTCGGACTTGCACCATCCGATGTTTGTCAGCAGGTGAATAAGGGAGAAACAACCTTCTCCAAAGAATATCCGCAAGTGGCAGAAAAAATGCTTGAATTGTTAAATTATGGTGAAGATGGACCGTTTGGATACGGATACAACGATGCATGTACTGCATTTGCAAATGGTGAATCAGCGATGTATACAATCGGAAGCTATGCAATTCCGCAGATCAAATCTGTAAATCCGGATATGAATATCGGATCCTTTGTTATGCCGGCTAATGATTCTGAAGAGGACAATGTATTAAATTCAGGAGTAGACCTTCAGTTCTGCGTGATGGATGCATGTAAAAATAAAGAAGCGGCATATGAAGTACTTGATTTCCTGATGGATCATGAAAGTATCCAGGCATACTTAGATGCACAGAATGCGGTGCCTTGTAAAGACGAAGATTTTGCATTAGCTCCGGAACTGGAAGATATGAAACCATATATTCAGGATAACCGTATGGCGGATTACCAGGATCACTATTATCCGTCAGAAATGGCAGTCGATGCACAAATCCAGACATTTCTCATAAACCAGGATGTTGACGCATTCCTGAAAAAATTTGACAAAGACTGGATCAGATATAACAGGGATATCATTCGTATGATGGAAGATTATGAAGCAGGCAAGTAGGAGGGATACAGATCATGAATAAATTGAAAAGGATGAATGGCAGAAAGCGGACATTTTTACTGATTACGATACCGATACTTGCGTTGTTTTTCTGCTTTAATACGCTGCCACTTATTAAAGGTGTTATTTATAGTTTTACAAATTTTCGAGGATATGGCGAGTTTGACTGGGTAGGTATTCGGAATTATACAGACTTATTTACTGATGCAAGAGTCGGGAAATCCTACCTGTTTACATTCAAGCTTGCAATTGTTGCAACAATAGTTGTAAATGTGTTAAGTCTTGTTTTAGCTCTTGGATTAAACAGTAAAATTAAATTTAAAAGTGCACTCAGAGGAATGTATTTCGTTCCAAATATTTTAGGAGCACTTGTAGTGGGCTATATTTTCAATTACTTTTTCACTTATATTCTTCCGACAGTTGTAAAAATGATGGGCGGAAAAGGTGACAGTATCCTGGCAAGCTCAAAATGGGCATGGGTTGCGATCGTAATTGTATGTGCATGGCAGTCTGTTGCAATGAATACGATTATTTATATTTCCGGACTTCAGACGGTACCGGAGGATGTATACGAAGCAGGTTCTCTTGATGGAGCGACCGGATGGAAAAAATTCAAGAATCTGACATTTCCACTGATCCTTCCATTCTTTACCATCAATATGGTACTTTGCATGAAGAATTTTCTGATGGTATTTGATCAGATCATGGCTCTTACCAAAGGAGGCCCGGCGCAGAGTACAGAATCAATTTCATTTTTGATTTATAACAATGGTATGGCTGGAGGACAGTTCGGGTTCCAGAGTGCCAATGCAGTTGTGTTCTTTGTAGTGATCGTTGTGATCTCTGTATTACAGATGAACTTTTTGGGAAATAAGGAGGAACAGTTATAATGAAAGTAAAGGTGAAAGAAAGAGTAAACTGGCCAATCACAATTTTATTGATTCTGGGTCTTGTAACCGTTATTTTTCCTCTTTATCTTACAGTTGTGATTGCATTTAAGAAACCGTCGGAAATGACAAACAGTATTTCCGGAATCTTATCACTGCCAAAAAGCTGGAGCTTTTCTAACTTTGCAGAAGCAATGCGTGTAACAGATTTCTGGCATTCACTGGGCAACAGTGTGCTGATAACGATTGTAACGGTGGTTCTTTCCATTCTGATTCATTCTATGATCGGTTATGTGATCGGAAGAAGTAAAAGTACCAGTAAATTTTACAAAGGCGCCTATCTTTACATTGTAAGCGGTATGTTTGTTCCATTTGCAATTTTGATGATGCCACTTGTGAAGCAGACAGCACAGATGAGAATTGACAATATTTTCGGTGTTATTTTGTGTTATCTTGTATTTTATATGCCGATGAATGTGCTCTTATACTCCGGTTATCTGAAAAATATTCCGCTGGCACTGGAAGAGGCTGCACATGTAGACGGGGCAACAACCTGGAAAACTTACTGGAGCGTTATTTTCCCAATCATGAAACCGATGCATGCAACAGTAGCGGTACTTACAGCACTTGGTACATGGAATGATGTTATGACACCACTTGTAATTCTGGCAGGTAGTGATGTGAACACACTTCCACTTGCACAGATGACATTCCAGACACAATTTGGAACCAATTATAATCTTGCATTTGCATCCTATTTACTGGCACTGCTTCCGATTTTGATTTTCTATCTGATCTGTCAGAAACAGATTCTGAACGGTGTTGTAAATGGCGCAGTAAAATAAATTTGACAGAAGCTTAAGGAGAAGAATATGGGAATCATATACAACGAGAAAGCAAAAACATTTACATTACATACCCAAAATACAACGTATCAGATGCAAATTGATGCATATGGATTTTTACTGCATTTATATTATGGAAGAAAGACAGATGGAGTTATGGACTATCTTCTGACCTATGCAGACCGTGGCTTCTCAGGAAATCCGCAGGATACAGGAAATGACAGAACATATTCCCTTGATGTGCTGCCACAGGAATTTCCGTGTCGACTGACAGGAGATTTCAGGAGTCCGGTGCTTGATCTTGTAAATGCAGATGGTTCTTTTGGATGCGATCTTAGATATCAGGGATATGAGATTTGTGATGGAAAATACAATTTGAAAGGACTTCCGGCAGTTTATGCTGCCGAAGAGGAAGCCCAGACTCTGATCATTTATATGAAAGATCAGGTGACAGGATTACAGGTAGAATTACTTTATGGAGTTCTTCCGGAGTATGATGTGATCACAAGAAGTGCAAAAGTGATCAATACAGAAGAAGATAAAATCAGACTGACAAAAGCACAGGCAGCCTGTATTGATTTCCTTCACGGTGAGTTTGATGTGATTTCATTTTACGGCCGCCATGCGATGGAAAGAAATATGCAAAGAACATCGGTAGGACATGGAGCTTTTGTAATTGGAAGCCGCAGAGGAACATCCAGCCATCAGTACAATCCGATGATGATACTGGCGGAAAAAGAAACGACAGAAGATGCCGGTAACTGTTATGGAATGTCTTTTGTATACAGCGGAGGATTTAAAGCAGAAGTAGAAAAGGATCAGTTCGGGCAGACAAGAATGCAGATGGGACTGCAGGAAGAACAGTTTTCTTATCCACTGAAAAAAGGAGAGGAATTTGTGATCCCTGAAGTTATTTTAACTTGCAGCAATCAGGGACTTGAAAAGCTTTCCCAGAATCTGCAGAGATGTATCCGTAAAAATCTGTGTCGCGGAAAATATAAAGAAAAAGTAAGACCGGTACTGATCAACAGTTGGGAAGCATGCTATTTTGATTTTACGGGAGAAGATATCTATCATCTTGCCGAGCAGGCAAAGGATCTGGGAATCGATATGGTTGTACTGGACGATGGATGGTTTGGAAGTCGAAATGATGACAACAGTGGACTTGGCGACTGGAAGGTTAATGAAAAAAAGCTGCAGGGAAGTCTTGGTGACCTGATCAGCAGGATCAATGCGTTAGGTGTTAAATTCGGGCTCTGGTTTGAGCCGGAGATGGTAAATGAAGACAGTGATCTTTACCGTGAACATCCGGACTGGGCAATTCAGATTCCGGGAAGAAAACCGGTAAAAGGAAGAAACCAGCTGCTCCTTGATTTTTCGAGAAAAGAAGTTGTGGATGCTGTTTATGAGCAGATGTGTCAGGTGCTCGATCAGGGAAATATCGAATATGTAAAATGGGATATGAACCGAAGTATGGCAGAAGTATATTCTATGACAGCAGAAGAACAGGGCAGTGTGCAGTATGACTACATGCTTGGACTTTATGATTTCCTGGAGCGTATTATAAGCCGCTATCCAGACCTTCTGATCGAAGGCTGCAGTGGTGGTGGAGGTCGTTTTGACGCGGGAATGCTGTATTATACACCACAGATCTGGTGCAGTGACAATACCGATGCAGTGGATCGTGTAAGGATCCAATACGGAACATCCTTTGGGTATCCGGTATCTGCAGTTGGATCTCACGTATCTGCAGTTCCGAATCATCAGACAGGAAGAAAGACATCACTCCATACAAGAGGTGTCTGTGCCATGGCAGGAACCTTCGGCTATGAATTGGATCCGGCGAAAATGACAGATGAAGAGCGCAGAGAGATCAGGGAACAGATAGTAGAATACAAAAAATATGCACAGCTTGTACAAAATGGACTTTACTATCGACTGAGTAATCCATTCGCAGAAGAAATCGGTGCATGGGAATTTGCATCAGAAGATGGGAAAGAAGTACTTGTAAATGTAGTTATGCTTGAAATCCATGGAAACATGACAGTAAATTATGTAAAAATGAAAGGTCTGTGTGCCGGACAATTCTATAAAGATTCAAATACTGGAAAAATTTATCCGGCAGAGGCGCTGATGGAAGTTGGAATTCCGATGCCGCTTGAATTTGGTGAGTACAAAGCATATCAGATTTATCTGGAAATGGTCGAGTAAAAATGAGAAAAACAAATGATATTTTTGAAAAGAGACTGGCGAAGCATATGGATGAGCTTCGCTGGCTCTATATGGAATTATATGATAATGAAGCAATGTTTGCAGAACTCTGTGAACAGATGCAGAATTACTATCATGCAAGAAATACGAAACTTCGAAAGAGAGATCTGGAGAAGGAAAAGGATCAGGCGTGGTATCGAAAAAAAAACATGCTGGGAATGATGCTGTATATTGATAATTTCGCCGGAAATTTAAGAGGAGTCAAAGGAAAGCTTAAGTATCTGGAAGAATGTGGTGTAAACTGTGTTCATCTGATGCCGTTTCTCGATTCGCCAAAGGGAAGATCCGATGGAGGCTATGCGGTTGCGGATTTCAGAAAAGTAAAGCCGGAACTTGGAACCATAGAAGACCTTGCAGATCTGGCTGAAGCCTGCCACGAAAAAGACATGAATCTGTGTATGGATTTTGTAATGAACCATACTTCCGAAGATCATGAATGGGCACAGAAGGCAAGAATGGGTGAAGGCGAATATATGAGCCGGTATTTTTTCTGTGACAATGAAAACTATGTCAGAGAATATGAGAAAACAGTGCCACAGGTATTTCCAGAAACTGCACCGGGGAATTTCACCTGGCTTCCTGAAATCGGACACTACGTGTTGACTACCTTTTATCCTTACCAGTGGGATCTGAATTATAAGAATCCGAGGGTGTTTAACGAAATGATGTATAATTTCCTTTTCCTGGTCAATCAGGGGATTGACATTCTGCGGATCGATGCAGTTCCTTATATCTGGAAGGAAATGGGGACAAGCTGCAGAAATCTTCCACAGGTACACACGATAGTCAGGATGATGCGTATGATCGGGGAGATTGTGTGTCCGTCGGTTGTATTATTAGGGGAAGTCGTGATGGAACCGGAAAAAGTAGTTCCTTATTTTGGTACCATAGAAAAGCCGGAATGTCATATGCTTTATAATGTAACCATGATGGCTACTACATGGAATACGGTTGCGACGAGAGATACCAGACTTTTACGGATGCAGCTTGATATTATGAACAACCTTCCGAAAGAGTATACTTTCTTAAATTACCTCAGATGTCATGATGATATTGGATGGGGATTGGATTTCCAGACTCTTTCTGGTTGGGGAATGCAGGAAGTCCCACACAAAAGATATCTGAATGACTTCTTCACGGGAAAGATCGCAGAAAGTGTGAGCCGCGGGGAACTTTATAATGAAGATCCGATAACAGGAGATGCCAGATTCTGTGCAACGACAGCTTCCATGTGTGGAATTGAAAGTGCCGGATTTGAACAAAATGAAGAAAAGAAAAAAAGAGCAGTCAGATTTGATCTGATGCTGCATGCATATATGATGGTGCAATCCGGAATTCCAATGCTTTACAGTGGAGATGAGATTGGTCAGGTAAATGATTATACTTATAAAAATGATCCGGAAAAACGGGTTGATTCCAGGTATATCCACAGAGGAAAATTTGACTGGAAGCTGGCAGGCGGACGAAAGAGAAAAGGAACGGTACAAAAAGAACTGTTTGATGGAATTGGAAAACTTAGATCCATCCGAAGTAAGGAAAAAGTATTTGACGCATCGGCAAATGTCTGGACGCTTGATACCTGGGAAAATGGAATCCTTGGAGTTGTGCGGGAACTGGAGGGCGAGCAGATGACAGCACTTTTTAATTTCGCAGAAGAGGACCGGACAGCCTGGATCGAAGAAGAGGGAGAGTATATGGATTTATATACCGGTAAAAAAGTCAGCCTTCAGGCAATAAAAATGGAAGGCCATTCCTTTGTATTAGCAAAGAAATGCTAAAGTAAGATAGAAAAAGAGCAGGTAAGAAATTTTATCCTTTCTTACCTGCTTTTTTTACTTTATTGGTTTTCCTGCATATCTTTCAGCATCTGGATAAGTTCCAAATCCTTTTCGGTAACACGGAAATTAGTGGTATAATTCCGTCCTTCCGGAGATTTGACGGAGATTTCGATGACGCTGTCTTTGCGGCATGCATCTCCTTTTACTGCATGAATAAAAGGCATAAATTTAGGATGCTGCTGTTGAAAAGTGGAAAATGCGGATTTCAGTTTTGCAAGCATTCCAAGCTGTTGAAAGTTAAGCGCCATAAAATACTCCTTTATAATTCAATATATCCATTGAACCCTCCAAGGGTGTAATATGCTTTTTTATCTTCTGGTTTCAGATAAATGGAGAGAGCTTCCGGATTTTCTACAGCGTGTCCCTTTGCATTGCAGTCAGCGATCACACGTTCTGTGATAGCGGCTACAGTATATTCTGCACTCTGGTACTGAACATAGAATGCAGGATTTTTGGCAGGAACTTCTACTGGTACTTTGACTTCTTTTACAACTTCTTTTATCTCTACAACAGGAGTTGCTGTAGCCGGTGCTGATGATGTAGCTGTAGCAGTTACTGCTGATTCAAGTGTTCTTTTCTGTTTTTTCTTATCGATTCTTTTATTCATTATTATTACCCCTTTTTCAAATTGTACAACATCTATTATATTACTTTTATATGGAGAAGTCAAAATGGTATTTATCACAGATATTTTGCAGAAAATGAAAAAGGGTTGCGCATAATGGTGAGATATGAGTATAATGAGTATCGTGTAATTGGAGTATAACCGGGAGGAAAAGGTAGAATGAATAGAGCAGCATTATTTTTTGATATTGATGGGACCGTACTCAGTGAGATTACAAAAGAGATTCCCGCAAGTACGGTAGATGCACTTAAAAGGGCACACGACGCAGGACATTTTTTATTTATCAATACAGGAAGAACATACTGCAGTGTTCCGGTGGAACTGAAAAAACTTCCATTTGATGGATATTTGTGTGGATGTGGGATTTATTTTACATTTGATGAAGAAATTATTTTTGAAAAGCATCTGGATCCGGAGAGGGGCGATGAGATCGCTGATTATATGACAAAATGTCAGATTGATGGGATTTTTGAGGGAGCAGAAGATGTGTATTTCACTTCAAGAGTTTCAAGATTTGACAGATTGGAAAATACAAAAAAATACATGAACAACCGTGGACTTGGAATCGAGCGTTATATGGAGCAGAGAAGATGTCCATATGATAAAATCTTTATTTATACGGATGAAAAAAGTGATGTAAAAGCATTTTTTGAATTTATCAAAGATGATATGGAAGTAATCGACCGTGGAAGTAATACGTTTGAATGTATCCTCAAGGGCTATACAAAAGGAACTGCGATTGACTGGGTACTGGAGCATTTTGGAATGACGAGAGATCAGTCATATGTATTTGGAGACAGCAGCAATGATCTGGCAATGTTCCAGCATGCCGGGCATGCGATTGCGATGGGCGCGCATGACCAGGTGCTGGAACCTTATACAGAATTTATTACAAAGACCGTTGAAGAAGATGGAATTGCTTATGCGATGAAGAAATATGGACTGATCGATTAGAGAATCCTCCGATAAAGTGACAGAGAAAAATTCCTAAGATGCAGTAGCTTTTATAAGGTCATCAAGAGAAGCAAAATGATAACCCATTTCTTCCCATTTGGTGAGAAGTTCATCTAAGATTTCAGCGTTTGTAGAGGACGTACTGTGGAGTAAAACGATGGCACCGGGATGGATCCGCCCAAGCAGCTTTTCAAAAGCCTCTTCGTGGGATGGCTGGCTATCCTGATACCAGTCGACGTAGGCGAGACTCCAGAAGAAGGTATGATAGCCAAGATCCTGTGCCATTTTCAGGTTGGCTTCGCTGTATTTGCCTTGTGGTGGACGATAAAATCTGGAAATTTCCTGTCCGGTGATCTGCCGATACAGTTTTTCAACTGTCTGGATTTCTTCAGAAAAGGATTCCATTGTAGAAATCTGTGACATGTCTTTGTGATGCCAGGTATGGTTGCCGATGGTGTTACCGGCAGCGAGGATCTGTTTGATAAGTTCTGGATTGCTTTCCAGAAGTGTGCCGACGACGAAGAACGTTGCTGGAGCCTGATGTTTCGTAAGAGCTTCCAGAATAGCCGGTGTATTTCCATTTTCATAACCGGCATCGAAAGTAAGGTAGATTACCTTTTCGCCGGTGTCCTGTGCGTAAAAGGCATCAAATTTTTTCAACTCGTCAAATGTGGCATTGCCGACAGGGGGATCCCCATCCGTTTGGAAGCTGAGCCCCCAGTTGCCTTCAGAAGAGGTGGGAACAGCGGCTGGAAAGAAATGATCATGCAGAAATGCAGCGCCGGTTCCCACAAAGAAAGCCGCGAGGAAAAGAAAACAGATCCGTATAATATTTTTTGATTTTAATCTGGAAAACATAAAAGGAACTCCGATCGGATAGAAAACAGGTGATTGATAAAATATATGTGGAAATGGAAGGAAAAGAACCGAAATAGATAAAATAGAGGTCAGAAAATAAAGTGGACAAAAAGTAATAAAAGTGATCAAAAAATAAAAAAAAGGCTTGCATTTTTTCTGAGATGTGATATCATATTACTTGTCTTTAAGACGCGGGTGTAGTTCAATGGTAGAACACCAGCCTTCCAAGCTGGATACGTGGGTT
>ENA-OPCL01002683-OPCL01002683.1-human-gut-metagenome-genome-assembly--contig:-NODE-2683-length-11167-cov-2.422066_pt1 | contig 11167 bp, 10 predicted proteins | sample MGYA00241251_ERZ501482 | MGnify/ENA primary metagenome ERZ501482 (study PRJEB25962, sample SAMEA2042581) | human gut metagenome | biome: human gut; feature: human-associated habitat; material: faeces... | reverse complement strand
GATGAACGCTTCTTCCGGTTACATGAATCACTGCCTTCGCCGCATTGAAGTTCTCATATTCCAGCTCGCCGAGTGCCCCGCCGTCAACAGTATAGGCATAGTCTGCACCGAACCGCCCCACATCAAAATGGTCCATGCCGCCGCCCACTTCTTCATCGGGGGTAAATGCAATGGCAATATCCCCGTGTACGATCTCCGGATGGCTGCACAGCTGTTCTGCCATCGTCATAATCTCTGCCACACCGGCTTTATCGTCTGCGCCAAGCAGTGTTGTACCGTCTGTCGTAATCAGCGTTTGTCCGGTATACTGCACAAGCTCCGGAAATTCTTCCACCGATAAGACAATATTTTTGTCTTTATTTAACACGATGTCTTTGCCGTCATACTGACGGATAATCTGCGGTTTTACATCCGCTCCCGATACTTCGGGAGAAGTATCCATATGTGCAATAAATCCAAGCACCGGCACTTTTTCTCCATCTGGCCTGTTGGATAAAATCTTTGCATAGACATAACCGTACTGTTCGTCAATTTCTACCTGCGGCACGCCCATCCGGCGTAATTCCTCCACTAGCATTTTTGCAAGTACCTTCTGCTTTTCTGTACTCGGAAACGTGTCTGAAGCCTCATCGGACTGCGTATCTACTGCCACATATTTTAAAAAACGCTGCGTAACCCGCTCTTTCATTGCTGTATCTGCCCCTTTCTGTCTTTTATATTATTCGTTATACTGCACCTCTCCTGTTTCGGGATTGACCGAAATACCGTTGACTTCCAGATGCTCGTCAATCTGAATGACCAGGTACTGCTTTCCTTCGATTTCCATGGTTTCAACCAGGTCGGTTCTTTCAGGATTGACCTTTACCACAACATCGGGTGTCTTTACCTCAAACTTGCGTGTTTCCGCAATGTTTGCTGCCATCAGCCGTGTATTTTCTCCTATCGCCTGCTCAAAATGTTCCTCAAAATCCTGTAAACGTTCTTCTTTTACACCGCTTTTTTCCAGCAAATCCCGCATCTCGGTCTTATCAATTGTCACCGGTTCAGGATTTCCTTTCTGTTCCTGAATCATTTCATTGAGATTCTCATGAATATTTTTAATTGTTTCATAATTACATTCTTCGCCCAGTGTTTCTTCTACCAGTACCTGAAAATTTTCCTTCTGGCTGCCTGCAGAAAGCGGCACTTCACAGTTTAAAACCTGTGCCAGAAACAGCTGTTCAAACGCATTGGCATCCTTTGAATAATATAACACGCCTTCCCCGTCTTCACTCCTGTTATTAAATGCCGGAAATAAAAATCCAATATCCGGCAGATCCACCATGTGATTTTGCTGTTGGTCATGAAAGGCGTGGTCTTCTTCAAAATACCCCAGTCCCGGCTTTGAAAGAGATACATGGCAGATACTGCACAGCAGATAGCTGTACACCTCGTCTGATGCATCTTCCATGTCAATGCCGTCACTGGTCCGTCCCGGCACGTCATACACCTGATTAATCAGCAGAATCAGATAATTCCCCGGATGACTGTATGATTCAATGACTTTATCATAAAATTTTTCAAGCAGGGCATCATCTTTTAATTCGCTGTCGCGCAGCTGATATAAAAAGGTTCTCGCGCCGCCATCTGCATAGGAATCCATGGTAAAACGCATATCCAAAAGATTCTTGCCCGGTGTTCCCGACAATGTCTTTCTAAAAATATCGAAGTATTTATGTTTTTCTTCCTCCGGCAGATTTAAAAACGTCTGGTTAAACCGTGCCACTTTTTCCTTGTCACCGTTGACATAACAGCCACACAGTCTTAAAATACCACACTCTTCCAATGTATATTGTGATTTAATTTCATTAATCTCTTTTTTAATCATTTTGTACTCCATTCCGATGTATTCTTTTTTACATTTTTTTTAATAATCTCCATTCCACAGGCATTTTAATGCCTGCGGAATCGCGAGCCAAATCTTATTTGGCTCTGCGATAAAAAGCAACTTTGTGATGCTTGCGGCACAAAGTGCTGTGTGAAAAATAAGCGCATCAGCGTTATTTTTCACACTAGCCTGCTTTTTAAAAATCTGCAATGTACTTTTTTTAATACTTTGTAGATTTTATTTGACATTTGGGCATGATAAGTATATAAATAAAAAGTTCTGTTACTTAGAACTTTACGAAATCAGTTCGCTTCTCAACATTGAAGGAGGTAAGGAAATGAACTCAGACAAGAACACTTTAACGTACCATATTCTTTTAAAAACAACAGACAATGCGGTAAAATTCGTAAACACAATTAACACGCTTGACGGTTATTTTGACATTTGTATGGGAAGTTATTTCTTCGATGCAAAATCAATGCTTGGCATTTTAAGTATGGATCCGCGTCGTGTCATGACACTTCGCGTCGTAAGAAATGACCACAGCACCGATGAGCTTGAAACATTACTGAGACCATTTTGCGCATAAATATACGTCTGTAAAAAATTTCAGGGGAATCTCTTAAAGTTCCCCTGATTTTTATTTTTAAAACAGTTTATTAAATGTTTCTTCCAGTTTCTCTCCTACGCTGATTACACCGTTTTCCAGCGTTTTTCCGGCATTGATAACCTTTTTATCAATTTCATTTTCCCTGATAAAATTCTCTGTTTTGTGAACCGCTTCTTCCGCTTTTTTATCCAGTTCTTTTTCCTTTGCATAATCATGCACTTTATCTGCTGCATTATTGGCTGCATCTACGGCTTTTCCCACACCGCGCAGTACTTTTTCTTTATTAATCAGTCCCATAACTGCCTCACTTTCTGCCTGCAATCTGCATAAAACTTCATATTCAAATTCTAAAAATAGTATACGCAGCTTTGTCCTGCTCATGCAATGATTATACCACTTTCCTTGATTTTCCGATACATTTTTTTCTACTTATAATCGTGCAGAAGTTTCATACACTATTTTTGTAACCTCATCACTTGTTTTATAAAAATGGAGATTAGTGTAAAAAATCACACTGCTGTGCTGATTTTTTACACGGCACTTTGTGCCGCAGGCATCACAAAGCTGCCCTTATCGCAGAGCCGAATCTGACATTTGACTCGCGATTCCTCCGGCATTAAAATGCCTGCGGAATGGAGATTGGTATGAAAATGAATAAAGAAGAAACCGGCAGTATCCTCCCGATAATGGCAATGGACAGCATTTCCGATGCCGGACCGGACGCTTTAAAAATTACCGGACTTGTAAAATCCGGCGGCACCGTGACCGGCTATCAGCTTTCTGACGGACGGATCGTATCAAGGGAATCTGGTGTTGAACTTGCAAAAGAAAACCAAATTCAGGGTGTCGGCGTTGCCCACAACAAAGATACGGAATATTTAAAATCTATCCCTGACGGCACACAAGACAACAATTTAAGCCACCTTCCGACCGTACACGGATAACAAAAAATGCCTTGCGGCTTGTGGCAAGGCATTTTTTACATATTGTTTGTTCTGACGCGTTCTAAAAATGCGGCATCAAATTTTGAATTCAGCTCTTTATTAAAGGAAAGATATTCTTCCTTAATGGCGCTGTCCGCTATTTCATCATTGCTGCTGTATTCCAGACCATCTATAAACAGTGCTGCAATACAGGCGATACCCCGGTACTGCGCATTCTCCAGATACACCGTATAGGTATCCAAGTGGCTTTTTACTTCTGTCGGCTTATGCACAATCGCCACCGTCTGTCCGTCCTGATATAAACAAAGATAATGCCGGTCCGTTCCCAATCCGATTTCATACAGCTGATACTCTCTATCGTAAAACTGTATTTTATAATAGTCATATCCCACGGATACAAACAATATCTTTTTCTGACAGACTTCCGCCGTATAAAGACCGCCCACCGGCCGGTTATGCTCTAAAATGCTATACATCAGTTCATTCTTTTCGCCTTCTCTTTCCTGTAAGACCGGCTCAAAGGACAGCGTATACGCATTTTGTCCCGCAAATACGATTTCCGTGGAAATGTGATTCAGCGATGTGCATTTTGCCAGCGTTTCCCCTGTGGCAGTATCTTCGATTTCAAATTCCGGCTCGGCACCAAACTGTGTCTGCTTAATATTTAGAATCATAATCCTCCAAAAATGAATGTTTCTGACCGTTTTGTTTATAAGCAACAATAGTATTCAGATTGACATTTTCCACGCTTCGGAAAATGTTCTTTTCAATGTACGGACTTTTCGCGCTTAATTCTTTAATCAGCGCCTTAATTTCCGCACGCTTTGAACCTTTCTCCGTTCCGCCGCAGGAAGCACAGCTTTCCGTAAAGCGGCATGCACACTGGATAAACTGTAAATGATTGTAATCTCTCCAGCGGATAATATCTTCTTCGCGCACCAGATATAACGGACGGATTAACTCCATGCCTTCAAAATTCGTACTGTGCAGCTTTGGCATCATGGTCTGAATCTGTGCCCCGTAGAGCATACCCATTAAAATGGTTTCGATAACATCATCAAAGTGGTGTCCCAGCGCAATCTTGTTACAGCCAAGCTCTTTTGCCTTGCTGTACAGGTAGCCGCGGCGCATACGCGCACACAGATAGCACGGTGACTGTTCCTCTGATGCAACAATATCAAAGATTTCCGATTCAAATACCGTAATCGGCACATTTAAAAACTGTGCATTGTCTAAAATAACCTGATAATTAAACGGATTGTAGCCCGGATTCATTACCAGATATACAACTTCAAAATTCTGCTGTCCGTGGCGCTTTAATTCCTGAAAAAGCTTTGCCATCAGCATAGAATCTTTTCCGCCGGAAATGCAGACTGCAATCTTGTCGCCGTCTTTAATCAGTTCATACTCATTAATCGCCTTTGTAAACGGCCGCCAGATTTCCTTTCGGAACTTCTTTACAATACTGCGTTCCACATCGGCACAGCACTGTTCCTTTAAATCCTCCTGACGCATAACTGTGCGAAGCTTTAACCGCAGATATGCACGGAATCCGTCCTGTATACTGTATACTTCATAGCCTTCTTTTTCAAAATCCTCTGCCAGTGCATCACTTTGCTGTCCTGTATGGCACAGCAGGTAAACAGGTGTCTGATCCTTTGTGAGTTCTTTTATCTGCTGTTTGAGCGTTTCACTGTCCATATGAAGGGCTCCGGGCATCGTTTCCTTGTCAAACGCTTCTTTTTCCCGGATATCTATTACCAGTTTTTTTCTGGTATCCGCTTCGTATTCTTCCATTGTTTTCCGAAACATACTTACTCCTTACATTTGCAATTATCCACTTATCATACCACTGTGCCGGAAATAATTCAATATTACTGTACGGAAATCACCTTGTAATCCTGTGCTTCCACAGCTTCTTTTAATGCTTCATCCGAAACGGCACTTTCTAAGGTAACAACAGCTGTTCCCGCTTCATGGCTGACAACTGCTTCTTTGACTTCCGGAAGGGCTTCGAGTGCCTTCTTTACTCTTGCCTCACAGTGTCCGCACATCATTCCTTCGATTGTTAATGTTTTTTCCATTTTCTTGTCCTCTACTTTCTTTTTTGATTTTATTTTTTTATCTTTTTCTGCATTGTGTACAGAGAAAAGATTTAAGCGTAACGCATTGGTTACTACGCAGAAGCTTGATAAGCTCATTGCCGCAGCACCAAACATCGGATTTAACTTCCAGCCAAAGAACGGAATCCATACGCCCGCCGCCAGCGGAATTCCGATGATATTATAAAAGAATGCCCAAAACAGGTTTTCATGAATGTTTCTAAGCGTTGCACGGCTTAAACGGATTGCCGCCGGAACATCGCTTAAACGGCTTTTCATCAGTACAACATCTGCCGCATCAATTGCAATATCCGTTCCCGCACCGATTGCAATACCGATATCGGCTCTCGTAAGCGCCGGTGCATCGTTAATGCCGTCACCGACCATTGCAACCCTGCCGTCACGCTTTAAGCGGCTGATAACGCTGTCTTTTCCGTCCGGCAGGACATCTGCGATAACCTCATCTACGCCTGCCTGTGCGCCGATTGCCTTCGCCGTCCGTTCATTGTCGCCTGTCAGCATGACAACACGGATTCCCATGTTCTGTAACTGTCTGACGGCTTCCGGGCTGTCTTCCTTGATAACGTCCGCAACCGCAATGATTCCAAGCAGTTTGTCGTCCTTTGTAAAAAACAGTGGTGTCTTTCCCGCATTTGCAAGCTTTTGTGACTGCTCCTGCATTTCCTGTGAAACCGCGGTGCGGGTACTGATAAATTTGTAATTACCGCCTGACAATACCGCATTTTCATATTCTGCCGTCAGTCCGTTTCCCGGAAGTGCCGTAAAGTTATTCACTTCAAAAATATCTGTCTGCGCTGCTTCGGCATATGCCAGTACTGCCTTTGCCAGCGGATGTTCGCTCTTTTTTTCCAGTGCATACGCAAATGAAATCAGTTCTTTTTCCGTGACACCTTTATTGCAGATAACGTCTGTGACCTTTGGTTCACCGGTTGTAATGGTTCCGGTCTTATCCAGTGCCACAATCTCAATCTTTCCCGCTTCTTCCAAGGATACCGCCGTCTTAAATAAGATACCGTTTTTTGCGCCCATGCCGTTGCCTACCATAATCGCAACCGGCGTTGCCAGTCCTAATGCACACGGACAACTGATAACCAGCACGGAAATTCCTCTTGCCAATGCAAATCCCACACTCTGTCCCGCAAGCAGCCACACAATGATGGTTACTGCCGCAATCGTAATAACTGCCGGTACAAAGATACCGGATACTTTATCAGCAACCTTTGCAATCGGGGCTTTTGTTGCCGCTGCATCGCTGACCATCTGGATAATCTGTGACAGTGCCGTATCTTCCCCGACTCTTGTCGCTTCACATTTTAAATAACCGGACTGGTTGATTGTTGCCGCTGATACCAGATCGCCTGCCGCTTTATCCACAGGAATACTCTCTCCTGTCAGTGCCGATTCATTGACTGCACTGCTGCCTTCCAATACTTTTCCGTCTACCGGAATATTTTCTCCCGGACGTACAATAAAGATGTCGCCTTTCTGTACCTGCTCAATGGAAACTTCCGTTTCCACACCGTCTTTTAACAGCACTGCCGTTTTCGGCGCTAACTTCATCAAACCCTTTAAAGCATCGGTTGTTTTCCCTTTAGAATGGGCTTCAAGCATTTTACCGACCGTAATCAGTGTCAGAATCATTGCCGCCGATTCAAAATAAAATTCGTGCATGTAGTGCATAACACCGTCCATATTGCCATGCACCTGTGCATCGGTCATGGCAAACAGCGCATATGTGCTGTATACAAATGCCGCAGCCGAGCCTAATGCCACAAGCGTATCCATATTCGGTGCTTTGTGAAACAGACTCTTGAAGCCGCTGATGAAAAACTTCTGGTTAATCACCATCACCGCAATCGTTAAAAGCATCTGAATCAGTCCCATGGCGATATGGTTATCGGCAAGCACCGCCGGAAGCGGCCAGCCCCACATCATATGTCCCATGGAAAAATACATCAGGACAATTAAAAATACCAGCGATGACAGCAGTCTTTTCTTTAAAACAGGGGTTTCCCTGTCTTTTAACAGTTCCTCATCACCAAATGAACTGCCAGCCGCCGAACTGCCGTTTTTGGTGTTTTCTGCCGCTTTGCTTCCCTTTTTGGAAGCACCGTATCCGGCATCTGTGACGGCTTTTACAATATCCTGTTCCGATGCCGTGCCTTCTACGCCCATTGAATTGGTCAGAAGACTTACGGAACACGATGTTACGCCCGGCACTTTGGATACGGCTTTTTCCACACGCGTACTGCATGCCGCACAGCTCATACCTGTTACTGTATACTGTTCCATTTTATGATTCCCTCCAGTCTTTATGATATCCGGTGGGTAGAAGTAAAAACCTTGCGCCCCGGCACCATTTTATTCGCTTTATTCATGTTATTTATATCTTTTGTTACTTCATTAATTTCTGCAAAACTTTTACAAGCTCGTCTACCGTTTCTTCTTTTCCTGCACGGATATCATCTGTGACACAAGTCTTGATGTGATTGGCAAGCAGCACTTTATTAAAGCTGTTCAGCGCCGCATTGGCTGCCGCCACCTGAATCAGAATATCCGGACAATACGCATCCTTTTCAACCATGCCTTTAATTCCACGAATCTGACCCTCTATTCTGTTTAAACGATTAATTAAATCCCGGTACTCTTTTTCAGAGCGTTCCTTATGCTTATGGCAACAGCACATTTCTTCTTCCTGCATATTTTCTCCATTTCTACTACAATATATTTGAACTTTATTTTTAATCACATATTATACCCCTGCAGGGTATATGTCAAGTTCATTTTCAAGAAAATATCCGCAATCGAATAAAAAAATTCTCAAAAAAATTTGACAAATTCATATTTTGTGCTATGATAACAGACAGAGTGTTCGTCAGTAAGACCGCACGAAGGGGTACACCACCGCGGGTGTAGCTTTCCTTTCGTGCGGTCTTTTTTTATTTTATAACAAGACTTTTACCCGGATATGCCGGACACATCAGCGGGTTATCAAATCTACAGACAGGAGGTTTTTCATGATTCAGATTAACGGAAACGAAGCCATGCAGGCAGACGGCATGAGCATTGCAGATTATCTGCTGTCCGAAGGATATGTGCTGTCCCACATTGCCGTTGAACGCAATGAAGTGATTGTCAGCAAAAAAGATTATGCCGATACACGGATTCAGGACGGCGATGTTATCGAAATCGTGCAGTTTATGGGCGGCGGCTGATAAACATTTTCACAACACGGCTAAATTCTAAATTAAAACAGAGCAGTCAGACTGCTCGGAAACGGAGAAAAATTATGATTGAAAATGATACATTTACACTGGGAGGACATACCTTTTCTTCCCGCTTTATCTTAGGTTCCGGTAAATACAATCTGGATTTAATCCGCGCAGCCGTATCCGATGCCGGTGCGCAGATTATCACGCTGGCTGTCAGACGTGCCAATACCAAAGACAGCGAAAATATTCTGGACTATATCCCGGAGGGTGTCACACTGCTTCCGAATACGTCCGGTGCCAGAAATGCCGACGAGGCTGTCCGCATTGCGCGCCTTGCACGGGAAATGGGCTGCGGTGATTTTGTCAAAATCGAAATTATGCACGACTCTAAATACCTGCTTCCTGACAACTACGAAACGATTAAGGCAACTGAAATTCTTGCAAAGGAAGGCTTTATCGTTATGCCGTATATGTACCCTGACTTAAATGCCGCCAGAGATTTAGTCAATGCAGGCGCCGCTTCCATCATGCCGCTTGCCTCTCCGATTGGCTCTAACAAGGGACTTGCAACCAAAGAATTTATTCAGATTTTAATTGATGAAATTGACCTCCCGGTTATCGTGGATGCCGGTATCGGAAAGCCTTCACAGGCATGTGAAGCTATGGAAATGGGTGCCGCCGCTATCATGGCAAATACCGCGATTGCAACTGCCGGAAATATTCCTGAAATGGCAAAAGCTTTCGGTCTTGCAATTGAAGCCGGACGGCGTGCCTACCTTTCCGGTCTTGGACGTGTATTAAATAAAGGCGGCGAAGCTTCCGACCCGCTGACCGGATTTTTACATAACTAATTTTTAGAAAAGAGGTCTTATTTTATGGACACCAATCAAAAGGAAAATGATTTTATTATTCAGAACGGCAAATTAAGTCCTGCCGCTTTAAAACGAAAAACAGAACTGGAAAATAATCCGGCTTCCCGTACAGACCACATGGCATATCTGCCGGACATGGAGCAGATTTCCTCCGATATCCGTGATAAAGTGCTTGCTGCCATGAACGCTTATGAGCCGGACAAATACACGGCGCGCGATGTCTTAGCTGCACTTTCCCACGACCGCTGCAGTATTGGGGACTTTAAGGCACTGCTCTCCCCTGCCGCAGAACCGTTTCTGGAAAAAATGGCACAGCGCGCCGAGCGTGAAACGCGTAACCACTTCGGTAATTCTACCTACATTTTCACACCGCTCTATATTGCAAATTACTGTGAAAATTACTGTGTTTACTGCGGTTTTAACTGCTATAACGATATTCACAGAAAACAGCTTTCCATGGAAGAAATTGAGCATGAAATGAAGGTTATTGCCGATTCCGGCATTGAAGAAATTCTGATGCTGACGGGCGAGAGCAAATCAAAGAGCAGCATTACCTATATCGGCGATGCCTGCCGTCTTGCCAAAAAATATTTCAGAAATGTGGGTCTTGAAATTTATCCGTGCAATACAAAGGATTACGCTTATCTGCATGAATGTGGTGCAGACTATGTGACTGTTTTTCAGGAAACTTATAATGCCGACAAATATGAAACGCTTCATCTCATGGGACACAAACGTGTCTTCCCATACCGCTTTGAAGCACAGGAGCGTGCTTTAATGGGCGGTATGCGCGGTGTCGGATTTTCCGCTCTGTTAGGTCTGTCTGACTTCCGTAAGGATGCGCTTGCCACGGCACTGCACGTATATTATCTCCAGCGCAAATATCCGCATGCGGAAATGTCTTTGTCGTGTCCGCGGTTACGGCCGATTATTAATAATGAAAAAATTAATCCGCTGGATGTACATGAAAAACAGCTCTGTCAGGTTTTATGTGCATACCGCATTTTTCTGCCATATGCCGGAATTACCGTATCATCAAGGGAATCCGCTTCTTTTAGAAACGGTATTATTAAGATTGCTTGCACCAAGGTATCTGCCGGTGTCAGCACCGGTATCGGCGACCATGAAGCCAAATATGAAGGCAGTGAAGAAAAAGACTGCGGTGACGAGCAATTTGAAATTGCCGACACCCGCAGCTTAAAACAAATGTATGACGATATTAAACAGCAGGGTTTGTGGCCGGTCTTAAATGATTATCTGTATGTGTAGTACCTACGGATACACCGGCGCTTTCCGACAGAAAAGCATTTTTCCAATCTTCCTGTATACTCTAAGTCTAAAAGCTCTTTAACTGGGAATATTTCAACTAATGTTCTTCCAAGGTCAGTACAAGTTAAACTCTTACCTTTTGATTTAATATATCCGGTATCCTTTAATTTCTTAATGGTTTCAGCCCTTGTTGCCGGTGTTCCTATACTAAATCCACTTAAAATTGCTTGCATCATTTCTTCAGTATTTTTTTCATCATTTTCTTCTTCA
>ENA-OPCL01002680-OPCL01002680.1-human-gut-metagenome-genome-assembly--contig:-NODE-2680-length-11175-cov-1.991097_pt1 | contig 11175 bp, 6 predicted proteins | sample MGYA00241251_ERZ501482 | MGnify/ENA primary metagenome ERZ501482 (study PRJEB25962, sample SAMEA2042581) | human gut metagenome | biome: human gut; feature: human-associated habitat; material: faeces... | reverse complement strand
TTGCCTGCGGACAGCTCCTTGATCTTTCTGATGATGTTATTTTTGAGGGACTTAAGAGCTTTACCGGAACAGACCGAAGATTCCAGTACAAGGGACAGATCGGCGGAGTCACGATCATTGATGATTATGCACATCATCCAACAGAAATCGAGGCAACTCTCCACGCTGCAAAGAATTATCCACATAAAAAAATCTGGTGTGTATTCCAGCCGCATACTTATACCCGTACCAAGGCTCTCCTTCCTGAATTTGCCAAAGCTCTTTCCCTGGCAGACCATGTTGTCCTTGCTGACATCTATGCAGCCAGAGAAACGGATAACCTCGGGATTTCCTCCGCTGATCTCCAGAAACTGATTGCGGATCTTGGTACTCCATGTGAATATTTCCCAACCTTCGATGAAATCGAAAACTTTTTACTCGAGAATTGTACACAGGGTGACCTGTTGATAACTATGGGGGCCGGAGACGTTGTAAATATTGGAGAACAGCTTCTCGGAAAGTAAGTTATCCACATTATCCACATGCTTATGCACATTTTTAATGCCACATAGCATGTGGATTTTTATTACTCTTTGTCGTTTACATAAGTGTATATGCAGCCATTTCAAAATCCTTTATTTTATGCGTTTTTTCGACATTTATCCTGGTTGCAGATAATTTTATTACTGTTTTTCTTTCCACATTATCCACATTATCCACATTTTATTGTGGAAATCTTTCGCAGCAAAATACCCTATTCTCATTTGAAAAAGGTTGTGCTATAATCCAATTGTTCCAATCTGCCGTTGTTTTGACGGCATATAACCGGAATTTTCTTAGAAAGTGAGCGATATTTCATGGCAATGATCACATTACATAATGCCTCCCTCCCGGAGGTTACGATCTTATCGAACACATTTATTGATAATTATATGCCGGAAGCTAATGGAGAGTTTGTAAAAGTATATATCTACCTTTTGCGTGCACTTTCCAGTGCTCCGGTTTCTTTCAGTCTGGAGCAGATGGCAGACCGTCTTCTCTGCACCGAGAGAGATATTCTCCGTGCACTGAAATACTGGGCCAAACAGCAGCTTCTTACTCTTGATTTCACAGACAATAATAAGCTTTGCGGAATTTCTCTTCTCACTCCTGTAGCTCCTTCCAGTCCGACGGATGCCGTGCAGGATGAGATTTCCGTTACTTCCGAACAGCCGAAGGACCAGCCTGTTGTCCGTACAGAAGCACTTACTCCGGACCGTGTAAATGAACTGAAACAAAACGAAGATATCATCCAGCTTCTTTATGTAGCCGAACAATATCTTGGCAAAACACTTTCACCTACAGAAATTCAAAAGATGCTTTTCTTCTATGATGGCCTTGGCATGTCTGCTGACCTGATCGAATATCTGATTGAATATTGCGTGGGCCACAATCACAAGAGCATCCGCTACATCGAGAAGGTGGCTCTTGCCTGGGCTGAGGAGGGAATTACCTCTGTGGAAGAAGCCAAGCAGTCCGGCTCCCGATATAATAAAGACTATTTTTCTATTCTCAAGGCTCTCGGAATCACCAACCGCAATCCCGTAGAGACAGAGATCACACTGATGGACACCTGGCTTCGAACCTATGGCTTTTCCATGGAGGTCATCCAGGAAGCCTGCAACCGTACTGTCCTTCAGACAGGTCAGGCCAGCTTCCAGTATACAGACAAGATTCTGGAAGGCTGGAAAAAGAAAGATGTACATACGATCGATGACATCCATACTCTGGATACCGAACACAAGAAACGCCGTCAGGACCGGAAAGCAGCATCCTCCAAACCTGCACAGCCTTCCAATAACCGTTTCAATAACTTCCAGCAGCGAGAATACAACTTCGACGAATATGAGAAGCATCTATTGAACCAGTAAAGTTACCGTGAACGAAGTGAACAGTAACCCAGTAAAGGAGAGTACCGTGGCTTTACAGAATTTTCAGTATGATATTATTATGAGAGAATACAGCCGGCGTCAGTCCCAGGTGCAGCATGATCTGGAAGAACGCCGCAAAGAAGCATTTATCCGTGTTCCACGCCTGCTGGAGATTGATCAGGAGGTTGCAGCCTTGAGTGCCAGAAAAGCCCGTTCTCTTCTGCAGGGTGAATCCGATACTGTAGAAGATCTCAAAAAAGACGTGGCCGCTCTGGCTCAGGAACGCCGTACACTTCTTCGCAGCAACGGATTTTCTGATGATTATCTGGAACCTCATTATTTCTGTCCACTCTGTCAGGATACTGGCTATGTTGACGGACAAAAATGTTCCTGTTTCAAAAAATCCGAGGTCGAATTACTGTACACACAGTCAAATCTTAAAGAGATTCTCAAAAAAGAGAACTTTGAACACTTTTCTTTTGACTGGTATTCTGATACAATGAAGAACGAAGCAACCGGATTAACAGCCCGCGAAACAGCAAAACGGGCTTATAATACTGCCCGGAACTTTGTAGATGATTTTGACAAGCGCGCACAGAACCTATTTCTGTACGGTAGCACCGGAGTAGGCAAGACCTTTCTCTCTCACTGTATTGCCAGCGAGCTTCTCAAAACCGCACACTGTGTTCTGTATTTTTCTGCATTTGATCTGTTTGACCGTCTGGCTCAGACAGCTTTTTCCAGAAAATCCGAAACAGACCCGGGTGATGATTTTATCCTTGACTGTGATCTTCTGATCATAGATGATCTTGGGACAGAGCTTACCAACAGTTTTGTCTCCTCGCAGTTATTTTTGTGTATTAACGAACGTATTTCCCGTCGTAAATCCACGATCATATCTACAAATCTGAAACTTGAAGATTTTTCAGCCACCTATTCCGAGAGAACTTTTTCCCGGATAGCAAGTAATTACCAGATGCTGAAGCTTATCGGCAAAGACATCCGAATACAGAAAATATTTTTAGGAGGAAAATAAAGATGGCACAGTTAAACAACAAGGAGCTGACTACACTTCCGGTGGGAAGACTGGGACTCATCCCTCTGGAAAGTTGTCGCCCCCTTGGCGAAAAGGTCAATGAATGGCTTGTAAAATGGAGAAAAGAGCGTGAGAACCCTGAATTAGGCACCTGCGCTTTTGAAGGATATCAGCGTGATTCCTATATCATCAATGTCAAAACCCCTCGTTTCGGTTCCGGTGAAGGAAAAGGCGAGATCAGTGAATCCGTACGTGGTGACGATATTTATGTTATGGTTGATGTCTGCAACCACAGTATCAACTACACGATCAGCGGATACACCAACATGATGTCACCTGATGATCATTTTCAGGATCTGAAACGTGCCATTGCTGCAGTCGGTGGCAAAGCCCGCAGAGTCAATGTCATCATGCCATATCTCTATGAGAGCCGCCAGAGCAAACGTATCGGACGTGAATCCCTTGACTGTGCGTCCGCACTCCAGGAACTGACAAAAATGGGCGTAGAAAATATCATTACATTCGATGCTCATGATTCACGTGTACAGAACGCAACTCCACTGCATGGTTTTGAAACTATCCAGCCGTCCTATCAGTTCATCAAGGCTCTCCTCAATAATGTAGAAGGTCTTCATATTGACAATGATCACTTCATGATCATCAGCCCGGACGAAGGAAGCATGCGCAGAGCGATCTACCTTGCAAACGTTCTCGGTGTAGATATGGGTATGTACTACAGACGTCTCGACTACACCAAAGTAGTTAAAGGCCGTCACCCAATCGCAGCCTATGAATTCCTCGGCCCAAAACTTGAAGGCAAAGATGTTATCCTGATCGATGATATGATTTCCTCAGGAAGCAGCATTCTGGAGATTGCATCTCTTCTGAAAAAACGTGGTGCCGGTAAGATCTTTATCTGCACAACTTTCGGACTCTTCACAGAGGGAATGGAAAAATTCGACGCCGCATACGCAAAAGGAACCTTTGATAAACTGCTTACTACAAACCTTGTTTATCAGGATCCGGAGCTTCTCGCAAGAGACTACTATATCAGCTGCGATCTGAGTAAATATATCGCTCTGATCATTGATACACTGAATCATGATATGTCTGTCAGCCATCTGCTCAACCCTGCAGACAGAATCAAAAAATGCGTCAATAATTACATGGCTCAGTATGACAAATAAATCCTGTCACTTCTTCACAGCACAATGCAAAACACCCTGCGGAAATGCAGGGTGTTTTTTATTCTCTTCCCAATCATAAAGAAATCTCATTGACAGAAATTCCTGTTTTCTGCAACACATCCAATTCCTGTTTTTTGCTTGTACTTATGATCACTTGACGACCGGAAGACTCTGTAAGCCATAAAACAGCTGCTTTCAGCCTTTCCGGATCGAAAGCACAGAACATTTCATCAAAGATGACCGGAAGCTTTTCTGCGCCACACAGGAGTTCTCCTGCGGCCAGTCTCATCGCAAGATAGATCTGTTCAACCATGATCAGACGCAGATTTTCAATCGGCAGTACTTCTTTCCCTGTATCAACGCTGATATGAAATTCATCGTCAACCATCAGTTCATGACAGATACCACCGGTAATTCCGCTGAGAGTCTCCGACATCGTCCTCACCAGTCTGTTTCCTGTCTGACAATACATCTGTTCCGACAGTTTATCGATCGTATCCATTGCCAGATTCAGCGCATCAATCTCGACTTCTTCCATCAGAGGCAGATACGCATACTCTTCCATTTCACGAAGTTCTTCTGTCAGATTGGAAAGTTCCATATTTTTTTCACGTAATTCTTCATCCAGACTGCTGCGGCCGCCTTCCAGCTTATTCTGTCTTGTAATCCATCTGGACTTCATTCTTTTACGTTTTTCCAGTTCACGTACTGTACGCATTTCAAAATTCAGTTCTGCAATAAACGCCAAAATACCGGAAATTCCTACCAGTACCGCCGGAATCGTACTTCCTGCCTCCAGCGCCAGAAGCAACGCCCCTGCCAGCGCCAGAAATGCAGTCACACACATTCCCGCGATCTGTGCCTGATTTCTTGTTTCCAGTGCCCCGATTCGTTCGTCAAGAAGATGATATCCGTTACTTTCTTCATTCATACGAAGAGCATCTTCCTGTTCTCCAAGCTGATTCTTCTGATCCTCAGTATCACGGATCTCTCTGCGTATACTTTTAATCTGTGCGGAAATTTTTTCTTTTGCCAGCTGGTCTGCCCTTTTGCGGCGTTCCACCTGCACCTGGTAACCTTTTCTTGTCATCTTGATCCTCTGGGAGGTTTTACCCAGATCCACAGAGCAGTCTCCCGTTGTCTGAAAGCCGGTCATCTGCTTCTGCACTTCACGTACGATTTCTGCCCCGGTATTACCTTTCAATGGAGAAATACAGATTGCATTCTCATATACAGCTTCACTGATACCCAGTGCCATTTTTTCCTCACTGATATGGTCCGCATCAAGAAGCTCTCCACTCTCTTCACAGAGAAGTTCACTGTAAGGTTCTTCTCTGTGAAGATCTCGTGTCAGCCGGTAGTTGCGCCCGCCACTCTCAAACCAGAGTACCCCTGCATAAGGAACATCCGTCCTTCCAAACAGCATACTCTCTATAAAAGCCTGGATTTCTCTTCTTGTTCGTTCTTTCTCCGTGTACAGTACATTCATGTCCGGAGAAAAAGCAATCGTCTGCCTGTAAATACTTCCAAAATCTTTAATTTCAATTTGCTTGATCTTCATATTCTTTTCCTGTCACTGGTCAGGACTTTTGTAGTCAAAAGTGCCTGAAGTCCATAGTAGAGTGCTTTTTTCTCCACTACTGTCAGATCTCTCTTTAAAAAAGTTTTGATATAGTCCCCGATCAGTGTCCCCCTGTACTGGCGATACAGGCTTTCCAGCTGATACGCAGGTCTTGATTCATCCATGATCTCCACAATATTTCCCAGTCCGTGAAGGCGTTCCGGCAGGAGGACATTATCCGGAGAAAGTTTTCCCTTAATGATCAGACGATATATATTTCTTCCGCCCCGCTTCATAACTTCCTTCCGAAGCATATCTTCCAATGCATACTGTGTGGTATTCTGATCTACCGCAAGAACCAGGTTCTGATAAGAACGAAGTGCAAAGGGGCGTAATTTCAGCTTAACGGTTTCCCCGTCAAATTCCCCTTCTATATATCCATGCTTTCCGACGTCATTTCGATTCTGTGGTTCCAGTGCACCTGCATAGACAATCTTATCGCGACATACTGTATGTGGTTTATGAGAATGCCCAAGCGCTATATAATCAAATCCTGCTGCTGCCAGTCTTGTAAAATCCATCGGACAATATCCGACTTCACCACCATGTGCGAGCAGCACATGAAAGCCAGGCTTATTTTGAGGTTTCCATTCATCATATAATGGTGTACGGATCTCCGGATGCTCATAACTCAGCCCATATACAAAAATCTGTTTGTCCGCGATCTCCACACAGGACTGCTGTTCCCTGTCAAAAAAGGTTACATTCCGTGACCAGACAAAATTTCTGTAAAACGAATCTTCTTTTATGTAGTCATGATCTCCTGCCATCAGAAAAACTCTGGTATCCGGTATAGACGCAAACAAATCGTCAACTTCTCTCAGTTCCCTGAGAAGAGGCTGACGATGAAAAAGGTCACCGGCTATAAACAACAAATCCACCGGATTCTTGCGGATACCCACAATGACCCGGCGGAATGTTTCCCAGATTTCTTCTTCCCTCTCATGACTCCACGGACAGCCCCGGTCAGGGACTGCCCCCAGATGTACATCTGAAAGATGAATAAATCTAATCATGCAAAAACTACTCCTTATTATAAATCGCAGTTGTTAACTGTTCTTGGGAATGGAATTACGTCACGGATATTGCCCATACCTGTCAGATACATTACGCAGCGTTCAAATCCCAGTCCAAATCCTGAATGACGTGTGGAACCATATTTACGGAGATCCATATAGAACTGATAGTCTTCTGCTTTCAGTCCCAGCTCATCCATACGTGCTTTCAGCTTATCGTAATCATCCTCTCTCTGGCTTCCACCAATGATTTCACCGATTCCAGGTACCAGACAGTCCATGGCAGCAACTGTCTTGCCATCCTCGTTCTGTTTCATGTAGAATGCCTTGATCTCCTTCGGATAATCTGTCACAAATACAGGTTTCTTGAAGATTTCTTCTGTCAGATAACGCTCATGCTCTGTCTGAAGGTCGCATCCCCAGAATACTTTGTAATCGAATTTGTCATTGTTTTTCTCCAGAAGTTCAATTGCTTCTGTATAAGTCACATGACCAAACTCAGAATCCACTACATGGTTCAGGCGATCCAGAAGTCCTTTGTCGATAAAGGAATTGAAGAAGTTCATCTCCTCCGGAGCATTCTCCAGCACATAACGGATCACGTATTTCAGCATGTCCTCTGCAAGATCCATATTGTCATTCAGATCGGCAAATGCACATTCCGGCTCGATCATCCAGAACTCAGCAGCATGACGTGTTGTATTGGAGTTCTCTGCACGGAAAGTCGGTCCGAATGTATAAATATTACGGAATGCCTGTGCATAAGTCTCACCGTTCAGCTGACCACTTACTGTAAGATTAGTCTCTTTGCCGAAGAAATCCTGACTGTAATCTACAGTACCGTCTTCATTCAGCGGAGGATTCTTCATATCCAGTGTAGTAACCTGGAACATCTCTCCCGCACCCTCGCAGTCACTTCCTGTGATCAGCGGTGTGTGTACATATACGAAACCTCTTTCCTGGAAGAATTTGTGGATCGCGTATGCACAAAGGGAACGTACACGAAATACCGCCTGGAAAGTGTTTGTTCTCGGTCTCAAATGTGTCATGGTTCTCAGGTATTCCAGAGTATGACGTTTCTTCTGAAGCGGATAATCCGGTGCAGATGCGCCTTCTACCTGTACTTCATCAGCCTGAATTTCAAACGGCTGTTTTGCTTCCGGTGTCGGAACCAGAGTTCCCCTGACGATAATAGCAGCGCCTACATTCAGCTTGCTGATCTCGGCAAAATTCGGCATATTGTCGTGATATACAACCTGCAGTGTCTCAAAAAAAGTACCATCATGAAGTACGATAAAACCAAATGCCTTGGAACCACGTACGCTTCGTACCCATCCTCCTACAGTTACTTCCCTATTCAGGTATTCTTCTCTGTTTTTATAAATTTCTTTTACAGTTGTGAGCTTCATAATCTATACCTCTCTGTCTTCATTCTCATCCAATTGCTTTCTAGTATAGACTATTCGTTGGATTACTGCAAGGAGTAAATACAGGAGAAACATGGTTTTATTGCGTTTAAGCTTCCCATTTAAGGGTTCCGGTCTGTTCATAATCCTTCTGTATATTATAAGAAACAATTCCCTTCTCTGTTACCAGATAAAACATATCTCCGATATACACGCCGCGTACTCTGCAATAATCCTGATAACTCATGGAGCCTGCAAAAAGTTCACTGTCATTGATATTCAGATACATCTGCGGCTCAAATCCATTTTGATCATGATAGGAAAGCAGTGCATAATAATAATTCTCACTGCTGTCATATACATCAGTGTTATCTCCATAGATTCCATAAGCAAACCCGAACAGACTTTTCTTCGGAGCTGCAAGAATCGCATGGTAATTATAAAGCGCGTCACAAAATGAAACATCCTTTAATATAAAACGGTCTGTTTCTCTGACATCTGATGGATCGGAAATATCAAACATAGAACATTTCATCCCCGTCACATTGCCTGTATCCGGATCTGTTTCCCAGCCGATTCCCAGCAATTGATTTTCTCCGTAGAAATGCAGATACTCAGAAAATCCGGTAATATTCAGTTCGCTCATAATCCTGGGGTTCTTCGGATCAGAAAGATCTGCTGCAAAAAGAGGATCCGTATTTCGATATGTGACAAAATATCCTGTATCTCCCATAAACCGTGCAGCCTTTATCTGCTCTCCCTCTGCCAGATCTTCAATCTTTCCAATTGTTTTGAGTTTCTCATTCAGCACATATAATCCATTACTTCTGGAAAAATTACTATAATCTTTATCCCAGCCTTCAACAGTGGTTACAATGCGAAGACAGTCATCTGCCTCGTTCATGGAAAAATTGTTGTGAAGTTCCCCCACTACAGAACCTGCTGCCCCGTCGGTAAATTTCCCGTCTCTGTAGCCGATTCGTACAATTTCCGTACGAGTTTCCCGGTCATTCCAGATTTCTGTTGCTGAATAGATATTATTTTCACTGACATAAAAAATATTTGCGCTGCTGACAACGGCCATAACATCTGTTGCCTGATCCGGATTCTCCTGTGCGACAGCCCCTGCTACCAGATATATCCTGCCATTATAAGAAAAATCTTTTTCCGGTGTCGGAAGGTAAATATGGTCATAGGCAATATACTCTTCTCCGCACCTTGGCACATAGTACTGTAACTGATCTGCGCTGTCTCCGACTTCCGGAGTATATGATGTAAAAAGATACATTCTTCCATCAGTTCTTCGAGAGGAAAGATAACTTCCATCCTGATGATAAACGCCTGTCTTTTTGGGTTTTTCCCTGTCTGAGATATCATAGGTTTCTACTGTCACAGTAGTTACCGGCATACTATAACTGGTTCGGACTCCATCTGTATTCTTTTCTCCACCTGCATTTGCTGACGGAAGATCTATACTGCCTTTATAGGTTATATAATCTTCCTGCTGACAGATCAGCTGCAGGCAATTACCATCCACATACATTTCCTTATAATCGGAGCTGTTCTCTCCATTAATCTCACAGAGTAATTTCATGGACGCTGCATCTGCAATACGCAATGTTCCTTTACTGTCCATGGCATAAATACAGCTGCCATCTGTTTTTACGATATCTGCCTCATCAATCAGTTCTTCCTGTGTGGTGGTCGTAGAATAATCTTTACCTTCTGATGATGGATCAAAGCCATATTCCTGGTCAATCGGTTCTTCCGGCATAGTTGCCGCCATACTGGAATTTGAAGCAGCCGAGTCTGTCCCTGCCGCATCTGCTGACTCTTCAACAGTCATGATGCGGGGCTGAACATTACTGTATGAAGAATTATTCTGCCATTCTTTTACCCGGGCATAAAGATCTTCATAACTGTCCGTATGAGAAATTCCAGTAACCGGGGCCGTCGTCGGAAGAGGCGTTGGCGTACCGGTTCCTTCTGTTTCTGTATTTACCGGATCCTCAATAATACTCGTTCTGGTCTCCTCCTGTTTCACAGAATTCGTCCCTTCCCACATCGGGACCGTACCCAATGCCACCGCTCCGACAGCCACAACCGCCACTGCTGTAAGTACATATTTTTGCTTCATTCCATGCCTCCTTTGCCGGAATTTCCTTCGCACTGTTTTCACATTCTCCAAACATACCTTATAATGTCATTTTAACACAGTTCTGTTTCCGGACTGTAATATGCTACTGTCCCGTCTGTGCTTTTTATATGCAGACAGGGACTCAAAGCTCTGCGCCTTAAGTCCCTGTCTTTTGTATATTATGTGTTTTTTTATAATGATTCGATGAATCTCATAAATGCTTCTCTGCCTTCCGGTGTGCATTTGTAAACACCGGCATCTTCCAGAACATGTGTAAATACAATACCAACTTCTTTCTGAAGAATTTCATGAACATTCTCTTTGTTGATATCCTTGTATTTCGGAAGAAATTCAGCTGCCCATGCGGCATGTTTCTCAATCTTTTCGTTGGATGCGATATCTTTTCCATCCAGAATGTATTCTTCCAGAAGTTCCAGTTCTTCTTTCAGTCTTGCCGGAAGAACCGCAAGTCCCATAACCTCAATCAGACCAATGTTTTCTTTCTTGATATGATGATACTGTGCATGCGGATGATAAACGCCAAGTGGATGCTCGCTGGTTGTGATATTGTTTCTCAGTGTAAGATCAAGCTCATACATATCACCAACTTTACGTGCGATCGGCGTGATCGTGTTGTGTGGTTCTCCATCTGTCTCAGCAAAGATAAATGCCGCCTCATCTGTGTATCCTCTCCATACCTCCAGCACATGAGCTGCCAGATCTACCAGACGTTCTGAATCTTTGTGGCGGATACGAAGTACAGATAATGGCCATTTAACAATTCCTGCCTCCACGTCTTCAAATCCCGGAATGGTCACATGCTTCTCAATCGGTGCTTTTGCCATTGCAAATGTATAATGTCCGCCCTGGAAATGATCATGAC
>ENA-OPCL01002676-OPCL01002676.1-human-gut-metagenome-genome-assembly--contig:-NODE-2676-length-11190-cov-1.669870_pt1 | contig 11190 bp, 6 predicted proteins | sample MGYA00241251_ERZ501482 | MGnify/ENA primary metagenome ERZ501482 (study PRJEB25962, sample SAMEA2042581) | human gut metagenome | biome: human gut; feature: human-associated habitat; material: faeces... | reverse complement strand
CGTTCGCTGTCGACGTGCGCCGTATCACTCTGGGCAACGTGCGGGCCCGTTACGACGAGCTGTCGGAAAACGGAACGGAGCCCGGAATCGTGCAATTCGACAGCCTGAGCGGCGAGTTTTACGGTCTGACCAATCGGGGCGGAGCGGACGACTTTTTCCGGTTGGAGGCCCGGGGAAAGTTGTACGGGGCGGGTCTGCTGAAAGCGAGCTTCCGGTTTCCGTCCGACTCGTTGAACCGCCGTTTTGAAATCGACGGCTCCCTCGGGCCGATGAGCCTGCCGTTGTTGAATCGCGTCGTGACGCCGCTTGCCGGTATTCAGATCGATTCCGGACGGCTCGAGCGGATCGAATTCCGCGTGACGGGAAACGATGCGCGGTCGGAAGTTCAAATGACGATGCTATACGACGGGCTCGACGTGGAGATGGTCAAGCGGCAGCCGGACGGTCGGCTCAAGGAGCGGCGTCTGATGACGTTTGTCGTCGACAAGATGCTGATCCGGCCGAGCAATCCGGACGGTCGAGGCACGCGTACGGCGGACGGCAGCGCGGAACGCGACCCGTACCGCTCGCAATTCAACTATTGGTGGAAATCGTTGCTGCCCGGTATTAAGAATACCGTTTTGGGCAAGGATTCGTACAGGTAGTGGGCCGAGCGAAAAGAGCCCGGATCGGTTGTGTAATACATGGTTTCATCGTATGGATAAGGGAACCGTTCCCCGAATCTTTACGATTTCGGGACGACAACGGACATACATATCCACACCGCTACATGCCCGGCCAATAGACCGTTATTTCCTTTGCCCGTCTTCATGAGACCCATTCACTTCATTGTTCACGGGGTGAGCGGGACGTCCTTGTGATATGTCGCTCACGTTTCTGTCGCGCCATTTTTTATCAAATGCGCTTTTTCTTGTCCTCGCATAAAATTTTTGAGCCGTTCACCGGAATCGGTCCATTTCAACGGCAGGTTATAACGTGAATCGGGAACATTCCGTAAACGACAGATCCCATGGCAAGCATTTGCGGCGAAAGACGGGCCGGGCAGGCTTGGAACGCGGGAGTGGATCGTCCGCAGCGGGGGAGCGATTCCGCACAGGTTTTCGGTGCGGACTTGGGGCGTTCGCAGAGATCGGATTGGGCGAACGATTACTCCCGACCGCACCGGGTCTCGGCGGCGTTCTCTCGAGCCTGCGCTTCCTGCGGCAGCAAGTCGTATTCCTTATAATAGATTTTCATCAGCAGCAGGAAGCCCGAGATCAGCAGAGGGCCGAAGATAATGCCCCAGAACCCGAATAGCGGGATACCGAGTATCACGCCGAAAATGACGATCAGCGGGTGCGTATCCGCCACTTTGTTCATCAGGATCATCCGGCAGAGGTTGTCTACGTTGGCGATGACCAGCACGCCGAGCGCGATCATCAGGATGCCCTGCCACAGCTCGCCGCTATAGATCATGTATGCGCCGAGCGGCACGCTGACGATGACCGTGCCGACCATCGGGATCAGTCCGCATACGGCGGTGACGAATGCCCAGAAAACGATGTTGTTCATGCCCAGCAGCCAGTAGATCAGGCAGGCCGCGAGCGCCTGCGACAGCATGACGATCGGGATGCCGAGCGCGTTGCTGAAGATGATCGTCTTGACTTCCTGCTTGAGCAGGCAGAGGCTCTTGCCCTTGAAGGGCACGTAGGAGTTGATGTGCCTCTCCATCTTGCGACCCTTGAGCAGCATGAAGTAGAGGATGACGAGCATCATGAATACGTTTGCCGCGAAGCTGTAGGTCGTGTTGATCAGCGACGATACCATTTTCGTCAGGAAAGTTCCCGAGTTCTCGAGCAGATCCTTGGGGATGGCTTCGAAACCGATCAGTTCGTTCAGCCGGATCACCTGCTTTTCGAAAAAGCCGACGATTTTCGACGTGTCGACGTTGGGAATCTCGGCCGCAATCACTTCGTAGATCAGAAAGCCGAGTCCCAGCAGCAGGACCGTCGTGCATAGCACAAGCAGGGCCGCCGCGAGCCATGATCTCCAGCTGTGTCGCTCGGTCAGCCGGAAAAGCAGCGGGCGCAGTACGACGTAGAGCGTCGAAGCGCCCAGAAAGGCTCCGACGAAGAAGCCCAATTGCTTGAGAATGACCAGTCCGATCGTAATCAGGATACCCAGAAAAAGCAACTGCCGGAAAAAAAGATTGTTCTTTTGCAGCGTATCGGCCGGGAGGTCGGGTCGGTTCATAGGACGGGCGGTTATTGGTTCCGACGCTCGTTCTGCAAAAATTTCTCCAAGTTTCGCGCGCCGCGCCGGAAGAGTCCCGGTTTGCCATATACGGAGCCATCGGGCGCGTGTCTCCCTGCCGCTTGCAACATATGTCCTATATTATTATGGACCCGATTGTATGCTTTATAATGTCCCCGTTTCGGTTCGTCGGATTTCCGGGGAGTTTCTTTTCTCCGAGTTTCCGAGTGACGGCTCATCCGGTTTTGCCGTTCTTTCTATGGGGCTGTTTCAAGCCTGCCGGAAACATATCGATCGCTTCTGTGAGCGCGATTCATCGAATTGTATTGATTTGTGTAATTACGAGGTGCTTTTATGGAGGCTTTGTATCGGATGGAAAGTCTGTGCTCGGAGGCTTTTTTCGGACGTTGCAGGCGGCTTGTTCGTTTTATTGCGTTATTTCGGCCGGATCGGTTTTCCGTACAGGAACGTTCTTAGACAATCTGGAATCGTTTGCCGGAACGATTCTTTTTTGCCAAATTTGTCCTTTGACGGTACGGCCGTCACCGATGCCCGATGAAACCGAACAACCCGACCGGAAAACCGCTTGCAGTGCGGACTTACGCTTTCGCTTCGCTTCCTGTCGAAGAGTATATCCGCCGTTATCGCGACGCGGAGCGGTTCGCCGACTTGTGCCGCCGGTGCGGCCGGTACGGACGTTGTTGGGCGTGCCCGCCTTTCTCGTTCGATGCGGAGGAGTATTTGTCGGGTTTCGGGACGGTTCATCTGATCGCTGCGCGAATCGAGCCGGGCAAGCGGTTACGCGCGCTTTGCGCCGATGCGGGGCAAAGCGAGAAACAGGGACGCGCTTTGTTGAATGAAGCCCGTTGCGAGCTGGACGCGCGATTGCTTGCCTTGGAAGAGGCATGGCCGGACAGCCGTGCCTTTTTTGCCGGTACATGCTTCGATTGTCCTGAGGGAACCTGTACCAGACCGTCGGACCTGCCTTGCGTGCGGCCCGGGAAAATACGCCCGTCGCTCGAGGCGCTTGGCTTCGATCTGGGGCGGACGGCTTCGGAATTGCTCGGCATCGAGTTGCGCTGGAGCGTCGACGGGAGGTTACCGGAATATTTCACGCTGATCAGCGGATTTTTTACCAATCATTCGATCGATTCACTGTCATGGTAGAGCAGAGGCGACGGGCGGTTTTCAACTGGAGCGGAGGAAAGGATTCCGCGCTGGCGTTGCAGACGGTGCTGCGGGAGGACCGTTACGAGGTCGTCTCGCTGCTTACGACGGTCGATGCGTCGAATGACCGCTCGTCGATGCACGGCATTCCGGCCGAGTTGCTCCGGATGCAGGCCGACAGCATCGGGCTGCCGATCCGTAACGTCCCGACAGGGAAGGGGATCGAGGACTACGAGCGGGCGATGGCTGAGGCCGTCGGCGATTTCGTCGCCCGGGGAGCCGAACATTTTATCTTCGGAGATATTTTTTTGCAGGACGTGCGCGCGTACCGGGAGCGTCAGTTGGAGCCGTATGGCGTGACGGTGGTCGAGCCGCTGTGGGGACAGGGGCCGGAACGGATTATGGCCGCTTTTCTCGCCTCGGGACTCGAGACGGTCGTTGTAACGACCGATGCCTCCTGCCTCGGTGCCGATTGGATCGGGCGGACGATCGACGGAACGTTTCGAGACGATTTGCCCGACGGTGTCGATCCGTGCGGCGAGAACGGCGAATATCATACGTTCTGCCATGCGGGCGGAATGTTCCGCTATCCGATTCCGTTCCGTTTGGGCGGGCCTGTCCGCCGGAGCTACACGGTGACGCTCGAAGACGGTGCGGTGAAGTCCTACGCCTACTGGTTCGCCGCTCTGACGGCTCCTTAGACCGGTCGATTTTCCTGTCGGTTAGGTGAAGATGTGCGCTGTATGGCAAAGGAATGTCCTGATTTGCCGGTCGGCTGTCCGTTCTGTTATTGTGCGGACCGTGCCCGGGGCTTCCGTCGGAACGATTTCACGGAGGCGGAATGAAGCCGGCGGCTGGCATTTCCCATGACTTCTCGCGGAGAGGGCTCCGGTCTTGCCGGCTTTGTCCTGCCGGATCGCGGACCGAGCCGCTCGAAACCGGATTTCGTGTCTTCGGGCGTCCGCCCCGGCCTGCGATTCGCCGCGCGGTCCTTGCAAAGAATTTCGTTCGTCGGAAAGCCCGCATGAAAAAAGCGCCGTTGCTATACGGCGCCTTTCTCCGGCATGTCTTGCGACGGCGTAGACGTGCCTATTGTTGCTGTTGCCGGATCAGCTCCTCGGCCCGCGCTCGCATCCGCTCGGCGCGTTTCTGGCTGTCGGGATGCGACGAGAACATTCTTTGCAGTCCCGACGACTGGGAGCCTTGCGACAGTTCGGCCAGTTTTTCGAGGGCCGAGGCCATCGAATAAGGGTCCAGACCGTTCTGGACGCAGAAATCGAATCCGAAGTCGTCTGCGGCCGACTCCTGTTTCTGGGAGAATTGCGCGTTCGAGAAAGCCTGCACGAGGTCGCCCAGTTGCGAGTCGGTCAGTTTGGCCAGCGTACCTCCGGCCGAGCCGGCCGCATTGCGTGCGGCCGAGGCCATGTATGCGTTCTTCATCGCATCCTTCGTGTCGGCATGCACGACGTGTCCTATCTCGTGCCCGATCACGCCCATCAGCTGCCGGTCGTCCATCAGATCCATCAGCGAACTGAATACGCGCACGCTTCCGTCCCCGCAGGCGAACGCGTTGACGTCGGCCACTTCGTAAACTTTGAAGTTCAGTTCCAATCCGTCGACTTTGACATTCTCGGTCAGCCTCTTGAGCCGTTGGCTGTAGGCCGAAGTGTCGGGCGACACGGGATTGTTGCTATCCATCCATTCGACCGCCTCGCGGCTGAGGGCCGCTATGTCGGCATCGGAAAGCGTGACGGCTTTTATCATGTCGGCGCCCGCTTGGACGAGTTTCTGCGCGTTCAGCGTTTTACCGCCCAGCTTGATCTGGGCCTGTGCCTCCGTCGCGCAGAGCGTGCAGACGGTCAGCGCCAGCATTGTCATCTTCTTGATCATGGTCTTTTGCTGCGTTTCGGTTATTTTTTGTTCGGCGGCCGGACTTTTCTCCGCCCGTATCCGGAATAAAATGCAAATATATGCATTGTACGGTTATCATGTCCTTTATGGCGGAAAATAGGGACGGATTTTTCTGATCGATAGGGTAAGATCGTGCATGGGCAGTGCGGTTTTCGGGCGTATGATTCGCCAAAGCAGGTGCGGACGCAAGGATATTTTTTGTCCGTATGATTTTTTTATGTCGTCGGTTTGAATCTTAAGTCTTTGCAATACAGGATGTCGCTTTTGTCCATGGGCGTTTTTGCGATACCGTCCGGCGATGCAGGACGGTCGACGGCCGGTTCCGGGAAGTCTTCTGCGAATTTTGCGGCGAAACCAGAAAACTATTTTTGTTTTATCAGTTTTCTTGTTACTTTTGCTCCGTAATTTGTCATGAGAAACCTATGACAGGTTATTTTAACGTATTCATTTTGATTTCGATACAATTTTTTTCATGAGTTTACGTTAATGCAAGCGTATGGGGATCGGCGTGGATGAAAGCGCCACGAGGACAAATTGCCTGAATTATTCGTATTTTTGCAGCTTGCCGGCGAGCGGTTTTCGTGCCGGGAAACGACGTGATGTTTGAAAAGGAGTATAATTTAACGGATAAGAGAATATGAACAACAGGAACAGAATGAGAGTCGTAGGAACTCTGTGTAAGGGGCTGACATTTTTGTTGTCGGGCGTTGCCGCCGTTTCGTGCGGTAATTCGAATGCAGGCCAGAACATGGCAGGAGGCGTTCCCGAGTTTGCGGTAGAGACGCTGGAGCCTGTCTCGGTCGATCTGAGAACGACTATTCCGGCCACGATCCGCGGGTTGCAGGACGTAGAGATCCGCCCGCGTGTCAGCGGCTTCATCACGAAGCTGTGCGTGGACGAAGGGGCCGTAGTGAAAAAAGGTCAGCCTTTGTTCCTGATCGACAAGGTGCAGTACGAGGCGGCCCGGAATGCGGCGGAGGCAGCCGTGAAGGTAGCCGAGGCCAACGTAGCTACGAATCGCCTGACGGTAAAGAACAAGACCGATCTGCAGGCGCAGAATATCATCAGCGAGTACGATCTGGAAATGGCTCAGAACACGCTGAAGACTGCCGAGGCCCAGCTCGCGCAGGCGAAAGCCCAGCTGGTGTCGGCCGAACAGGATTTGGCCTATACGACCGTAACGAGTCCTTCCGACGGCGTCGTCGGGTCGATTCCGTTCCGTGTGGGCAGCTTGGTCAGCTCGTCTTCGGCCGAGCCGCTGACCGTCGTGTCGGATATCTCGAAAATGTACGTTTACTTCACGATGAACGAGAAGCAGTTGCTGGAGATGACGCGCCGCGACGGAGCCTCGCTCGGCAAGATGGTCGGCAACATGCCCGAGGTCGAGCTGATGCTGGCCGACGGAAGCGTCTATCCCCAGAAAGGGCGGATCGAGACGCTGACCGGCGTGATCGATACGAAGACCGGCTCGTTCACGCTCCGGGCCTTGTTCCCCAATACCGATTATGTGCTTCGCAGCGGCGGAACGGGCAATGTATTGATTCCGAGCCAGCTCGATTCGGCCCTGATGGTGCCGCAGAAAGCCACTTCCGAAATTCAGGACAAAAAGTTCGTTTACGTGCTTCAGCCCGATTCGACGGTCAAGAATACGCCCGTCGAAGTGTTCAATCTCGACGACGGTAAGAACTATGTCGTGACATCGGGGCTTCGTGCCGGCGACCGGATCGTCGTAGAGGGCGTGGCGACGCTGAAGGACGGCGCCAAGATCAAGGCCATTACGCCCGCCGAGGCGGCCGCGCGGCTGAATGCCCTTTCGGGTGCGGCCGGAGCCGCCCAGCAGCAGGCCAGACAATAATTCATACATGGACAGAATAAGGTGTAAGAGATATGAAGCTAGATAGATTTATCAATCGCCCGGTGCTTTCGACGGTCATCTCGGTCGTCATCGTCATTCTGGGTTTGCTGGGCTTGGTTTCGCTGCCCGTTACGCAATACCCCGATATCGCGCCGCCGACCGTCTGGGTGAACACGAGTTATCAGGGAGCCAATGCGCAGGCCGTGCTCAACAGCGTGATCGCTCCGCTCGAGGAGCAGATCAACGGTGTCGAGAACATGATGTACATGACTTCGACGGCGACCAATACCGGCGATGCCTCGATCGAGGTGTATTTCAAGCAGGGAACCGATCCCGACATGGCAGCCGTCAATGTGCAGAACCGTGTCTCGAAGGCGTTGGGGCTGTTGCCTTCGGAAGTGACTCAGGTCGGCGTGACGGCCGAGAAGCGGCAGACGAGTATGTTGCTCGGTTTCGCGTTCTTCAGCCCCGACGACCGTTATGATATCAAGTTCCTCGAGAACTATGCCAACATCAATATCATTCCCGAGATCAAGCGTATCCCCGGCGTGGGCGACGCGATGGTGATGGGTGCCGACTACTCGATGCGTATTTGGCTGAAGCCCGATGTGATGGCTCAGTACGGCCTGATGCCGACGGACGTAGCTGCCGCGCTGGCCGAACAGAATATCGAGGCCGCTCCCGGACAGTTCGGCGAGTCGGGCGACCAGTCGTTCCAGTATATCATGCGCTACAAGGGGCGTCTGCAGACCGAGGAGGAGTTCGGCGACATCGTCGTGCGCGCCACCTCCGACGGCGAGGTACTGCGACTCAAGGATATCGCCAATATCGAGCTGGGACGTTTGACGTACGGTTTCAGCAATCACGTGAACGGTCACGAGGGCGTGACGTCGATGATCTTTCAGACGGCCGGTTCGAACGCGACGCAGATCATCAACGATATCAAAAGCTACCTGGAGCGGATCAAGCCGACGCTGCCCCCGGGTATGGATTATGTCATTCTGCTCGACACGAACGACTTCCTGTTCGCTTCGATCCACGAGGTGATCAAGACGCTGATCGAGGCGTTCATTCTCGTGTTCTTGGTCGTTTACATTTTCCTGCAGGATTTCCGTTCGACGCTGATTCCGGCGATCGCCATTCCTGTCGCGCTTGTCGGTACGTTCTTCGTGCTGTACCTGATCGGGTTCAGCGTTAACTTGCTGACGCTGTCGGCTATGGTGCTTGCGATCGCAATCGTCGTCGATGACGCGATCGTCGTCGTGGAGGGAGTCCACGCCAAACTCGATCAGGGGTACACTTCCGCCCGCAAGGCGTCGATCGACGCGATGAGCGAGCTGAGCGGAGCGATCGTATCGATCACGCTCGTGATGATGGCCGTGTTCATTCCGGTGAGCTTCATGACCGGAACCTCGGGTACGTTCTACCGCCAGTTCGGTCTGACGATGGCGATCGCTATCGGCTTCTCGGCCGTGAACGCCCTGACGCTGAGTCCTGCCCTTTGCGCCGTGTTCCTGAAACCTCATCGCGAGGAAGGCGAAAAGAAGATGAGCCTGATCGATCGTTTCCACGCATCGTTCAATGCCGCTTATGACGTAACCCTGAAAAAATACAAGAAGAGCGTGCTGTTCTTCATCCACAAGCGGGTATTGTCGTTCCTGATCGTCGCAGGCAGCATCGTGGCGCTTTTCCTGCTGATGAAGATCACTCCGACGGGTATGGTGCCCAACGAGGATACGGGTACCGTCTTCGCTGCCGTCAATCTGACCCCCGGAACGTCCAAGGAGCGTACCGAAGTCGTGATGCAGCAGATCGACAGCCTGGTCGCTGCGCATCCGGCCGTCAAGTCGCGTACGTCGATCACCGGCTACAGCTTTATGGGCGGACAGGGTAACAGCTACGGTACGTCCATCATCAAGTTGAAGGACTGGAGCGAGCGACAGGGCGAGGGTCTGTCGTCCGACGATGTCGTCGGAGCGTTGACGATGCAGACCCGGCAGCTGGTCAAGGACGGGCAGGTCATGCTGTTCGCGCCGCCTATGATTACCGGTTACGGTGCGTCCAACGGTTTCGAGTTCAACCTGCAGGATAAGACGGGAGGCGATCTGGGCCGTTTCTTCGAAGTGGCGCAGCAGTTCCTCGGCGCGCTGAATCAGCGTCCCGAGATCATGTACGCCATGACTACGTTCAATCCGAATTTCCCGCAGTATATGATTGACATCGATGCGGCGAAATGCAAGCAGGCGGGCCTGAGTCCGAAAGATATTCTGACGACGCTCCAAGGATACTTCGGCGGTCTGTACGCATCGAACTTCAACCGCTTCGGTAAGCTGTATCGCGTGATGATCCAAGCCGATCCGGAGGCCCGCATAAGTCCCGAATCGCTCAACGGCATCATGGTCCGTAACGGGACCGAGATGGCTCCGATCACGCAGTTCATGTCGCTCAGAAAGGTGTACGGTCCGGATAATATCAACCGTTTCAATATGTATACCTCGATGAAGGTCAGCGGCATGCCGAAGCCGGGCGTCAGCTCGGGCGAAGCGATCAAGGCGATCGAGGAGGTGGCGAGCCAGATGCTCCCGACCGGTTACGGATTCGAGTTCTCGAGCCTGAGCCGCGAGGAGCAGAGTACGGGTACCAGTACCACGGCCATGATCTTCTTGCTCTGCTTGGTATTCGTCTACCTGTTGCTGAGCGCCCAGTACGAGAGCTATATCCTTCCGCTGGCCGTGATTCTCTCGATTCCGTTCGGTTTGCTGGGGACGTTCATCTTCGCGCAGATTATGGGCGTCGAAAATAATATCTACTTGCAGATCGCGCTGATCATGCTGATCGGTCTGCTGGCCAAGAACGCGATCCTGATCGTGCAGTTCGCGCTGGCCCGCCGTGAGAGCGGCATGTCGATCGCTTCGGCGGCCGTTTCCGGCGCCGCCGCCCGTCTGCGACCGATTCTGATGACCTCGTTCGCGATGATCATCGGCCTGTTGCCGCTGATGTTCGCTTCGGGCGTAGGTGCCAACGGTAACCGTTCGCTGGGAGCCGGCTCGGTCGGCGGCATGCTTATCGGTATGATTCTGCAGCTGTTCGTCGTGCCCGCGCTGTTTGTCGCATTCCAAGCGCTGCAGGAGAAATTCAAGCCGATCCAGTGGAAGGATCCCGACTCGAGCGAGCTGGATGCCGAGATGCAAGATTTGATTAAGTAAAGCGTTTAACTAAAGAGCAATGATGATGAAACGAAAATATAGCGCGTTGCTGGCCGTGGCGGGTGCGGCGGTGATGCTGGGCGGCTGCAATATTTACCGTCCCTACAGCCGGCCTCAGATGGAGACGGCCGGACTGTACCGCGACACGGTTTCCGTCACCGACACGCTTTCGGGCGATACGGTCAACTTCGGGAACAGGCCGTGGCAGGAGGTGTTCACCGATCCGAAGCTGCAGTCGCTGATCGAACAGGGGTTGTCCAGCAATATCGACTTGTTGTCGGCAGCGCTGGTCGTGCAGGAATATCAGGCGCAGCTGACTGCGGCTCGTCTGGCCTACGTTCCTTCGTTTACGCTGGCGCCGAGCGGCGAGCTGTCGTGGGTTCAGCACGGGTCGCTGCAGAAGACCTATACGCTTCCGCTGTCGGCCAGCTGGGAAGTCGATCTGTTCGGCAAACTGCTCAATTCGAAGCGGGGAGCCAAGGCCGCATGGCTTCAGAGCGAGGCGACGCTGAGAGCCGTTCGCACGCAGGTGATCTCGGGTATAGCTACCGGCTATTATACGTTGCTGATGCTCGACCGTCAGTTGGAAATCACCGAGCAGACGATAGAGAACTGGAGCCTGACCGTCCGGATGATGAAAGCGATGAAGCTGGCCGGCAATGTCAATGAGGCGGCCGTTGTCCAAAGCGAGGCCAATTACTATGCCGTGTGCGCGTCGAAGACCGATCTGTTGCGTTCGATTCGCGAGACGGAAAACGCTCTCTCGTTGCTGCTGGGACAGCCCGGGCAGCATATCGACCGGGGCGCGTGGGACGAGCA
>ENA-OPCL01002670-OPCL01002670.1-human-gut-metagenome-genome-assembly--contig:-NODE-2670-length-11233-cov-2.772500_pt1 | contig 11233 bp, 10 predicted proteins | sample MGYA00241251_ERZ501482 | MGnify/ENA primary metagenome ERZ501482 (study PRJEB25962, sample SAMEA2042581) | human gut metagenome | biome: human gut; feature: human-associated habitat; material: faeces... | reverse complement strand
AGCTATAATGATTTGATGCAAGAAAGACGGATACCGTCAAGGGCGGACATTTTGCCATAGAAGAAAATAAAGAGAGAAAAAGTTAGGAAAGGAGGGGAAGTTACGATGCCCATGTGGTCTTTGATACCAGAGTGGTAAATACTCTGTTGGAGATGCTACTTTTATGGACGCTGATGATGCGTTTGTTAGTAATATTAGTCGTAGGACAGATGTGGATACGAATGGTTATTTAGATGTAATTGCACATGGAACACCTAATGGCATACAAATTACTCATAATGGGCAACATATGACAGTTGATCACAGAACGGCTTCTAGATTAATACAAAATTCAGATGGTTATAACGGACAGACAATTAGGTTATGGTCTTGTAATACAGGTGCTTTGGATAATGGATTTGCACAGAATTTGGCAAATAAGCTAAATGTTGAAGTTTATGCACCGACAAATTATTTATGGTCTACACCAAATGGTAATTATTTTGTTGCAGGTATGAATAATAGAGAGACATTTAAATTATTTTCTCCAAGAGGTAATTAGGAAATGATATGTGAAAAATGTAAAGGAAAAATGAATTGGAGTATCGAAGGTGCTACTCAAGGATGGAGATGCCCTATGTGTGGGTGGAATATAATAACAACATACATTGAAGATATTGATAGAGATGAAACGGAATACAGTCTGTATATAAAAAATGTAACAGAAGTTGATGCAGAAAAAATAAAATTTGTTGCAAAAACAGCTAATGTTAATTTTGTTATTGCGAAGCAAATGCTTGAAAAAAGAGAAGCATGTATATTAAAAGCTAAGGCACCTAAGATTAAACCAGTAATTACAAAATTACAAGAATTGGGGATTGATTTTAATGTAAATCCTTCATTCAATTATTGAGAATGTCTTAAAGATAATTTGCAGATTGTAACTAACTGGTAATTAGTAAAAGCCAGCAAGGATAATCATAACGATTTTCTGCTGGCTTCTATGTCATGTGGTTTTACCATTTCCAATCTGCTAATTCCAAAAGCAGTGCAAAGCAACACTGCATCGCCATACGGAAAACAACTGCGGTATAATAAATGTTCTACAAAGACCTGCGAGACAATCTTAGATGTGGTAGCTGGTGATAAAGTGAAAAATAATGCTTACCAAGATGCAGGGATATGGTAGCACTCAGCATTGTCAGTGCTTTACAGCACTATGATAAGCAGCTTGCTGAAGTAGACAAGATGCTAGAAAAAATGTATGAGATGCCGACGTGTACACTTACAACTATTCTTGGTGTAAATGTTATCACAGTAGTGAAAATTCTGTCAGAAATTGGTGACATCAAGTGTTTTGATAATGCGAACAAACTGGCACAGTTTGCTGGAATTACACCGCTTCATCTATCCTCCAGCGGTAAAGGTAAGGATATGGCTACCAAGCAAGGTAATAGAAAATTGCAAGCGACGATATACTTTTTTGCGGTTTAGATGATACAGATATCCTCAAAGGGTACACCCATCCAGCTTTTTGTGCGTATTACGAGAAGCGTAAAGAAGAAGGTAAATCAGTATTATATATGGAATGTTAAAAAGTGGTATGGAGTACCAACTGCCAGTAGTGGAAAATGTTGGCGAAAATATATGATGAAAATGGCAGATATGTGATATTATATTAAGCAGATGAAACGGTCGACTTTGGAAAGTGTATTTATTTTTCGGGGTAGGGTCATCGGCTTGGATAATTATAAGAGTAAAAACTTTATGTCAAGACCAGCTATGGGAAGTCAACACTTAATTCATTAAAAAATACAGAAAATTTTACAGACTCAGCTATTGAACATATATTTCCTAATTTGGACATGACAAAAGATATCGATTTGGCAGAAGAGTATATTTAATCATGCCGTGGGCGGTATAGTGGCAGTGTTTCTCAGGTGGAGATGCAAAGCCGATTAGTGTAATAGGTATTAATGGAAAGGCGGAGGAGCGGTGAGTATGGGAAAAAAGAGAACTCTGGCTATTATACTGTTACTGTGTGTTCTGGGCGGGCTGATAGCTTGTGGCAGAAAAGAAAAAGAAGATGAGTATACCTATACGATTAAACTAAACGATAATGCATCGGGCAGTAAGCAGTTTTCATCCTGTGGTTATTTGTGGGTTTACTCTGTGACAGATCAGATGTTTACAAAATACGGGAATGGTGAAATGCCAAGCAGCTGGACGGTGGGGGATACCTATATATTTTTCACAACAGAGCAGAAAAACGGGGGGATGGACAGCAGTTATAAGTTGTGGCGATGTAATAAGGCGACGAATGAGTGTGAGTTTTTGGGGGATATGTCGAGTGATGCGAGTCTGAACATTCATGAAAATTATTTATTCCTTGCGTTTGGGAAAGACAAGGTGTGGTTGATGCCGGTGGAAGGGGATTTTGGGGAGAGGATCAATCTGGCAGAACAGTTGGCAGAAAACGATGGAGATTCAGGAAGATACGAATTGGATATTGCTGGTTATCATGGCTGGAACATCTATTCGTATGATGGAGATATTATAGCGGTGACTGATCAGGATGATCATAGCGTTGCCATAAGTAATGTTTTGTCGATTGATGTGCGTGTAGATAAACACTGGTATTATAAAGATGGAGAGAGTATTGAGTTTCGGGATGACTATTTTCAATATAGGAGAGCGGGCGAAGACGAATGGCATGATATTTGTCCAGAGTATTTTGGTAACATATTATGGTTTAAACTTGGAATTAGGGAGGTAAATTTTCTCCCAAAGCGCATTGTGAAGGAAGGGGAGAAGCTTTATCTGTCAGTTGAGATAGGAAGGACGAAGGTGCTTGAGATGTCACAGAAGCATTTAGAGAGAGAAGTGCTGGTCGAAATCGATCTTGAGACGGACACGAGCCGTATGCTATACGATACGCAAAATAATAGGACAAGAATCGTCGGATACCGGGAGGGAAATGTTTATCTGCTGAAAGATCATATTGTATACAAAAACGTGTTGAAAACTGGAGAGCAGAGGGAAATGTATGATTTGGGTCAAGAAAGCATGCTCTGGTATGAGGAAGATGGAGAACATAAGGATGTTCATTTTGAATGGTATGGAGATTATATGGTTGTATGGAGCTATAACAATGGGGATGGGGAAAATCTGGTGACGATAAAAAGCCTGGATATGACGAGGTAGGAAACATTAGGAGAATGGTAATCTGAGAGAGAGGGCAAAGGATAAAATAAAGGAGATGATTGTATATGATGGGGATGAGAGCTAAAAAAAACTGCATGGCAATGCTCCTTATCGTGGGCGGTATAGTGGCAGTGTTTCTTGCACATAGAAAAGTGGCAGAGAAAATCACAGAGGAAGAGTACCAACGTTTTTTAGATGGGGAAGTGCCTGCTATGAAAGAGAATGGAAAAACTTATTTTCTGGAAGACTTGTTCGGGGAAGATGTAAGTGATGTTGAAACTTTTTTATCTGATATTGACGGAGATGGAGTGAAGGAGCTGCATATCCGGAATGGCATTTATTATATTTTAAAAGAAAAAAAGGGGAAACTGACGATTCTATATGAGGGTACTGCTACTTACGATGAGCCGGTAGAAGCGATGTCCGGCATTCTGTATTATAGGGAGGGAGGGGCACCATATAATGAGGCTTACTATTTTACAAGATTTGAAAAAGATGGAACAATGGTGAAAGGACCTACTTATCAATGCTACGACAGTGACGAGGATGGAGAGATTGGGGTGGAAGATCTTTATTTAAAGGACGGCGTAGAGCAGGATAGGACTGCGTGGGAGAAGGAAACGGAGATATACAGAGCAATAAAAAATGAGCGGGGCTTATAGTCGGGTTGTTTCGATGGGGAAAAATCAATGAAGTATATTCAGAACAGAACAAACTGGTGCTGGGTGGCGGCCTGTAAAGTTGCCGGAGAGCAGTATAAGAAAAATTTTACGGAATTTGCGTTTACACTGGAAAGTCCGGAGACGGAGGTAGCGGTCAGCAATCTGGATGGACTACGTACAGATATTGTAAAAAGAAGAAATGGAATATATTTTGTGGATGCGTGGCAGTCAGCTATTGCCAGGAATGCAGACTTTCTGCACGGAGGTTTGGAGGGAAATTTTCCGGGAAATGATCAGATGAAGATGCGAGGCTTAAAGAAGAGAAAAGGCGTTAACGTCTCCTCTTTTACCTGATAACTCTTAATTATCGTTACCATATTAAAAAATGAACCTAGATTATTCACGGATCAGCCGTGAATAATCTAGGTTCATTTTAAAGTGATGTCTCCATACAACATACTCTAAGACATCAAAAGTGGCAGAATCCAAGTAAAATCAATGGATTCTGCCACTATACTTTTCTTTAAGTGTCAAAGACGGGATTATAGCATAGCAAAAAGTAAAAAGCAAACATATATTCCAAAAATATGTTCGATTTTAAACTTGACAGAAGAATACATGTTCGATATAATACAAGCAGAAAGAACAAATGTTCCCGAACAGATTTTCTTATGTGAGGTGTGTTATGAGAGTACAGAAGAGTGTATACCATATGACGGACAGAGAGTTAAGATTATATAAGAGACAGTTAAGAAGGAGGATGCAGATGCAGCGCAGGATCCTTACCATGATTGCTACGGTCTGTGTGATTATTTTCTGTGCGGTATCCTATCAGGGAATCCGTTCTCTGGCAAGCTCCGGGGAAGAACAGGTAAAGTTCAAATACTATACTCAGGTGACGCTAGCTTACGGAGAGACCTTATGGGATCTGTCCGAGGATTATATTGATTATGAAGAGTATAAGGATAAGAAGGAATATATAGATGAGGTACAGAGCATCAACCATCTGGCGGAAGAGGACAGCATCTGCGCCGGACAGACGTTGATCGTACCTTATTATTCTTATGAGTTTGTAAAGTGATAAGAAAGAGTATGATAAATGGAAAGTTAGTAAAGAAATGCTATCAAATCCCCGTAGCCCTTGGCAAGGTATAAGAAACGCGGCACGCTCGTACTTTAGTACGATGCGCTCCTGTCGCAGAGCGTAGCGGTACATAAGCGGTCACAATACGACCGCAATGCGTCCCTTGGGACGCTATGGTACCGACGTCTGCTTACGGCACTGCTTATTCTTATACCCAGCCGGGGCTACTGGTTTTTTTGAAAGCTTTCCAAAACGCAGAACTCCCGGCGTATGCGGTGCCATGTCGAAGATGTTTGTCGGAGGATGTTGATATTTTCTAGAAAAGTGCTGAAAGGCAGGGGGAAAGCGGACACGATGTCCGCGTCAGCCGATTGTCGACATGGATGTCGACTGTAGGCGGCCCCGTCATGACGAGAACTACTCATCACTTTTCGTAGAAAATTCACATCCGGAGACCTTACATCGAGACATGTGTATCGCATGCTCCGGGAGTTCGTGGATTTTGCCAATGTATTTCACTAACTCTCAATTTATTTCTCTTCCACCGGAATCTGCTTCAGATTCTCCACGGGTTCCAGGATCTCATTACTGCGGATGTCGATGATGGGACCGCCGGTTCCTTCAATGTACTCTCTGGTAATGGTAACCCTTCCGATGTTATCATCCTTCGGGATCTCATACATGATATCCAGCATGAAGTCCTCGATGATGGAGCGCAGAGCTCTGGCACCGGTATCGCGCTTCATTGCCTTCTCGGCAATGGCATCCAGGGCATCGTCTGTGAACTCCAGTTTTACCTCATCCAGCTCCAACAGCTTCTGGTACTGCTTAAGAATCGCATTCTTCGGCTCTTTCAGGATCTTCACCAGCATATCCTTTGACAATCCCTGTAAAGTACAAATGATCGGCAGACGACCGATAAATTCCGGAATCATACCAAACTTGCGGATATCCTCCACAGTCACCTTGGATAAAATATCGGTATCTTTATCGTATTTATCCTTCAGTTCCGAGTTGAAACCGATGGATGCGGTCTTGGTCAGGCGCTCCTTGATGATCTCGTCCAGATCCGGGAACGCACCACCGCAGATAAACAGGATATTGCGGGTGTTCACCGTTGCCAGAGGTACCATGGCATTTTTGCTGTTGGCACCTACCGGTACTTCCACCTCGGCACCCTCCAGCAATTTAAGCATTCCCTGCTGTACACTTTCACCACTGACATCCCGGGAATTGGTATTTTTCTTCTTGGCGATCTTATCGATCTCATCAATAAAGATAATACCTTTCTCCGCTTTCTCTACATCGTTACCTGCGGCTGCTAGCAGCTTGGATACTACGCTCTCGATGTCGTCTCCAATATATCCGGCCTCCGTCAGGGAAGTTGCATCGGCAATCGCCAGAGGCACATCCAGCAGTCTTGCCAGTGTTTTCACCAGATAAGTCTTACCGGAACCGGTGGGGCCAATCATGAGGATGTTGGACTTTTCGATCTCAATCTCATCCATAGTGTCAGTGGCCACTCTCTTGTAATGGTTGTATACTGCTACGGAGATGACCTTCTTGGCTTTTTCCTGTCCTACCACGTATTCATCCAGACTGGCCTTGATCTTATGAGGTGCCGGAATGTCCTTGATATTGAATACCGGTTTGGGACCTTCCGCCTTCTTTTTCTTCTTGAGTTTCTGCTTGTTGGGAATACCGCCGTCTCCCTGAAGATCCGCCAGATTCACAAAACTGATGTTGGGGAATCCGTTCTGTCCGTTAAACTGGTTGAAATCATTGGGATTGTTCAACATTCCCTGATAATCGAACTGGCTCACAGTCTCCATGGTCTTGTGCATGCAATCATCGCAGATGCAGATATGGTTGGGCAGCTTGAACATTCTACCGGCTTTGCTCTCCGGTCTGCGGCAGATAAAGCAGACATCTTCGTATTCGCTGCTGTCCTTTTTGTCCTCTGACTTTTTTTCGGTGGAATTTTCTTTTGCAGTATCCGCCACCTGTGTGTTTCCGTTATTTTTTTCGTTATCCTGAGTTTCACTCACATCGGTCTCTGTTTTTTCCTCCTTAGGGATCACTTCTCTATAATCATCATTATAATTATCTGTCATGTTATTCTCCTCTTTGTTTCCTACCACTATTCCGCAGTGTATCTCGGTAACACTTCGTGTTCCCTCGATATCCGGGCTTCGCCCTATCATCCCCGGCTCCAAAGCATCTTCGCAGTGTATCTCGGCAACACTTCGTGTTCCCTCGATATCCGGGCTTCGCCCTATCATCCCCGGCCATTACGCAATAATGCCTGCAAGCAGTCATATTGCATAATACCCGTGTCTGACACTTCTCATTGCCTACGCTTATTATACTCAATGAAGTAGCGGGGCACAAGTTAAGTTTTTCTAAACCATTTATAACTATTCATATTTTGGTAAATATTACAAGACCCGGGCAAAACCATATGTCTCGCCCGGGTCTCTTTCCATTTCCTTTTATTTACCTGTTATTTCTTTATTTCTGGCTTGCAGGTCTGCTGCCCAGTGTCAGATTCAGCTCGATGGATACATATTCACCGTTCTGAGGTCTCTGTACCGTTACGGTTACGGAATCACCGACCGCATAATACTGTAACGTTTTCTGCAGATCAGAGTAAGAAGAGATACTGCTGCCGTCAAATTTGGTAATGATATCACCTTTCATGATACCGGCATTGGCTGCTGCGCTGCCTTCCTCTACAGATACTACATAGATACCTTCCGGCATGTTGTACATCTGGGAGATCTGGGAAGTTACTTCCTGCAGGGAGATGCCGATGTAACCGACTTCATCCTCAGCTACCTTGGTTCTGGTCTGACGCTCCATCAGATCTGCAATGATAGGACTTGCCGAAGTAATCGGGATAGCATATCCCATACCTTCTACGGCAGTACCACCGATCTTGTTGGAGTTGATACCGATAACCTCACCATTCATGTTCAGCAGTGCACCGCCGGAGTTACCGGGGTTGATGGCTGCGTTGGTCTGGATGAAAGTACCGGTAGAGCCGTTCTCCAGACCGGTAGAGCCGTTCTCCAGAGTGATCTCACGATTCAGGGCACTTACAATACCGTTGGTAACAGACTGACCATAGCCAAGGGCATTACCAATAGCGATGACCGGCTCACCAAGCTTCAGATCATCACTGCTGCCAAGTGTTGCTACTGTAATGGCATTCTTGGTATCATCACTCAGATCATTTAAAGATACTGCGATCACTGCCAGATCCATATCGGAATCCAGTCCTTTGACCTGTGCCTGTGCTTCACTGCCATCGATAAAAGTAACGGTCAGAGTATCTGCACTCTCTACTACATGATTATTGGATACGATCAGCAGTTCATCATCGGTCTTACCTACAATGATACCTGAACCGCTGGCTGCTTCTTCCTGTGTATACTGCTGTCCGAAGACATTGGCTGTCTCGGTAAAGTTATTTACGATGGATACCATGGCAGGCATTACTTTTTCTACCACATTGGATACATCGGACTCTACATAAGTAACATTGGTAGCCAGCTGTGCACTCTGGGTACTTTCTGTCGTTGCCTCAGAAGTGATCTCATCTACCACTGCGGTATCTGTGCTGGTCGTAAACATCCCGGTTCCCTGCTGTACTGCATAGAAACCGATTCCTGCGAACAGTCCAAAGAACAATCCCAGGCTGACACTTACCATTGCCTTCCGGAAGTAACCGCCATGTTTTGGGGTTTTCTTAGGCTCCGTATTGTTGCTGCCTGTGGTTCCGCCCATCTGATAAGTGGTGTAACCATTCGTGCTTCCTGCTGCACTCTGGGTAGTACTATGATTTTCATAGCCATAACTGCTTTCTGTTCTTGTCTCATTCAGATCTGCTCCACTGAATGTACCGGTTGTATTTTCATTGCCGGTTCCGTAACCGGAAAAATTATCATTCTCGTACATATTGCTTCCTCCTATCCTGTTGCAAGTGAGAAACTCTTTTTACCATTACCTGTTTCATTTCTTCCTCTCACCTTATGAACACAGTATATCCGTCAATTGTGTCCGAATTGTGATAACTTTCTGAAGCAATTATGAATCCTGAAAAAACAGAGAGTCTGTTCTGCCTGCAAGCAGTCTCTCTATGGGTAAGTTATTACACTCTACTCAACAGTAACGGATTTTGCCAGGTTTCTGGGTTTATCCACGTCACAGCCGCGTCCCACTGCCACATAGTAGGAGAACAACTGCAAAGGAATGATTGCCAGAGAATTGGTAAAGTACGGATTGGTCTCGGGGATGTATATTACATAATCCGACGCTTTCTCAATGGCCTTGTTGCCTTCAATGGTGACTGCCATAACAAAGGCTCCTCTTGCTTTTACTTCTACCATATTACTGATGGTCTTCTGGAACAGATCCGGCTGGGTTGCCAAAGCCACTACCAGCGTACCATCTTCGATCAGAGAAATCGTACCATGCTTCAGTTCTCCAGCTGCATAAGCCTCGGAATGAATATAGGAGATCTCCTTCAGTTTCAAGGATCCTTCCAGTGAAATCGCGTAATCAATACCGCGTCCGATGAAGAAGATATCTCTTGCTCCCACGTAACGGTTGGCAAAATGCTGGATCTTCTCCTTCTGTCCCAGAAGCAGTTCAATCTGATCCGGCAGGCATCTTAAATCTGTCAGCATACCGGCGAACTTCTCCTGATCAATAGTACCACGTACCCTGGCGAATTTCATAGCCAACATGTAAAGTGCAGTTAGCTGTGCACTGTAAGCCTTGGTGGTAGCCACTGCGATCTCGGGACCTGCCCAGGTATACATAACACTGTCTGCCTCTCTGGCAATGGAGCTTCCCACCACATTGACAATGCCCAGTACCTTGAAGCCCCTTTCCCTGGACTCTCTCAGTGCTGCCAGAGTATCTGCCGTCTCACCGGACTGGCTGATGACAATGACCATATTACCCTTCTGAAGAATCGGATCACGATAACGGAATTCACTGGCCACATCCACTTCTACCGGGATTCTTGCCAGACCCTCGATCACATATTTTGCGGTAACTCCGGTATGATATGCGGAGCCGCAGGCCACAATATGGATCTTCGTGATCTCTTTGATCTCTTCATCACTCATGTTCAGCTCTTCGATCACAATATCATTATCCTTGATTCTCGGAGAGATGGTATCGTTGATGGTCTTCGGCTGCTCATAGATCTCTTTCAGCATGAAGTGCTCATATCCAGCCTTTTCTGCCGCATTGGCATCCCAGTCAATGGTCACCGGCTGCTTCTCGATCTCTTCCTCATCCACGGAGAAGAAACGCAGACTACCCTGCTGTAATTCCACAACTTCCTGATTGTCTACATAATATACGGTTCTGGTATATTTCAATATCGCAGGAACATCGGAAGCGATAAAGCTGCCGTTGTCGCTCTTTCCTACGATCAGCGGGCTGTCCTTGCGGGCTGCAAAAATCTTATCCGGCTGATCTGCAAACATGATCCCCAGCGCATAAGAGCCTTCCACACGATGAAGCACCTTCGTGATGGCTTCCAGAGGATTTCCCTTGTAATAATAGTCTAACAGATGTGCCAATACCTCGGTATCAGTCTCGGATACGAACTGATACCCCTTATCCTGCATCTTTTTCTTCAGGGGAATATAGTTCTCGATAATGCCGTTGTGTACCACGGCAATGGTTCCCGCATTGTTCATATGCGGATGAGAATTGATATCGCTGGGAGCTCCGTGAGTTGCCCAACGGGTATGTCCGATACCGGAGGTTCCTTTCATATTCTCTCCGCCGTGGGTCAGGTTCTCCAGAACCTTAAGTCTTCCCACTGCTTTTCTGGTGTTGATCTTCTCACCGTCAAAAATCGCCATACCTGCGGAATCATATCCACGGTATTCCAACTTGGACAGACCGTCCAGAATGATCGGTGCTGCCTGTTCTGTTCCAATATAACCTACAATACCACACATAGTCATACATCCTTTCTGTTCTGTTTCCAGTATTCCTTGTTGGAAGTAAAAGCAAGTACCCATTTTTTCGGGAGCCTGCGATAGTTCTTTCCCAGTAAATAACCTGCATATTTACAGGCGCATTGCATATAAAAATGGGGCAATCCGGCAGACATATGGTTGCTGCGCAAATATACCGTCACATCTTTCACCATTCGTTTTCCCTCGGACTCCGAAGGATATGCTGCAAAAATCTCGGGATGCTCTGCCTGCGATACTCCCAGGTCAAAGTTTCTGTGAAACTGCTGCCCGTTGGTATAATTATGAGAATGCACCAC
>ENA-OPCL01002667-OPCL01002667.1-human-gut-metagenome-genome-assembly--contig:-NODE-2667-length-11243-cov-2.487218_pt1 | contig 11243 bp, 7 predicted proteins | sample MGYA00241251_ERZ501482 | MGnify/ENA primary metagenome ERZ501482 (study PRJEB25962, sample SAMEA2042581) | human gut metagenome | biome: human gut; feature: human-associated habitat; material: faeces... | reverse complement strand
GATGTTCAATGCATGGCAAAAATCGAGGGTATCCAATTGCGTCACTTCACGAGGCACAAATGTAATATCGTATGCCGGCTGATTAAACACCAATAGCTTGCCGTTACGATCGTAAATAGCCCCACGCGAAGGATATTGAATTTTATTAAGGAAGGCATTGCTGTCCGCATTCTTCTTATAATCATCCGTCATGATTTGCAAGTCGAACAGGCGAATAACGTAAATAAGGACAATGACCACAGCCGCCATGCCTATCACATATTTTCGTTTCTCCAGCGTATAATCCTTCATTTAATTATCAACTATCAATTACCGGTTACAAGTTATTTCTTCCGTATTCCCTCCACTGCCATTATACAGGTCACAGTCAACAAAGTACTTGTTACAACTCTCAACAGCAGTGTTCCAATGTGGGCAAAGGAAAAGAATTCGAGTGTAAGCAACATCCCATGATGCACCAAGACACAAATTACTAAATATTTTAGGAAAGGGAAGATACCCATTGTGCGAGCTGCGGGAATCAACGTATCCAACGTATCGCGAGGCACGAACAGACGTAAGAATATCGGACGCAAGAAAGCCAGCAATACAGTAGCCGCCGCATTCATTCCCGGAGTATCGGAAAAAACATCCACCGTCAACCCAAGAAAGAAAGCCCATAACATCAATGTATTACGGGACACATCCGACTCAAACTTTAATATCAGGTATATATATAAAAACGGAGTGGCATATCCGGCAATATGCACGTTATTCAGTATCAGCACCTGCAACAGTACCAAACAGATGAACCACCCTATCTTATGTAAATAATTGATTATCATTCTTCTTTTTCCAGAATATTCTGTTCTTCTTGTCCGCTACGCGAAATGACACGCACATTGCTCACTTTCCCAAAATCCGTAGCTAACTTTATCTTCAGCAAATACGAAAGCCCGTCATGAGAATCGGACATATCATCAACCGTCCCTACCATAACTCCCTCAGGAAAGACCGTAGAGTAACCGCTGGTTACCACCGTATCCCCCAAATTGAACTCCGCATGGCGAGGTAAATCTTTCAGATAAGCGAAGCGGGAGTCCCCGCCTTCCCATTTCAAATAACCAAAATAGTCACTACCCACAATCTTGCAACTAATGCTCGATTTACTATTCAACAATGGAATAACCAACGAGTAACGGGGAGAAGTCTTATATACAATGCCCACCACTCCGTTGGCATCCACTACGCCCATCTCCGGACGAATGCTGTCTGCTGAACCACGATCCAACGTTATGTAATTATCCGCCTTATTCAGACTGTTCTTAATAACATTCGCCTTGTATATACGGTAATCAGCCGGAGCAAGACGCGCCACACTATACAGCTTCACAGAATCCAAGCCGCGCTCTTGCAGACTTTTTTCGAGAAAAGCGACACGTTGTTCCAGCCACATATTACGGTCAAGCAGATCCTCATTGACCGATTTCAAATGGAAATAAGAACTAATCCCCCCTGAAATCTCATAAACTTTCCCTGCCACTCCGTTGGCAGAAGTGAAATATACACTCTGCTGATAATGGTTGAAGCGGAATAATAAAACAAAACTGGTAACCTCTAACAGCAGAAAGAGGAACCAGTAATTATATTTAATAAGAAAGTTCAGTAAATTTCGCATGCCTATCTCATCAGGAATGAGAAGCGGTCGACATTCTTCAGTGCAATACCAGTGCCTTTGGCAACGGCATGCAAAGGGTCTTCCGCAATGTGGAACGGTATGTTAATTTTATCGGTCAGACGCTTATCCAATCCGCGAAGCAACGCACCGCCACCTGCCAAATAGATGCCGTTGTGCACAATGTCGGCATACAGTTCGGGTGGTGTATTCTCCAATGCGCTCAGGATTGCAGTCTCAATCTTGGAAATAGATTTCTCCAAGCAATGCGCCACCTCCTGATAGCATACAGGTACTTCCATAGGAAGTGCCGTAATACGATTCGGACCATGAACAATATAATCTTCGGGAGCATCTTCACCCAGTTCGGTCAATGCTGCACCGACATTAATCTTGATACGTTCTGCCATACGTTCGCTGACCTTTACATTATGCTGACGGCTCATGTATTCCTGAATATCAGCAGTCAGATCATCACCGGCAATGCGGATAGAGTTATTGGAAACTATACCCCCCAATGAAATAACGGCAATCTCAGTAGAGCCACCACCTATATCAACAATCATGTTGCCTTCCGGCGCTTCTACATCAATACCGATGCCGATAGCTGCCGCCATCGGTTCGAATATCAAATAGACATCACGTCCACCGGCATGCTCGGCAGAGTCGCGCACCGCACGAAGCTCCACTTCCGTACTTCCTGAGGGAACCCCTATTACCATGCGAAGTGAAGGAGAGAACAGACGGTTACGATTGTTCACCATTTTGATAAGTCCGCGTATCATCTGCTCACAAGCATAGAAATCGGCAATTACACCGTCACGAAGCGGACGGATAGTGCGTATGTTTTCGTGGGTCTTTTCGTGCATCATCTTTGCCTTTTCACCCACAGCAATCATCTTGTCTGTACGACGGTCCAAAGCAACCACCGAGGGTTCGTCCACTACTATCTTACCATTTGTGGTAATGATAGTATTGGCAGTGCCAAGGTCCATCGCTATTTCTTGTGTAAAAGAGAATAATCCCATATTTCTTAAATGAAAAATTAGGAATGAAAAATTAAGATACTATGCAGAATACCAACGCAAGCAAGCGCAGCCAATTCTTCACTCTTAGTTCTTCATTCATCATTAATATTAGTGTTTAAAATGCCGGAACCCTGTTGTCACCATTGCGATGCCATGTTCATTGCAATAATCGAATGAAAGTTCGTCCTTGATGCTTCCACCCGGCTGAATTACGGCCTTAACACCTTCATTACCTGCAATCTCTACACAATCGGGGAAGGGGAAGAAAGCATCACTTGCCATTACAGCTCCATTCAAATCAAAGCCAAAGTTCTTAGCCTTTTCAATGGCCTGTTTCAAGGCATCCACACGACTTGTCTGCCCTACACCACTTGCCAACAACTGCTTATCTTTTGCCAATACAATAGCATTAGACTTGCTGTTCTTCACAATCTTATTTGCAAAAAGCATATCTTCGATTTCTTGCGCAGTCGGAGCTTTAGTCGTTACCGTCTTCAAGTCTTCAGGAGTCTCCACTTTCAAATCACGATCTTGTACCAGAACACCATTCAGCAAAGAACGGAACTGCTTCTTGGGGAGAGCCGCCTGCTTACGGACCAAAATAATGCGGTTCTTCTTCTGACCGAGGATTTCCAATGCATCCACATCATAATCAGGCGCAATGATAACTTCAAAGAATATCTTATTGATTTCTTCAGCTGCAACCTTATCAATCACAGCATTTGTGATAAGTACGCCACCGAATGCAGACACCGGGTCGCCGGCAAGCGCATCGTTCCAAGCTTCCAATACAGTAGGACGTGAAGCCAGACCACAAGCGTTATTGTGTTTCAGAATAGCAAATGTGGTATCCGTAAATTCGTCAATCAAATCAACGGCAGCGTTGATGTCGAGCAAATTATTGTAAGAAATTTCCTTGCCATGAATCTGGTCGAACATAGCATCAATATTACCATAGAAATAACCCTTCTGATGCGGATTTTCGCCATAACGCAAAGTCTTTTGGTTATTGGCGGACTGCCGGAAGGCAGAACCTGCTTCACCGTCAAAATAGTTAAAGATAGCCGAATCATAATGAGAAGATACAGCAAAAGCCTCTTTGGCAAACCAGCGACGCTCTTCGAGTGAAGTGGTAGCGCCATGTTCCATCAACATGTCGCGAAGCGGCTGGTATTGAGCCTGCGAAGCAACAATCACGACATCGTTATAATTCTTGGCGGCAGCACGAATCAGAGAGATGCCACCTATATCAATCTTCTCGATAATGGCAGGTTCTTCGGCACCGCTGGCAACAGTTGCCTCAAACGGATACAGGTCTACAATTACAAGGTCTATTTCAGGAATTTCATATTTTTCAATTTGTTGCATGTCCTGTTCCAATCCGCGGCGGCAAAGAATACCTCCAAATATCTTCGGATGCAAGGTCTTTACACGTCCACCCAAAATGGAAGGGTATGTAGTAAGGTCTTCCACTGCTTTACAGGGATAACCCAGAGACTCAATAAATTGACGTGTTCCACCGGTTGACAGGAACTCTACACCTTCTTCATGCAGTTTGGTTATGATTTCATCCAAACCTTCTTTATGGTAAACGGATACCAGAGCTGTTTTGATTCTTTTAGTTTCAGACATGGATTTGCGTATTAAAGTAATGCGTACATTTTACTATTTGATTTGCAAAGTTACGAATTTTGTTTATTCATACATACATTCATATACAATAAATTAGGTATAATTAAAAAAGGGGCTTATTATTAATTCCGGCACTCTTACGTAACCGTATAAAAAAGGCCCCGCTGAAAAGGCATAAACACCCTTTCAGCGGAGCCGATTTTTTTATAGAAAAAGCTCTATTACCAAATAGAAACCCGTTTTTCTACCGGCACAAACATCGGGTCATTTTCAGTAATATTGAAAGCCTCGTACCAAGCTCCTATTTGCGGCAGAGCACCGTTAACGCGCCATTTGCCCAATGAGTGCACATCACTCTTGGTACGGTTCAGGACCTCCTCCGGACGAATATTATTTCCCCATACGCCTGCATAAGCAAGGAAGAAGCGCTGCTCAGGGGTGAAACCATCCATTACCGGCAACGGATTAGCAGCCGTAGCCTTCTTGAATGCCTGATAGGAAACCTGCAAACCGCCATGGTCAGCAATATTCTCACCCAAAGTCATACGTCCATTGCCATATAATCCCGGAGCCACTTCAATGCTGTCGAACACATTCACCATAACCTGGGCACGTTCATCGAAACGCTTGGAATCCTCAGCAGTCCACCAGTCTTTCAGATTGCCTTCCTTGTCATACTGGCGTCCCTGGTCGTCAAATCCATGCGTCATTTCATGGCCGATTACCACACCGATAGCGCCGTAATTGAAGGCATCGTCCGCATTCATGTCAAAGAATGGATATTGCAGAATAGCGGCAGGAAAACAGATTTCATTCGTCGTCGGATTATAATAAGCATTTACCGTTTGCGGAGTCATCAGCCATTCATCTTTATCTACCGGCTTATCGGCTTTAGCTACCATTTCCGCATGGCTCCATTCGTTGGCACGCTCCATATTAGCCCAATATGAGTCGTCTTTAATCTCTAATGTAGAGTAATCTTTCCACTGATCGGGATAGCCTATCTTCACATGGAAAGTGGCCAGTTTCTCCAAAGCCTTTATTTTGGTAGAGTCACCCATCCAAGCGAGGTTTTTGATACGCTCACCCAAACTTTCCTGCAGATTCTTCACTAAATCCACCATACGTTCCTTAGCTGCAGCAGGGAAATATTTTTCTACATACATTTGACCTACCGCTTCACCTAAAGCAGAGCTAACAGTACCGACAGCCTTTTTCCAGCGGGGCTGCATCTCTTGCGTGCCACTCATCGTACGTTCATAGAAATCGAAATTCTGTTCGGCCATGGCATCATTCAAAGTACCTGCGGCAGCATCAATCAATTTCCATTGTAAATAGAGGCTCTGTTGTTCAATAGGCAAAGTATCCAGGATTTCAGCAGCAGCCTTCAAAGAAGCAGGCTGACCTATGATGATTTCTTTCACATCTCTCAAGTCCATTGCCGACAAATAAGCATCCCAATCGAAAGTCGGATAGTTCTTCTTCAACTCTTCCAAACTCATCTTATTGTAATTGGCGTGCGGATCGCGCAACTCCGTACGTGAACGGAATGCTTTGGCAAGGCGTGTTTCCACATCCATTACAACTTCCACACCTTTTTTGGCAGCCGCCTCATCAAAGCCAGCCAGTTGATACATTTTCTGTACGTGTGTGCGGAAAGCATCACGAATTTTAGCGGTAGCCGCATCATTTTCCAGATAATAGTCGCGTTCGCCCATACTTAAACCGGCCTGGTAGGACTGTACGGCATTCATACTACTATTCATTTCATCGGCACCTACATACAGAATATTATAAGCAACAATGCCTTTTTTCTGCATCTCACCCAACAATGCATAGAGTTCTTTCTTGTCCTTCAAAGCACCCAGCTGATCAAGTTCGGCCTTAATAGGAGCTACACCGTCCTTGTTCAGTTTCACGCTATCCATTACTATTTTGTATAAATCGCCTATTTTCTGCGCTACGCTCCCCGGCTCATGCTGAGTAGCGGCCAATTCTTCGATAAGCCCCTGAATCTGCTTACGGTTGTTTTCCGCAAGAATGGTGAAAGAACCATACTGTGAGTATTCGGCCGGAATCGGATTGTTCTTCATCCAACCGCCGCAGGCATATTGGTAAAAGTCAGTTCCGGGCAAAGCCGTTGTGTCAAGATTGGCAAGCTGAATACCGGCTGTCAGTTCAGCCTGTTTCTTGCCTGTGCTGCAAGCACCCGTCATTAAGCAGAATGCTGCAATAGGTAAAAAATGAAATACTTTCATACTTAGTATAAATAAATGTTATAAGATTATTTTCTTGCCTCCTCTAACTCACTGGAAGCGGCATCCCATTCTTCCATCACATTGTCCAATTGCGCTTTCAACTTTTGGTGCTGCTCATAAAGCGCCATGTCCGAAGCACCTTCCGGTGTAGCCATTTTGGCTTCAAGGATAGAGATAGCCGACTCTGTCTGTTCTATCTCTGCTTCACAATCCGCCACACGACGTTCCAGCTTTTTGAGTTTCTTATTGAGTTCCTTTTGTTCCCCATAAGAAAGTTTGGCGGCAGAAGTTTGGCTTGCCGTTGCTCCGGCGTTGCTGCCGGCTACCGTTTTTCCCACAGCAGGTGAAGATGACAATGAAGGAGATTTCTGCAAATCGTTCAGGTTCTCTATCTGCTTTTTCTGCAAGAAATCATAGATACCTCCAAGATGCTCTTTCACCAGTCCGCCACCGAACTCATATACTTTAGTCGCAAGACCATCCAAAAAGTCACGATCATGACTGACAATTATCACTGTACCGTCAAAATCCCGGATTGCTTCTTTCAAAACGTCCTTTGAACGCATATCAAGATGATTCGTAGGCTCATCAAGAATCAGGAAATTCACCGGTTCCAGCAGGAGCTTAATCATGGCAAGACGGGTGCGTTCTCCTCCGGAAAGCACTTTCACCTTCTTGTCCGAAGCCTCTCCGCCAAACATGAACGCTCCCAATATATCCCGTATCTTCAGCCGGATATCTCCCACTGCCACACGATCAATCGTATCGAAGACAGTCCGGTTTTCATCCAGCAATTGTGCCTGGTTCTGTGCAAAATAGCCGATTTGCACATTGTGCCCCAAAGTCAGCTTGCCGGTATAATCCGTAATCTCATCCATAATGCACTTCACAAGCGTGGACTTACCTTCACCGTTCTTACCAACGAAAGCGACCTTTTCGCCGCGGTTAATAGTAAGATTAACATCATGGAAGATAACATGGCTTCCATAGGCTTTGGCCACATCCTCACAAATAACAGGGTAACTCCCACTACGGCTACTGCAAACAAATTTCAACCGTAAAGAAGAATTATCTTCCTCATCCACCTCAATGCGTTCTATCTTTTCGAGCTGTTTGATGCGGCTCTGCACTTGCACAGCTTTAGTGGCTTTATAACGGAAACGCTCGATAAAATCTTCCGTATCCTGTATCTGTTTCTGCTGGTTTTCATAAGCACGAAGCTGCTGTTCGCGACGTTCCTTGCGGAGCACCACAAACTCATCATACTTCACTTTATAATCGTATATGCGTCCGCAGGTTATTTCGATGGTGCGGGTAGTGACATTGTTCAGAAAAGCCCGGTCGTGGCTGACAAGCACCACTGCATTGGCACGAGTGGAAAGAAAATTCTCCAGCCACTGGATGCTCTCTATATCAAGGTGGTTCGTTGGCTCGTCCAGCAACAGTACATCCGGACGGCGCAGCAATAACTTGGCAAGTTCGATACGCATACGCCAGCCTCCGGAAAATTCGCTCGTAGAACGGTCGAAGTCCTCACGACTGAATCCCAATCCCTGAAGGGTACGTTCTATTTCAGCACGATAGTTTGTCCCCCCCATCATCAGGAAACGTTCATTCTCATGAGTAAAACGATCAATCAGTTTCTGATACTCTTCGCTATCATAATCGGTACGTTCGGCAAGCTGTTGGTTCATTCGCTCGATGTCGGCCTGCATTTCAAAGATATGCTCAAAAGCCAACTCAGCTTCCTGCATAACGGTGCGTTCGTCACTGAGTACCATTACTTGGGGTAAATACCCGATAGTACATTCGCGTGGAACGGCAACAACTCCGGCGGTAGGCTGTTGCAAGCCTGCCAATATCTTGAGCATGGTAGATTTGCCCGCACCATTCTTGCCTACAAGGGCGATGCGGTCTTTCTTATTGATGACGTAAGAAACGTCTTCGAACAGAGCGGTAGCATTAAACTCCACCTTCAGTCCTTCTACGGATATCATAGTGTCAATGAATTTATCGTTTCAAGACTGCAAAGGTAGCGATTTTCAGCAGTATATAATAAGGAAAAGGATATAAATTGGGGCGTGCCTTTTTGTACCTTGCCTTGGTACGGCTTATATCTCACTATGGTACAGCTTGTACCTTGCCATGGTACAGACCGTACCTTAGTAAGGTACAAGCCGTACCAAACGGTGGAATTACTCGGTACATGCAAGTTTTTGGTTATCAAAGCAGTATACAAGAGAGGGGACTATCCCCTTACAGAGACAGTCCCCTCTTTATTTTTATCACCTACCGTCCGGCAATAACCGAGCAACAGGGAATAATCACACAGCTTTAGAAAAGTTTGGCAGGATATTCTCCGGCGTCTACCAATGCCTGAATCTTATCAACCACACTCTGACGGTCTTCCGGATAAGTGACGCCGAACCACTTGCTGGTAGTATCGAGCACCTCGCAAGTTGCCACACCATCATTAATCAGTTTATCCACCATCAACGGAATAAAGAACTCGCTCTTCAGATTTTCCATGTTCTTCGGATCGCTAAGGAACGTTTTGAAGAACTCCTCGCTGTAAGCAAAATAATCGGGAGTGAATCCCCAGAAGTTCATGCTCACCGGAGTAGTATCAGGAGTAGCAGTCCACTCGCCATTATCATCGATATACTTCACTTCACCGTCCATACGCTGAATCTTGGTGCGCTCTACAACAGAGGTCAGCAAGTTGTTCTCATCCGTACCGCAAAGCCCGCGTGACACAGTGCCGCTTTCGCTTAATGTGTTTCCGATGCGGAAACCGACCATTGAATATACATTCTTAGAACCCTCAGGAAGTGCAGACAGGAACTTTCCCATTACCTGAAAAGAATCACGCCCATAGAAGTCATCGCAATTGATAACGGCAAACGGTTCCTTTATCACATCCGCCCCCATCATTACAGCATGATTAGTACCCCAAGGTTTGGTACGGTCCGCCGGGCAGGTAAAGCCTTCGGGGAGCGCATCTAATCCCTGAAAAACCAACTCGCAAGGAATATGCCCTTCGTATTTAGAAATGATTTTATCTCGAAAATCCTGTTCAAAGTCTTTACGGATAACAAAAACGAGCTTACCGAATCCGGCATTAATAGCATCGTAAATTGAATAATCCATAATAGTTTCGCCATTTGGGCCCAGTCCGTCCAATTGCTTTAAGCCACCATAACGGCTACCCATACCGGCCGCTAATAAAAATAAAGTTGGTTTCATATCAGTTATTATTAAAAAAAGGTTAGTGTATCATGGTTGATAACAGGTGCAAAAGTAGTAAAATTTATATCAGTTGGGGGGTATTTTAGTCCATTCTTTACAAGAATCGTCCAAACCCCCACCTTATTAACCTATACTTTCACTCCCAGCTCACATTTTGAGCCGATACATCTTATCAGAACGGATAACCGATGGCAAAATGCAACGCCAAGCTGTCTTTGAACTTCGGAATATTGTAGTATCCCGACTTTCCCGTTTCGTACGGGTCGTGCAATCCCACTCCGCAATCCAGACGGAAAACCAAGAAATCCATATCATAACGCAAGCCAGCGCCGGTGCCCAAAGCTATCTGCTTGGCAAAATTCTTCAAAGAGAATTCGCCGTTAGGACGTGAATCATCTTTACGCATCAGCCACACATTGCCCGCATCCAAGAACACCGCTCCATGCAAATCGCCGATAATGCGGAAACGGTACTCCACATTAGCCTCCAGACGTATATCACCCACATGATTGATGAAAGAATATTTACTCTCTTTATCCGGCGCATATCCTCCCGGACCTATGTTGCGTGCAGAAAAAGCACGCACACTGTTAGCGCCCCCAATATAAAACTGTTCGGTATAAGGAGCCGCCAGCGCATTTCCGTAGGACCATATCACCCCACCGGCTATACGCGAAGCAATCAGCTGGTTCTTATCAATCTTGTAATGATAGCGGAACTCACTGTTTACCTTTAAGAACTGTGCAAAAGGAACGCCCATCAGTTTCTTGTCCTGCTCGCTGAAGGGCTTTCCGAAGATGCGGTAAATACACGAAGTAAGGTTACCGGCCGAACTTACGGTGGTCTGCCACCAGATAGGATTTCGTACGTGCGATAAAGGAGCGTTATCATACGTGTACATATATTCTATAACGGGAATAAACTGGTCGCGCAGACTGACATAAAGCGCCGGATTTTCCGCCTGCAACTCCTTAAAAGCCTCCGTAGGGTTACGAAGCACATTAAACGTCAGTTTGAACGGAGTGAAACTATGCTTGCTCGTACGCTTCGGCTGAAAATCATAAGTAGCGTTTCCTCCAAACGCCAGCAGTTTATAGTACTTGGCCCGATTCAACTGGTCGACATACAATTTAAACGTAGTAGTTGCCGGAAAGTCATACTCCTTATCACCAAAGCGAGGAAAAACCACACGCGGAAACATAAGAGAAGTAGACAATCCCATCATCATCACGGTGCTTTCACCAACACGATAAATCTGCGGAACAATGACATTCTCATAATGCTCAGGCGTGAAGGTCTTCTCGTAAATTTCCCCTTCTTTCAAGCTATTACCGCACCCCCAAAGAATGCTTGCCATAAAAACTAACATTAACATGTATTTCTTCATTCTAATCATCCTCTAAATTTTGCCCCACTTCACAA
>ENA-OPCL01002661-OPCL01002661.1-human-gut-metagenome-genome-assembly--contig:-NODE-2661-length-11261-cov-2.132697_pt1 | contig 11261 bp, 12 predicted proteins | sample MGYA00241251_ERZ501482 | MGnify/ENA primary metagenome ERZ501482 (study PRJEB25962, sample SAMEA2042581) | human gut metagenome | biome: human gut; feature: human-associated habitat; material: faeces... | reverse complement strand
GGGCTTCTTTTTTTTCTTTCTTTTCTTTTTTTACCTCTTTTTTCGCTTTCCGGATTCCGCCGCTTACATCCTCTTCCAGATATGCCACTCTATCTTTCGCCTGAATATTTTTTCCGATATTTTTTCAGCCAGTTTTTTTAAGTTCTTTGAGATATTTTTCTTTTTCATTTTCTGCCTCCTTTTTCTTAGTTATATATACAATATGCAGAAAATCCAGAAAAAATCAGCACCACAAAAAAAGCGCCTGGGAACCAGGCGCAAATGCTAAATTCTAAAATCAGTTTTTGTATCCATTCTGTTTAATGCATCCAGTGCATACGCTTTTAGCGACAGGCCCTCTGTCTTATCAGCAAAGCTGATAATTTTCTCAATCGTTTGTTTGGTGCATATGTCCAGAGATAGCATAAATATAAAATCTTCGACATCATATCGATACTTGCAGTAATTATTGATAATATATTCCTGATTATCCCTCAGCATATCCAGCATTTCTTTTTTACTCTGTTCTTCTATGTCTCCATCAACGGCTTTATATGCACGCATGATGAACTCATATCGCTCCATTGGCTCTGTTATATATTTAAACTGCCGCCATAGAATCTGGTCATCAAATGGAAGAGACATAACGTAATCGTCGATAGTCTGAAAATGAGACTGGCTTGGCAGGATGTATTGTTTACCTCTAATCTTAACGTATATATCAGCACCAGACTCATACGTGTCCAGAGACATGAAAAAGCCTGGTGGAATTTTATTAGTCAGCGTTACATTTTTGATATTTCTCAAAGCGCCATCTCCAATCATCTTCACAGATGACGGCAATATGATTTTTGTGTCATTAGCAGTACTCACTTCAAACGCATTTAGGCCAATCCTCTCAACTCCTTCATCAAGTACGATATCCTCTGCATTGCATGCAGAAAACGCAGATGACATGATTTCCTTGATATGCGATGGGATATGAATATGTTTTATATTTTTGCAGGTGGAGAACATATATTTTCCAATGTATGTCATTCCTTTTCCAAGAGTAAAATCCTGAATATGTGATTCAGTAAATGCTGATATCCCGATTTCCGTTACGGAATCCGGGATTACTACTTCGCTTATCTTACATGACCGAAAAGCGTGCCGGCCAATCGTAGTTACGCCATCCGGAATCACTACCTTTCCGCTTTTTCCAACTGGGCATCTTATCAACGTCTTCTTATCGGCTGTATATACTATGCCATCAATTGATGTGTAATATTTATTTTTCGGATTGATGTCGATATTTTCAATACTTGTATTGCCAGCCGTATAGATTTCATCTGGTGATATGATTCTTTCATTATCAACATATATGCGTTTAGGCATATGGGCAGGGTAGATATTACTTACAATGCCAGGGTTTGTCAATTTTACATTCCGTCCGGAAAAGTCAATATATCTGTTGATAGCTGTAGTACACGCCGGAATTGTATTACTCACAGTCATCATGATGTTTCCCATCATATGCGCACCATCTACAACCGGCAACTGATAGATACCCTTGTACTGATAAAACGCTTTATAATCGCAGAGAATTTGTTCTGAAACATTTGTGACATTGCCAGAGCAGCAGTTCACAAAAGCATAGTCTTTGATACGGTTGACATTTTTGAGGTCTATATTCTCTCCTTTTTTTTTGCAGAACGTGTTTTTAAGGATGTATATATCCTGAACGTCGTAATGTTCAATAAGGACATTTCCGGACAGAAAATACTTACTGTCAGAATTTACTCTATTGACATTAGGGAATGTATTATTTGAAATGCTTATATTTCGTACATTCTCGCTGATATACAACCTTTCAACACTGGGACAGCGGCAATCACTTTGAATCTTAACTTCTATTGCATCACAGTCTTTAAGGCTTTCAAAAAACACTTCCTTAACACCGTCCTCAACTTTGATATCTAATATAGTAACAGTTGTTAAGCGCCGGTTACCATAAAAGGTCACGCCAGGCTGCGGGATTTTTAGTTCAAGCTTTGTCATTATGATGCCTCCTTTCTATTTTTACGAAAAAGATTGGCAGTTCCCAAATTGGCGTCACACGAATGCTTGCTCCTGGTCTGATGTATGTCTGAATACAAAGTTTCTGAAGCTCTCTCTTTCCAAAAATTAGCATATTTTTTGCTCCTTTCTTTTTGTTTGTTTTACGCATTTAATATGCTAAAAATGAATGCAGGAAAAACCATGCGTACCGACTGGCATTTACCACATTGTAACCGTCATCTTTTTGCAGATTGGCGCTGCCGGCCGTAAATATACAATTTCTTCTTCAATATCAGATTATATTCCTGTCTCCCTCCTCATTTTTCTTTGAACAGGACATTTTTCTCCACATCCACTAAGTGCCATTTGATGCTCCACAAACTTTCTTTCACGTTTCAAATACTCCGAATGATAATAAATATCCTCTAAAGATTTGTTATAAATAGAATCCGGCTTAACTATTCTATTATTTTCGTCAGTTAATTGAATATATTTGAATGTTTCACATCCGAATACCTTTCCGTCATAACGGATACACAGTTTATTCTTTCCGGCATAGCAACAATAATCGGAATCCTCTCGCTGTAAAGGAATGCCAATTCTTATTTTATTATTATTGATTGCCTCAAGTTTTAACTTCAATTTCTCATTCTCATCTGTGTCCAAAACTAATTCCCCAGTATTATTAGCCGCTCTTCCGTGAGAAACCAATCCCAAAAAGCTAACTTTATTAACACCTGCTCTTTCTGCAAATTTTACAATACTATCTATTTCATCCAGATTTATTTTAGTTGGAACAAAATGAATTTCCGTACAAATACCTGTATTTTGAGCTTTGTTAATACTCTCAAATACAAATTTCTGATATCCGGATGTTCCCATAAATTTATTATATATAGTTTGATTTATAGCCGGTAAATCAAAAATTATTTTATCAACTGCTACACTATATAATTGTTGTAATAGCTCCTGCTGAATACTGTCAACTCGTCCAGCAACGTTCAATATAATTCCACTAGTATAAATATATACCTTAATGCCTTTAGATTTTGCATAATGTACAATTTCTAATAATCCGTCATGCAAAAAAGGTTCTCCACCAGAAATACTTAAAACTTCAGTATTTAACTTTGACGCACTATCAATTATTTTTTTTACTTCCGCAGTTTCTATTTTTAAAGTACAATTAATGTCAGAATTAGATGAACAATGCAAACATCTATTTGGACACTTATGTATTATTTCAATTGAAATTTGTTTCATCTTTTTCAGCGCAGGATACCCCATCCGATGAAGAAACAATATTCTTTGTTTCGTAGTCAAGTGGGGAGGAATGCACGGTTTTACATCCATCCTGCTTCCTCCTTTTAATTAAATAATTCCTGGCCGCTTCGTTTCTTTCAGTCGCGGCTGTTAATATATTTCGCATCATAGAACTTCTCAAGGCATCTGTCAGTCCTTCGTTTCTTCCTTCACCAAACATAGGCGGGACTTTTCCACCCAACGATGACGGCAAGCCTGGACGCGGTTTTCCCGCCCGTCGATAATTGCCAGCTTTCTTTGTATCTTTCAGTTGTCAGTAATATGCGAGATTTTATGGCATAAGAAAAAGCACCGCCTTCGGCGGTGCAAAGAAAATCTACAAGGAATATTCAGAATCTGTATCTCTGCAAGTAGAATCATTTAACAACTGTATGATACATGCTTGCATCGGAATGGATAATTTCGCAAAGCGGTTGTCATACAACAATTTTAAATCTTTTGCGGATGATAAACCCAATTCCCAAAAGTCTAATAAAGCCGGTATATTATCTGTCGTCATGTTCCATAGCAGTATTGTCTGACTCGTCACAGTAAGATATTGTTTTAATGTCCTGCCGTTTTTCGCCCGCTTTCTTTCTTCGCTCATGTTTTTATAAACCAGAATTGCCAACGTCCGCCCATAGTCGTTTTTTGAGAAACGGTATATCGTCTCCATATAGTTGAGAAGACACTGCTTTCGCAATTTAGCGACTGGAATTGATGAAATTGCCCGAATTCCTGAAACAATGATATTTTCTTCGTCATATGAGATATCCAACGGAAGCCAAAATCGCTCGGAATTTATTTCCACAGACATTATTTTGTTGTGTTCGTCGCAGTATATATTGTTGGTATTGTAGTCAGAAACAAGGAGCGAAAAAAAACGTGCCAGTTTTTTTAATCCTTCTTTTGTATTTTCGATTTTTGTATGTATTTCAGTTTTTTCCGGTTCTTCAACATCCCGGATAATTACTTTTTCCATTTTTTTAATTTCCCTTTCTTTTTTTATACACTGAAAGTTTCGGTTTCTGTCTTATCGGAAATACCTCGCTCTTTGCTAATCTGCTCCAAGAGATACGCTTTCATAACGACCGGTACATCATCACACAATTCATCAAAAACCTGCTCCAATGTTTTCTGACTGGCAAATCCGAAGTCTAAAAATTCATTCAGTGCTTTTACATCCTGAGTTTCAACTATTGCGCATAAAATCTTTTCGCTCATGACTATCAGGTAATGTTCTAACTCTCTTCCATTTTTAGAAGACTTTCTTTCATCAGTCATTTTGCGGTAAGTATTGAATGCAACCTTTTCTGCAGAATCATAACTTGAATAGATATACGATTTTTCTGCAAGATTTTGTAATGATTTTAATCTTTTCTTTGGAAATATGCTCCGTGAAATATCAAGTATCTTTGACAGCAAAAGTTCTCTTTGAACGTCATTCATAATTGGAACAAAAATAGAAATTCCATCCATGTTAATCTCAATGTCTCTAGGGTCTCCTTCTCTGGCAAGATAATCAATGAATTCACCATATGGTATAACCTGGATATTAGATAAATCCATGACGAGTTCATATAATTTGCGGAAGCCTTTTTTAGTGTTTTGCAGAGTTATTTTAGGAGGAAATTTTTCTTTTTTCGATTCCGTTTTGAACGGTCCTCCAGAAACAAAAATGTTCTGTGAGTCAGTAAATACTGTTTTTGTCATTTTCTTTTCTTCCTTTCTTTGTGTTTCTTTCTGCTTACAGTATGCCGTATTTCAGGGGAGTGTAAAAAAAGAGCAAAGCCATTCGGCCTGCTCTTATCTTTTTACAAAGCAAATTCGCCATCTTTACTGTCTTCATTCGCCTCCCACTTTTCCGCTCTCCTCATTGCGTCTAGCATGTATGATTTTTCGTCAATAGATATGTCATCATATTTCGCTGAAAAAACCTTCTCAAGAATTTCAGGAGGAGTGCAATCCAACTGTAGGAAATCGCCTAATTGTTTTGGCAGCTGCGTTTCTAAGTCCCACAACAGAATGGATTCGCTCATTGCGGTCAGATACTCTCTTATCTCCTGCCCTGCTTCAGACTCCCGCCTCTTTTGTGACATATTTTTGTATATGTTTATTGAAGTCACACATCCACTATCATGCTCTGCTTGGAGATATATTTTCTCCATATGTTTTATCAGTCCTTCTCGACGTCTTCTTTGAAATATCTTTGCATCCAGTGCATCAATCGCGGTCAATGTAGCATCGGTTGATTTTAAGTCCATCTGTGGAATGAAAAATTTCTCTTTTCCAAAATCGACCTGCAAACATAAACCGTCATGTGCTCCACGGCGGCAGTAATCGATAAAAAAGTCAACGACAATTTCATACAGCATGAACATTCCGTCTTTCGTATCTGGAACATTAATGCAGGCCATATGGTCCCCGTTTACATCTGATAATGCAGCGTCAATCATCTTACCGATTTCGTATTTGTGAATCCATTCCATTTTTTCTCCTCTCGTTGCTGCTAGTTTTTGTTTTCTATTTACAATATGCGAGATTTTGAGACATAAGAAAAAGCACCAGACAAATCCAGTGCTTGCGTGGTTCTGCTATTTTTGCGATGTCAAACTTACACTGCCAAAAACAACACATAACACTTGAAATTTTCCTGATTTTATGCTATACTATATCCATGCGCAAGACAGCCCTTAAGGGCAGTTGGTAATGGAGGCATTACCATCGATACAAGACCCGGTGTTTTTACACCGGGTCTTGTTGGTTTTATACTAATCTCCTAACACTCAAAATTGTTCTATAAGCCGCATTGTCGCTTATTTTAATTCCGTCTCTTGAATTTGACGCATGAACAATCTGTCCATTTCCCATATAGATAGCCACATGGCCGCCGTAGCAAATCAAATCTCCTGGCTGTGCATCCGCATAAGAAACCTCACGCCCTGCGTTCTGCTGTTCATAAGATGTTCTTGGAAGGCTCACGCCAAAGTTTGAATAGACACTTTGTACGAATCCTGAGCAGTCAGCGCCATTTGTCAGGGAGGTACCGCCCCAGACATAAGGATTTCCGACAAATTGAGTTGCATAATCTACAACGGAAGAGCCGGAGCCGGAACCTGAAGAACTTTCACTGCTGCTTTCTGTGCTGCTATCGCTTGAATCTGCCGCTTCATTGCTTGGCTCATCACTTGTTTCGCTGTCTGATTCGGCTTCATCTGTTTCATTACTTTCCGCCTCATCTTCGCCATAATCCTCTTCTTGATTTCCTTCTCCATTCATGTCATCGCTTTCGCCTGAAGTATCCTCCTCTTCCCCAGCGTCATCTGACCCTTCGTCCTCTCTATCTGATTCCTCATCATACTCATTGTCATCATCTTCCGGCTCTTCATCATTCTCCCCATTGTTTTCATCTTCTTCATATTCATCTGAGCCGTCCTCTTGTTCTTTCGCTGCTTCTTCAGCCGCTGCTTCAGCCGCGGCCTGCTCTGCCGCAATCCTCTCAGCCTCTGCCCTCGCCGCAGCCTCTTTCTCTGCGACAATCTGCTCAATCTCGGCCTGCTGCTGTTGAATCAGTGCTGCGTAATCATTCGCCATCTGTTGAGCATAGGCAATTTCATTGTCACAGTCTGCAGAACTTGCACGCTTGGAATCAATCGCAGCCTGCAGGTTTGCCTGCTCGGTCTCCTGCTCCTGCTTCATCCCTTCAAGTTCAGCTTTTTCCTGTTGATAACGGTCTTCCAGTTTCTGTACTTCTGTAATTGTATTTGCATATTTGTCCAAACATTTTCGGTCATATGTATACATTTTTTGTGTGTACTCAGCATTGTTAAGAAGGTCAGTCAAGTTCTCTGAATTCATCATCATCTGAAACCAGGCCGTGTCGCCGCCCTTTTCGTATAGATACTGAATACGTTTCTTCATCGCTTCGTACTGTTTTTCTTTTGCTTTTTTTGCCTTTTTTATGTTGTCTTCTGTTTTTGAGATATCGGTTTCTTTGTTAGCGATATCTCCTTCCAGCGTCTGGATGGACACCATCACGTTAACGAGGTTCGCATCCAGAGAGTTGATTTCGTTCTCCAGCTGCTGTTTCTGTGAATATAAATTATCAATCTGTGAATAAGTTTCGTTTAACTGCTGGTTTGTGGCCTCCTGCTCGGCCCGCAGGTCATCTTCCCTGTCAGCATAAGCACTTGTAGCAGGCATGGCAGCGCTCAGCATCATTGCTAAAGTTAAAGTTACAATTTTTTTTCTCATTGTCTGTATTACCTCTTTTTCTTTGTTATATTTGCTGTCTTTCAGGCAGCAAATATAATATGCCGAATTTTAAATAAAATGTAACATTTGCGAAATGTTTTGTTTTTGCGCGCAAAGAAAAAGAGCCGATAGGCTCTTTTTCTTACTCCCTTCGATACGAAATCCCAATTTTTTTACACACCTCTTCAGCACTGGCGTCTAATGATATTTCTTTCCACTTGTCTAAAGACATATTAACCCCGGAATAATACAATTTGTAATAGTTTACGCGTCCGAATGTGAGCTCGACCTCGCCAGGAACTCCGCCAAAATCATATTTAGTACTTCGTGAGTATATCCTCAGTGGAAATGTGCTTTTCACAAAACCGACATCCAGAACGACATGAGATTTTGTGAAGACGATATCTCCAACCTTAAGGCTTCCGTCAATTGGCTTGTTGAGAATCATTGGTCTATCTGGTCTGCCACTTATAATCTTTTCAATCGTTTTTCGTCTTTCTTTACATCTATCCATTCGTTCTTTGCATTCTTTTTTCTTTTCCTGTTCCTGAAACATACTGCAAACATAGTCCAGAATCTTGCCGTACAATTTCTGACAATCTTTCGCTCCGTCGCGATATCCGTCTTCGTATCCTTTTTCGTATTCTGTTTTTTCCATATTATCTTTCCTCTTTCTTTTTTAGTTTCTTACAATATGCCGAAAAATAAGCAGCAAAGAAACGCATAAAAAATGCCGGCAGCCAAAGCCGCCAGCAAAATCAGCATCGCAAATATGGTATTCCAATCGCCCGGCAGACATCGTCCGTTCCGGCGTCATAAGAAATTTCTTTCCATCGTGTAAAAGATACGTTAGCACCTGAATCGTACCAGCGGCAGAGTCCTGGCGCCCCGTAGAGGCTCGGATAGCCGTAATCGTATCGTGTACATCTGGAATATACTTCCAGGGGGCTGACACTTTTGACAATACCGATATCCAGCACGGTATTTGCCTTGGTGTAGATAACATCTCCAACCTGCAGGTTTCCGTCAATTGGAATGTCCCGGAAACCTCTTCTTTCGCTTCTTCTTTGTGGCTGTTCGGAAATCAGTTTTCTTTCTTTTTGTTCTTTTTTCTGAAACGCCTTGCAGAGAAGGTCTATCACATTGGAATATATCTTCTGGCAAAGCCTAAAGCCGTCAGAAAACCCATCTTCGTAACCTTTTTCGTATTCTGTTTTTGGCATATCTTTTGTTCCTTTCTTTTTAGTTTTTTACAATATGCCTGAAAATAAGCAGCAAAAAAAACGGCATGTTGCTCCGGATTAAGCCGGCATGCCGTTTTTCTTTCCATTATACATTCCAGCGCTGCCACGTGCTACTGCAGATTACACGAAGCCCCACGCTGCTTTTTTTTTGCTCTTTTTTGTGGCTGGTTTTGTCGTATACACGAGATTTCGTCTCTCTCTGTGTAACTGACAACCACCTGCCGCAGTCAGTTTTTCCCGGGGAGTTTCCCCGCCGAAAGCTTAACTACCTGCTTGTACGCAGGCTGGCAGTAAAAATAGAATTTGCCGGTGGGCCGCCAGGCCCGCCAAAATTGTTTCTTGTTGCTTTTTTTGTTATTCTTGTCCCTCTGCTCCAAGTCTACGACTGGAGCAGATAGCATACCTTGCTCAGGTTTCCCCATTCAGAAGCAGGCCATACCTGCTATCTTTCATCGGGCAAGAACAACCTGTCCCTTGTTCAGCTACACGGAATACATCGCTTCGCTTAACTTCTGCCTCTTTCGGGCTTACGCCATCGCCAGATACAACGTCCTTAGCGTCACGGATTCTCACCTCTCGACCAACCTATGCTGAAAAACTACAAGGGGACAAAGACTTATCGCCGCGCTCTAACACCCTTCCACTTGCGGGGCATACGAATACCTCGGTCCTTACATTCGCAGTTCCCAAAAAACTTAATTCATGCATTTAGCGGACACTGGCCGCTTTTTTTTGCTTTTTTTTGTCGACATTTTGGCCATTTTTTGCACTACCATGCAGATTAGCCTGCGCATCCGGCACTCGGCGCCAGAATTGTGCCCGATGCACTTAAAAAATGTAGTTTCCGCCCGGCCGGAGCAGACCTGCATTTTTCACAGGTTGACAAGGCTTCTTTGCTGCTCTGTTGCCTGCATATATAATATGCCAAATAAAATCCCAAAGAGACGTTTTTTTTAAATATTTTTTTTCGTATAATTCGGTGAATTTACACTCACCTTCACCAGACACGGGCGGGAAGTTCCCGCCCGACGATGACGGCAAGCCTGGTCGCGGTTTCCCCGTCCATCGATGGCGTTTCTTATTGTGGGATTTTTTTTGCATATTAAGTATTGATTATTTAATTTATTTTTTAATTTTTAATAAGAAAGGAAAATTTATTATGGAAAACATTAAAATGACAGGAATGATTTTTGAAAACGGCGGACACGTAAAATTTGCGAATCTGACTCCGCACGACGTAAATCTCATCCTTCCGGATGAGACTATCTTTACAATCCCAGCCTCTGGAATTATCGCTCGTGTTGGATGTCATTCAGAACAGGTCGGAATACTTGGATGCATTCCAGTAACGAAAACGGTGTTTGACACCGTTGTAACAGGCCTGCCAGAGCCACAGGAGGGAGTTATCTATCTGACTTCTACACTTGTGGCACAGGCTGTGCCGGATAGAACTGACGTTCTTGTCCCGGCAGACCTTCGCCGCGACGAGGCAGGCCGCATCATTGGTTGTGGAGCGCTGCAGCGTTTCTAGTCCTGCCAAAGACTTTAAGAGAGATTTTGAATCTCTCTTTTTTTTGCACGCAAAAAGGAGACCATCTGGTCTCCTTCTGAACAACTCAGCGCGTTTTTATCATGCGGATGCCGGCCGTTCCAACCTGGTAATTCGCATAGATGTATCTGTTGCCATTTGACAGCACATACAATTTTCCGGACACCTTTCTTCCGCAAATTTTCGTTGTGAAAGAAGCAGCGCCGGTTTTTTTGGAGAGATTAAGTTTGACTTTTTTTGCTACGCGTACCGTCTTTCCGGTAAAACCACGTCTCATGTAGATGTCAGCCTTTCCGTTTCTGACGGAAATGACAAGCCGAGTAAATCTTAACTGGTCATCAGTATCGACTTCTCTTGCTTCCCACTTGCCAGAAAAATTATTAATTCTGACATTCTTTTTGATGTTTTTGGGAAGTGATACTTTGCTGACATAGTGGTAAACGATAGTCTCAGATGTCCTTACGGATTCAAGTGTTTTATTTCCGTAATAGAATCTTACCTTTTCCTTCCCGCTTGAAAGTGTTAGCAGATTATCGAGTGCCCATTTTCCGGATTTCTTATTTCGTCCAGTCGTCATCGTGAATGTTTTGTTTGCTTTGACTTCCAGGTTAGAAATACCAGATTTGGTTTTCGCTTTCCAATAGCCAATGACCATGTCTTCCTTTGTTGCTCCGCTGCATACCCCGTACTTGCTGAATACGAAGTTGTTCCTGCAGGCAGCCGCCGGAAGTGCTGATACTATCAGTGTCATCACCAGTGTCAATAACATTACCAATCCTCTTTTTGCGCTTTTTTTCATTTTTTGTTCCCCTTTCTTTGTGTGTCCTTCTTTGAGAAGGAATCTTTCTTTGCACTTTCAATATGAGTTTTGAGGGAAAAAATAAAAAGCAGCC
>ENA-OPCL01002651-OPCL01002651.1-human-gut-metagenome-genome-assembly--contig:-NODE-2651-length-11285-cov-15.048236_pt1 | contig 11285 bp, 10 predicted proteins | sample MGYA00241251_ERZ501482 | MGnify/ENA primary metagenome ERZ501482 (study PRJEB25962, sample SAMEA2042581) | human gut metagenome | biome: human gut; feature: human-associated habitat; material: faeces... | reverse complement strand
TTCTGTTTTATGAATATTCCGTTAAAAGGCAGCGCGATTTTTTCAGTTCATTCCGGCGCTTCCGACTGCGTCGAAGAGCCGCTGTATCTCGCTGTTTAAGGCCGCGTTCTCGGGAGACGAAAGCTCCGGGTCGCGCGCCACGATCTCCTTTGCAGCCCGCCGCATCTCCTCGAGCGTGCCTCTGTCCTTCAGCATATCGGCAATCTTCATCTCCGGCAGACCGTGCTGACGCGAGCCGAAAAATTCGCCCGGACCGCGCAGCTTGAGATCCTCGTCCGCGATTTTGAAGCCGTCCGTTGTAGTCTCCATGACCTTCATTCGCCTTTGCGCCGTGTCGTTTTGCGCGTCGGTGATAAGAATGCAGGTGGATTTATGTTGCCCGCGCCCGATGCGCCCTCTGAGCTGATGCAGCTGAGAGAGCCCGAACCGCTCGGCGTTTTCTATAACCATTATCACGGCGTTGGGCACATCGACTCCGACCTCGATGACCGTTGTCGAGACGAGCAGCTGCGTTTCGCCCTCGGAGAACGATTGCATAACCGCTTTTTTGTCCGTATTTTTCATCTTGCCGTGCATAAGCCCGACCGTATAGCCGCGAAAAGCTCCGTGCTGCAGCTCGTCTGCATATTTTACGGCGGAGGCAAGCTCCGTATCGTCCCCGTCGCCGTCGACAAGCGGGCAGATTATATAGCCCTGCCGCCCCGCGTCGAGATGCTTCTTGACATAGTTGTATGCTCTTTGCCGAAGCTCGGAGGTCACGGCGTATGTCTCGATTTTCTGCCTGCCGGGCGGCAGCTCATCGAGCACGGAAATGTCCAATTCGCCGTAAATTATCAGCGCAAGCGTGCGCGGAATAGGCGTTGCCGACATGACGTAGAGGTGCGGATTTTTGCCCTTTTCGCCCAGCGCGTTTCTCTGCTCAACGCCGAAGCGGTGCTGCTCGTCGGTTATGACGAGCGCGAGAGATTTAAATTCAACGTCCGACTGGATTATGGCGTGAGTTCCTATGAGCAAGTCTATATCGCCCGCCCTGAGAGCCTCTTTTTTTCTCCTTTTTTGAGCGGCAGTGTCCGAGCCGGTTAGCAGCTCGACTTTTATCCCACAGCCCTCAAACAGCTTTAAAAAAGTCTTGTAGTGCTGCTCGGCGAGCACCTCGGTGGGCGCCATGAGCGCCGACTGCATTGAATTTTTTGCCGCCGAATAGACAAGCGCTGCGGCGACTGCGGTCTTGCCCGAGCCGACGTCACCTTGGAGCAGGCGGTTCATCTGCCTGCCGCTCATCATGTCGCGCATGGCCTCCTTGACCGCTCTGCGCTGCGCGCCGGTCGGGGAGAAGGGGAGAAGCGAGAAATATTCGTCGCTAAAATCTCTCTCTATAACCGCGCCCGCATTTTTCTGCGTCTGCGAGCGCATTTTTTCGAGCCCTAACTGCAATATCAGCAGCTCTTCGAATATGAGTCTGCGCCGCGCCTCCTCGAGATAGTCGGGGTTCTCCGGAAAATGTATGTTCCAAAGCGCGTCCGGCAGCTTCATCAGGCAGTATTTTTCGCGCAGCCAAAGCGGTATGGGGTCAACAAGCTCATCTTTGCACTGAGTCAGCGCCGTTTTCACGAGCTTTTCTATCATCTTTGAGTTTAAGCCGTGTGTCTGCGGGTATATCGGCCTTATCCTGTCTGCGCCCTCGGCAGGCTCTATCTCGGGCGAGCTCATCTCCTTGCGGTAGAGATTGCCGCCGACCCTGCCGAAGAACAGAAATTCGTCGCCCGCGGTGAGCTTTTCCGCCGCAAAGCGGCTGTTGAAAATGGTTATGCCCATTATGCCGCTGCCGTCGGTGATTTCCGTCTTGTAAAGCGTCAGACCTTTACGGATAAGATTCTTGCGCACGGGTGAGCCGACAATGCCCTTTATGCAGCAAAGCTCACCTATCTGCGCCTCGTTTATGCTTTTAATTTGACTCCAATCCTCGTATATTCTCGGATAGAGACGCACAAGGGCGTTGACATCAGAGACGCCAAGCCGCGACAGCATCGCGGCGCGCCTCTCGCCAACGCCCTTTAAGTATTTTATATCAGTATCGAGCTTCATCTTATTCGACCGAAATTATGAAATAATAGACGGGCTGACCTCCGTTTATGACGGAGACTTCGATATCCGAGCCGAACTTTGCGGTCAGCAGGGAGGCGAGCTCCTCTGCGTCCTCCTCGGAAGCGCCGTTGCCGTAGATGAGCGTGACAAGCGAAGAGCTTCCGCGCTTGAACAGGTGCTTTGTGACCTTGAAAGCCGCCTGAATGATGTTCGACTCTATAGTGGTTATCTTGCCGTTTTCCATGCCGAGTATCTGACCCTCTCTGACGGCCTGCCCGTCAATCGAGCTGTCGCGCGCGGCGAAGGTGACAAGCCCGGTGGAAACCTTTTCTGCTGCCTTCATCATCGTCAGATGATTCTCCTCCGCAGAGAGCGAGTCGTCAACATTGAGCAGAGCGGCAATGCCCTGCGGAATGGTCTTTGTGTGCAGTACGCGCACATCGCGGTCGGTCAGGGGATCGACCTGCTCCGCCGCCATAATGATATTCTTGTTGTTGGGGAGGATAAAAACGTGCTCTGCGGGGGTGGAGAGCACTGCCTTTAGCAGATCGTCGGTACTCGGGTTCATCGTCTGCCCGCCGCTGACAATCTGATCCGCGCCGAGCTCGGAGAACAGCTCGCACAGACCTTCGCCGGACGCCACTGCGACATAGCCGAACGGCTTTGTCGGCTCGACTATCTTCATCGGCTCGGGCTGATTTTTCGGAGCGGCGCCCCATGCGGCGTTCTGATGCTCCTGATGCATATTCTCAACCTTGATATTGGTCAGCTGACCGAACTCAATGCCCTTTTGGATAGCTTTTCCGGGTGCGTTCGTGTGAACATGAACGGTTATATCCCTGCCGTCGTCCGTGACGGAGACACACTCGCCGATAGCTTCGAGATAGGCGCGCAGCTCGCGGATATCCCTGTCGTTATCGCGGCGGGAGATGAACTCCGCGCAGTAGGTGTAGCGGTTGTCCACGGGATGATCGTCCGCCTTTTCCTCGCTCTTTGCCTCTTCCGCTTCCTCGGCGTCGAGATTGACCTCCTTGCCGTGGAACACGTCGGACATGGCGGTGAAAATGCAGACAAGTCCGCTGCCGCCCGCGTCAACAACGCCCGCCTTTTTGAGCACGGGGAGGATGTTCGGCGTGTCGGCAAGGGCGGCCTTTGCGCCCTCAAGACCGATGTCGAATACTTTTACTGCGTCCGTCTCGCCGTCGTTTACCGCTTTTCTCGCGTACTCGGACGCCGTGCGGATAACCGTGAGAATGGTGCCCTCGGTGGGCTTCATGACCGCTTTGTAGGCCGAGGAGCTGCCGTGCTCGAGTGCGGAGGCCATCGCTGCACCGTCAGCCTCTTCGAGCCCTTTGAGTCCCTTGGAAAATCCGCGGAAAATGAGCGAAAGTATAACGCCGGAGTTGCCTCTCGCTCCGCGCAGCAGACCTGAAGCCACGCAGCTTGCAACAGCCGAAACGTTCTCGCTGTCGTCCTTGACTCTGACCTCGCGCGCGGCGTTGGTTATTGTCATGGACATATTTGTGCCGGTGTCGCCGTCAGGCACGGGAAAGACGTTGAGCGCGTCTATCTCCTGGCGGTGAGAAGTGATTAATTGCGCTGCGTAGATAATTGCGTTGCGCAGAAGTGCTCCTGTGATTGTCATTAATTTTCCTCCCCCAAAAGCATTGCCGCTGTGCGGTCGATGCAAATCGGTTTTATTCGCTCTTCATTCCGTCAACATAGACATTGACGGCGTGGACTTCAAGCCCCGTAGCCTCTTCAACGGTGTATCTGACCTTGTTGACGATGCTCTGGCATATGGCGGATATGTTGACCCCGTAGGATACTATAATGTGCAGGTCAACAATAAGACCCTCTCCGTCCTTTCGCACGTTGATGCCCTGGTCGGCGAAGTGACTGTTCTTTTTAAAGACGGAACGCAGACCCTGGCGCACGTTGCTGTTGGCCATGCCGGCAACTCCGAAGCAAGAGGATGCGGCGTTGCCGATAAGGGATGCAAAATAGGGCTGGGATATCTCGATAACGCCGAGATGATTTTCAAGTCTTATCAAGGAAAGTCCTCCTTTCAAAAATAAGAAGTAAGACTGTCTATCCATCTGATTATTATACTATAAAACCTTATACTAAATCAAGCTCTTTGAGAAATCTTGCGAGCGCATCCTGCCACGGGGGCAGACGGTCGAAGCCCGCGTAGTCGAGGCATTTCTTTGAAAGCCGCGAATTTTTCGGGCGCTTGGCCTTTGCGGGGTACTGCTCGGTGGTGCAGGGGACTATCTCGGCAGTCTTTCCCGCCTGACGCATTATCTCTTTTGCGAACTGAGCCCAGGTGCAGAAGCCCTCGTTTGAGGCGTGGTATGTGCCGTATTTTTCGGTCTTTATCATGTCACAGATGAGCCTTGCGAGGTCGGGCGTGTAGGTGGGCGAGCCCGTCTGGTCGTCAACGACCGTCAGACTGTCGTGCGAGTCGGCAAGGCGCAGCATTGTCTTTACGAAGTTTCCGCCGTTTATTCCGAACACCCACGAGGTGCGTATGATAAAGTGCTTTTTGCATTTCTCCGCCTCTTTTTCGCCGCCGAGCTTAGTTATCCCGTAGATATTCTGCGGATTTTTCGGAGCGTCGGTTTCGAGCGGCTGAGTGCCGCTGCCGCCGAAAACATAGTCGGAGCTGATATAGACGAGCTTCGCGCCGATTTTTTCGCAGGCGAGGGCAATGTTTCGCGTGCCGTCAACATTGACCTTGCGGCAGGCGTCGCGGTCGTCCTCGGCCTTGTCCACAGCGGTATAGGCGGCGCAGTGGACGACTGCGTCGGGGCGAAGAGAGGTGATATATTCCTCCGTTGCCTTTTCGTCCGTTATGTCGAACTCTTCTCTGTCCGCGCCAACGGGCTCATCCCCGAGGGCGTTCAGGCGTTTTATAACATCGTAGCCGAGCTGTCCGTTGGCGCCTGTGACGAGTACCTTCATTGAAAAACTTCCTTTTTAATCAGTTTTTGAGGCTCTGGAGCGGAGCGGGTATGCGTCCGCCGCGCGAGATCATCTTTGCGGGAGATGCGGTGTTGAGCGGCATTATCGGACCCGAGCCGAGCAGTCCGCCGAAGTTCAGCTCCTCGCCGGCATTCTTGCCGATGGCGGGGATGAGCCTGACCGCAGTCGTCTTGGAGTTCACCATGCCGATAGCCGCCTCGTCCGCGATAACCGCCGAGAGGACTTCTGCCGTTGTGTCGCCGGGAACGACTATCATATCAAGACCGACGGAGCAGACCGCCGTCATCGCTTCGAGCTTTTCTATCTTCAGTGTGCCCGCGCGTGCGGCGTCTATCATTCCGGCGTCCTCGGTGACGGGGATAAACGCGCCGGAGAGACCGCCGACATGCGACGATGCCATCGTGCCGCCCTTTTTGACTGCGTCGTTGAGCAGGGCGAGCGCCGCTGTTGTGCCGTGAGCGCCGCACTGTTCGAGACCTATCTCTTCGAGTATATGCGCCACGGAGTCGCCGACTGCGGGTGTGGGCGCGAGGGAGAGATCGACTATGCCGAACGGCACGTCGAGCCTGCGCGAGGCTTCGCTCGCGATGAGCTGGCCGAGGCGGGTTATCTTGAACGCGGTTTTCTTTATCGTGTCGGCAACGTCGGTGAGGTTGCCGTCAGGAATCTTCTTGAGTGCGCAGCGGACAACGCCGGGACCCGATACGCCGACATTTATCACGCTCTCCGGTTCACCGGGGCCGTGGAATGCGCCCGCCATGAACGGGTTATCCTCGGGGGCGTTGCAGAATACGACGAGCTTCGCCGCTCCGATGCAGTTGTTGTCGGCTGTGAGCTCGGCTGTTTTTCTGATGATTTTGCCCATGAGCGCCACAGCGTCCATGTTTATGCCGGTCTTTGTCGAGCCGATATTGACGCTCGAGCAGACGTGCTCGGTGCGCGCGAGGGCTTCGGGTATGCTTTTGATAAGCGCCTCGTCGCCGGGGGCAAAGCCCTTTTGAACGAGCGCGGAGTAGCCGCCGATGAAGTTGACTCCGACGGCCTGCGCCGCCTTTTCGAGCGTGAGCGCGTATTTTACGGGGTCGCCGCCGGACGCAGCCGCAAGCATGGCGATGGGGGTGACGGCGATGCGTTTGTTGATTATCGGCACGCCGTATTCCTTTTCGATCTCGCAGCCGACTCTGACAAGCTTTTCCGCCTTGCGCGCTATCTTGTCATAGACTCTGCGGCAGGAGTCGTCGATATCCTGCGAGCAGCAGTCGAGCAGGGATATGCCCATGGTGATTGTGCGTATATCTAAGTTTTCATCCTCGATCATGTGTATCGTTTCGAGAATGTCTCTGGTGTTTATCATAGTGAAAGCTTCCTCTCAGAAAGTGCGTGGTTATACATGATACATCGAGTCGAAAACGGCCTCGTGCATAACATGGATATCGAGCCCGTGGTCTTGACCGAGGCGGCTCATTATATCGGAGAATTCGGACAGCGGCACGGAGCACTTCCCCGTGTCAACGAGCATTATCATGCAGAAAAGATCCTGCAAAACGCTCTGCGTCACTTCGGTTATATTCACGTTGAGCTCCGAGCATTTTCCGGATACCTCGGCGAGAATACCGATTATGTCCTTGCCCGTAACAGTCATTACAGCTCTCATTTTATTCGTCCTTTCCTGTGCGTTTTTCGGAATAGTATGTATACATTCAGTATCAAGATATTCTATCATATTTTATGTGTATCCTCAATAGCGGTTGAACAATTTGAATTTTTTTGTATTTAATACTGTTACTTAGTGAAAAAATATGTTATGATATTGTATACTTTAACCGTCATTACCGTGGAGGAAAAGCGATGCCGCAGAGAATAATCGACACTCATGTTCATACAGACAACTCACCGGACGGTCATCATTCGGCAATGTATATGTGCGAACGCGCCGAAATGGCGGGGCTTCGGGCGATAGCTTTTACCGACCATGTCGAGGCGGACGCTTACAGACGGGATCACTATGACCGTGTGGCGCTCCAGTCGTTTATAGACGTCACAAAGGCGCGCTCGGCATTTTGCGGCAAGCTGCTCGTGTGCGCGGGAGTTGAGCTCGGTCAGCCGATGTATGACGTAAAAACCGCCGAGGAAATACTTTCAAACCTACCCTATGATATGGTCATAGGCTCGGTGCACAATTTTAAGGACGAGCAGGATTTTATGTATCGTGATTATTCTCAATGGGATATAACCGACCTGCTCAACAGATATTTTGACGAGCTGATAAAGCTTTCGCGCTGGGCGAAGTTCGACACCTTGGCGCATATGACCTATCCGCTCAGATACATCGTCGGCGAGCACGGCATAGAGGTTGATATGTCAAAGTTTTCCGATAAAATTGATGAAATTCTGACTCTGCTCGCCGAAAACGAAAAGGCTCTCGAAATAAACACCTCGGGACTCAGACAGAAGCTCGGCGCGACTATGCCCGAGGAGACTGTTGTCAGACGCTTTAAGCAGCTCGGCGGCGAATTTGTGACCGTCGGCTCGGACGCCCACTATGCAAAGGATATCGGCGCGGGGATAGATGTCGCCATAGAGATAGCGCAGCGCAGCGGCTTTGACTGCGTGACGCTGTTCCAGAACCGTATGCCCGTTCAGATTCCGATAGAGTGAAAAGAGAGGTGCAGTCATGATAGAACTCAGGGCAAACGCAAAAATTAATCTCTTTCTTGATATTTTGGCAAAGCTGCCGAACGGTTACCACTCGCTGTTTATGGTCATGCAGTCGGTCTCGCTTGCGGATATCGTGACGGTGAGCGAGAACGGCGAGGGCATTATCCGCCTGACCTGCTCAGAGCCCGCTTTGCCTACGGACAGCAAGAACATAGCCTACCGCGCGGCGCAGGCCTTCCTCGAGGAGGCGGGGCTCGTCGGCAGGGGCGTTGACATACATATTGAAAAGCATATCCCGTTTGAAGCAGGGCTTGCCGGCGGGAGCGCGGACGGCGCGGGAGTTATCGTCGGACTGGACAGGCTCTTTAAAACCGATATGGGAACGCAGAAGCTCTGCGATATCGGGCTTAAAATCGGCAGCGACGTGCCGTTTTGCATCTCGGGCGGCACCATGCTCTCCCAGCACACGGGCGGCATACTCTCCTGTCTTCCGCCGCTTAAAAGCTGTTTTGTCGTGCTCGCAAAGCCCGCAACGGGCGTCTCGACTGCGCGCGCCTACGGGGATTTCGATTCCGCGAACTATATATATCATCCGAACAAGGTCGGTATGCTCGACGCCGCCGCAAACGGCGATTTCGAGGGCATATGCCGTCACGCGGGCAACGTCTTTGAGCAGACGATAGAGGTGCCGGAGCGCGTGAGAATAAAGAGCATTATGCGCCGCTGCGGCAGCTCACTTGCGCAGATGAGCGGAAGCGGCCCCACCGTTTTCGCCCTGTTCGAGTCGGAGAGCGACGCCGAAAAATGCCGCGACGAGCTCGAAAACAGCGGGCTCGTCAAGAGCGTCCACCTGTGCAAAACCGCCGAGAGAGGCGTTGAACCGGTGAATGAGGTGTAAAGTGAAACGGCTTTACATTTGGTTTGAATAAAAAGCCAAGACAGCGAACAGAGTGCTCTGTTCGCTGTCTTGGCTTTTGGAGAATAACAATGAAAAAACCGGAAAAGTTTGTAGTTGTCTTGTTTATGTACCCTGAGCGCCTACCATTTCATAGTGCTGCTGGGCGTCCTGAGGGATCATGCGGTAAATTTTGCCGTTGTCGTCAACGTCGACCATGCTTATCTGTATATCCGGCACAAGGGTGTGCAGGGCGGAGACAAAATGCGAGCTTCTCTCTTTGGGGAAGCCGGTGACGATATCAACGGCGCCCTTCTTTTTGGCGATGACCGCGGCGAGAATAGCGGGGCTGTCGTTAAAATATACGCTCATTTGCGCGTTTTCGCTCCTCGCACATTCATAAAGCTCTTCAAGAACCGCGGGATCGGGGCTTACGCCGTCCCTCTCATGGAATACACTGAGAACCTCGAGCGGAACTCCGTACTGCTTGGCTATGACGGAGCCGGAGCGGATGAGCTGTTCGCATTTGCTCTGCGGAGTTACACAGACAAGAACACAGTTTTTTCTTTTCATCTTGCTGATGTCCTTTCGTAGTTGGTAGCCGTTTGGCTTTCCTTCCCTCTCGCTACGGTTATATAATACCATCGGATTGTGTACTGAATAGTAAAAATTCATTAAATCAAAGTAAAGAAAATTTGTACGAACCGTGAATAAGCGGGGTTGCGATATTTTTTTAAATATTGTATTATAAAGACGGAAGAAAAGCGGGCACAGAAATCATATGCTCCGTGCCGCTCGGAAAATGACAAAAAAGAGGGAACGAAATAAGAACAAAATAAAATGTAATATAAAGCGGATTGCTTTGTCTGTACGGGAGGTGCGATATGTACACTTTTGACGAAAAATTCAAAAAGGGCGCGGCGCGCGCGTTCAGGGCGCAGAACGGGATGACCGCATTTTTAGGCGGACTCAATAAGCTCCTGCCCGAGCCGCCGGCATTCGGAGAATGCAAAACAAAAGAGGAGGAGCCGACGGTTGCGCGCATTGCGGACACCGCCGGAGATCGCTGGTATCTCGGCTTTTCGGAGCAGAGCATAGTGCCGCGCGATGTCGGCGAAAAGGCATATTATATCGGCGGAAACCTGTCGCTGCCGCCGCGAAGGGTGCGCGGAGTGCTCGATGATATCAAGGTGCGGGTCATAGCGCTCAGCGACGGCGAGGGGAAGGCTGCGGAGATTTTCTGCGTCGTTGACTGCATAGGGCTTACGAATACCACGGTGCGGCGCATCCGCAGGGAGCTCGATTCATTCAGCCGAACCGATAACGTGGGGTATATAAATGTTTTCTCCACCCACGCGCACAGCTCGATAGACACCATGGGCATATGGAGCGTGACGGGGAAGAAATTTTTTAAAAACATATCGAAGCTGATTTCCCGCGGGCAGCCCGAGCCGAGCGTTGACGGAGAATTTATCGACCGCATAATCAGAAAAGCCAAAAAGGCGGTTGCCGAGGCAGTCGGAAATATGGAGCCGGGGCGGCTCTATGCGGCGCAGATAGGCACGAACAGCATTGAAAAGCTCGAAAAATATTCGGAGGAGAAGCCCTATGACGATATGACTCTCGACGAGTACGGAATGAGAGACTTTCTCTTTGCCAAGCGGCCGCCGCGCGAATATTCGCCGCGCCTCAACCGCCTGCGCTTCGTGCCCGATAACAAGGCTTCCCGCCCGACCGTTCTGGCAAATTTCGGCGCGCACCCGTATGCGAACGGCTTGAAGATAAAGAGCAACAAGGGCAATATGCTCTCCGCCGATTTTCCGTTCTATATGGAGCGCACGGTAAACGAAGCGGGTGAAAACTTCATTTTCTTCAACGCCGCAGTCAACGGAATATACCCGAGAAGAGCTGCGGGCGGAGTTGAAGAAGAGAACTTTACGCGCCAGACGGAGGCTCTCGGACGCGACCTCGGAAAGCTTGTGTTAGCCATGACAAAGGAGCGCGACGAAATAGAGAAGAGCCCTCTGCTCTCGCCCGAAAACAGCGGCGAAGCGTATAAAGACGCAGTTGAGAGGATAGGCAGAGGTTCGGCAAAGGAGCGCGAGCTCGAGCCTAAGCTCACTTCGGTGCATAAGAAGATTGCGCTCAGAGTCGATAATCCGCTCGAAAAAATGATAGGCAAGCTCGGCTTCGCTTGCTTCGATATGACCAGACCCGAAAAAGGGGTATATGAGCTTGAAACGGAGACGGGATATCTCGAGCTCGGCGGAGATTTCAAAGCAGTGCTCGTGCCCGGAGAGATAACGCCCGGACTTGTCAGCGGCACCGGCGATATGCTCGCGGAAAACAGTATAACGGGCGAGGCAAGCGATTTTAAGAGCATCTGCGATATTGTCGGCGGCGACACTGCGGTGTTCGGGCTTGCAAACGACGCACTCGGCTATATTATCCCCGATAACGACTACTGTATGTTCTTCGCAGGCTACGGCAAGCTTGCGGAAAAGCTGTTCTTCAAGGACTACGCCCACTATCAGGAGATGTTCTCCATCGGCGCACACACCGCGTCATCCTTCTCGGCAGGTGTCGAGGGCATGATGAAAAGCTTCAGGGAGCTGTCGGAAAAATAAAAATTTCCGGTCGCAACGCGTATATTTATTTT
>ENA-OPCL01002643-OPCL01002643.1-human-gut-metagenome-genome-assembly--contig:-NODE-2643-length-11321-cov-10.497337_pt1 | contig 11321 bp, 10 predicted proteins | sample MGYA00241251_ERZ501482 | MGnify/ENA primary metagenome ERZ501482 (study PRJEB25962, sample SAMEA2042581) | human gut metagenome | biome: human gut; feature: human-associated habitat; material: faeces... | reverse complement strand
ACGCAATAGGGGCATTTTTCGGGTGTTTTTCCCGGCTCTTGACTTGGGGAAAATGAGGATTTTCAAATAGAAACCGCCCCGGTGAACCATTCCTCGTCCGGGCGGTTCCTATCGCAAGATTTCTGTTTTTTCCGGCTCTTGACCGTCAAACATAAATTAGCTCATGCTATGTGTTCTCCTTTCTGTTCGGCGGCAAGGGGCAGTTGCTCGGCTTGCTCCTGCTCCTGCTGCTCTTTCCATTGCCTGCGTTTCTTTTCCATATAGCGTCGATTGTACTCTGCTTTTTTCGCTCGGCGGCGTTCCTGTTCCGCTAACGCGGCCTTTTCTTCCTCGGTCAGTTCCACTTCCTTGTGAGGGATGTCCACCTTACCAACAAAATTAAAGAAAATTTCAATTTCCTGTATTCTGCTTGCTCCTTTGCCCTGGGCTTGGTGGACGAGGATTTTTTCTACAAGCTCATTTATCATGGCAGGGGTCAACTCGGAAAAGTCTGTATATTTTCTGACAAGGGAAAGAAACTTTTCGGCGTTGATGGTTTCCCTGCTTATGCGTTCAAGTTCCTGTTGGTCTTGGGAAACGATTTCTGTCAAATCGCTTAGCTCGGCCTCGAAATCTCTGAGCATTTGTTCAAAAAGGGTATCGGAAAGTCGGCCACTTACATTGTCCTCATAGAGCTTTCGGATTAGGCGGGTCAGTTCATCGGTACGCTTCTCGTTGCGCTGCTTCCGCTGGCGAATGGATCTTGCAGCTTTTTCCTGCCTGTCCTCGGAAGCGGAGCAGACCTGTGCCATAAACTCAGCTTCATTGTTCAACGCATAGTCACAAACGCCCTTGATGGCTTCCAACAAAAGCTCGTTTACAACAGCAGTACGAATAAGGTGCGTCGTGCAGTATTTATCATAATGCTGGTTGCCCAAATCATAACGGGAACAGTTGTACTCGTCACGATCCGGACGCTTTTTCCCGTTGGGTCTGCCCGCCCAGTCACGCGCGTTTCCGGCCTTGCCCCTGTGGTTATACATCTTTGCACCGCAATCCGCGCAAAACATCAAGCCGGTTAGTGGATTGGCCTTTCCTATGCTGTCTGTCCGGCGAATGGTTTTCCGTAGAGTTTGTACGCGTTCCCATGTTTCCTTGTCGATGATAGCTTCTTGTGTGTTCTCAAAAATGACTAAATCCTCTTTGGGGGTCATTTTGACGCGCTTATCTTTATAGCTCTCCTTATAAGTCCGAAAGTTTACCGTATGCCCCATATATTCCTGCTTGGAGAGTATGTCGGCAACTGTACCGCCGCGCCATGTGTAGGGGTCTGCGGCATTGTAGTTTGATTGATGGTTTCCCATACCGCGCTGTGCAAGATAGTAAGAGGGGCGCTCAACCTTTTCCGTTGCCAATATGCGGGCAATTTCATACGGGCCTTTTCCCTCAATGGCCATGCGATAAATCCGGCGTACTACTTCGGCAGCTTCCTCGTCGATAATCCAATGGTCTTTGTCGTTGGGGTCTTTCTTGTAACCGTAGATACAGTGGTTGCTTGTGTGCTTGCCGGACATACCTCTTGCCCGTAAAACAGAGGTTATCTTACGGCTGCAATCACGAATATACCATTCGTTCATAATGTTCAAAAAGGGTGCAAACTCGCTGCTTTCCCGTTTGTCGCTATCTACTCCGTTGGTAATGGCAACAAACCGCACACCTTTCTCTCTGAACATCACTTCGGTGTAAAAGCCCACCTGTAAATAATCTCTACCGACGCGGCTCAAATCTTTAACAAGGACAGCAGCGATTTCGCCTTGTCCAATGCCCTCAATCATGCGCTTCCAACTTGGGCGGTCAAAACTTCCACCAGACCAACCATCATCTGTGAAGTGGACGCAATTCGTAAAACCGTTGGCTTTCGCATAGTCCTCCAGCATTTTCTTTTGATTGATAATGCTGTTACTATCACCTGTGAGGTCATCGTCACGGCTCAATCTCTCATAAAGGGCGGTGATTTTACCGTTGCCTAATTTCTTAGGTTCCATGGGAACGCTCCTTTCTATGGGTGATTTCTTATCCCCCTTTCACAGCATATATCTTCAGTGAAGTGCTTGGGCGGGGTGGTCTTGCCCTCCTTGACGGCGGCACCGGCAACCGGCAGCGCCTGGCCCTCGGTTAGTTCCGGCAGGGCCTTGTCCTCGGAATTGCCGTCCGGTTCCACATTTTTCATGCTGGCCCGGTAGGCGGCGTCCAGCGCCCGCCAGCCGGGCTGCTTCACCGTGCGGCCTTTGGCGGTAAACTCCGCACCAGCGCAGTCCACAACAACGGCGGTTTCTGCAAAGTTATAGGGCGGGGCCACCGCGCACAGCAGCCGCAGGGCCACCAGCTCCAAAATCGCCCGTTCGCCCACCGGCAGCGCGGTCAGATCCGCCTCCCGGATGTTCCGGGTGGGAATCACCGCATGGTGGTCGGTCACTTTCTTGTCGTTGATGACCGCCCCCGTGTCACAGGAAATGGCGATGCCCTTGCGGAATGGCATGGCGCTGGCGACCAAATTCACCAGCACCGGCAGGCCCTCGGCCATGTCGGAGGTCAGGTAGCGGCTGTCCGTCCGGGGATAGGTGCAGAGCTTCTTTTCATAGAGGTTTTGCAGGTAGTCCAGTGTCTGCTGCGCCGTGAACCCCAGCAGGCGGTTGGCGTCCCTCTGGAGAGTGGTGAGGTCATAGAGGGCGGGCGGCTTCTCGGATTTGTCCCTGCGCTCCACCTGCTTGACCGTCACCGTACCGCCCTGGCAGGCAGTTTTCAGCTGTTCGGCATCGGCTTTTTTGTCCATGCGGGCGCTGGCAGCGGTAAAACCGGGCAGGTCCAGAGCCACAGAATAGAACGGCACCGGCTTGAAGGCGTCGATCTCTGCCTCCCGCTGGACGATGAGGGCCAGCGTCGGGGACATGACCCGCCCGATATTGAGGGTGCGGTGGTACAGCACCGAGAACAGTCGGGTGGCGTTGATACCCACCAGCCAGTCGGCCTTGGCCCGGCAGAGGGCCGCCTGGTGCAGCCCGTCATAGTCCGCGCCGGGGCGCAGGTTGGCAAAGCCCTCCCGGATGGCGGAATCCTCCATGCTGGAAATCCACAGCCGTTTCATGGGCTTCTGGCAGCCCGCCAGGCAGTAGACCGTGCGGAAAATCAGCTCGCCCTCGCGCCCGGCGTCGCAGGCGTTGACTACCTCGGTCACGTCCTCCCGCCGCAGCAGGGTGCGCAGCACATCGAACTGATCCCGCTTGTCTTTGGCGATGGTGAAGCGCCAGGACTCCGGCAAAATGGGCAGGTCATCATAGCGCCACTTGGCGTAGTCGGGGTTGTAGGTGGCGGCGTCCGCCAGCCCGGCCAGGTGCCCCAGGCACCAGCTCACCAGCCAGCCGCCGCCCTCCAGGTAGCCGTCTTTGCGGGTAGCAGCGCCCAGCACGGCGGCCAGGGATTTTGCCACCGAGGGCTTTTCGGCAATTACCAATTTCATTTTTACTTCCTCCTTTCACGCAGCCAGGCAGTCAGCTCTTTGTGGCAAAAACCCACGCAGGGCTGGCCGGGGCGGTAGTTTCCACAGCCATAACAGGGGTGGCCGGGAGATAAAGAAGGAGGGCGGGAAGCTGCCTTCCCGCCCTCCGGCCTGCGTGTCATCATGGGTTCAAAGGGGCTGTCGGTGAACCGGGTCATTTGGCCGTGGTCTCGCTTTCCTCACCGCCGCCCCTGTCGGCGTCCTCCGGTTCGTCGGATTCCTCGGTCTCCCAGGGGTCCTCGTCCTCCTGTTCGGTATCGTCCTCGCCGTAGTCGTAATCATCCAGGTTGTCGCTGCCCTTGGTCTTGGGCTTCTGCTTGATGAATTTGAAGTAGACCAGCGCACCGATGCCGCCCAGCACAGCCAGCACCACCAGCAGCATCGCCGGGTTCAGCCCTGCCGGTTCCTGTTCCGGCTCCGGCTCTGTTTCCGGGTCAGGGGTGGGTTCCGGCTCCTGGCCCGTACACTCTGCCATATTCACGGCGCACACCGGGCAGGCCGTATTCACCGCACCGGCGGCGCACTTTTCCGTGCAGTTGCAGACAGCGAGCGTTTCCTCCGCCGTCTCGCCGTCCTCCATCAGCGCCTCCAGGTCAGCCTCGTCCACCTGGTTCAAGAAGTGGACGGCGGTCTCTTTGTCCTCGTTGGCGCGGTCAATGAGGATGTAAAAATAGTTACCCGCCTTGGTGGTGACGGTGATGAGCTGCTTGTTGCCGCCGAAATCATCCACCAGGGCGGCGTTGCCCTCCGGGGTCAGGGCGGGACTGTCCTCGGTTTCCTCCACCACCACGTTGCTGTCATTGGTGGCGTCCGCAGCCGGTGTGGCCGTAGGCGCAGGGTCAGCGCTCTGGGCAAAGGCGGTCACAGAGAAGCCGCCCATCAGCATCAGGCAGGTGCAAAGGGCGGCAAAGGTTCTGAAAATCTTCTTATTCTTCATGGGTCATTTCCTCCTGTTCAGAATCAGCGGGACCCGCCGCCCGGCCGGGCACCATGCCGCCGGACAGCATGGCGGACAGCTGGGCCGGGGTCATGCGCAGGGCGCGCACCATCTGGACGATCTCCAGGTTCTCCGCCTCGGTTTTCTGCGCTTCCAGGTCTTTCAGCTTTTCCTGCTGTTCCGCGATCTTCTCGCGAGTTTTGGCGATCTCCTGGTCGATGCGCTCGATTTTGTTTTTAGCCATAGTCAAATCACTCCATTCCATATCGCTCTTTCCAAGCGTAGTTGCGCCCCAAACCTTTGACGGTTTTGAGATGGGGCATCGCGTTTTCTTCGATGGCAAGCGCCCGCCGGTACAGGTCGGGGTGCTGCCGTTTCAGGGCTTCGATTTCCTCTCGCTTCATGCTGGGACAGAAGAAGCAGGACGATTTGCCGGGCAGAGGCAGACCCGCCTCCTGGATCGCCCGAATACAATCGTCCCGCGTCCAGTGCCAATCCTCGATCAGCGGGTAGCGGTTCTCATATTTTTTGTCCGCTTCATTGAATTTTCTGGAATGCTCATACCGTTTCCGCTCCCCGGCATCGTAGCCGATAAACCGTGTGACCCGGTTCCCGGCCTGCCACACAGCGCGGCACAGCGGGTGGTGGTTACAGAACTTTTCCTGCGGCCCGACCTTGTGCTTCTGAGAACACCGCTTAAACCCGTAAGCAATGGAGGGAAGCGTGCCGGATCGCAGACACTCTGTTTCCAATGTCAGGCGGTTGCCGTTGCGGTCCATCTTTTCCACCACCGTGATGGGCGGCATACCGTGGGCGCGAAGCCATTCGTTCATAGTTTCAAGGAACTGATAGGTGTGGGGATGTTCCGCCCCGGTATCCGCAAAGGTGATAAGGTCAACGGGAATCCCGTGCTGATGAAGCCCAACTAAAAGAGCGGCACTGTTCGTGCCGCCCCCAAAGGATACAATATTCAGTTTTTATACCTCCGCAAAAAATCACCAATTCATCAAGCCGTAGCCCTTGATGCACTCGTAGGTCAAGGAATAACTCTTGATCTTGCAAGCGTCGCCGGAATTGCCCTCCACGGTGTAAACCCGGCTGCCATCGGTGCCGACAACAATGCCCACATGGTCGGCGCTGCCGTCCAGGTCCCAATCGAAGAAGATTGCGTCGCCGGGGGCGATGTTGGCGTAATCCCGCCCGCCCCATTGTCCATGCGACTGGAACCAGGGAATGCCCTGGGACTGGCAGGCGGCAAAGCGCGGCTCGGAAAGGCCCATCTGGCCGTAGCACCAGGACACGAAGCAGGCGCACCACTCCACGCGGGAGGTAAAGCCGTACCAGCTCCAGTAGGGCTGGCCGCCCACGTTGCCCACCTGGCTCTTGGCGATGTCCACCACCGCCTGATTGCCGGGCCGGGTGCCGTTGACAAATTCCACACCGGCCAAACTCTCGGAATCGCTGGTGTCGGCGGACCCGCCGCCGAAGATCAGGGGCTTGTTGCCCAGCGTCTGCCGGTACACCTGGTACATCTCCAGCTGGTCCGGCGTCAGCAGTTCTGACGCCACAGAGGAGATGGGCTTGCTGGTGAGGGTCACATTTAAGATGTAATAGTTGTAGGGCACTTCCACATCATACTCGTTGCCCTCGCTGTCCGTCCGGGTCTCGGTGCGGTAGCGCACCTCCACTTCCTCGGTCAGCGTCAGCTGGTATTGGGCTGCGAAGATGCGTTCCAACTCCGCCTGGGCGCTTGCCCGCGTGTAGCCCTGCAAGACGGCGGACAGATAGGCCGCCAGCTCATGCGGGTCGTGGCCGATCATGTCCAGGTCATAGCGGTACTCGTCGTAGCCGGGGTGGCTGCTCTCGATGTTGTCGATCTCGGCTTGCAGCGCGGCCTCCTTGGCGGCGTAGTCGGCCTCCACCGCCACCAGCTCCGGGTCATCCGAAGGGTAGGTTGTGCCGGAGATCGCCGAACCGATGCTCTGCGCCATCATGGAACAGGAGGACATGGTGTTGAGCAGCAGACAGATCAGCAGGAAAATCGCCAGCACCATGATGAAGCCTTTCGTGTGCTGCATCACATAGGCACCGGCCTGCTGGGCCTTTTCTTTGACCGTTTTGGCTGCCTTGCCGGATTTCTGGGCGGCACCAGCGGCGGTCCCGCCGGACTGTGCGGCCCGTTTGGCGGCGGCGTACTGCTTTTTGATCTGCTGCTTCTGCTGCCACCGGGACAGTGGGTTACTCGCAGCCTGGGGATTGTCCTGCAACGACTTCTGATACAGGATATTGATATTGGCCTTTTCCAGCTGCCGCTCGGCTTGGGCGGCCTTGCGGTAGGGTTTCAGCTTGTGGCTGCGGTAGCCCTCCTGGACCAGATGCACACCTGTCTCCACGGCTTCTTCGGACTTGTGGGCGCTCTCCACGCCCACGTTGTCATCCTCTGACTCCTGAATCTCCTGGTGAATCTTGCCTGCCACTGCATTGCCCGGCGCATCCCGCAGAGAATGGGACAGCTTGGAGGGTGGCCGGGGCTTATCCTCCAGCACCAGCTTGGTTGTGACCTTGCCGGTCTTGGGGTCCACCTCGGTTCGTTTGACCTGCTTTTTCGGGATTTTTGCCTGCGCCTTGTCCGCTTTGGCGGCGGCCTTTTCCGCCTTGCGGACGGGCTTTCCCAATGCCGGGTCCGCCCGTTCTTCCTCCGTAAAGCGCAGGCGTGGTTCCTTAATCAAACCATTCTCCCAGCATGAGGGAGGCCATCATGCCGGAAAGCTCCGCATAGGCCGCCAGCCCCATCGGCCCCTCAAAGCGGCACTCGGTCAGGCAGGCGTAAAGCTGGGCCAGCGCATCCGCCAGAATCTGGACTTCGGTGCCTTCCAGCACGGCCCCGCCGGCCTGCCCGCGCTGGACCTTGGCGGCGCACAGAATCTCCACCAGCCGCAGCAGGCCGATCTCGCCGGTCTCGGTCAACTCCGCCGCCTGGTCTGCCGCCGTGCGGCACTCGGCAACCGCGTCGGCCATCGCCGTCAGCAGCGCGGTGCGCTGGGTCTCCAACGCCCGATCCAAAAACATCATGTGGTCATTGTTCAGAATTTCGGGTTTCATAATCAATCGGCCTCCTTTATTTCCTGTGGTTTTGTGGTCATAATGCGGTACAGCTCGGTGTTTTTCGGGAAGTGGTCCACGAAAGGCAAAATCGTGGAACCGTAGAACAGCAGCCCCTCGCCCTCACCGGAATGGGTCACATAGGACAGCTGGTGCGGGGAAATGCCCAACTGTTTGGCGAGAATCTGCCGGTCGCCGCCCGCCTGGTTGAGCATATACACAAAGTCGGAGTTCTCGAAGATGTTCTCCACCTCACGGCTGGAAAGCAGGTCTTTGACATTCTGCGTGATACCCGTGGGAATGCCGCCCCACTTTCTGAACCGCTTCCAGATCTCCACCGTGTAGGCGGCAGTCTGTTCCTCTTTCAAGAGCAGGTGCATCTCGTCAATGTAATAGCGGGTGGACTTGTGGGCCGCCCGGTTGATGGTGACGCGGTTCCAGACCTGATCCTGGACAACCAGCATCCCGATTTTCTTGAGCTGTTTGCCCAGCTCTTTGATGTCATAGCAGACAATGCGGTTATGCACATTGACGTTGGACCTGTGATTGAACACATTCAAAGAACCAGTGACGTAGATTTCCAGCGCCGTAGCGATGTACTGGGCCTCCTTCTCGTCCTGCGCCCGCAGCAGGTCATACAAATCCTCCAGAATCGGCATATTCTCCGGCCTGGGGTCGTTGAGATAGTTCTGGTAGACCAGCCGCACACAGCGGTCGATGATGGTTTTCTGCACCGGCTGCAAACCTTCCTTACCGCCCACAATCAGCTCGCACAGAGACAAGATGAAGTCAGATTTCAGCGACAGCGGGCTTTCATCGTCCGAATAGTCCAGGTTCAAGTCCATCGGGTTGATGTAGTTGGTGCTGGTGGGTGAAATTCGTATGACCTGCCCATGCAGACGTTCCACCAGCGGCGCGTACTCGGCCTCCGGGTCACAGATGATAATGTCATCGCTGGTGAGCAGAAAACAGTTGGCAATCTCGCGCTTGGCCGAAAAACTTTTGCCGGAACCGGGCGTGCCCAGAATCAGGCCGTTGGGGTTCTTCAGCAGCTTGCGATCCACCATGATGAGGTTGTTGGAAAGAGCATTGATGCCGTAGTACAGCGCCTCGCGGCCTGATTGGAACAGCTCCTGGGTGGTGAACGGCACGAAGATGGCCGTGGAACTGGTAGTCAGCCCACGCTGAATTTCCACCTGGTTCAGCCCCAACGGCAGGCTGCTCATCAAGCCTTCCTCTTGCTGGAAGTCCAGCCGCACCAGCTGGCAGTTGTGCTTCTGGGCGATACTCGACGCCTGAAAGATGTTGTTATCCAGCTGGCGGGGGTTATCCGCTGTGTTCAGGACCAGGAACGTCACCAGGAACATCCGCTCGTTGCGGCTTTGCAAATCCTGCAAGAGCTTTTTCGCCTCGTTGCCGTAAGTTGCCAGATCGGACGGGATTATATCCATGTCATATCCGGCGCGGACAGCCTTTTTCTGCTCCTCGATTTTGCTGCGGTCCAGGTCGGTGATTTTCCGTTTCACCGTCTTGATGGCCTTCACCTGGTCCACCGACTGGATGTGCAGGTTCACGACCAGGCTGCTTTCCATGTCCAGGAAGTCCGCCAGCATCCGGTCATTCAGCTCCGGGGCCAGAATCTGCACGAAGCTGACCGCTCCGTACTTCCTGCCCATGCGGAACTGCTTGCCGGTGCGGAACTCGAAGCCGGACGGTGCGATGAAGTCCTTGGTGGAAAGACCGGAAGGTGCCAGCCAATCCCACTCGAACTGGAACGGCACCTGCTCATCCATGTGGAAGATGGCGTGCAGCTGGGCCAGCCTGGCTTTGCCGTCCAGCGGCTCGGCGACGACACCCAGGCGTTTGAAGTTGTTCAGCACATCGGTCTCGATGCGCTCCAGCCGGGGCTTGGCGGTGCGGATACTGTCCGCCTCGATGGAAAAGGTCAGGTACTTGGTTTTGATAAGACCGTTGTTGCCCCGCGCCAGCTGGTTTTGCAGCATCTGCGTGTACTCCACCCGGATCGGGTCGAAGTCGTCCCCCTGGGGCGGGATCGTGATGCTGTTGGCGAAAGTCTCCTGGGACGCTGCCAGATTCAAGAAGGACAGCTGAAACCGGATGGAGCTGTCAAAGTAGTTGAGGAAGTCGCACCAGCCCTCGAAGATGGCCGCTTTGTCCTCGTTCTGGCTGAGCTGATAGTTGATGTCCTGGAACTGGATGGTTTTTGTGTAGCGGCCATCCGCCACTTTACAGATACCGTCCGGCCACATCCGCTCATACGGGATGCTGTCCTGGGCGGACTGCTCTTTTTTATCCGTGCGGTTGGCACGGGCAATCGCTGCCTCGATCTGTTTGCGTTCGGCGCGGGTCAGCTTACGCCGGGTTTTCGTCTGCGGCTCTGCCTTTTCGGCCTGCCGCTTTGTCTTTGCCGCGAACAATGTCATACACCTCCTTATCGAGATTTGCCTGCCGCTCCAACGCGGCGTAGAAGTTATTGGTCCGATACGGGCGCTGCCTGGGCCGAATGACAGCCACTTTGAGGATGTTGCCGACGATTTTTTCCAGGGGCTGGCCGTGCTTCTCATACATCGCCAGCATGAAGAAGGGCAGCATGACGAGCATCATGCACATGGCCGCCACGCTGTTGCCAGCAGGCCCCCGGAGCAAAAAGAAAAGCGGCACGCCGATGAGCGCCCCGCTGCCGAAGCAGACAAGCTGCCTCTTGGTTAAGTTGAATGCGACTTTCGTCTTGACCTTGGACAAGTCTTTGGGTACGGGTACATAAGCCATTTTGAGCTTCCTCCTTCCTGGGTCAGTGCGCCTGAAATACTGCTTTGGACAGGCTGCCGGTCTTAAACAGAGTAAAGCACAGCAGTACCGTATAGCCCACGCAGGTCCAGATCGCCATAATAACGTCGTCCTCGGTGGCGATGTTCTGCACCAACACGGCGTAGATCGCCACACAAACGATAATGAGGAACGCCTGAAAGCCCAGGGCCAGCAGACTGCGCAGATAGTTCTGGCCCATGCCGCCCCATTCCTTGCCCATCATGGTCGCCATCGGGATGGGGGCCACCGACGTGACAAGGTAAATTTCGATCATACGGCCATAAATGACGATAAAAATGCAGATATACAGCGCCCACATGGTAATGCCGATAAAGAGCGACTGGAACCACAGGCCGAACAGCGGCCCCAGGTCCATATCCATCAGCCGGGACTCCATATCAGTCATAACCGAGGAGATGTCGATAGATGCGTCCGAACCGATGATGCCGGACGCCTGGGCCACCACACTTTGGGCCATGTCGAACACGCCCATGACGAGGTTCCAGGTGTTGGTGACGAGCAAAATCGCGGCGGCGGATTTGAACACCCATTTGAAGATCATCCAGGTGTCCACGTCATGCAGGTTGTTGCGGTCGGTAATCATCTGGATCAGCTCCAGCGTCATCACGATAGCCAGGATCACGCCAGCAATCGGCACCATGATGGAGTTGGAGAGGTTCTGGATCATACTGAAAATGCTGCCGTTCCACCCCTGCGGGGTCTGGCCCACCTGTACGGATATATCCGCGACCTGCTGATTTACGCTGTCGAACATCCCCGATAAGTTTCCCATGATGCCGCCCACCAGCATCTCTTTCAGCCAGTTGGTAAGGGCATCCAATAAGAAATCCATACGGTGTCAAACCTCCTTTCAGCCCCTCCCGCTGTGCGCGGGAGGGGGCGAGGATTTCAGCGGGG
>ENA-OPCL01002639-OPCL01002639.1-human-gut-metagenome-genome-assembly--contig:-NODE-2639-length-11328-cov-2.164286_pt1 | contig 11328 bp, 10 predicted proteins | sample MGYA00241251_ERZ501482 | MGnify/ENA primary metagenome ERZ501482 (study PRJEB25962, sample SAMEA2042581) | human gut metagenome | biome: human gut; feature: human-associated habitat; material: faeces... | reverse complement strand
CTTCCGATCGTTTATTTATTTTTTATCATATACCTAAAGTCTATAGAGTGGACAATTCACAAGATTGAAAATTTAAGTGGGTGTGTATGGAGAACAGCATTGGTTGTAAAATAGGAAATTTTCAGACAGAAAGTAATGTTATTATGCTTCATAAACATTCCAACAAATCAAAATTGTATAAAAAAAGAAGCATCAAATATTCTTGACAGTATTACTAGGAAATGCTATTATACGAATAATTCCTACCGGAAAACTATGAAAAAAGAAAAACTATAAGAGAGGATGTGTAACAAAATGAGCATTAACACAGCAGATTTTGCCGCACTAGCAGTTACAGTTGTTTTGTTTGCGGTTATCTATTATTTGGATTATAAGAAAGGCGTAGACTTCGGACTTTTAACATTATTAGGAACAGTTTTTGGAATCGCAGTTGGTCTGGGATTTGGAAATCATTTTACATATGTTGAGATTTTCGGACGTATCTATACCAATGTATTGACAGCACTTGTTGTACCAATGCTGTTATTTAGTATCATCGCAAGTATCACAAATCTAAGCGAATCCATTCATTTAAAGAAAATCGGTGGAAAGTCAATCTTTTATCTGATCTTAAATACAGCGATCGCAAGTACGATTACAGTGATCGCAGCAGTCATCTTAAAAGTTGGTGATGGATTTGCTTACAAAGTAGCTGATGGATATCAGAAAGTTGAAGTTCCATCTGTTGTTGATACGATCGTAAACTTATTCCCAAGCAACTTCGCAACAAACTGGAGTGAAGGACAGATCATTCCGATCGTCGTATTTGCGATCATCATTGCATTATCTTACAATGCAATTTCCAAAGAAAATGAATCCGTAAAACCATTTAAAGCATTTATTGATGCAGGGAATCAGGTGATCGGACAGGCAATTGACTGGATCATTGGATTTACACCATATGCAGTATTATCTTTCTTGGCAAGAGCTGTTGGAAGAAGCAGTGTCACGGAATTGCTGCCATTATTAAGTACATTAGTATTATCTTATATCTTATGTGCAGTTCAGGCATTTGGAGTAGAAGGATTATTAATTAAATTTGTAGCAAAATTAAGTCCTGTTAAATTCTTTAAAGGAATCGCACCAGCTCAGTATGTAGCATTTACGACACAAAGCAGTGTTGGTACGATCCCGGTTACATTAAGACAGTTAAAAGAAGCACTTGGAGTTGATGGAGATGTAGCATCATTTACGGCAGGTCTTGGAGCCAATGTTGGAATGCCAGCATGTGCAGGAATCTGGCCAGCATTAACAGCGGTATTTAGTGTTCATATGTTAGGATATCATTACGGAATTGCACAGTATGCATTTCTGATCCTGATCACATTAGTAGTATCTGTTGGAACAGTTGGGGTTCCAGGAACAGCGACGATCACATCAACAGCTGTATTTGCAGCACTTGGCTTACCAATCGAATTAGTTGTCGTATTTGCACCAATCTCAACGATCGTTGACATGGCAAGAACAATGACAAATGTAACAGGAGCAGCAACAGCAGCCGTTATCACAGCAGCAACTGAAGGTCTGGTTGATGAAGAAGTTTACAATTCAGATCAGGCAAAACATGTTGCGGTAAACAACTAGGATAGAAGAAATTCTATATATAATCACTGTATGAAAAGACACTTGATCGTAACGTATATTTTATGTATGTTATGAGCAGGTGTTTTTTCATTTCATGTAATTAATATAAGTTGAGGCAGATAAAATTTCGTGCTATCATAATCAATATAGATAAGAGCACGAAGTTTTTTCATATTATAGAAAATTGATTCAAGGAGGTGATCGTATGGGAAATTATCTAAATCCAGGGAATGAAAAGTTCAGAAGAATGATTCAGTCTGAAATTTATGTAGATAAGACAGGGATGATAAAATATACGAATTCCGTACTAGATACAGCACAAAACTATGTCTGTGTCAGCCGTCCAAGAAGATTTGGGAAGTCAATGGCTGCGAATATGCTGACAGCTTATTACAGCCGCGGTTGTAATTCAAAAGAATTATTTGGAAAGTTTGAAATTGCAAAAGATAAAGATTTTGAAAAATATCTGAATCAATATAATACCATATTCTTAAATATGCAGGAATTTCTAAGTCGAAGTCATAATGTAGAAGAATTGATCGATCGTGTGAAGAAGCTTGTGATCAGAGATTTGAAAATGGAATATCCAGAAGTTGATTATTTTGACGATACAGATTTGATTGAGTGTATGCAGGATATTTATGCACAAATGCAGTACCCATTTGTTGTGATCATTGATGAATGGGATTGCATTTTTAGGGAATATAAACAAGATAAAGAAGCACAGGAAAAATATTTAGATTTTCTACGGGACTTATTAAAAGATAAGGCATGTATTTATCTATCTTACATGACAGGAATTTTACCGATTAAGAAATATGGAACACATTCGGCACTGAATATGTTTGATGAATTTTCCATGATCGCCCCGGGACCTTTAGCATGTTATGTCGGGTTTACAGAACAAGAAGTCAAAAAGCTCTGTGAACAATACGGAATGGATATGGAAGAAGTTAAGAACTGGTATGATGGATATTCATTTGATGGAGTACTGTCTGTGTATAGTCCAAGATCGGTTGTAAATAGTATGAGATTTCGAAAGATATCAAATTACTGGAATCAGACAGAGACTTTTGAAGCATTACAGATGTATATTGATATGAATTTTGAGCATCTAAAAGATGATGTTTTAAGTATGATCGCTGGAGAAAGCGTGGCGGTGAATACCGAAAGTTTTACGAATGATATGGCAACGTTTCGTACAGAAGATGATGTACTGACATTATTGATCCATCTTGGATATCTTGCATATGATGATAAAACAAAAACAGTCAAGATACCAAATAGTGAAATTCGGGCAGAATATGTAAATACAGTTTCAGTATCAGACTGGGGATCTGTTTCAAAAGCACTAAAAGATTCTGCAGATACATTAAATGCAATCTGGCAAGGCAGAGAAGAACAGGTATCGAAAGCCATTGAACAGGCACATTTTGAGACATCACATATCCAGTATAATGATGAAAATGCATTGAGTTATACGATTTCACTCGCATTATATGCAGCAAGGAATTTTTATACCATTCACAGAGAACTGGCAGGTGGAAAAGGATTTGCAGATTTGGTCTTTATTCCGAAAAAACAATTTGCAGAGAAACCGGCATTGGTAGTTGAATTAAAATGGGATAAGAGCGCAGAAGGTGCGATCAAGCAGATCAAAGATAAGAAGTATTTTGAAAGTTTGGAAGAATATCAGGATAATCTGTTGTTGATTGGTATTAATTATGATAAGAAAACAAAAGAACACGTGTGTAAAATAGAGAAATATTAAAAACAGGTAAAAGGAATTGGAGAGGTATAAAATATGGGCAGATTTGTTAATCCAGATAATAGTGCGTTTCAAGCAGCACTAAATTCCAGAATTTATGTAGATAAAACAGGATTGATCGCATGTATGAATGAAGTTCTGGATTCTACAGATGCGTATATTTGCAATAGCCGCCCAAGACGTTTTGGAAAATCATATGCAGCGAATATGCTTGCGGCATATTACAGCAAAGGAGCAGAATCAGAAAAGATGTTTTCTGATCTTGAAATAGGACGATCAGAAGATTTTAAGAAACATCTGAATAAATATGATGTGATTCATATTGATGTACAATGGTTTTTGATAAACTGCGAAGATGCGGATAATGTTGTGCCATATATCACAAGAGTTGTGCTGGATGAATTGCGTGAAGTTTATCCAGAGATTTTACGTCAAGAAGTGGTATCTTTGCCAGATGCACTTTCTCTGGTTAAGGATAAGACAGGACAGAAATTTATCATTATCATTGATGAATGGGATGTGCTGATCAGAGATGAATCAGCGAACAAAAAGGTGCAGGATGAGTATATCCGATTCCTAAGAGGTATGTTTAAGGGAACAGAACCAACGAAATATATTCAACTTGCTTATCTTACAGGCATCTTGCCGATCAAGAAAGAAAAAACACAATCAGCACTTAACAATTTCCGAGAATATTCCATGTTGAATGCAGGATGTTTAGCTTCTTACATCGGTTTTACAGAAGATGAAGTAAAAGCACTTTGTGAGACATATAAGAAGGATTTTACAGAAGTCAAACGTTGGTATGATGGATATCAGTTAGGAAAATATCATGTCTATAATCCCAATGCAGTTGTAAACTTGATGGCGGATGGAAACTTCCAAAGTTATTGGTCAGGAACAGCTTCCTATGATTCGATTGTTCCATTGATCAATATGGATTTTGATGGATTGAAGACCGCAATTATTGAAATGGTGTCGGGAGCATCTGTTGAAGTAGATGTTGGGTCATTCCAAAATGACGTTGAGAATATTGTAAATAAAGATGACGTTTTAACATATTTGATTCATATGGGATACTTAGCATATTCAAGTGTTAATAGGATGGCATTTGTACCGAATGAAGAGATAAGACAAGAACTGATTCGTGCAACAAAAAGAAAAGAATGGAATGAAATGCTGAAATTTCAGCAAGAATCAGAGGATTTACTGGATGCAACTTTGGATATGGATGGAGAAATAGTTGCAGCTCAGATTGAGAAGATCCATGAGGAATATGTTTCAGCAATTCAATATAACAATGAAAATTCACTCAGCAGTGTATTGGCATTAGCTTATTTGAGTGCAATGCAGTATTATTTTAAACCGGTCAGGGAATTTCCTACAGGACGTGGGTTCGCAGATTTTGTGTTTATTCCAAAAACAGAATATCGAAATGATTATCCGGCACTTGTTGTGGAATTGAAGTGGAATAAGAGTGCTGTTAGTGCATTGCAACAGATTAAGGATAAAAAATATCCAGATTCTATTCAAAAATATGCAGGTAATATTTTGCTTGTGGGAATTAATTATAGTAAAAAAGAAAAGAAGCATGAATGTATGATTGAAGAATACTTGAAAAAATAAGAAACAATAAAATCCATGAGAACAACAAACCAAAAAATCGTGTTCTCATGGATTTTATATTTTACAGATATTTTTACGAAATCCCAGAGGCAGAAGCGACCCGCCGCAGGCGGAGAATCCTGTAAAGCAGGATCCTTTCTTGAAATCATATTATGCTCCTTTTTCTTTATACAATCTTAATACAAGAGAACATATCCTTACACTATCTTTTTATCATAAAAGATATAATGATGATAAGATCAAAAGGTCATAAAATAATTTGAAAAAGAGGTAAGATCATATATGTCATGGAGGATTCATAAAAAAAGACATTTAACATCATTTCAGGTGATCATATTAGGGTTCGCAGGAGTGATCCTTTTTGGAGCATTGATCCTGATGCTGCCAATTTCATCAGCTCAAGCAATCATAACACCATTTCACAAAGCATTATTTACGTCAACTTCTGCAGTATGTGTGACAGGGCTTGCAGTTCTGGATACTGGAAGTTACTGGTCCGTTTTTGGACAGACAGTGATCATGTTCCTGATACAGATCGGAGGTCTGGGAGTTATAACAACAGCAACAGCCGTATTTATATTATCAGGAAGAAAAATATCGATTATGCAGCGAAGCACGATGCAAAATGCGATCTCTGCACCGAAAGTAGGAGGGATCGTTCGATTGATGAGTTTTATTTTAAAAGGAACTTTATTGATCGAATTGATCGGTGCGTTATTCATGATGCCTGTTTTCTGTCATGATTTTGGATTACGGGGAATCTGGATGTCGATCTTTCATTCTGTATCAGCCTTTTGTAATGCAGGATTTGATCTTCTTGGAACAAAATGGCATCCATTTGTATCATTGACATCATATGCGGTAAATCCAGTGATCAACATTGTGATCATGTTACTGATCATCATTGGTGGAATTGGATTTTTTACATGGGAAGACATTTATCTTCATAAATTTCATTTTAAGCATTACCATATGCAGAGTAAGGTTATTCTAACTACAACATTATGTCTGATCCTGTTACCAGCTGTTTTCTTTTTCTTTCAGGATTATGGAAATCTATCAGGGATTCACCGGTTGCTTGCATCATTGTTTCAAGCTGTGACACCGAGAACTGCAGGATTTAATACGACAGATCTTTCGATGCTGACAGGAGCATCAAAGGCAATGATGATTTTATTGATGTTGATCGGAGGTTCACCAAGTTCTACAGCAGGAGGTATGAAAACAACAACATTTGCTCTGTTACTTTTAAATGTACTGGCGACCTTTCAAAGTTGTGATGATGTGACAGCATTTGGAAGAAGAATCGATGTTAGTGTGATAAAAAATGCAACAACGATCGCAATGATGTATTTTATCTTGTTTTTTGCAGGTGGAATGACGATCAGTGTGTATGAGGGACTGCCGCTTTCAAGCTGTCTGTTTGAAGCAGCATCTGCAGTTGGAACCGTAGGTTTGACATTAGGAATCACACCAAAACTTCATATTCTGTCACAGATCATTTTGATCATACTGATGTATCTGGGACGTGTTGGCGGTTTGACGCTGATCTATGCAGTATTTTCAGATAAAAATAAACGAAAAGCAAGACTACCACTTGATAAGATCATAGTGGGATAAAAGAAAGAGGGAATTGATGATGAAGAATATTTTATTGATCGGACTTGGACGTTTTGGAAAACATATAGCGATACAGTCAAGTCAGCTTGGACATGAGATCATGGCAGTTGATCTGGATGAGGAAAGAGTGAATGATGCACTTCCATATGTTACGAATGCACAGATTGGAGACAGCACGAATGCTGAATTTTTAAAATCATTAGGTGTTGGAAATTTTGATGTGTGTATGGTGACAATTGGTGACAGTTTTCAGAATTCGCTGGAAACGACATCACTGTTAAAGGAACTTGGAGCCAGATATGTGGTATCAAGAGCTGAGCGGGATGTACAGGAAAAATTCCTGCTGCGTAATGGTGCAGATGCGGTTGTATATCCTGAAAAACACGAAGCAAAGTGGGCTGCAATACGCTACACTGCGGACCATATTCTTGATTTAATACAACTGGATAATACTCATGCAATTCTTGAAGTGGAAGTTCCTGAGTCGTGGTTAGGAAAAAGTATTATTGAACTTGATATAAGAAAAAAATATGGAGTAAACATAATGGCTTGATAACGAAGAAAAATGTGCTTCTGGATTATGGTACAGGAAAGGGACGAGTATGTTTTTATCTGTCTTATCAGACGCGATGCAGATCTATTGGTGTTGAGTATGATGAGCGAATTTTTGAGAGTGCCGAAGCAAACCGAGAACATGCTGTATCAGGCAGGAAGGTTTCGTTTGAACTGACCAGTGCAGAAAAATATACAGTCCCGTCTGAAGTGGACAGATGTTATTTTTTTAATCCGTTTTCTGTAGAGATCCTGCGCAAAGTTCTTGCTGGAATTTATGAGTCATATTATGAGAAACCAAGAGAAATTTTACTGATGTTTTATTATCCGTCAGAAGAATACCTTGGCTGTCTCATGACCGAAGAACAATTGATGTTCTACGATGAGATCAATACAGAAGATTTGTTTGAGGGGAAGAATGATCGAGAGAAAATACTAATATTTTCAGTTGATTGAATAAAAAATTAACCTCAAATGCCTTTGATCCACTTGTATAATAAAACTATAAACAATACTTACGATTTATATAGGAGCTGAAGAAATTTGAAATGTTTTATGGGATATGAGACAAATTGTCTTGTATCCTTTTTTCTATATTTCACCGGGAAAAGTTATAGAAAAAAATCTGTAGTTTTTTTGTGTTCTATCTTGACGAATAGTAAAAAGATTGTATTATATAAATATAAAGTAAAAACGTTGTACTAAATAAAAGTATCACAATGCATGGAGGGGATTTTATTCTCGAAGTAGGTGGCGGCGATTGGGCAAGTCATATGATGGAACATGAACTTGGAGGAATGTTTGATGTGGCACATGGTGCAGGATTTGCGACAATCTGGGGAATCCGGGCTATGAAAGAATACGATGGCGAAATGATTTTGTGGTAAGATAAGACCAAAAGCATATGGGAGCAGGAAAAATGGCGAAATCAGGAGTCAACAATACACTTTTAAAACAGAGAAACCGGGGGCTGATCCTAAAACTGATCGCGACAGGACAATGCAGTTCCAGGATCGAGTTATCGCAGAAAACGGGACTTGCCAAGATGACCGTCACTTATATCGTGAATGAGTTTTTGGAACGAGGGATCTTTGAGGAACGGCAAAAAGTACAGGTAGAAGGAAAGGGACGCAATCCGGTACAGCTATGCATTTCAGATAAGGCACCGAAGCTGATCGGTGTGCATCTTTATCGGGAAATCTGCAGTGTGATTCTCTGCGATATACAGTTGAAACTGCTAAAAAAGATTTGTTTTCCGGTAACTGAAGAGACAGCACCTCAGCTGATGGAGCACATCTTTCATGCACTGGATCAGATTATGGAAACACTGGGAGATGAGAAGATATACGGGATTGGAATCGGCGCAATCGGGCCGGTGGATAAGAATCGGGGTAAGATCCTGGCACCGCCGAATTTTTATGGGCTGCATGACCTGGAAATTGCCAGGGAAATAGAGGAACATTGTCATATGCCAGTCTTTTTTGATGGGGAGAGTAACTGTGCCGCGATCATGGAGAAATATTATGGCGCAGGAACGGACTGTGAGGATTTTATTTATGTAGATCTGGCGAACGGTGTGGGCTCCGGACTGGTTGTAAATGGGGAATTGTATGCGAATACCAGTGGAATGATCTGTGAACTGGGGCATACGAGCATTGACTGGCAGGGAGAACCATGCAGCTGCGGAAACCGGGGATGCCTGGAACGCTATATTTCCAGCAATGTACTTGAAAGCCAGCTTCAAAAAGTAACTGGGGATATGAAAGATTTTCGGGGATTTTGCCAGGAAATGGATGAAGCAATCAAGGAAGGTGAAGGGAATACATTTACCAAAAGACAGCAGGATATGGATCGGGTCTTTACCGAAATGACAGAGAAACTGTCTTGTGCGCTGGTAGGGTTTGTCAACAGCCTGAATCCACAGAAGATTATCATCGGCCATGAGGGTTACTGGATTCCAGATCCATATCTCTGTAAGATAGAGAAACTGGTTAATGAACGGCATATTGAACGGAAATATCGCCAGATACAGGTGGTAAAATCCGGTTTTAAAGATGAAGCGACCGTTTATGGGTGTACAGGAGCACTGCTGACAGCGGTATTTGAGGGAAGTTTTTTTGACTAGGAAAAGTTAATAGATCTTGTAGTGAAAATTTGGGGTTAAAAAATGGAAAGTGAGGCAAAGGCTATGAGAAAAATCAAATGGGGCGTTATGGGAACTGCATTCATCTGTGAGAGGAGTACTTTCCCAGGCATGCTGCAGGCAGAAAACTGTGAAATGTACGCAATTGCAGGAAGAAACATGGAAAAAGCAGAACGGTTCAAAGAAACCTATGGCTTTCAAAAAGCCTATGGAAGCTATGAGAAATTACTTGCAGATCCAAAAGTAGAGGCTGTTTATATCCCGCTTCCCAATACCATGCACTATGAATGGACGATTCGGGCTCTTAAAAGCGGCAAACATGTGCTCTGTGAAAAGCCGCTTGCACCGACAGAAGCACAGGCAGAAGAAATGTTTAAAGCTGCAGAAGAAAATCATGTATACCTGATGGAAGCATTTGCATACCAGCACAGCCCGTACATTGCTGCGGTCAGAAAAGAGATTGAAAATGGGACCATTGGAGATGTGCGCTATATGGAGTCTGCCTACATCACTTCGGATTATGACCCGAAGAATATCCGTATGAGAAGAGATACCCTTGGCGGTTGCACCTATGATCTTGGTGTTTACAATACCAGCCTGATCTTGCGTATTCTGGGTGATGAACCAGCGAAGGTAAGAGCAATCGCCAGCTTTTCGGAAGAAAAAATTGATACGCTTACATCTGCTATATTTGAATACGCGGACGGTAAAAAGGCAGCATTTTCCTGCGGCATGGCACTGGCAACGGACCTTGACAGGCATATCGACCGGTTCGAAATCCAGGGAACGAAAGGCAGTATCAAAGGAACGGGTTTTGAATTTAATGGAGACGGGGAATTAAGTTACACAATAACTTTCTTTGATGGCAGGGAAGAGATGAAAACCATCTCTGTTCCACAGAACTACCGCCTTGAAGTTGAACAGATGGGACGCTGTGTGGAAGGAAAGGAAACACCGGCAGTGACCAGGGGATTTTCCCTGGCAAATGCGAGGATGATTGATGCGATCCTTGAAGAAATCGGATATTAATTATTTTATTTTGATTAAATCATCTAGCTAATAGTTTGCATCAGAAATGCTGACTTGAAAAGTTAAATTCCAGTGAAAGAGTAAATTCCATCAGGATTTAAATTTTACTGATTTTGTGCAGGATTTTGAGCAAAATCCTGCATTTTCTGTTATAATTAGCTCAACTTATCGAAAATCTCTTGATTTTATGGCATGCTAAACGGACCACTGGAAGGTAGTGTGTCAGACTAAATTCCACCGGTCGCATTCAAAAAATGTGAAAAGTTTACTTCCAGTCTGACAGCAGATTTCGATTAGTTTTGTTCTATTAAGAGTTAAAGCGTATCAGCTTAGGCGTCAGATTGACCTCATCCGGGGCAATCGGTCTAAGCTGAAATGCATTTAACACTTCTTCACCTAATGTTTCAAGCACGACACTGTATGGTGTCCGTCCTCCAAGGCTTTCCCTGGGCGTTGAATTGATATGGTTTACGATCAGGTTTACATCCCACTGGGTGAGAAATTCAAAGCTGGTTCCTTTGGGAAGCACCATACGGAGCATGGTATGTGCCTGTTCCAGACCGCCTTTTTGTCCGCTGTGCATAGGATCACAATAATAAATACTGGTGCGCTGTATGCCATTTGCTCCTGTTTCCAATGCTTCAGGATCACCGAATTCTGTTCCGCGGTCGGTTAATATATGTTCAAATGTTGAGATAAATCCATAAGTCCCCAAATGCTTTTCCAGCCGGTCCAAAATGAGTCGGACAGCACCCTCCGTGCAGCGGTTCATCAGAAAGGTAAGAAACAGCTTTTCCTTTGTGAAAAAGAAGGTAAGTAGTGTCTTCTTTGAATCTCTGGAAGAATGAACAGTATCCATTTCAGTAAACGACTCCAGATGCAGCGTCTGAAAATCCTGATAAGTACGATTAATGAAAACTGTACGGTTTGAAATCCCATGTGATACATTTTTTCCATCCGGCAAAAG
>ENA-OPCL01002633-OPCL01002633.1-human-gut-metagenome-genome-assembly--contig:-NODE-2633-length-11348-cov-2.074914_pt1 | contig 11348 bp, 7 predicted proteins | sample MGYA00241251_ERZ501482 | MGnify/ENA primary metagenome ERZ501482 (study PRJEB25962, sample SAMEA2042581) | human gut metagenome | biome: human gut; feature: human-associated habitat; material: faeces... | reverse complement strand
GGCGGGGCCTTTTTTGCGGGGGGCGTCCGGCGAGACACCGGGGCCGGGGCGGTCGAAATGGAAATTGAACAAAGCCATGTGGGATTCTCCTTTGCTCCGGGGCAAATTGTCACGGATTTAACATTGTTGTACCTATTGTAGCACGATGGGGCGTGCGTTGCAATGATTTAACAATAAATATCCCCCGGCGAAGCCGGGGGTTTTTCATAGACGGGCAAAGCCCTTTGATACTAGCAGCACGCGTCACGTCGCGTTGGTACGGTCTGCCAGCTGCGAAAGACGGTTACCTGCTACCCGTAAACGGGTTTAGAAGTCCCCCATTGTCAGTTGACCTCCGGCTTTGTCCTCTTCTAATTGACGTTTAATATATTCCTGTATCTTTTTCGCATTCTTGTTCGCATTCTTGCCTGCTGTGTCTACGTAATACCCACGGCACCAGAATTCCCTGTTTCGATATTTATACTTTAGTTCTGGAAATTTTTTGTAGATCATCAGGCTGCTCTTCCCTTTGAGATACCCCATAAAACTTGATACTGCTACTTTAGGCGGTATCTCCAAAAGCATATGAATATGTTCGGGGCATACCTCTGCTTCTACAATTCTTACTTTTTTCCACTCGCACAGTGTTCGCAATATTTCTCCTATTTCTCTTCGCTTTTCTCCGTAAAATACTTTCCTTCGATATTTCGGTGCAAACACTATGTGATATTTGCAATTCCAACTTGTATGCGTTAAACTATTTACGCCGTTCATTCCTGAATGACCTCCCTTTGCTTTTCGGTGCAGTTGCCAGACCGCACTCTCATTATAGCAAAGGGAGTTTTTCTTTCTTCATCATCGGCAGAAGCCTTCTCCTGAACCACTCGCCTAGCGAGTGGTTTTCCCTTCACAAAAAGGCAGACCATCGTGAAAACCACAACGGTCTGTTCAGTATGTGTATATGAGGGAAACACCATGGAATAAATCGTATTGTTCCAGTCTAATCAGCGGCCTTATCCCCTCCGGTAGCATCTCTCCTCAAAATTGTTCGGTTTGGCTCTATATTATCTGTAATCTTCTCATGGAAAGGCGTAGCGGTTAAATCAATCCCAGTTCCTTGGCCTCAAGGATGGCGTCCATTACATTGTTCACCCCTAATTTGCGATACGTCACGGCGGTATGGCTTTTCATATAAAAAAATTCGTTTTTTGATTAATCCAAATAATCGTCACAAGCACGGTATCACTCGTTTATCCCCTCCTATCCGCCGGAGACTTGAAAGGAAAATAAACTATCATGCCACAACTTAGTATTTCTAAAAATTTTTTAATTGTTTCAAATCCTAATAACTGTTATTCTAAGCTTAGATCAGATGTCATTTCAAATTAGGAGGATAGTAGTTATGAGAGGTATTTTTCACAAGCTTACAGCTTGTGCGATGGCGGCCTGTCTCATCGGCGCCATGGCCGGTTGCAACGGCAATGGCGCCAAAACACCTGAAGGTAAAACAAAGGTAACGCTTTCTTATTGGAACACAGAAGAAACCATGGCACCGCTCCTAGAACTGCTGGAAGAAAAGTTAGAAGACGTAACTGTGGAATATAATTACGTTGAGAATCAGTTTTATGGCACGGCGGTCAAAACAAAACTTACCGCTGGTCAAGGTGACGATATCATTGCATTCGCTTCCCTGGATGTTTTGTCTCTTAGCGCACAAGGGCAGATCGTTGACCTGACCAATACTTATGGATCCTTATATACAGATGCAGGCAAAGCTCCCTATACCTTTGACGGGAAATTGTATGCCGTTCCAATGCTAAGTTGGTTTGAAGGGGTTTTTTACAACAAAACGTTATTCGCTGAGAATAACATTCAAGTTCCCACCACCTTTGACGAATTGTTGCAGGTGTGCGCAAGACTTAAAGAAGCCGGTATTAAACCGATTGCTATGGGTGCTAAGGATGGTTCCACACTGTTGAAATCCTTGCTGGGTTATGTAACCGCAGAATATCTGTTAACCGATACAGGTAAAGACTTTGATGCCAATTTCGCAAAAGGTGAAACATCAATGTCCGGAAACTGGGATCCCTATGTAGAAAAATGGAAAGCGTTAATTGATAACCAATACATTAACACCGATATGTTAGGTATTGACGACAGTCAGGCCATGGATGAATTCTCCACTGGGAAGGCTGCCATGTGGGCATCCGGCCCCTGGTCTTATTCCTCTATCAAACAAAAAAATATCAAACTAGACTTTGATATGTTCCCATATCTGGGGAATACATCAGATAAAACCTGCCTTATCGGATCTCCTGGAGCCGGTTTTGTGCTTAACAGCAACAGCAAGGTGATGGACGCGGCCAAAAGGGTTCTGGATGTTATTTCATCGCCGGAAGGCCAAGCCGCGCTCATGGAAGGCAATCCAGGGTCCAGTAGCTATCTGATTGGGGTAAAATCTGAACTTCCCAAAGAATACGCATCGATCCAAAGTACGCTGGAAGCAGGCAAAGTTTATTGTTCATGGGAAAATTGGGGGTTGGGAACCAACTGCTTCAACAATTATACTCAGGATTTGCAGGGCTTGGTGGCTGGACGCATATCGGTGGCCGATATGCTCAAGGATGTTGATACTGTGGCAATGTCCTATGTAAGGGGGGAAACACAATGAAGAAAATCAGCACTTTATTTCTTAGCCTTTTGATAATTTTCAGTGTAATTTTAAGTATTAGTGGATGTCAAAAGGAGAATAAAAACGGTAACATCCCGCCCAATCCCTTGAAAAAAGAAGGCTATACATTAATCTTTAACGATGAATTTGATGAAGAAGAGCTTGATATTAACAAATGGCTTCCTCAATACTTTCCACATGCAACCAACTCGGCGGAAGGCTGTGCTACAACTTATACTATGGAAAATGGTTGCTTAAATCTGATGATTAACGAAGAAACTCCGGTCTATAACTCCGGCACAAAAATGAAAGTCAGTTCTGTGCAAACTTTCGAAAAGGATTTGCTGCACCCTGGAGCTGGAACAGCCAATGTAACCTCAGTGGTTCCTTATGAAGGATTCGCCACCCAGTACGGATATTTTGAAATGCGAGCGAAACTGCCGGACTGCAAGGGCGGCGGGCATATCGCTTGGTGGATGACCGGAACTCAAGACGACGCGCGAAAAGACGGAACCCATTCGGCTCAGACAGGCGAAATCGATATTTTAGAAAATTTATTTGAATATCCCAATGTTTTTTCCCCTAAGGTTCATGCTTGGACTGACGAAGGGCTTTCGGAATTCAAAAAAGACGTGGGGATGGACGGAATCTATGACGACTCGTATCATATCTACGCAATGGACTGGACTCCTTCAGGCTTAACATTTTATGTAGATGGAAAGGAGATTGCCACCACCACAAATTCGCCAAAGTATCGGATGTGTATGTTTATCGGCCTGTACACCAATTGCGACTGGTCGGGAGAGGACAATGGGGTTTATCCCAAGGTATTTTCTATTGATTATGTACGGGTATATCATGACAATAACGGTTATCCGGACGGCATCACTCTTCCCACCGATCCGGTTGTGCTCCCGGAAGACTCCGCGGCGCAATATGAAGCCAAAACAGCCCCCAACGATATCCTTAGCAGTTCCGAAGAGAACCTAGCCAAAAACGCGGTATTTACTACCAATGCCAAGGATGCTGATGGACGGGATGGCAGCCGCATGTTTGACGGAGATTACACCACGGGGCTTACTTCGGTGGATAGTCCAGAACTCCCAAATGAATTTGTTTTTTCTTGGCAAGAGCCTCAAACCATTAAAACCTTACGAATAGGTTCCTGGTATGCTGTAGGCCAAGGGCCCACTTATATAGAACTCCTTGCAAAGGAAAAGGACGGGGAATGGAAATCTTTGGGCTTGGCTAATATCATCTGGTATGGTAATTCTGAAGTTCCGGAATACGTGGATATTCCGCTCAATGCTGTTGATGTTGTGGAATTCAAATTGCTGTTGAACAAAGCCAATCTGGAATGGAACCACTATGTCATTAATGAGTTACAGTTGCTGGGCGGTACGGTAGACAACAATTCCATGGAGACTGCCCCGCCCCCGGTAACGCCACCTCCCACTACAGAGGGAACGCCTGATACACCGCCCACCACTGTTCCAACCCAACCCACAGCACCACCCGCCATGGGTCTTACGGGAGAAAACCTGGTTGAGAAAGCGGTCGTAAGCTACAATGATGGATTCATGAATGGTCAGGGATTGCAGAACATTAAAAGTGTCGGCAACTCCAACGCTTATGTGAGCGAGGATGCTCCCAATATGGCGGAACAGTATATTCAGTTTAACTGGGAAGATGCCGTTAGCTTCAACCGAATGATTCTCAGTTGTCAATATTGCGGCACAGCAACGGAAGAAGGACAGGCGCCAACAGCTTGGGAAATCTATACATCTGAAAATGGTACTGACAGCTGGGCCAAAATTGCTTCCAGCAATGATGTCCGGTGGGCTTCTGGTGAAGGACTTCAGGACATGGCAACCGATTTTCCGGTAGTTTCCGGAGTGAAAGGTGTTCGGGTGAAAATCACAGCCGCCAACCTGAGTTGGAACCACTATGCGGTGTATTCCATCCAAATCGGAAACAAGTAGGTAGGTTTTCAAAAAAGAAACCGGACTGACGGCCCGTCAATCCAGATGAAGCAATAGAAAGGAGTATGCTGAAGCATGCTCCTTTCTTCTCAATTATTCATGCCACATAACAAATAGCAGACCGCCATCCCAGTTTCATAAAGGTTTATCGCTCTATTGACCGGCTTCACTTTCAACCTTTTTACAATACAGATACACGCCCGCGCTCCAGCCCATCATCTGAGGGCTCTCATATTCCTTCGTCACAGATATATCTCCGGTAACGGTATCATATTTTTCCCATAGGCTCCGGGTGGTTTTAAAGTTTTTTTCTACAGATCTGCAGTATTTAGCCGCAATCCGCAAACCGGCTTCAGAGTATCCATAATTCTCTAACCCTTTTATGACAATGAATTGCAGACAGGCCCATCCATGGGGATAATCCCATTGAAGGTTATAGGAATCAGGGCGTTTTTCCGTCGCAGAAACTCCATAGGGGTTTTCTATTGAATGCAAATTGCGGACTGTCGCAGCCGCCTGTTCTTTTGTACACATCATCGTGAATAACGGATAAAACGCCGCCGCTGAAATATGATCGGACTTCTTGTTGTGGATAAAGTCGTAATCACAGTACAGGCCTTTTTCATCATTCCACATATAAATATCCAGAATATCCTTGCGTTTTGCGGCTCTCTCATTCCAAATTCCGGTTTTCCCGTTTTTCAGTTCCTCTGAAAAATAAGCCATATTTTTTTCCATGCCGTAAAGCAGGGTGTTCAGCTCTACCGGATTAAATTCATGGGCACGCAGCCCGAAACGGCTATTGCAGTCCCACCCGCTCTCAGAAAACGCCAACATACATTCGGCATACTGTCTGAGCTTTTCTGCATCCCCGGGCGTCTCTATGCCGAACCGTTTGGTTAGCTCTTCCGCGCATTCCGGCATATCCTCGGTGAAGTTGCCGGAATAGCGATTAAGCCCCGATGACGTCATGCGGTTTTTTTGCCAAAATGTATATTCCTTCTCCGCGGCGCGATACATCCTGTCCAGCCATTCCCTGTCCTTGATTATGCTGTAAATATCGGCGACCATTCGCGTAAAAAAAGGCGGTTGTGAACGGGATAAATAATACCGTCTGTTCCCGTTTGGCATATATCCGTATTTGTCAATGAGAAAGGCAATGTTTTCCGTGTTGTTTTTAGCCTGTTCCAAACGGTCGGAAAGGAGGAACCCTATGTTGGTAAAATAGGTATCCCAGTAATACATTTCTTGAAACATATGGGAGGTACAGGGAACGGAATACGCCCGGGGCAATCCTATTAGATCGCCGGTATCTTCCGGGTTGAAACGAATCGTATTCTCCCAGTTGTTTTGAATAAAATCCACTATTTCCTGCATCATCAGTTCTCCGTTTCATTTTGTCTTTTATCGTACAGTTATGTTTAGGTCTATTTGTCAGGATCCCTCATCGCATGATATACTATAATCCTGTCAGAAAATGCAAGTATCCATATTTTAAGAGGAGAATACGCATATGTTCCGAAAATGGAGCCTAAAACAGAAGATGATACTTACCTATGTACTTCTCGCCCTAGTGACAATTTTAATCAATAGCGGATTTGCTGTGTTCAGTATCCGTAGAAACAATACGGAGCGCAATCGGGCGGCGTATATCAATGCGGCGGAATTGATTTCCAGCGGCGCGGTCAACGCCCTGAGCAATTATGGCAACTACGCTTTCCTCATGGCTCAAAATACGTCTTTGGTCAATATGCTTACCTATCCGCTGCCCACTTACGACAAGGTTTTCCTTTTGAATACAGCCGTTGAACCCAATATATACTTTTTTATCACCAGCTATTCAGCGATTCAATCCGTGACTATCTATACGGATATGGAGAAGCAGAGCATACCAAGCAAGCTTTTTGCTGATAGCCGTTCGGTAAGCTCGTCACAATGGTACGAAACGGCATCCGATATGTACGGCGCTTATTGGCATTATGAAGACAATCGTCTGTTTGTCAGCAATCGGATCCAAAGCTTCAATACCACCGCCACCATCGGTATGGTCCAAATAGAAATGGACTGTTCCCAGTTATTCGATGTTTTGAATACCCCGGGCAGCAAGATTCACACAGCGGTTATAGACACAAAGAGCGGCTCTCTTTTGTTCCCTTCCGGACTCTCCCAAGAAGCCATGGCGTTTATCCAAAATCCGGATAACGATTCCCGGTATTTTCTTCTTAACCAGACTGATCTTCCTGGAACAGCTCTCCGGCTTTTAAGCTATACAGAAAGTGAAAGCATTTTCTCTCAAACTTTTTTGGAACTGCTTCCCGTTTTGACAATCATTGTCTTGAGCTGCGTTATCGCCGGAATTCTCATCGGCGTCTTTTATGCCTCCTTTTCCCAGAGAATGGACGTCGTGATTCAGGCGATAAATCAAATGGATGAAAAGAATTTTTCCATCCACCTGCCCGAAGTGGGAAAGGATGAATTGTCCTCTTTGTCGGCCTGCCTTAATACCATGTCCGGTAAAATACAGGAACTTTTTCAAGAGATCAGCCGCACCAAAGATATGGAAAAAGCAGCGGAGCTGGAAGCCCTGCAGGCCAAAATAAACCCGCATTTTCTCTACAATATTCTGGATACCATTAACTGGTATGCTTTGGACAGCGAAAACACCGCCATATGTCGATTGATCAACCATCTGGCGGCCTATTACCGAACCAATCTGAACGAAGGCAAATCCACCGCAACCGTAAGCCATGAACTGCAAAATATTGATGCCTATATCAACCTTCATTTGCTGATGAACGACCGCCGTTTCGATGTTGACTATGACTTGGACGATGACCTTCTCAACTGTGAAATCTGCAATTTTATTCTCCAGCCGCTGGTGGAAAACGCGATCATTCACGGCGTTAACAAATTAATCGACCGCCCCGGCCGTATCCGAATTGAGCTGAAGCGGGAGGAGGATAATCTTCTTCTTTCGGTTTGCGACAATGGTTATGGCATGACGGAAGATGCCATTGCAACAGTCTTGGATCATCAGGGCCGCGCCTATGGTATTAACAATGTCCAACAGCGTATTCATCTGCATTACGGCCCCTTTTACGGGCTGAGCATCTCCAGCCGGCTCGGAGAAGGGACCCGGGTGACCATTACTCTTCCTATACGGTATTCCGCTGACGCGCCTCACGAAGGAACTCTTTTCAACCCTCAAAAGCAGGACTAGGCGCCGTCTGTTTGATATACGCGGATATAGTCGACACACAGGCATTTGGGATATATGCCATTGTCTTCCCCTGACCAGTCGCAGTTGGTGTACAGACCCAGGAACATGCCCATCCGGTAATCCGGTGACTGCCTGGTTTGGGTCAGACATTGGCCGTCCATATAAAACCTGAGTCCGTGAGGAGACCAGTCCAGTCCATATGTATGGAAAATGCGGTCATCGAAGCCGGGCAAATCAATTTCATCATGAAATTCCCGCAACGCCGGATCAGTCCATTTATGGACCGAAGGTCGAAACACGGTATTTTGAGAGAACAGCGTTTCTACAATATCAATCTCTCCGGTTTGCCGGGAGTTTTCCCCGCCGGGACCGGCGTCATCCTGCGCTCCAATCAACCACCAGGCCATGTGACCGCCGCCGCCGCATTGCGGCAGTTTGGCGCGCATTTCGAAATAGCCATACTGAGCGGCGAATCCTTCAAAGGGCGTCACCTTTTGAAAATCCTTTTCGCCCGCCCCTGGATGCAGCCTGCCTTTTTCGATTGTCTGTATGGAACTCACTTTCATCGCGGAATCCTCCGCATAAAAGGGGGTATTCCCGTCAATATACAAATCTAAAATGCTGTCATGCATGCTATAGGACGTTCTGCAGCGTTCTAAATCAGTAGAGGCGTGAGGAAAATACAAGGGCAGCCATTTTTTCGAATCCAGCCGCGGCCCTTCAAATTCCTCTTGAAATATAAGACGATATTTAGCGTTATCCATTACAGGTATCCTTTCCATCTTTTAAAGTACAGACGATGTCCATCCGGCTTTTCCCCTGGAACCATTCCCAAGGGATGGTACTCCCTTCCAGAAACTGGCCGTCTACAAGGGTTGAAGCCGCAGCGCCCTTCTTTACAGTGATTTGGCAGATAATGTTTCTGCATCGGCGTGTCACTGAAAAGCCTTTCCAGTGCTCCGGGATGCAGGGCTCAATTTTGAGTCCTGCATAATCCGCACGGATTCCCAAAATATAACGGGTGGCAGCAAAATACATCCAGGAGGCTGTGCCGGTAAGCCAGGAGTTGGAGCAAGCCCCAAAGCGCTCATGCTGGGGCCCCAACATGGTTTGGGTATAAACGTACGGTTCCACAAGGCACCGCTCAGCTTTGTCGTTTCGACGAGGGGGTAATGACGCCTGATAACACTTCCACACGTCCTCATGACGTCCTAACAAGGCAAGGGCAATAATAGCCCAGGTATTGGCGTGAAAAAACAGGCCTCCATTCTCGCGTGCCCCAGCGACAAAGGCGAAAAAGCCCTTATGGTCGAGATCATATCCGGTTGAAGCAGGCCAGTGGGTAACGAGTCCAAACTCGGTGTACAGGTATTTCATTACGGCGTCGAAGGCTTGATTGGCCTGTTGTTTTTCCGGCAGCCGGCTGAGCACAGCCCAGGACTGAGGGTTTAAGAACAGGCGGTTCCAGGTATCCTCCGCGGTTCCGTATTTTTCCCCTTCACTGGTAAAAGCACGCAGAAACCAGCCACCATCCCAAACCGTTTCCAGTTTTGAACGGCAATAGTCATAGATTTCATTGACGAAGGACAAGCCGTCCTTCAAACCCAGGTGCTCATATAGTTGTATCAGTTCATAGGACGCATGGGCCATCTGGAAAAATACAAATACGCTTTCCGCGCCTCCCCGCTTATTGATTGGCGCCATGCTGTCGTTCCAGTCATTGCGCATCATATCGGGTATGCCGTGCTGTCCCAGATGTGTACGGGTGAAAAGCAGGCCTTTTTCCAAATGTTCTCTGACGGTACCGCTGTTTCCGTCAACATAAGGTACGGTTTCCTCCAGTATACTTGTGTCACCTGTCTCGCGTATATATTCGCATACAGAGAAAACCGACCAAAGGTGGTCATCGCTGCGTCCTCCGCCTTTAGCCTGTCCGGTACCGGGGTAATAAACATCTTTGGTGTCTCCTCGGGATAATTGAATGGACAGCAGCAAAAGAATACGGTCTCTGGCCTGTTTGGGTAGCGCGTGCATAATTCCCAGAACATCCTGCATACTGTCGCGAAAGCCCATTCCACGGTCGACGCCCCGTTCGTATGAGGAGATAAACCTTGACCAGTCAAAGGTCATGCGGCACTGATAAGCGTTCCAGGTATTCAGCATGGTATTCATATTTTCATCCGGAGTACTTACCTGCTGCTGAGAAAAATAACCGGCCCAATCCTCACCCAGAAGCTGGAGGTCTTTTTCCAGTATAGCATCGTCCACAGCCCTGCATATGCGGCTTTTTCTCTCCTCCCGCGTAGCAGCGGTTCCCAGGGTATAATGAAAAACTTTTGTTTCGCCGGGCTGTAAAACCAAAAGGGAGCTCAGCACCCCCACAGCGTTATCTGAACGGATATGGCTGTTTGTGCAGCGTCCCAATTCCACCGCCAGAGGATTCGATTCGCTGTGGTAAGGCCCAATAAAGGCGTTGAGTGAACAGTCGTATCCGTCAACGGGAAGATCGGTGGACAGATAGCTGCGCAAAAGGCCGCTTTCGCTTTGTTCCGATACCGGATCAACCAAGATGGTACCCTCATCAAACCCGCATTGAAGAATCATGCGGGGCCAGTCGCATAAAATATCAAAAAACGCGTCGTACCAACTCCATTCCACATACGAAAACAGCCGTAAAGTCCGCACCCGATCAGTGGAATTTTTCATTTCTACCCGCCATACCTCATAGGAAGCATCCAGAGGAATGGTGTATAGGATGGACGTGTCAATCCCTTCATAGGATCCGGATATCCGGGTATAGCCCATGCCGTGCCGGCATTCATAAAAGGTTAAAGGCGCCATCACAGGCTGCCAGGTCGGCGACCAATATTTTCCGGTGTCTTGATCCCGAACGTACAAATAACGGCCCGGCCGGTCAATAGGCAGGTTATTGTATTTATAGCGGGTAATCCGCCGGTTGGACGGATCCCCGTCAAAGCATAATCCGCCGGCCGTATTAGAAATAATACCGCTGAACCTTCCTCTTCCCAGATAGTTCATCCACGGCGTAGGGGTATCCGGTCTGGTGATAACATATTCCTGATTTTGGTTATCGAAATATCCGTATTCCATACTAGTTCCTTCTCTCATATGGTAAAGCGGACGGGTACTGCCCGTCCGCTTTACGCATTATAATTTTGATAATGCAGCGCATTTCAGCGTGTGACGCTCCTGTTCCGCCTGCGTGCGCACACCACCCAAAGAAGCGCCGAAAGCGAGCAGACCACCACTACATATGTAAGTAAAAGGATTTTGTTGTTTTCTCCGGTATCTGGGGACGGAAGGGATTGTACAGGGGCATCGTTGATTTCTAATTCATAAACCGAATAGTGTCCCCAGTCCAAATTGGCGTCGGTGACGACCACCCGCACCCCTTTAACATCAGTCACCCTATCGAAGTTAACCGTCTTAAACTGGGGATTGTCTCCCGCCTCCCATGTTACCGTTCCGCTGGAGG